>WNGG01002690.1_pt1 | contig 22091 bp, 14 predicted proteins | sample 5400661 | NCBI WGS metagenome assembly WNGG01 (sample SAMN13153372, study PRJNA577476) | soil metagenome | isolation source: 100 cm soil or saprolite under Garry oak tree replicate 1 | place: USA:California | collected 2016-06-15
GCCATGAGGAATTCTCGAGTGGCGGAGCAGTTGTCGGCGTAGGCCCGATGGAGGTCGCGTTCGTTGTATCGGTAGGGTGCCTGGGCCGCAGCGTCCATAACCGACCAATCGGTATGGTCTCTGAACAGGAAGTCCGGATCCTCAGTCAGTTCCTCCACCGATTGCCGCCGTGGCGCTGTGACGAATCCCTCCCGGTCATTCTCGCCGGCAATGTCCCTCAACTGAAGGGGATCCCCACCGCCAAAAGAAACCTGCCCGCCGCTGTGCAGCATCTTGCCGCCCAGGTCGAAGTTCTGGTCGACGATGATCACGGACGCGCCAAGGTCCCGCGCACGAATGGCGGCGGGCAACCCGGTGCACCCTCCTCCGATGATGACGATATCGGCCTCGTAGTTCCATTGAATAGCGTTGACAGGCGAAACTTGCGCTAACGCTGTTCCCGACGTCGAGAGAACGGCCGCACTGACGCCGGCAGCTCCCTTCTTGACGAAATCTCGTCTGCTGACGGCCTTCTCGCCTTGAAGCTTTCGATCTTTAGCATCACTGTCCCGTTTCTTGGCCATGTGTTTACCTCCCCTTGAAGCGCCACCGGGTAAACTGCCACCCCGCCCTTAACTCTGCCTAACGAGCAAAGGGCGGAATTTCCAATAAAGGGCGGAATTTCCAATATGGGCTCCTGAGTGTGCGAATGTACACCCGGTGGCCGGGGTCGGAACACATTTTTATTTAGGATCGGGCCCACCGGCCAAGCCACGGCCGGTACTGCCTTCTTGACGGCTATTTGGCCGGTCCCCCCATCCTGCTATTTTTGCCGTCCGGTTTCCGGCCGTCATTAGCGGTTTGGAGGGAGCCGCGGGAGCCGGCATCCCTGGAAACTTTCCATGATCTATCGACTCGGTCGCCGGTCTCCAAATAGCCTTTCTTGTTGTAGATAAGCGGTCTTCAGCGGGGGAAGACCACATGCTCGGGTCAGGAGTTCCACACCACGTGGAAATCCTAAACCGTGGCCTCTGGCATACGTCTAAGGCGAATAGGAGGCTTGGAGGGCATATGCAAAACGAGTTCAGTATGATCAATCCGTCACCAGTTGAAGAACGTAAGGTGGACACAGGGCCGATCATTGACGAGATTAATCGAGTGCGCGAAACCGTTGAACAAACGCGGAATGATATCAAACGGACGCGCCGGGACCTCGATGAGCACGTTGAGAAATATCAGTCGCGTTTTCGGCGCATTCTGGTATTTGGGACAATCGTCGTTCTGCTCGTCGGCGACTGGGTCAACGATCAGACATCCCTGACGGAGCGCATGGCCAAGATCGAGACGACCGTGGGCTCCAATCTGAGGACGGCACGGAGCCAGGCGGAATCGCTTGCGAATCAGGTTGGGCAACGCATCCGTGAAGAGGTAGGTCAAAATCTGGAGCGGCTACAGTCTCGCGTCCTGAACATGGAGTCCTCTCAACGCGAGAATCTGGATCACGTCTCCCAGCTCCAATCCGAAATCGGAAACCTGCACCAGGAGATCGCCAGCCTGCAGCAGCAGAACGCCGAGCGGCTAAGTGATCTCCGGCAAGCGACCCAATCGGACGTTGATGCGATAAGTAGCCGGATGACCACAATGAACAATCAGGTGACCACGATGAATAATCAGGTGATCGCCCATGCCAACAGGCTCGTTGCGGTGAGCAACCAGATCGACCGCGAACGCGTTGTGTTTGAGGTTTCCATAGATAAGACCCAGCTAGTCGCACCAGGAATCTACGTGACACTCAAACATACGGACGTGGCGTTCCAAAAGGTTGATGGATGGATGCAACTTGCCGATGAAGGCCGGATCTTGTGGATTCGCGGACTCGGGCTACAACAAGCGTTGACATTCGTCACGCGTGCCGACGACAGAACCCACGAACTCGTGTTCACACGTGTCGATCCAACTGGCGCAACCGGCTATGTGCTCCTCCCGATGACTCCATCGCCGGCTGCATCAAACTAGCCAACGGCTGCGCCCTTGATATTCCTGAGATTAATGGATACGGCTGCGCAGCCCTTGAGTTCTGAGTTTTGAGTAAGAGGGTCGGAGTTTACTCAAGACTCAGAACTCACAACTCCGCGACATTCGACAACGTACTTCCAGACCGCGGTTGCTAGCGAGCGGCCGAGCGCGACGGGTTTTTGAGGCCATCGACAAAAACCTCTAGCGTCCCATTTATGTCCGCCTGCACGGATTTTTTCCTGCCGTAGCTCTCTTGTCCGGCTCGTCATGTGGAACAAATCATTCATTCTAGGAACCGCATTGGAATGGTAGAAGTCGTGCCAACTCAAGCCGGCACAGCGGGTGTACGGATGTGTGTGACAGTGCACAAGGGAATTGATCGATCCGAAACGGCGAGGAAATATGAGAACTTTCGGCAAGCCGCAATGTTCGGACTGTCCAGCGGTGAAGGGCATCATCCCGATGACCGGAATTAGGCCTTTAGTGGGGCTTCTAGCTTTATGCACGATGTCATGGGCGGCGGCGCAAGATGTCTTGACGTATCACAATGACAATGCCCGCACCGGCCAAAGCCTTAATGAGACAATCTTGAACATCAGCAACGTCAACGTGAATACGTTTGGAAAACTCTTCGTCCTTCCGGCGGATGGAAAGGTGGATGCGGAGCCGCTTTACGTGTCGAATCTCACCATGGGCGCTGGGACGCACAACGTCGTATTTGTCGCCACCGAACACGATACCGTTTACGCCTACGATGCCGACACGGGCGCGCTTCTTTGGAAGGTCGGCATACTCCAGGCGGGCGAGACGCCTTCTGACGATCGTAACTGCAGCCATGTCACGCCCGAGATCGGTGTCACCGCCACGCCCGTCATCGATCGTTTAAGCGGACCGCGCGGCACGATTTACGTGGTCGCAATGAGCAAAGATTCGTCTGGCAATTATCATCAACGATTGCACGCTCTGGACACTAGCACTGGAGCCGAAGAGTTCGGCGGGCCCGTGGAAATCCAGGCGACCTACCCGGGTACCGGCGACGAAGGGAATGGCACGACCCTTGCCTTTGACCCGAAGCAGCACAAGCTACGGGCATCCCTTCTTTTGCTGGACAACATCGTTTACATGGCCTGGTCTTCCCACTGCGATCACTACCCCTACACCGGCTGGATCATGGGTTACGACGAAAGAACTTTGGCCCAGACTCGCCTGCTGAACATTACCCCCAATGGCGATTTCGGTTCCATCTGGCAGAGTGGTGCCGGGCCGGCAGCCGATACGAGCGGCAACATCTACTTCCTCGCCGCCAACGGGACGGCCGAGACAACGGTCAACGCGCAGGGCTTTCCGAGCTTGGGGAATTACGGAAACGCCTTCATGAAACTCTCCACCAGTAACGGCAGGTTGGTGGTGGCGGATTACTTCAACATGTTCAATACCGTTTCCGAATCAGACGCTGACGAGGATCTCGGTTCCGGTGGGGCTTTGGTCCTGCCGGATATGACGGATTCGAACAACACACCTTGGCAGCTGGCCGTAGGAGCGGGCAAGGACCGGAACATTTATCTCGTTAACCGGGACAACATGGGTAAGTTTAATTCCACAACGAACCGTATCTATCAACAACTCACTACGCCCCTGAAGGGCAGTGAGTTTGGCATGGCGGCCTATTTCAACAACGCGATTTATTATGGGTCGGAGGGCGATAACTTGAAGATGTTTCGCTTTCTCAACGCCAAGCTGACCAGCCCCTCCTCACAGACCAGTATTACCTTTAATTATCCCGGCACGACTCCGAGCGTCTCGGCCAACGGCATCGCCAATGGCATCGTTTGGGCTACGGAAAACACCGACCCGGCAGTCCTCCATGCTTACGATGCCACGAATCTCGCCCGCGAGCTTTACAACAGCAATCAGGCGGCGAACAGCCGCGACCATTTCGGGGCCGGCAACAAGTTCATTACTCCCATGATTGCGAACGGTAAAGTCTACGTGGGCACGACAACCGGCGTAGGAGTTTTTGGTTTAATAGCCGCTGCGTCGGCCCAGTTGGCGCCAACCAGCCTTAACTTCGGCAGCCAATCGGTAGGAACAACGAGTAGTTCCCAGCCCATCGTTCTGAAGAACCTGACGTCCACTCCCTTAACCGTCAGCGGCACCACCGTCAGTGGTGACTTCGCCGAGACCGACAATTGCGGGTCGGGCCTTGCGGGCAATGCGAGCTGCACTATTAACGTGACCTTTACGCCAACAGCGTCAGGGATCCGCACCGGCACATTAACCGTCAGCGATAGTGCGGACAACAGTCCCCAGACCGCCAGCCTGACGGGGACGGGCGCGGCGTTTGCTCCGGCTGTAAGCCTTCTGCCCGCCAGCCTGTCTTTTGGGGGACAGGTGGTGAACACCACGAGTTCACCGCAGTCGGTGACGTTGATCAATACGGGAACTGCATCGCTCACGATTTCCAATATCGCCGTTACGGGCAACTTTGCCGTGGTAGGCGTCAACCCGTGCGGTTCCAGCTTGGCAGCGGGATCAAGTTGCCTCATCTATCTGACCTTCACTCCCACGGCCAGCGGGCCGCAAAGCGGAACGCTATCGATCCAGGACAGTGCCAGTGACAGCCCACAGTTCGTCCTTCTTTCGGGAACGGGTTCAACTCCGGGGATCTTATATTTCCCACAGATTGCAGACGGTATGCAGGCTGGGGGCGGCATTGCTTGGACGACATCGATCGTGATCACGAACCCAGGTTCGGCGGGTACTGCAAACGGCACGATCACGTTTACGCGGGACAACGGCACGGCATTAAATGTTCCTTTCACCGATCAACAAGGACGGCCAGTGGGCGGCGGAAATACAATTCCTTTCCAGTTGGCAGGCGGACAGACAAATTTTTTTACTTCGACCGCCGCGGGGCCACTAACTGTGGGTTTTGCCACGGTTACGTCGAACCTTCCCGTTGTAGGCAGTGCAATTTTTGTTGAGACGTCGATTACCACGCGAACCAACATTGCTCAGGCAGGGGTCACATCGGCCATACCGCTGGCGCGCCAGGCGATTTTCGCCATTGAAACGACGAAGGCCGATACTGGAATCGCAATCGCAAATCCCGGTACAACCACAGCCTACATTACGCTTCAACTTCTGGATACGAATGGCGTGGCGGCTTTCGCAGCCGTCAGTACCACACTTCCCGCAAACAACCATACGGCAAAATTTGTCAGTCAGCTTTTTCCGGCTGCAGCTTCTTCGTTCTACGGAACGCTGCAGATCATTAGCTCAACGCCGCTGGTGACCACGGCTCTGCTTTTCCAATCTGATGGGACCTTTGCGACCCTTCCCGTGATTTCGCTTGCGTTTTAGCCCTCGTTGATGGTCAGGAGCGCTCACAATTACACTGTTTCCTGAAGCTGACGCGAGGAGAAACGATCATGTCCTGTGATATCAACGCCCTCAAACAAGTCCCATTCTTTGGCCTGCTCGATGATGAGGAACTGGCGGTTTTGGCGTCGCAAGTCGAACAGAAGACGTTCGGCGCGCGGCAACGTATATACAAGATCGGCGACACCTCGCTTCGTGCCTATATCATTGTTTCCGGCACTGTCTGTGTGACGACTATTGATGAGGATAATCAGGAAGTGGTCGTCGATCAGCCGGGTGCAGGCGAGTTTTTCGGCTTCGCTTCGATGCTCGCGCAGACACCGCATCAGACGCAAGCCTTCACGACTGAGGAAACGACCTGCATTGAAGTGGATCGCCATGATATCGGTGTGCTGTTGCAACGCAAGCCCGACGCCGGACTCGACATGATGGCCGTTCTTGGAAGGCAATTCCAAAGTTCTCAACATCTCGTACGCATTCGTGCCAATAGGAATCCAAACGAAATGATCGAAGAGGAAGCAACGTTTGGTGAGCGCGTCGCGGACGGCGTTGCGGCGTTTGGTGGTTCGTGGACGTTTATCACAGTGTTCGCGATGGCGCTGGTGATTTATGCTTCCGTCAATATCCGCCTGGGTTCCGGCGCGTGGGATCCATACCCGTTCATCTTGCTCAATCTCTTTCTCTCAATGCTGGCAGCTACACAGGCTCCCGTGATCATGATGAGTCAGAACCGGCAGGACAAGAAGGACCGGCTTCGCAGTGAGCTGGACTTCGATGTCAACCGTCGCGCCCATGGCGAAATTCAGGGCCTCGCCAACAAATTGAATCTTCTCGGAGACAGAATCAGCGACATCGAAGACATGCTGCGGAGTAAGTTGCTATAGCGCGATTCGCAGAAGAAATGCATCGCGGGCGCTCATAGAAGCTGTGAAACAATTGCCTTCCCAACTTGTCAAATGTGGAATGTCTGTTGTGCGATGTCCGATGAACTTGTAAAACGACCCACTGACGAAATGACCTGATGACTAACTCGTTCCCATTAAGGATTTGGTAGTCTGGTCAGTAGGTCATCTGGTGCTTTGACAACTACATTAGACATCGCACAACAGACATCTGACATTTGACAAGTTGTTGCCGGTCGCCAATTTTTTCACAGCTTCACAGACCGCCCCTACAGTCGGATCTGACGTCTAGCGCTACTTCACGGTGACGGTCACGTCGTGGAAGGTTTCAAGGGAACCATCGCTGGCAATAGCGCGCAATACGTAAACGCCCGGCGACTTGAAGCGCACGGTGGTGGCCGCCTCGACTGGTTTTTGGTAACCGGCGGCGGCCGTTCCCGGACTGAAAGTTACTCCTGCAGGTCCGCGATAGTGGATCCACCGAACGGACAAACCTTGACCACCGATACTATTTCCTTCGGGGTCTACAGCGACTCTCTTCGGGTTTGGGTGCCCGTCGTCCTCGGCTACGGCGGTTAATCTGAGGGTGTTTGGCAGGGTGACTGTCTGTGGGCCGGGACCCTCAACGACGGGGGGCTTATTTTGCAAGTCCGCGCCCCCGGCCGAATTCATCATCATGATCTCGTCATTTATTTCCCACTCCGGCTGCAGCCAACCTTTGGCGGCGTTCGTCTTGCCGCGAATCGTCAACGACCAGACCACTTTTCTTTCTAATCCCCAGTCCTTGGGGACAGCCACGGTGAACAGGAACCGGTTTCGGCGCGGATAAAAATGTGTGGGCTGACTGCGATCGCCGCCCGGATCGACATTGTTGTCCGGCCCGATAGGAATATCGAGTTCCTCTTCGTAGTTCCGGTTCATGTACCCGAAGTACATCGTAAACGTTCCGTCCGAGTTGCGCCTCCATCCCTCGTATGCCGGAGTCACATCGCCGCCGCGCGAAACGCGGTCTGCATAAGGAGGCGTCTGTGCTGTGGACCGAACCGGCAGAGCTGCGAGTATTCCCACACCTAACAAAATCGAAATGCAATCGAACCGCATTACTGCGCCAACTTGGACGAAAGGTTCTGTTTGGAAATCGCATTCCGTTCCGCGACGGCTTGCTTGAACTCTTCTTCCGACATGTTGTAATAGGTGACCCACGCGACGCTCATGTCGTCGATTGAACGCTGCCCGTAGCCAATCCAGTTGTCGGGATCGAGGTTCAGCTTGTTGGATGTTGTGTTGTTGTGCCAGCTCGTGAAGTGCAGGACGGAACCTGCGGGCAGCAGTGGTTGTACGTCCGACGCGTACTCATACGACATCATCCAGTTGAAGTTGAAATTGTTCGCGCAACTTAACAGTTCGATCCGGCTCCCATCTCGCTTTTTCGACTTTTCGGGATAGATCACCTCCAGACACATAGCTTTGCCGCGAGTGTGCATATGTGGCGTGAACGTGAGAAGGCGCGTGGGTTTGCTCATGATGAGATAGCTATCGGTACGGATGTTGTCGGTGTTGGGCGGCAGATCGAGTTCGGAATCGTCACCCATCAGCTCCGTTATCGCGACGAATTTCGGAACGTATCCCTTCGGATGAAACTTGAAAGCAATGGCGGCGTTGGTCGCTGTCGGCTGGCCGGTATACGGATGGATGTGTAGTCCGAAATTCACCTTCGATCCCGCCTTCATCAGACGGCCAGAGCCGTCATCGAAAACGTTGCCGTTCTTGGCTTGAATCACAGCTTGTCCGCCGCCGTCGGGATAGACGAGGCTGGTGCCGATATGGTGGATGACTCGGGCGCCCTTGATCGGCTTCACTTCGACGGCTTTGATGTAGCGGTCTTCCCGCAGGCCGCTATCGGCAATGAAGTTTCTCCACTGATCGGGACCCGATCCCGGAATCTCCAGATCTTTCGGCAGCATCTGCACGATCAGATCGGGCTCGCCGATCTTCCATTTACTGTCGTCGAACACCAGCGGGGGCGGCATATCGGCCGGATTTCCTCGAGGCGCGCCGGAGTCGACCCATTTCACGATGGTGGCGATTTCCTCATCCGAGAGTCCGCCCTCGTTTTTGAACTTCCGAATGCCCACGTTGGGGTCGATATACCAGGGTGGCATGACCCGCAGCAAGACCTTCTCTTTGATCGATTTTGCCCAGGGCCTGGCCTGTTCATATGTCAGCAGCGGCATGGGGGCGATGTTATCCGGCCGGTGACAGCTCTGGCAGGCGCGCTGTAAGATCGGCGCTACGTGTTTGGTGAACGTCACTTCTTGCGGTGTTGCTACGGCCGCTTGCGCTGCGAGCGCGCTGTTGCTCACTGTTGCGGCCATCAGGACCAGCGAAGCGATAATAGCCAGATGGAACCCACGTTTCAACACCGCTTTCATATCGATGCTCCTTTGAACTAGTAGTGAAGACAAATACCGGCAATTAGTTAAATTCTGGCCCGCCCCAATGTCAAGGAGTAACGAATCTAGTGGGGGTCGGTTTCAACTGTAGCGGTGGTCTATAACCGCCGGTATTTCGTTGATTCTGTGTAAAACCGGCGCTCATAGAGCGCCGCTACAGTAGGCGGGCCGGGCAGTTTTACAGTTTTTTTACAGCCGGTCATAGTAGTCTAAATTGCGCACACCACCGTCTAATCAGCGGCAGCCGAGGCGGATGTCTAATTCAATGGCCACCGGCGCCCATTAATCCTGAGAGGAGCGATTTCGATGGAGGTCAAACATACATTTCTATTCACACTCATGCTTGGCTTGGCCTGGACAGGGCTTCTGTTCGCCCTCAGCGGAGGCCCCGACCCGGCAATGAATGGAATCAATGGGGCATCGCAAACATGCAACATGGCGGGCTGCCATAGTTCGTTCCGATTAGATGATCCCAGCGGAAGGGTTTCCGTATCGGGATTGCCATTGGCGTGGGACGCCGGTCAGACATATCTACTGACAGTGACAATTCAACGGTCCAACCAAAGAGCGTTTGGATTCCAGCTTTCTGCCGTCGTTGATGCAACAAACCGGCAGGCCGGGTCTTTTGGGATCGCCGGTAATGTCCAGGTCATCTGCGGCAGTCTCACTTCAGTTCCGGCGAGCTGCGGCAATACGAGCGCTATTCAATTTGCGGAACACCGATCGCCTCAGTCCGGCAGCGGAATGGGAACGTTTACGGTCAATTGGACTGCGCCGGCCGACGCAAGCCTGGGCGCGATCCGGTTCAATGTCGCGGGCAACGCTGCGAATGGCGATGGAACGAATCAAGGTGACTATATCTTTACGAATATTTATCGCGTGCCCGTCACGGCCGCTGCTCCCCCGCCGGATTTGTCCACGCGTGCGTTTGCGATTGTGGATCGCGGCGGGTCCTCGATTATTAGCGACGGCGGGGGAGATTTTAATATCGGTTTCTCGCGGATTCAGCCCGCCGCCGGAAACACAACGCCGACAGGCGTTGCTATTTTTGGCGGCCGCTCGAATAACGTGCTGTTTACCGAGGCTGGTGTACCTGCAGCCCCACTCCTCAGATTGGCGCGGATCTATGCGGAGATCAATGCGTCGGTGAATACGGGATTGGCTATTGCCAATCCGAATTCCCAACCGGCGAACATCGCATTTCACTTCGCGGCCAGCGACGGTGTTGGTGCCGATCAGACCATTTCGATTCCCGCGAATAGCCAGATTGCCAAATATCTCAATGAGCCGGCGTTCGGACTCGCCGCCGGCACGACATTGCAAGGCACGTTCACTTTTAGCTCCGACGTACCGGTAGCCGTCGTGGCGCTGCGTCTTCTACGAAATGAACGTGGAGAAGAACTTCTTACGACTTTGCCCGTGACCGATCTCTCGGCGCCTACCGCGTCGGGGACCGCGTACCTCGGCCATTTCGCTGACGGTTCGGGCGCAACTTCTCAGGTTATTTTGGTGAATCCCACGGACAGCGCAATAGCCGGCACGATGCAATTTTTCGGGCAGGGAACTGCGGCGGCGGCTGCGGGGCCGATAGCGATCGCTACAAATTTAGGGACCGCGACAAGTTTTTCTTACAACATTCCGAGACAAAGTTCATTCAAGCTCACCACCGCAGGTCTAGCTGGTACGTTAGGATCTGTCCGCGTGACTTCGGCAACGGGATCGGTACTACCTTGCGCGCTGGTCGTCTTTTCCTACAGCAAGGACAACATCACGGTTTCCGAGGCGGGTGTGCCGGCAATGCAGGGAAGTACGTTCCGGATGTATGCCGAAACAAATGCGGCGGGCAGCGATCCCGGTACCATTCAAACGGGAATCGCGATTGCGAATCTTGACGCTGCCGCAACGACCGTGAATCTCGAGCTCATGACACTGGATGGCGCGTCGGCGGGACCGCCGGTTTCCGTCAACCTTCCCGGAAATGGCCAGATTGCTAAATTCGCTCATGAGCTTTTCAATATGACGTTTCCGTTTAAGGGAATCATCCGCATCAGTGGCGGGACGAGCGCGGGCTTGGCCGTCGTCGGCCTTCGGCTACGATACAATGAGCGCGGCGATTTCCTGATGACAACGACTCCTCCGAGTAACGAAGGCAGCGTGCCCGGCAGTGCCGAGCTCCTGTTCCCGATCTTCATCAACGGCTCTGTCGGGAGCCTTGGCTACACAACACAGTTCATTCTGTTCAGCGGAAGCGCGGGCCAGACGTCGAGTGGAGATCTGCGGTTCTTCAAGAACGACGGTTCCGCGCTCAATCTGAACGTGAATTAGTTCCCTCTCCCAGAGGGAGAGGCATTCTGCGCCGTGCTAACATAGGCCCGTGAGCACCATGACGACCCGGGCAGATCTGAAGAGGTTCCTGGACGAGCTGAAGATCCAATTCTTGGAGAATCCTGCAACCGTTCCGGTCGAAAGCATCATTAGCGACAAAATCGACCACGTCCTTCAAGAATTTTGGGCTGATCGAGAGCCTCCCCGCTCGTATGGCTTGTTCGCCATCGGCGGATACGGCCGCGGCGCTGTTCATCCGCAATCGGATATCGACCTTCTGTTTTTCTTCAAGGACGGAATTGACGAAGAGGCGATTAAACGCATCCTCCACCCGTTGTGGGATCTGCAATTCAAGGTCGGGCATCAAACCCGGCACGCGGACGACTTCAAGGAATTCGATGAAACTCACATGGAGTCGTATACCGCGTTTCTCGATTGCAGATTCTTGATGGGTGATCCCGCTGTTGCACAAGAATTCGAGGACGAAATTCTTCGTGGAATGATCAGAAGCAATCGCGATCGCTTCTTGCGGGCATTGGTGGAAATGAAATCACATCGATATAAAGAGTTCGGCGAGACGATTTTTCAGCTCGAGCCGGACTTGAAAGACGCCCCCGGCGGCTTACGCGATGTGCATTGGTCCGGATGGGTACGGAAAGCGCTGGAGTTCACCAGTGGATGTCTTCCCGACGGCGCCCTGGGATTGCATCTGTGCATTCGAAATTTCTTACATTTCCACTCAGGCCGGAACTTCAATGTTCTTTCTTTTGAGTTTCAGGAGCAGATAGCCCAGAAACTCGGCTACAAAGATTCGGAGCGCGGAGAGGCAGCTGAAAATCTGATGCGTGATTATTTCCTGAAGGCAGGCGAAGTTGCCCGCCAGGCCAGCCTTTGGGAAGAGGCGGTCATCGGTAGCCCGAGCCGCGTCAGCATCCCTTCCGATTTTTCGGATCCATTTGACATGATCAAAGCGTTTGCGGAAGCGCATCGCAAGAAAGCCCGGCTCGATTCCGCAACGCTGGCCGCCATTCGGCAGCGTGTGGTCTCCTCCGATGGTGTTCTTGCCAATCATCCGAAAGCGGGCCGCCTGATCCTGGAGATGATGAAGGATCGCAAGGGAATATACGACACATTGCTGGCGATGCACGACGTCGGGTTGCTCGGTAAAGTGTTTCCGGATTTCGAAGAAATCCGGTGCCGCGTCATTCGGGATTTCTTCCACAAGTACACGGTTGACGAGCATTCACTGATCGCGATCCGGAACATCGAACAGTTACCGGCCTCGCACCATTTTTCCGCCATTCTTAATGAACTGGAATATCCGGAGTTGCTTCTGTTGTCGCTGCTGTTTCACGACATCGGTAAATCGCATCGTCACGACGAGGGCAATCATGTACATCCGAGTACGGAAGGTGTACGAGTCATCCTCGATCGGCTCGAGATCCCGCCGGAGCAGGCGGAGAGAGTTGTTTTTGTCGTCCAAAACCACCTGGAGATGTCGAAGATTATTCTGCGCCGGGATTTCAGCGACGTGCACGTGATCCAGCAATTCGCCGATATGGTGGCAACCCCGGACAATCTTCGCATGCTGTGCCTGTTGACGTACGCCGACATGAAGGCGGTCAACAATGAAGTTGTCACGCCTTGGAAGGAGGATCTTCTCTGGCAGTTGTACGTTGAGACGTATAACCGCCTCACGTTGGGGTTGGCTGATGATCAGTATACGCAGCAACAGGAATTGGAAAGCGACATTCAAGCGATTACGAACTTACTTCCAAAGGGAACGCCGTCACAACAAATCCGGGATTTTTTAGACGGATTCCCTCGCCAGTATTTGAGGACGACCGCGAAAAAACAGATCGCCGACCACTTCCTGCTTTCACGCAAGCTGGCGGACCGTCCGATGGTGATGCACATCGCCAAGAACGGCGCCGTCTACGACCTGCTTGTAATGACGGCGGACCGGCCGGGACTGTTTTCGAAAATGACGGGCGTGCTTTCGTTCTTCGGGATGAATATTATTCGAGCGCAGGCCTTTTCGAATCGGCATGGCACGATTTTCGACTTGATTTCATTCGAAGATCCGGATTCGTATTTCGAGAAGAATCCGTCCGAGGCCGATCACTTTACGCAGATTTTCAACGACGTTATCGGCGGGCGCGTTGAGCTGAATGCATTGCTCGATCGAAAGTTCAAGAGCGTGGTTTTCAAACCGAAGAAGGGCCTTAGCGTTCCGACCACCATTCATTTCGATAACGATTTTTCGAAGCGATGCACGATCATGGAAATCGTGACGCAGGATGCATTCGGGCTACTGTACCGAATGGCATCCGTCATTTCCGGTCATGGCTGTAACATTGAAGTCGCACTCATCACAACGGAAGGCCACCGGGCAATCGACGTTTTCTACATTACTCGGGAGGGGAAGAAGCTTTCCCAGGATGAGGAGTCGCAGGTGGAAGCCGATCTTAATCGAGCGCTGGCGCCGGTTGTTTAAGTCCCGCTGGGGGTAACGACGTCAAACGACGTCGCGTTCGCCCGTACGAATGTTGTATCCCTGTTCCACAGGCAGAACGAAGACACGGCCATCGCCGATCTCGCCCGTCCGCGCCGTCTCAATAATGGTTTTGATCGTGTCATCAACGATCTCATCCGTGATAACCAGCTCGATCATAATCTTCGGCAGGAGTGTGACGCTGTACTCGGTTCCGCGGTACACCGCTTTGTGCCCCTTCTGCCGTCCATGGCCTCGAACCTCAGTCACAGTCATGCCTGCGATGCTGAGCTTGGTTAAGGCGTCCTTCACTTCTTCGAGTTTGTTCGGCCGGATGATCGCTTTGATGAGTTTCATAGAGGGTGCGATTATATCAAAGATGCGCCCTCTCCCTCTGGGATAGGGACCGATGCCCAACGATGATGATTTCCCGCGATGACTCGCCTTTCCTTTCCGACCTTCTCGTCCGGCATCCGGATTATGCAGACTGGCTTTCAACCGAGCTGATAACCGGCCGCAAGAGGACACGTCCCGAATTTATGCATTCCGCGCGAATAGCTGCGGCATCGGGACTGCCCGGCCTGCACCAATTTCAGATGCGGGAAATTTTGCGAATCGGGGCACGCGACCTTTCCGGCAAGGTGCCCATGCGCGATATCACGAATGAATTGTCGTGGCTGGCCGACGCCATCATTCAAATGGTGCTGGAATATGCGCGGCGCGAGCTTGATGAAAAATACGGACCCAGCGAAGACCAGTTTGCCGTCATCGGAGTTGGCAAGCTCGGAGGCGAGGAGCTGAACTTTAGTTCGGACGTCGACATCATCTACATCTTTGCCGACGGAGCCTCGAGCAATCGTTCAACCCGGCTCGCGCGGCGAATTACAGAAATCCTGACAGAGCCTACCAGTGAAAGCACATTTTACCGGGTCGATTTGCGTTTGAGACCCGAAGGCAGCCGCGGCGAGATCGCATCACCGTTGCGCACGCTTCAGACTTATTACGATTCGTGGGGCGAAACATTCGAGCGCCTCGCCCTTACAAAGGCTCGCGTTGTGGCGGGGAATCCGGAGCTGGGTGAACGCTTCATTGAATTGATTACGCCCTTCGTCTATCGAAAGTATCTCGATTTTGCCGCGATCGACGAAGTTCGCGATATCAAGGTCCGGATCGATGAACAAGTGCAGAAATCTGTCGGACTCGAACGCCATGTGAAATTGGGCCGCGGCGGAATTCGCGAGATCGAATTCTTCGTACAGGCGTTGCAGGTGTTATATGGCGGCGAGCAACGCGCGATTCGTACGCGATCGACGCTTGACGCGTTAGAACGGTTGGAGAGCACCGGCATTATCAATCGCGAAGTTGCCGGCCAACTAGGTGAAGCCTACGTCTTTCTGCGCAATCTCGAGCACAAATTGCAAATCGTGCACCACCTTCAGACTCATGAGATACCGGCAGATCCCTTGGAAGTCGAGAAATGTGCGCGCCGGATGCATATGCCGCTGGAAGAATTCCAGACAGCATTGGAAAAACACCGCTCGGCTGTCCAGCGAATCTTTCGTGACTTGTTTGGTGCGAAGGCGGCAATGGACGGCGGGATCCCAGGATCCGTCCACCGATTGGTGAACGAACAGATGGATCGAGATGCGGCCATCGAATGGTTAGCATCGTTGGATTTCCAAGATCCCGCCCAGTCCCTTCACAACCTCGAATTATTGCGGGATGCACCAGCGTTCAGCCATTCTCCGGCACGCATGAAGAATCTGCTTTCGAATGTCCTTACATTGCTTCTTGAAAGCATTGGCGGGTTGGTTCGGCCCGATGCCGTCCTGAACCGGTTCGAAACAATTGTGCGTGGCGTGGGCGCCCGGGAAGCTTTTTACAGATCACTGCTGGAGAACCCGAAATCGATCTATCGGCTGTCGCGGGTATTAGCGCTATCCGAGCACCTTTCCGACATTCTTTTGGAATCGCCTGAAGCCATCGATTTTCTGATCGATGAATCGAGATTCGAACAAAAGTCGCGCAATCCATTTCCGGCTGTGGATCGGAAACTCCAAGAGTTCTACGCCGGCGCGCAGTACTTTTTGGGCAGCATTTCCCGCCGTCATGCCAGCCGTATTCTCAGCCGGTTCGCCGAGCGAGAACTGAAGAGACACATTTCGGGTGATTCCGCCGTCGCCGTTTTCGCGGCAGGTAAATTCGGTGAACGCGAGCTCGGTTTTCGATCGGATCTGGATGTGATTGCGTTCTATGAAGGCGATTATGATACCGCGGCTGGTACTGTCGAAAGCCTCGTGAACCAAATGGCACCGCAATTCAAATCGGATTTGCGTTTGCGGCCCGAAGGGAAGAAGGGTTCGCTGGTGTGGAATCCTGCCCGTTATCGCGAATACCTGCAAGATCGCGGTGAGACGTGGGAACGCATGGCGATGACTAAAGCGCGTTTCGTCGCCGGCAATCGGGCATTGGCTTCGACGATAGAGCCTCTGATCACCGAGTTCGTCTACGGCCGGCCATTTGGAAAGGAGCAGATTGCAGAAATGAATGCGATTCGCCGCCGAATGGAAAACGAGTTAGCCAAAGAAACCAGTGATGCTTGGGACCTCAAGCTTGGCTGGGGTGGTCTGGTGGATATCGAGTTCATGGTTGAATACCGGCAGATTCAGGAGAACGTCCGCATACCCAATACAATCGCGGCAATGAAGGCGCTTCGCATGGATTTAGCGCAGGAATATGAGTTCCTGCGGGATACAGAATGCATGTTGCGTTTGTGGTCGGCTGTCGCGAGCACACGATTTGAGCGGAAGGACCTGGAGGCTCTCGGCCAGATGCTGCACTTGCGGGATTTTCTCGGGAACTACCACCGCATAACCGGAGCCGTGCGAAAACGCTTTGAGGAGAATTCATAACCACAAAAAGGCACAAGCGGATTTTGTGCCTTTTTGTGCCAGCAGTTCTTAAATATCGAAATACAGTGCGAACTCGTAGGGATGCGGCCGCAGGCGGACGGCGTCCACTTCCTTCAAACGCTTGTATTCCAGCCAGGTTTCAATCACGTCCTTCGTGAAGACATCGCCCCTCATGAGGTAGGCGTAGTCGGCCTCGAGCGCGTTTAAGACCTCTTCAAGGCTGCCCGGTGTGGATTGAATCTTTTCCTTCTCATGAGGCTCGAGATCGTACAAGTCCTTGTCGATGGGATCCGGCGGTACGATCTTGTTCTGAATGCCGTCGAGACCCGCCATCAGCATTGCCGAAAACGCAAGGTACGCGTTGCATGAGTTATCGGGGCACCGGAACTCGAGGCGCTTTGCCTTCTCGCTCTTCGAATACATTGGGATCCGGACGCAGGCGCTGCGGTTGCGTTGCGAGTAAATCAGATTGATCGGTGCTTCGTAGCCCGGAACCAGACGACGATAGGAATTCGTCGTTGGCGCGGCGAACGCCAAAATCGATGGAGCGTGTTTCAGCAGACCGCCGATGTAATACTTACAGGTCTGGCTGATGCCGGCGTAGCCGCCCGCCTCGTAGAACTGATTCTTTTCGTTCTTCCAGATGCTCTGATGGCAGTGCATGCCCGAGCCATTGTCCTGGAAGAGGGGCTTGGGCATAAAACAGGCGGTCTTGCCGCGGCGGCGCGCGACCATCTTCGTCACGTATTTGTACATTTGAAGCTTGTCTGCCATTCGCGTCAGCTTGTCGAAACGCATGTCGATTTCGGCCTGGCCGGCGGTGGCGACTTCGTGATGGTGCACCTCGATCTGTACGCCGATGCTCTCGAGTGTAAGGACGATCTCAGAGCGGATGTCCTGGAAATGATCCATCGGCGGTACGGGGAAATACCCTTCTTTGTAGCGGGGCTTGTAACCGAGGTTTGGATTCTCCTCTTTTCCGGAATTCCAAGCGCCGGCCTTGGAATCGATGTAGTAAAAGCCGTAGTTGACGCTTTGGTCGAATCGGACGTCGTCGAAAATGAAAAACTCAGGCTCTGGACCGAAGTAGATGGTGTCGCCGATGCCTGTGGACTGGAGATATTTCTCAGCCTTCTGCGCAACGTAACGCGGATCACGCGAATAAGCCTGGCCGGTGATAGGATCTTTGACATTGCAGATGATGTTCAGCGTCTGCACCTCGGTGAAAGGATCCAAGAAGGTGGCATTCGGATCGGGGATCAGGAGCATGTCGCTCTCTTGGATCTTTTGAAAGCCGCGGATGCTGGAACCGTCGAAGCCCAAGCCCTCATCGAAGACGTCCTCCGTCAATTCGCCCGTTGTAATTGAAAAGTGCTGCCATATGCCCGGAAGATCAATGAAGCGAAGATCAACGATCTTTACGCCCTTTTCGCGGGCAAATTCGACAACCTGTTTCGGTGTCATGCGTGGAAACCTCCCTTTCTTGCAGAAACCCGGATTTATTCTGTTGTTATTCGAGTCCGTGACAAAGAATTCAATGAAGACAAACGCTGCATTTTGCCATCTTCTACATTCGAAATCGACGGAATAAAAAAAGTCTTCGACCGCCCTTACTGGGATCGAAGACTTCGTAGTCGCTCCACCAGCACTCCGTTGTGCCGAGATTTATGCTTTATAACTCAGAAATTTCTGCGGTGTCTATGGGAAAGTGGCGCGCAGTTTTGGGGGTTGGCGGCTCCCTCTACCTCTGGGAGAGGGTAGGGTCAATTTCAATTCCTTCACGCCTTCATCGACCATGGCGCTGCTCATGCATTTTGTCTCATGCGGCGTATATTCTAGTTAAGGGATCGCATAGGCTTTGAGGGCAAATTTACCGGTCCACTAGGGCCGACGACGTGTTACACTCGCACTGTTGATCGCCCGATTACGGATCCGTCTCGGTGTATTGCCTCAGACTTAGGCCATTTGGATCCCCCCAAAATATAGATTGATGAACTTTGAAGCGATATCAGCTTGGCTCAGAAATGCTCTGCTTCCTTACGGTGGGTTTGGTCTTATGGCCTTGGCGATGTGCGATTCGTCTTTTCTTTCGTTGCCTGAAGTTAACGACGTTTTGCTGATGACGTTCTCCATCAATGAGCCCGACGCTATGGTGAAGTTCGCATTATTGACGACGCTGGGGTCCGTCATTGGCTGTGCACTTTTGTACGCTGTCGGCCGAAAGGGCGGCGAGGCGTTCCTGCGTCGGAGTATCGCCCACGAGAGGCTCGCGAGAGTGCGACGCTGGTATCAGCGGCATGGAGTCTTGGCGGTGATCATCCCCTCGCTGCTTCCGCCGCCCACGCCGTTCAAAATATTCGTCCTTTCAGCGGGAACATTTGGTATTTCGTGGCCCAAATTTCTGACCGCTGTCGTGATCGGACGGGGCATTCGATATTTTTCAGAAGGGCTCCTCGCAGTTGTGTATGGGCCCGCGGCGATTCGTTTTGTGCAGGATAACTACGGAATGATGGGAATTGGGCTGGCGCTCCTGATTGTCGCGGCTGCAATTATATTTTTTCTTACAAGGCGTCGAGTCCGCAGTAGTGAAGCGTGAGAACAGGAATAACTTTAAAAGCCGAGATTGTGCTCATATTACTTTTGCTGTTTCCAGCGAGCTGCATCTCTAGAAAGCGTGTTCTTCCCGAAGAGCAGCGTTTGCTTCCAGCCAAGACGGCGACTCGCGGCGAGTTGGTTCAAGATCTGGAGGCCAAGAGCAATTCCATTCAAACACTTCAGGGGACGGTGTCTCTAGATCTTTCCGGAGGCGGTGCAAAGTCCGGCGTGTTGACGGAATACCATCAGACGACCGGCTATGTAGTGGTCGACCGGCCGAAGCAGATCCGTTTCAAAGTCGTGGCGCCAATTGTATTGTCTACAATAGTAGATATGGTATCCGACGGGGGACAGTATCGGGTTTCTATTCCCGTTAAGAACCAGTTTTTCGTCGGTGACGTGAATGCGCCGGCAAATTCCAAGACCGCCCTGGTAAACTTGCGCCCGCAGCATCTGTTGGACGGACTCTTTATAGATGTGCGGCCATACTTAAATAAAGCGCAGGTGAAGTCGGTCCTGGAGGAGGCCGTTCAGGGGCGCCGCAGCTATTATGTGTTCAGTTTTATCAACATTGGCGGTTCCGAAGCACAATTGATGGAGAAATTGTGGATCGACCGGACCGATATGCAAGTATCGCGGAAACAGGTATTCGCCAAAGAGGGAAGACTCGAAACCGACGTGGAGTACTTGGACTACCAATCCGAAGGTGCCGAATCCTTTCCTCAAACCGTCGTCATTCAACGGCCGCTTGAAGAGTACACGGTGAAAATGACGTTTCTGAAGGCGGCGTTTAACCAGAAATTGGCCGATGACACTTTCAACCTGGAGCGTCCGGACGGCTCTGAGCTTGTACGGCTTACGCCCTGAATAATTTATTCGATATGAACAAGCAAATGATCATCGCGGGTCTTAAAGCGCGGCCCGTTCGGACTACAGTCAGTCTTCTCGCGGTTGCACTTGAGGTGGTCCTGATCCTTGTGGTGGTGGGGTTGACGTCCGGTATTTCCGATGAAACCGGGAGACGCACGGAAGGGGTTGGCGCTGATATTCTTTTGCAGCCGCCGAATTCATCGTTGTTCCTTGCATTGAGCAACACGACAATGCCGATCGTGCTCCGCGAAAGGTTGCGCGAGTTGCCGGGCATCAAAGCTATTACTCCCGTACAGACTCTGGTCAATTCATCAGCGGGCCTGGAGATTATTTACGGAATCGAGCCCGACACATTCGATGCGGTCAGCAATGGCTTTATTTGGCACAAGGGACGGCTCTTCAACGCGCCGGATGACGTGGTGGTGGACGATATCTATGCCAAGGCCAAAGGCGTTACCGTGGGAGATACCGTCGAGCTTGTGAACCATAAGTTCAAGGTATGCGGCGTTGTCGAACACGGAAAAGGCGCCAGGTTGTTCATTTCGTTGAAGACGGCGCAAGAGATGACGGGACAGACCGGGAAGGCTTCGTTATTTTTCATTAAATTGACCGATCCGGATCGCGTCGAAACCGCCATTGCGGAAATCAAACGGCTTCTCGAGGGGTATGGCGTGATTCCTCTTCGGGAATACGCCAGGTTGATGATGTCGAACAGCATGCCGGCGTTGGACGCATTTATTTCGAGCGTGGTGTTTATTGCATTGTGCATCGGAGTCCTGGTGATTTTCCTTTCGATGTACACGACAATCACCGAGCGTACCCGCGAAATCGGTATTCTGCGATCCTTAGGCGCTTCCAAGACGTTCATCGTTACTTTGATTTTCGAGGAATCGGCTGCTGTTTGCTCGGCCGGCGCCCTGATCGGAATCGGATCCAGTTTCCTGATTGCCAGAATCATAATGGCGGTGTTTCCGACACTGACGATCTTGATTACACCGGATTGGATAACAAGGGCAGTGATATTCGCTGTCCTTAGCGGCATCATCGGAACGCTGTATCCTTCATTGAAGGCGGCAAAGCAGGACCCGGTCGAAGCTCTCGCCTACGAGTAGCATTTGTGATAAAAATTGTGAATATTGGACTTAATCAATGAAAACTTTGCTGGAAACAGCCGGTCTTCGTAAGGTCTACACGGCCGGCAAAATTCAAATCGAGGCGCTTCGAGGAGTTGACCTCCGAATTCGTGAAGGTGAGCTCGTTGCGATCATGGGCCCATCCGGGTGCGGCAAATCCACTCTGATGCACGTTCTCGGCGCCATGACGAAGCCCACCGCAGGCAAGGTCGTCATAGATGGTCAAGAAATCTCGGGAATGGGTGACAACGAACTCACTAGAATTCGAAGGGATAAAATCGGCTTCGTGTTCCAGAAATTCAACCTGCTTCCGACCTTAACGGCTCGTGTCAATATTGACATCGCCCGTTATATACACGGAAACGGCGTCCGTTCGAACGGTCACGACCAGCATTTACGCGAGATCCTTCAGTTGCTGATGATCGAGAATAAGATGGGACGAAAGCCTTCCGAGCTTTCCGGCGGCGAGCAGCAGCGCGTCGCAATTGCGCGAGCTGTGGCAAACCAACCCGCCATCCTGCTTGCGGACGAGCCCACGGGCAGCTTGGATTCGAAAAATTCCGAAGTCGTCTTGAACATGTTCCGGGAATTGAATCGCAAATTCAGACAGACCGTTATTTTGGTCACGCATAATCCCGAACTGGCTGCTTTCACCGACAGGCTAATCGAGATGCGCGACGGCGTCATCGTGGGCGACAACGATTCTGTTTCCTGGGACACTGAGAGCGAACTGGCACAGCCTGCGCCCAGCGTGTGACGCGTTTTCTCGCAGTGTATGAAGCGTTTACTATTATGGTCGTTTGAGCGAGGGTCCGTTCAATACGACGTGATCTGCGTCGTCATTCTCGGCTTCATCTTCGTCACACCGCCCGCTATCTTCAATGATCGTCCAGAGTTCATGCGAATTCCCGATGGTCAAGCGATTCGCCAAACAAGCGATGATGACGGTCACATCGTTTTCACCGTCAAAGTAAATACGGAGCAAGCCGCTGTGGATCGTGTGAAAGCCATGCTGGGTGAGCCCGTTACGA
>WNGG01005428.1_pt1 | contig 22091 bp, 22 predicted proteins | sample 5400661 | NCBI WGS metagenome assembly WNGG01 (sample SAMN13153372, study PRJNA577476) | soil metagenome | isolation source: 100 cm soil or saprolite under Garry oak tree replicate 1 | place: USA:California | collected 2016-06-15
TCGTCGAGACGATCGCGGCGACCACCACCAGGACCGGGCTGAGGGTTCAGGCGATGCTTGACACCAACGCCTACCAGCGGGGCATCAAGATCTCCGACAGGGACATGAAGGCGTTCGAGGCTCGACACGTGCAACGACATGAGTTTCATGGCAACTGGAACTACATGATCAAGGCCGCGCCCGACCAAGATACGACACGCCCGGATCAACAGAACTAATTTTTACCTGAGCCCTAACCTGCAAGCAGGCCACGACAATCAGCAGGACCATCGAGAGCATCGCAGCCGACGCGACCGCCGGTGAATTCGACCTCCACGACGTCGCGAAGGCGGGCCTGTGGATCGTGGATGAGATGCAGGTGCTCGCCCAACGCCACCCATGTCTGGATGCCCTGCACGTCGTCGAGCACGCGGCCCGGGTATGGGACGGACTGGCCGGATACCCCTACGACGCGTGGGAGACGTACGAAACCGAACCCGAGGAGATCGGCCGCGCGCTGCGGGCCATCCACGTCCGGATGTGCCGGCACCTACGACCCGACCCCGGCGACCTAGCCGAACGTCTCCGCGGGATCATCGGCGCGGCAGAGGTCACCTCGTGCCTGGACCAGCCCGATGACTACGCCGGCGTGTTGGGTGCCGATGATGTCGCCGACCCACACCACCGGCACAGGTGAGTCAGAACATCAGCGGTCCCACGGCAAGCGAACCGTCGGTCATCGCTCATCGGCAAGGTCGGAAGCGACGCACGTTCGCGCGACTTGCGGCATGAGCGGATGCCTCGATCGGCGAGGGCATTGTGGACCCGCGGCTATTGATTGGGGACCGGTTCGAGGATCTTGGTGTGTGGTGCCCCGGCGAGGGCGGGCGCGTTCTCCTGGATCGACCAGACATTCTTCTGGAGGAACTCGAGGAACCGTTCCGCCTCGCCGGTGGTTGCGAAATCGAGATCGATGACGATGTACCTGGGATCGTCAAGGAGCCGGTGGATACGGTGTCCAAGCACCCCGGACTGCTTGCGCCGCTCGGCGAAGCGGTCGAACGCCGCCTTCCAGATGTCAAAGTCGATGATCGGGTGTTCGATGTGCAGTGTCGGCACGGGTGCCTCCCTGGTCTGAACTGCTGCCCCTCGCCACGCTATGAACGTCGGTGGAGAAATCCCATCCCAGATGTCTGGGGTTCCCGATGTTGCTCACCGGGTCGTACGGTCGCCCCGCGTACGCTCTGATCATGGCAAGGTCGGCGGCTCATGCGCGGTCACAGGCGCGCGTCAGCGACGTTTGCGATCACGTCGTCGACGCCCGGACGCTGCGACAGCAGGTGCTCGCGGAGATCGCCCACGTGATCGAGTTCGACGCGTACGTGTGGTTGCTGACCGATCCTGAGACATCGGTCGGCTCCGCGCCCCTGGCCGACGTGCCGTCCCCGTTGCTGCCCCTGCTTCCCCGGCTCATCGGTCTCAAGTACCTCACCAAGGTCAACCGGTGGACGACGCTGGGCCCCTCGGCCGCCTCGCTGTACCAGAGCACCAGCGGTGATCTGACGCGCAGCCGGCTCTGGCGCGAACTGCTGGGCAGCTACGGCGTCGTCGACATGGCGTCGTGCGTATTCAGGGACCGCTTCGGCTGCTGGGGTTTCCTCGACCTGTGGAGGACAAGCCCCGGCACCCACTTCACCACGCCCGCGACCACCTACCTGACCAGCATCATCGAAGCGCTCACCAAGGGGTTGCGCCGCTGCCAGGCGAACACGTTCGCCGCTGGCTCCACCGACCATCAACGCCGAACCGGTCCCGTGGTACTGCTGCTCTCCCCCGAGCTGCAGGTGCTCGGCCAGACCCCCGAAACGCACGAATACCTGCAGGTGCTCGTCCCACCGCCGGACGGCCGCGCACCGATCCCCGCCAGCGCCTACAACGTCAGCGCCCAGTTGTTGGCCGTCGAGGCGGATGTCGACAACAACCCGCCCTCCGCTCGGGCCTACCTGTGCGAAGGCCTATGGGTAAGCCTGCGCGCAGCCCGGATCCGGGAGGCCGAGCCCGCCAGCCAGTCGAACATCGCCGTCACGATCGAGCAGACCTCGCCCGCCGAGCGGGTGTCCCTGTTCGGACGGGCATTCGGCCTGAGCGCACGCGAGATCGAGTTGCTGAGCCACCTCGTCACGGGCGCCGACACCAGAGAACTCGCACACCGGATGTTCCTGTCCGAGCACACCGTCCAGGACCACCTCAAGTCAATCTTCTCCAAGACCTCCACCCACAACCGCCCGTCCCTACTCTCACGCGCCTTGGGCACCTGACTGCGATCACCAGCCCCGCGAACCATCAACAACAGACGCTCGCTCATCGGCACGATCGAGGACGCCGCCTTGATCCGCTCACCACGACGGTGCGTAGTGTGCGATGTGCGGCATTTCCGGACGCTTGATCTTCGATCCATCATCACCTGATCACCGTTTGCGACGGGCCGCGGCCAGCGTCTCGTCAGGCGCCGCTTCGGCCGGCGGCAACCCAACATGCCATCGCGATCAACGCCATCTCGGTCGCGCAGGTCCGCCTCAATGCGGTGTCCTGCGGTCGACTCATCCGCAACGATCGGCGATGCGGCGCCGATCACGACCGCGTCGTCGGCCCCGGCGCTGGCAACCCGCGAGTCACCCGTAGCGGAGACGGGCCAACCCTGACGCTCGGCCGACGTCATCGGCGCGAGACCACGCCTACGTCGGCTCCGCTCGACCGACGCCCATATGCCTCTAGAAGGCACCGGCCTGTGGGTTGGCCCGCACGCCACGGTACCGCAACACGGGCGGTCGGATCATTGACCGCCGCCAGCCCGGGGGGTGTCCACAACGGTTCACCGTCAGCCGTCCTTGACGGCGTTCGGCCCAAGCCGCTCAACGCGCCGATTTGGCAGGACAGGGCGGCTGATTGGACTCGGCGGCTGACCAGAATGCCGCCGCGTACCGTGTCGTGGTGATCCCGACCCCCCCGCACAGCGGGACACTCGGTGCTCGGCTGATGTTCGGCCTGCCTGCTCGTAGGCACCCGAAGCCCCTCTGGATGGCGGCTCGCGCTCGGCGGCTGCCCGCTGGCGGAAGGTCCGCCGAACTGGCAGTGTTCGCTGCTACATCGGTGGCGAGACGCCGACGCGAGCGCATGCGAGCGACGGCTCACGAAACTCCTCACCACGTACGGCTATCGCGATCAAGACGACATCGAGACCCAGTAACGCCGTCAGGGCATGACTGTGCACCGATCTTCGTCGAGGGTGGGGCACATGCGCCGGGCTGGATGCGCTGCAGCGCATTCCGTCGAACTCCACCAGAACTTGCTCTGGGCTACGGTGCCCACCATGCGCACTTTGCACGTCGGCCTGCGGGTCAGCGACCTCGAACGGTCACTCGCGTTCTACACCGCCGTCGGCTACACGGTCGTCGGGACCGTCGAGGGAACGGCGTTCGGCAGCCTGACCATGCTCCGGCTGCCGGGCGACGACTTCGTCACCATCGAGCTGGTCCACGACCCGGCGAAGGGCAGGGTCGACCTCGGCACCGGCATCAACCACCTCGTCATCCAGGTCGAGTCCCTCGACGCAACCCTCGCCGATCTTGCCACCAGGGGGATCACGGCTGAGGTGCCCGGGCTTCCTGACGGCGCGGACGGGCCCCGGACCAGTTGGCTCACCGACCCGGACGGCTACCGGATCGAGCTGGTCCAGTGGCCGGCCGGCCATGCCGACGGCATCACCGAGGCCGACTTCACCTGAGCCGACGCACCCGCCTCACCTACCAGCTTCTCCGTGACCGCGATCAAGGCAGACGCGACCTCATCGGCACGACCGGACGACTGGCCCGATCAAGATCGGTCACGGTGCGTGGCGCTCGATCGGCGGCATGAGCGGATGCGATGGTCGGAGGTACCAGGCCCTGGCCGCCGGGCTGCGCGAGGTGTTCGGCGACAAGTTGGCCATCCAACGCCGCGCCCAGTGGAAGCGCCGGAACGTCGCCGATCGCCCGGCCGAGAAGAGCCAGGCGTCGGTGGACCGCTAGCTGGTCAGGGCCTTCGGCCGCCGTGACTCTGGGGCGAGGGCTGGCCAGCGGCCGGCAGTTGACCGGGCCGCTGGCCAAGACTCACCGCATTGCCGCCGCGTCGCTGCCTGAGCCTGTCATGCCTGCAAGTTCCGTTAGCCGGCGTTCGAGGAAGCGCCGTTCGGCACCGTCGTCGGTGAGTTCCCTCGCACGCCGATAGGCGTCGCGCGCCTCATCGGTCCGCCCGAGCCGTCGCAGCAGTTCGGCCCTGGTGGAGTGCAGGTAGCGAAAGTCGTCCAGACCGAGTCCGTCGACGATACGCAGACCGGCCTCCGGTCCTTCGGTCTCGGCGACGGCGATGGCACGGTTCAGCTCGACGACCGGCGAGGCGGTCAGGTGAGTGAGCTCGCCGTACAGGGCGGCGATCTGCGCCCAGTCGCACGGCGTCTCGGCGTGCAACGAGGCGATCGCAGCCTGCAGGACGTAGGGCCCGCGACCGCCGAGGGCGATCGCCCGGTCGAGCTCGGCGCGTCCACGGGCGATCTGCGTGGTGTTCCACCGAGACCGGTCCTGATCGCCGAGCAGCACCAGCTCGCCGTCACTGAACCGCGTCTCGCGGCGGGAATCGTGCAGGATCATCATCGCCAGGAGCCCGCGAACCTCGGGATCGTCTGGAAGCAGCTCGGTCAGCGCACCTCCCAACCAGATCGCCTCGGCCGCGAGTTCGTCGCGACCGCCGTAGCCCTCGTTGAAGATCAGGTACACGACGGCGAGGACGGCGTCGAGACGCTCGCGCAGCAGATGGTCCGGCGGCACGCGAAACGGGATCCCCGCCGCCTTGATCTTGCGTTTGGCCCGTACCAGTCGCTGCGCCAGGGTGCGCTCCGGTACGAGAAAGGCGCGGGCGATCTCGTCGGTGGTCAAGCCGCCCAGGGTACGCAGAGTGAGCGCGACCTGCGCCTCGAGCGCGAGCGCCGGGTGGCAGCAGGTGAAGATGAGCTCCAGACGCTCGTCGGGAAACGTGGTGGTGTTCATCGGCACCTCGACATGACGGGCGGCGACGAGCAGACCGGCCTTGGTGGCGAGGGCCCGGTCGCGGCGGATGCGGTCGGTGGCGCGGTTGCGTGCCGTCGTGATCAGCCAGGCGCGCGGGTTGGTCGGCACGCCGTCGCGTGGCCAGTGATCGGCGGCGATGGCGAACGCCTCCTGCGCGGCGTCCTCGGCGAGGTCGAAGTCGCCGAGGACGCCGATCAAGGTAGCCAGGACGCGGCCCCACTCCTCGCGGAAGACCTCGTCGAGCGTCGCTACCAATACACCTCCGAGGGCCGGATCTCGACGGCGCCGCCATAGCGTGCCGCCGGGACGCGGGCGGCCACCTCGATGGCCGCGTCGATGTCGTCGGCCTCGAGGATGAACAAACCGCCGACGGCCTCCTTCATCCCGACGAACGGGCCGTCGGTCGTCAGGGTCTTGCCGCCTTCGACCCGCACCGTGGTCGCGTTCTCCGCCAGACCCATCGGCGGCATGGGGGTGACGCCCGGCGTCTGGTTGATCCCTTGGTAGTCGGCGTAGACCTGCTTCTGCTCCTCCTCGGTGAGCGCGGCCTGTCGTTCGAGCGCCGGGCCTTGATAGATCAGCATGATGTACTTCATCGCTACCCCCTCGTCGGTATCAGATTCGTCGCAGTAAGACGAACGACGAGCCGAGAAATCGACAGCTCGACACGAAAATTTTGATCTCCCCCCGGATCAGACAGCGAGGCCGTTCAGCGCGCGATCGAGCGTGTCACGAGCCCGAGGATCCCAGCCGGTCGCAGCGGCGGCCTGCGGGACACACACAAGGCTTCGTTTCCAGCCGGTCATCCAGCCGATTCCATCACGCATGACCGCACCGCAACGCGCTAACGCGACGGCAGATGGTGCTGCGCTGGACCGCCGCCGGCATGCCCAACGCCCAGCGGTCCTTCCGCCGGCCCAAGGGCTACAAGCAACGCCCGAACTCACCGCCCGCGCTTCACCCACACGCGCAGCGCACTGTCATCGGCAGTTGAGTGCGGGTCGCCCGGATCATGCGAGACCCGCTCAGTACAACGCGATCAACCACGACGACCTGTGATGGTCTGACCTAGTTCGACCCGGCACCGCAGCCGTACCTCGCGGTGCAGGTCTGTTCTGGCTCCTGCCGGGGGCACGTCACAGATCTACAAAATCGCAGCGTGATCGGTCGACGACTGCTGGTTGAGGCGACCTCCCTGCTTGCCTAGTCTGCGTTTGGTCCTCTGGACCTGTTTGAACCCGGTGGGCTGTCCCGCTGTGCCGACACCGGGTTCCATACCTGTCAGGCAGCCGCCGGCACCTCGAGCGCGCTGAGCAGGTCGCGTACCCGGCGCTCGATCTCGTCGCGGATCGGTCGGACATCCTCCAGGCTCTGGCCGGCCGGATTGTCGGGGACCCAGCGGGCGCGCAGCCCGGCATGATGCCGGCGTCGCTGCCGCCGACGATGACCAGCCGGGTCGTCATGACCCGCCCCGGTCAGGCAGCAGCTCGGACACGAGCTGGCGCACGCGGCGGCCGATCTCGTCCCGGATCGGCCGGACCGCGGCCACCCCGAGCCCGGCGGGGTCGTCGAGCTTCCAGTCCTCGTAGCGTTTGCCGGGGAAGACCGGGCAGGCGTCCCCGCAGCCCATCGTGATGATCACGTCCGAGGACTGCGCGGTGGCGTACTCGAGGCGCTTCGGGGTCTGGTCGGTGATGTCGATGCCGACCTCCCGCATCGCCTCGACGGCGGCCGGGTTGATGGCCTCGGCGGGTTCGGAGCCGGCGGAGCGGACCTCCACGGCGTCTGCGGCGAGGTGGCGCAGCCAGCCGGCGGCCATCTGGGAACGGCCGGCGTTGTGCACGCACACGAACAGGACGCTGGGCCTATCCGACATGGTTCTTCCTTCGAGTCGAGTGTGATGGTCAGCGGTTTGGTCGATCGCCGGGACGGCCCACACCGACACCGGCGTGCCGAGCGTTGTAGGGCCGGTTGACCGGCCAACCCGGCGATACCCGTTATGGCGCCCCGCACCCGGGCCAGTCCCGCGTGTCCCGTTCATCGGACGGCCCGGGATGCACGCCGGCCGCGACCGGTCGCGGAACGGGAGTCGGCGGCACCGGACGGGACCACGACCTCGCCCGCCGCCTGTTCGGCGTGCGGATAGAGCACAGCGAGGAGCCCGATCCCGACGAGCAGGCCGGCGAACTGGGCGGCCACGAACGCCGGGACGGAGCCGGGGGCGATGCCAGCGAACGTGTCGGTGAACGCCCGCCCGATCGTCACGGCCGGGTTGGCGAAACTGGTCGAGCTGGTGAACCAGTACGCCGCCCCGATGTAGATACCCACGGCGGCGGGCGCGACCGGTGCCCGGCCGGAGCGGGCCAGCGCGAAGATGAGCAGGACCAGGCCGGTGGTGGCGACGACCTCACCGAGCCACAGGTGCCCGGCGAAGCGCTGCTTGGTCGAGAAGTCCACGGCGGGCAGGGCGAACATCAGGTTGGCCAGGATCGACCCGCCGATCGCCCCGGCCACCTGCGCCGCCAGGTAGCCGGCGAGGTCGGCGACACGCAGCCCGGTGCGGCCGCGCCGCCCCAGCCACCAGTCGGCGAGGGAAACAACCGGGTTGAAGTGCGCGCCGGACACCGGCCCGAAGATCAGGATCAGGGCGGCAAGGGCGAACGCGGTCACGGTCGAGTTCTCCAGCAGTTGCAGACCGACATCGTGCGGCGACAGGGTGGCCGCCATGACCCCGGAGCCGACCACCGCGGCGACCAGCATGGCGGTGCCGAGGAACTCGGCGAGCAGCCGGCGCGGCAGGGACAGTGCGGTCACGTCAGCACTCCGGTCAGCACTCTCGGCGGGCGGTAGCGTGGGTCCGCGCCCGCGCGGCCAGGTCGGCGAGCGCGCCCGCGGTGGCGTCGAAGGCATCGGGCAACAGCCGGTAGTAGGTGAACCGGCCATGCGGCTCGGCGACCACCAGGCCCGCCTCGCGCAGCGCCCGCAGGTGGTGTGACACCGTGGGCTGCTTGGCCCCGGTGTCGTCGACCAGATGGCAGACGCAGGCCGGGCCGTCGGCGAGCAACTCCACGATCCGTACCCGCAGCGGATCGACCAACAACCGGATCACATCAGGTGAAGCTGATATCAGCACCGGCTGATCACATCATGTCCGCCCGGCTCCCGTCACCAGATCGGCCAACCCGAAGGTGAACATCTGGTGCCTCCGGGTTGGCCAGCGTCAGGCCGAGACCGGCGCGGCCATCTCCAGCAATGCCGACAGCTTGCGCAGCACCGCCGGACGCACCCAGTAGTAGACCCAGGTACCGCGCCGCTCGCAGTCCACGAGACCGGCCTCGCGCAACACCCGCAGATGATGGGAGATCGTCGGCCCGGACACGGTGAACGCGTCTGTCAGGTCGCACACGCACGCCTCGGTGGTGGAGGCGATCATCGACAGCAGTCGCAGGCGGACCGGGTCACCGATCGCCTTGAAGATCGGGGCGAGTTCGACCGACTGGCCCTCGCTCAGCGGCCCGGCCGCCAGCGGCGTGCAGCAGGCGCCGTCGAGAACGATCTCCGCAGACCGGGACTGTTTCGACATGCGTCTAGGTTGCCACGTCAGGTGCGCGGGACGGCAACGGCAGGGCAGTGAGCCTCGCCGCACTGATTTGACATCCATCTAGATTGACAGTCATCAAGACAGGTGTCACGCTCGACCCCTGATTCGACAGCCATCTAGCCAGCCAAGGGGTTCCCATGGCGAGGTTGTTCCGGCGTCATGCCGTCCCTTGGACGAGGAGTTGACCAACATGACCCAGCACCAGCAAGCCGCCGAGGCCGCGTCCGGGTGCTGCGCCCCGGCATCGGCCGAGCCAACCGCAGTGGACGCCAACGGGCCGGAGGGCACCCGTACCGCCTCCCCCAGTACGTGCTGCGGCACCGCGGAGGCGGCCGCCGAGGCCGGTGCGTGCTGCGACCCGGCGGCCAAGGCCGAAGCCATCGTCGAGGGCGCCGGTTGCTGCGGCCCGACCGCCGCGACCGTCGAGACCAGCGCCGTCTCGCCAACCACCGTGACGCTACTCAGGCCGCCGGCTGAGCCGGTGGAGGGTGCCCTGCCGGTGGTGGTGATCGGCGCCGGCCCGGTCGGGCTGGCCGCCGCCGCGCATCTGCACGAGCGGGGCCTGCCGTTCCTCATCCTGGAGGCGGGTGACAGCGTGGCGGCGTCGGTGCGGCAGTGGGGGCACGTGCGGCTGTTCAGCCCATGGCGCTACGACGTCGACCCGGCCGCCCGGCGGCTGCTGGAAGCGGCCGGCTGGAGCGCACCGGACCCGGACACGCTGCCGACCGGCGCCGACCTGGCCGAGGAGTACCTGCAACCGCTGGCCAAGCTGCCCGCCATCGCCCCACGCCTGCGCCTCGGTGCCCGGGTCACGGCGATCGGCCGGCTCGGCATCGACCGGGTCCGTACCGCCGGCCGCGACCAGACCCCGTTCGTGGTCCGCCTCGACGACGGCGAGGAGATCCTGGCCCGTGCGGTGATCGACGCCTCCGGTACCTGGACCACCCCGAACGTGCTCGGCGGCAACGGGCTGCCGGCCCACGGCGAGGCCGACGGCGACGCCTGGATCGACCACGCTCTGCCCGACGTACTCGGCGTCGACCGCGACCGCTACGCCGGCCGGCACACCGTCGTGGTCGGGTCCGGGCACTCCGCCGCGACGACCCTGCTCGGCCTCGGGCAGCTCGCCGAGCAGGAACCCGGTACCCGCATCACCTGGGCGATCCGCTCGGGCAACCCAGACCGCGCTTACGGCGGGGAGGGCGCCGACGCACTGCCCGCCCGCGGTGCCCTCGGCTCCGGGCTGCGGATGCTGGTCGACACCGGGAGAGTCGCCGTGGTCGCCGGCTACGCCGTGCACACGCTCAGGCCACTGGCCGCGACACCGGCCGACGGCGGGATCGAACTGATCGCTTCCACCGGCGACGGCGCCCGGCGCAGGTTGCGGGCGGACCGGATCGTCGCGGCCACCGGTTACCGGCCCGACCACGTCATCGCCGCCGAGTTGCGCCTGGACCTCGACCCGATCCTCGGCTCCACCCGGACCCTGGCCCCGCTCATCGACCCCAACGTGCACTCCTGCGGTACCGTCCGCCCGCACGGGGTCGATGAACTGGCCCACCCCGAACCGGGCTACTACGCGGTCGGGGTGAAGTCCTACGGCCGCGCCCCGACATTCCTGCTCGCCACCGGCCACGAGCAGGTCCGCTCCATCGCCGCCGCCCTGGCCGGGGACTGGGACGCCGCCCGGGAGGTGCACCTCGACCTGCCCGAAACCGGGGTCTGCTCGGCCACCCTCGGCGCCCGGGCCATGCTCGCCGACGCAGCCGTTCGCCTCGGCCTGCCCGCCGACATCCCGGCCAAACTCGTCGCGGCGGCCACCCGGCACCTGCCCACCGCCGGCACCGTGGCCGAGGCCACCCGCCTGGCCGCCGACGAACTCGGCATCGACCAAGCCGCCGCCGCGCAGATCGCCACCCTCGCCGGCAACCAGTTCGACACCCCCGCCGTTACCCCGGCCGAGACCGGCACCGTCCAGCCGCAGCCGGACGGCCGCCGCCAGCTCGTCACCATCCCGGCCACCTCGTCGGGCGGCTGCTGCGGCTGATGAACCACCCCGCACGCACCGCCGCCGTCGTCCCCACCGGCCCGAGCGTTCCGACCGCCCTCCTCGCCCGGAGGTACCCGCTGGCTAGGGTGTGGCGAGGGCTTCGTGGAGGAACCGCACCTGGATGGCGAGCAGGTTGGCGGTGATTTCGGGGCGGGCCATGTGGGTGTCGGCGGGTAGCGGTACAACGGTGTGTGGGCGACCGGCGGCGAGCAGGGCGGCGGACAGCCGCATGGTATGCGCCGGGCGGACGTTGTCGTCGAGAAGGCCGTGGATGAGCATCAGCGGGCGGCGCAGCGCGGCTGCATCGCGCAGCAGCGAGTTGCGCTCGTAGACCTCGGGGTGCTCGTCGGGATGGCCGAGGAAGCGTTCCTGCCAGTGGGTGTCGTAGAGCCGCGGGTCGGTGGCGGGGGCGCCGGCGACCGCGGCGTGGAAGACGTCGGGCCGGCGCAGCACGGCGAGGGGCGGCGAGGTAGCCGCCGTAGGACCAGCCTCGGATACCTACCCGGGACGGGTCCAGGTCGTGGTGGATGGTGCGCTCCCAGCGGGGACCCCGGCCCGGGGTACCGCGACCGTCGGCCACCACGACCGCGAAGCCCTGGTCGGCGAACCATTGCGGGACCAGGTACGCGTTGTGCGAGGCGAGCACCCGCTGGCCACCGGGGCCGCCGTACGGGTGCTCAGCACCGGGAGCTGCCCGTCGCCGGGCCGGTGGCCGGTGGGCAGCACCCACCGCCGTACGCAGCCGGTGCTCGCCCGCTTACGGTGACCCGGGTACCGGGCCGGTCGAAGCTACGGCGGGGCGCCCACCAGTACCCACGCTGGCGGCTCATCGACTCGGCCGCCACATGCTCCGGGCAGCCCGTACCGCACCAGCGGACCTGTCGAATCGATGTACAGTCCGTCGCGGAGGTGTGTGTCGGCCGGTGCCGGTCAGGGTCTTCAAAACCGTTGGGTGCGTGACAAACGCGTCGGCGGGTTCGACTCCCGTCCGCCTCCGCCAGTGTCGTTCGAGGACGGTCTTCTCCATCGGGCAGCGATCGGCGGTGTCCAGATGCATGTGATCGCGACGGCCGGTCACGTCGACCACGGCAAGTCGGCGCTGCTTCGGGCGTTGACCGGCATGGAGCCCGACCGCTGGGCGGAGGAGCGCCGGCGCGGGCTGACTATCGACCTCGGCTTCGTGTGGATGGATGGCGCGCACGGCCCCATCGCTTTCGTCGACGTACCCGGTCACGAGCGGTTCGTCGGCAACATGCTCGCGGGTGTCGGCCCGGTCCCCGCGGTGCTGTTCGTCGTGGCCGCTGACGAGGGCTGGATGCCCCAGTCGGCGGAGCATCTGTTGGCACTGCACGCGCTGGGCGTCTCACACGGCATCCTCGCGGTGACGAAGACCGATCTGCTGGAGCCGGACCTGGCGGCGGAGGAGGCGCTCGACCAGCTCCGGCGGACGAGCCTTGGCGAGGTCCCGTGGGTCGCGGTGAGCGCGCGGACGGGGGAGGGTCTGCCGCGACTGCGTACCGCGCTCGACGACCTTGTCGCGCGGTTGCCCGGCAGCGATCCGGCCGCTCCGGTCCGGCTGTGGGTCGACCGCGGGTTCACCATCCGCGGGGCCGGGCTCGTGGTCACGGGTACCCTCGCCGCGGGCGGGATCCGGGTGGGAGACACGCTCGAGCTCGCCCGTACGCAGGGGCGCTATGTCGTACGCGAGCTGCAGTCGTTGAATCGGCACGCCGACCAGGCGGTCGGGGTCGCCCGGGTCGCGCTGAACCTGCGCGGCGCCGGGCGCGGCGAGATCCGGCGCGGTGACGCGCTCATGACGCCGGGCACGTACCGGGGTACCGCGGTCGCCGACGTCCGTACCCGGTTGTGCGCCCCGGAGCACCTGCCCCGCGAGTTGCTCGTCCACGTGGGTACGGCGACGGTGAGCTGCCGTCTGCGGCCGATCGGCGCGGACACCGCCCGGCTCACGCTGGACACGGTGCTCCCGTTACGAGTCGGCGACCGGGTGGTACTGCGTCACGATCGGGGGGTCGGCGGCGGGGCGGTCGTCCTCGACGTGGACCCGCCGCGGCTCGACCGGCGGGGCGCGGCCCGGCGCCGGGCCGGCGAGCTGGACGGGTACCCCGACGTCCCGGACGGCGCGAGCGAGCTGCGTCGGCGGGGCATCGTACGGGAGGGCGTGTTGCGTGCGATCGGGGTCGAGCCTCCCGCGCCGGCTCTGGTCGGGGACTGGCTCGTCGCTCCGGAGCTGCGCCGGAGCTTGCGGGCGAAGCTGATGTCTCTGGTGGCGCAGCGTGCGAACGACCCGTCTGCCGCGCCGCTCGGCGTCGAGTACGCGCGCAAGGCGCTCGACCTCCCGGACCCCCGGCTCGTACCGGCACTGCTGACCCCGCCGTGGTCGGTACGCGACGGGATGATCGTCCATGCCGGGGCGCCGGACACGCTGGCGCCGTCGGTCCGTACGACCGTGGAAGCGCTGGAGCAGCGGCTGGCCGGCCGGGATTTCCCCGTCCCGACCGAGGAGGAGCTGGCCGTACTGGGCCTGGGGACGGCGGAGATCGCCGCGGCGGTACGGGCGCGCCGGCTGGTCCGGTTGGCACCGGGTGTGGTTCTGCTGCCGGACACCGTCGACCACGCAGTGACCGTACTCGCCGGGCTGCCGCAGCCGTTCACCGTCAGCGAGGCGCGGGACGCCCTGGGTACGACGCGCAAGGTCATCGTGCCGCTGCTGGAGTACCTCGCCATGCGCGGCCGGACCGGGCGTACGCCGGACGGGCGCCACACCGTCATTGCGCGCTGAAGATCACTGCCGCCCGTAGCGCCAGTGCGCCGACAAGGACCAGTACGGTCAGGACCAGCCCGGGCGTCTCGACGACGGTACGCGCGTGCCGGCGCAGCCACGGCAGCAGCCCCGCGAACCCAGCGACCAACCAGAGCAGGATCCAGGGGAAGCCGAAGGCCCGACCCAGCGTGCCCGCCGGGATCAGGGTGGCCACGAGGGCCACGACGAGCGCGAGTTCGAGGACGATGAAGAAGCGCTCCCCGCGGACGAACGCCCCGGCCCTGGCGCGCGCCCCCGGCCGGAAGCGGACCAGCCACCCGAGCAGCGCGGCCGAACCGGCGAGCCCGGACGCGAGGAACAGCGCCCCGAGCGCCCACGTGTCACTCCACACCGGTTGGTTCGACACCGCGAGCAGCACACCCGTGTACCCGGCGATGAACAGCCCGACGACGGCCCCGGCCACCGACCACAGCTTCGCCAAAATCCCGGCGCGGTCCACACGCCTGCGGTCACGAAGGAACGCGTCGAGGAACGACACCGCGACGAACGCGCCGAACACCACGAGCGCCCATGCACCGACCGACATCGGCGACCAGTACTTGACGATCGGGCCCACCTCGCCGGGCGTCGTGTCGACCAGCATGTGCCAGAACCGCAGCGGCTGGGCGAGGTCAAGGGTCAGCANNCTGCCTCGTCGGCCGGACCGCCGCGCAGGCGCAGCAGCGTGGCGATGACGTACGACCCGCCCGACAGGCCCGCCAGGAAGAAGTAGAAGAGGATGTACCACGTCCACTGTGGAGCGCGGACGAAGTGCTCGGCCTCGGCCAGTGGGATCATTCCTCGGCCTCCGCGCGGTCGGCCGGCGCCTCGGCGTCCGGCGGGGCGGTCGCGGGCTTCGGTTCGCGGCGGCGGCGCAATGCGACCAGGCCACCGATCACGGCCACTACCGCGGTGATCGCCGTGGCGAGGTACCCGCGCTCGTTGTTGCGGCCGGGCAGCTTCGCGTTCGCCGCGTTGGGCAGCTTGTACGTCTCCGGCTTGTCCATCAGCAGGAAGAACGCGTTGAGCCCGCCGTACACCGAATCGTCGGCGCCGTACAGGCGGGCCTGCGGAACTCCCGCGGCGTGCAGCGCGTCCACCCGCTGCTGTGCCTTCTCCCGCAGCTCGATGACGGGACCGAACTGGATCGACTGGGTCGGGCACGCTTTGGCGCACGCCGGTTCCATCCCGCCCTGGAGCCGGTCGTAGCACAGCGTGCATTTCTGGGCCACGTGCTTGTGCTCGTCGAGACCGATCACGCCGTAGGGGCACGCCGCGATGCAGTCGCGGCACCCGTTGCAGACATCGGGTTGGATGAATACGGTGTCGAACTCGGTCCGGATGATGGCACCGGTCGGGCAGACGTCCAAACAGCTCGCGTGCTGGCAGTGCTTGCACACGTCCGACATCATCAGCCACGCCTTGCCGTCGCCGGCGTTGGTCGTGTCGTCCGGTACGCGGTCGATGAACTGGACGTGCCGCCAGTTCTGTGAGTCGAGGCTCCCGGTGTTGTCGAAGCCGTCGCGGAACGTCGGTTCGTTGCCGGGCAGTTCGTTCCACTCCTTGCAGGCGACCTCGCAGGCCTTGCAGCCGATACAGACGCTCGTGTCGGTGAAGAAGCCGTACGCCTGGCCGGGCTTGATCTCTGCCATCAGAACCCCAAGAGGTTGGGTGTGATCTTCGATAGGCCCCGTTCGGTCGCGTACAGGTCGAGCGGTACCGCGGCCAGCTCGTCCACCTCCGGTACGGCCCGGGGGTCGCGACCCACGTCGACGTCGATCAGGTACCGCTCGCACCGGGTACAGGCGTCGACGCGCAGGTGCGGGAAGACGGGCGGGTCGTCGACCGGCCCGCCCGGGTCGCGGCCCACGACCGGACCGGCGTGCCGTTCGGCGTACACCGTCCGGTGCCCTCCGGAGGTCTCCCCGCAGGACGGGCACGCGCTGCCTGAGTAGCTCCACGTCTGCGCGCACCGGCTGCACGCCAGGTTCCTTTGCCCGCTCACCAACGGGTCCTGCGCGTCGCTGCGGAAGCTGAGCTGCGGTACCCCGCCGCAGCGCGGGCAGTGCCGGTCGTCGCGCGGCGCGGGATCGTCCGCGCACGCCGGCCCGGCACCGGCGTCGAGCGCCACGAGGACCGGCTGGAGCGACGCGCGAGCGAGGTACCGCTCGACCGGCGCGAGCTCGCCACCGGCGAGCCACGTCGCGAACGCGTCGTCGAGCCGGTCCGCCGTGACCAGCTGGCGCGCGGTCGTACCCAGCGCCTCCGGGCCGGCGGCCTCGGTCGCCTTGACCACCTGGGGGAGTACCCGTTCGGCCGCCCATCCGGCGAGCTGACGCGGCGGTGGCCGGTCCTCGCGGGCGAGGTCCCAGCCGCTCTCCCACACGTCGAGCAGGGCGCGGTAGAGAGCGAGTAGCTCGGCCGCGAACGGGTACCGTTCGCTCAGCGCCGCCGCGCGACGGGGGTGACTGCACCACGGGCTCTCCACCATCGCCGTCACATCTTCTCGATGTTGACCAGGAACGCCTTGAACTCCGGGGTACGCGCGCTGGCGTCACCGACGAACGGGGTCAGCGCGTTGGCGAGCCAGTGCTGGCCGGTATTGATGCCGACGAATCCCCAGTGGATCGGGATCCCGATCTGGTAGATCTTCCTGCCGTCGATCTGGAGCGCGCCGAGGCGTTTGGTCACCACGGCGCGGACCTCGAGCTTGCCGCGCTTCGACGAGACCCGGACGTGGTCGCCGGTCTTGATGCCCTTCTCCTTTGCGAGCTCCGCGGGTACCTCGACGAACGCTTCCGGCTGGAGCTGGACCAGGTGCGGAACGTTCTGGGTCACGTAGTGCTCGTGCTCGGTGAGCCGGTACGACGTCGCGACGTACGGGAACTCGTCCGGCGTACCGAAGCGGTTGGGCCGGCCGGCCGCCTTGTCGTACAGGAAGGCCACCGGCGTCGCCGACACCGACGGGTGCAGCGGGTTCTCGACCGGCGACTCGATCGGCTCGTAGTGCTCCGGGAACGGCCCGTCCGCGACCCCGTTGCTGAACAGCCGCCCCGTACCCTCGCCGGTCATGATGAACGGCAACGGGGAGTCGGGCTTGCTCGGGTCCGCCGTCGGCGGGTAGTCCGGCACGTCACCGGTCCACTTGAGCGCCACCGGGTCCCAGACGATGCCCGGCCGGGTCGGGTCCCACGGGCGTCCGAGCGGGTCGGCCGAGGCGCGGTTGTAGAGCACCCGGCGGTTGAGCGGCCAGCTCCACGCCCAGTTCGGATAGAACCCCATGCCGGTCGGGTCGTTCTTCTTGGGATCCTGGACGCCGTCGCGGCGCTTGGTCAGGTTGCCGGTCTCCGGGTAATGGCCGGTGTAGATCCAGTCGCCCGCCGTCGTCGTACCGTCGTCCTTGAGCGCGGCGAAGCTCGCCAGGCGCTTTCCGGTTGTGAGGTCCTTTCCGTTGATCTCCTGGGCGATCTCGTCCAGGTCCGGCCTGCGCGGATCCCGGTACGGGAGCGTGAGGTCCTGTACCGGCGCCGGGAACTTGCCGCCCTCCTGCCGGTACAGGTCGCGTACCCGGGAGAAGAGCTCGGCGAGGATCCAGTGGTCGTGGCGGGACTCACCCTCGGGCGGCAGTACCTGGTCCTTCCACTGGGCCCAGCGACCGCTGTTGGTGAACGACCCGTCCTTCTCGATCCAGTGCGTGGCCGGCAGCATGAACACCTCGGTCTTGATGCTGGCGGGGGTCATGCCGGGCGCGTGCCAGAACTCCGAACTCGTGGTGGCGAACGCGTCCATGACGCACAGCCATGTGAGGTTGGACAGCGCCTGCAGCACCTGGTTGGAGTCGGGCCCGATGCTCGTCGCCGTCATCCCGGAAAGCATCAGGCCTTCCATCTTCCCCTGCAGGGCCTGGTCGAAGATGGACAGCCAGGACGCGTTGGCGCGCGGTTTGGGTACGTGGTCGAAGGCGAACTCGTTGTCCTTGGTCGCCACGTCGCCGTACCACGCCTTCAACAGGCTCACCATGAACCTGCGGTAGTTCTCCCCGAAGAAGTTCAGGGAGTTGGCGAGCAGCTTCTTGCTCGCGCTCTGCGCCACGTAGTCGGCGAGGTTGCGCTGTCCGGGTGCCGGGACCTTCAGGTACCCCGGCAGGATCTCCCACGAGATCGCGTGGTCGGTGTTGCCCTGGATGTTCGCGTGCCCGCGCTCGGCGTTCATCCCGCCGCCGGGCCGGCCCATGTTGCCGAGCAGCAGCTGGAGTACCGCGCCGGACCGGATCAGCTGGACGCCGGTCGTGTGGTGGGTGAGGCCGACCGCGTAGACGATCGTCATCACCTTGTCCGGCCGGCCCATCTCGCCGACCAGCTTGGCCACCTCGAGGAACTGGTCCTTCGGGATGCCGGTGATGCGCTCGACCATCTCCGGGGTGTACCGGCTGTAGTGCTGGCGCAGGAGGTTGAGTACCGAGCGAGGATGGTCGATATTGACCGTGGCGAATCCACCTGGCCCGGTCTCGTACGCCCACGCCGCCGTGTCGTACGTGCGCTTCTGCGGGTCGTACCCGTTGAAGAGACCGTCGGTGAAGGTGTACCCGTCCTTGACGACGAGACCCGCGTTGGTCGCATACTGCACATACTCCTTGTGGTGCAGGTTGTTCTGGAGCACGTAGTTGATCAACCCACCGAAGTACGCGACGTCGGTACCCGTACGGATGCGCAGGTGCCGGTCGGCGACCGCGGAGGTACGCGTGAACCGCGGGTCGACATGGATCATCTTCGCGCCCCGGTCGAGCTTCGCCCGCATCATCCACTGGAACCCGACCGGGTGCGCCTCAGCCGGGTTGGCACCATTGATCATGATGAGATCGGCGTGCTGGATGTCACGCCAGTGGTTGGTCATGGCCCCTCGGCCAAAGGTGGCGGCCAAACTGGTCACCGTGGGACCGTGTCAAACGCGGGCCTGTTGCTCCAGGTACACCAGGCCCAGCCCGCGCATGACCTTCGTGGCGAAGTAGCCCTCCTCCGAGCTGAACGCCGCCCCGCCGGCGAACGCGATACCCTCACAGCGGTTGACGACGTTGCCGTCGGCATCGACCGTGACGAAGGTACGGTCCCGCGACGCTTTGATGTTGCGGGCGAGCTTGTCCATCGCGAAGTCCCACGAGACGCGCTGCCACTCGGTCGCGCCCGGGGCGCGGTAGAGCGGGCTCGTGATCCGTCGCCGGGAGATGGCGAGCTGCAACGCGCTCGCGCCCTTCGGGCACAGCCGGCCCTCGTTGACCGGGCTGTCCGGGTCGCCTTCGAGCTGGAGCAACTCGATCGTGCCGTTCGACGCCTTCCTGGTGTACGCGACGAGCGCGCAGCCGACCGCACAGTACGGGCAGACCGAGTGGGACACCGTCGCACCGTCGATGCGAAGGCGCTGCTTGACCTGCGTCGCCTTGTCGAGCTTGAAGCCGAGCGGCGAGAACCCGAGCGCCCCCGTGCTCGTGGCGCTCAGCTGGAGGAACTCGCGCCGGGTGACCTCCACGTCGATCTCCCTCCGCTGGGGACCGCCGGCACCGATCACCATGGGGTTGGTCTGGCCCAGGCCGGCGATCGTGGGTAGAAGAAATCGTAGACCTTCAGTGGAACGTACGCACGGGAGCGGTGGACGGCTCACCCCTGGGCGAGGTGGAGGTCGAGCCGCGGGCCAGGGTCGTCGGGGTTGCGCAGGATGTCGATCAGCCGCGGATCGGCGGGTACGACCAGCCCGTGGTACCCGCGCTCGGCTGCGTCGAGGAGCGTCGCCCGCCACGTCGCGCGGCTGTCCGGCACCGGAGCCGGTACCCAGCGCTGGGCCGAGTCCAGCCGGTACGGGTGGCCGTACGAACCGGAGAGGACACGCAGCCGGCCGCGGCTCAGCGCCGCGACGGTCGCGAGTGCCCGGTCCGATGATGCCCCGGATACCGGCAGGGCCAAGACCAGCAGCGACCGGTACGTGACGGCTGCAAGCGCGGCGGTCACCGTGACGGGATCGAGCTCCGCCTCGGGGGTGAGGTCGACCCAGAGCGCATCCGCACCGGCCGCCTCGAAGGCGGCCCCGTCGGTGAGCCACTCGCCCGGATCCTCCGGTTGGCAGGCGAGCAGGATACCGATCCTGATGCGCTGGGTACCGTCCGTCTGCGCCACGCCGTCAGCTTATGTTCCCTTCAGCTGAGGCTGAAAGTCGTCGGCGCCGGAGGTCGCCGACCCGGTCACGGTGCAACCGCAGGTCCATCCGCTCCGCCCGGAACCTGCTCATTGATCAGGTTCCGACACCGGCCGCGACGGCAGGTGCATCAAGCCGGCGCCGTCCACCTGGTCGGAACGAGATCCGAGCCGTCACTCGACCAGGGCTTCAACCGGCCCGCGTCGGTTGGGCGCAGTAGCCGGGCCGCAGCACGGCGATCTCGATGTTCCCGGCATCCGGCGCGGGACCGGGACCAACCAGGCCAAGAGCCCGCCGGACGGTGCAAATGCCAGCGCGCGAACCACCACTACGGTCAGCCTGGCGGATCCGGTCTGCCCTGGTCGGCACTCTGCCGCTGACCGCCCATCCGCGGGCGCGGCGGCCAGGGTTGGCCGCCGCGCCCGTGCGCCGGGTCACGAGGACGCGGCGTAGACGTCCGTTCGATTGGCCGTGCAGGAGTTGTCGGTGCAGTTGGTCTGCACGAAGAAGGGCAGGAAGGTACTGCCGTTCACGCCGATCGCCTCGTAGTCGCCGACGAAGAACCCGCCGGCGAACGGTGCGGCCAGCATGTTGAAGCTCCCGGCCAGGTGGCTGTCCGGCCCGAAGGCACCGCCTCGCGGAGCCTTCTTGAGCCAGACGTCGGTCGGCAACGTGGTTGTGTTGCCGGCGGCGAGGTTGCGGAAGTCGTAGTAGGTGACTGCGACGGTACCGTCGCCGCCCACCGCCACGGTCGGCGTGAAGGCCGGCCGGCCGGTCGCGGTACTGACCGGGGCGGGTGCGCTCCACGTCCGGCCGCCGTCGGTCGATGTCGAGATCACGGCCTGGTTGACCGTACCGCTGGTGAAGCGGGCGTCCTCCCAGACCACGTAGAGCTGGCCGGTGGCAGCGTCGATGGCGACCGACGGGATACCTTCGGCCGTCCGGATCGGCGCCCCGGTGTTCGGGTCCACGTCGTCAACGGTCTGCTGAGCCGATACCACCGACGGGCCGGACCAGGTGTCGCCACCGTCGGTGGACGTGATGAGCGAGACGCTGCTGCCGCGCGGGGTGAACTTCGGGCTGCCCGTGGTCTGGAACAGCTCGAAGAAGTCATACAGGGTACCGGTCCGCGGGTCGACCACGACCAGGTTGCCGATGGTCTGGCTGTTCTGGCCGGGGTCGAAGACCGGCCGGGTGCCGGTCCACGTCTTCCCGCCGTCGGTGGTCTTGGAGAACCAGGTCGGGCCGCGGAACGCGTGTGCCCTCAGATCGGCGTCGGGACTGTGGCTCGGGGCCACCAACCGGTCCCACACGATATAGGCGGTACCGGCGTGTACCGAGTCAGCGGTGATCGACTCCTTGTCGTTGAAGAACTGGGTGAACTCGAACACCGGGCTGGTGCCCTGGTCGGCCTTGATGATGCGCGGGTTGTCCCAGGCCCTGCCGCCGTTGGTCGACGTCACCGTCGCCACGGCCGTGTCGTTGTTGCCCGACACGGTGCTGTTGGTTGCCAGCAGCCCGACCGTGTAGGCGGTACCGTCCGGGCCGATCGACACCCAGGGGTCGGACGCCCGGTTGAACGGGGTACCGGTGAAGGGGTCCAGGATCGGGTTCGGGGCGCAGCCGCTGAACGGCAGCGACGTCTCACCCCACGTGGCGCCCCCGTCGTTGCTGAAGCCGGCGACAAGCCCTCGCGCGCCGCCGTTCGACCAGCGGTCCTGCTGCCAGGTACCGATCACGTTCACGCGCCCTGTACCGACGGTGGCCGGGTTGACCGCAACAGACGGCTCGACCTCGGCGTTGGTGTAGACGGTGCCGGGCTGGCCGACGTCCGAGCAGCCGGCGTACGGGCTCGGGCCCGACACCGTCACCAGGCTCGTCGCGGCTCCGGCTGGCGCTGCGGCCGCGATGGTCGCGGTCATTGCGGTGGCGAGGATCAGGCTGGTTCTGCGCATGAAGTATCCCCCTCGCTAATCCGATTCCGCCGAGAGGCGGTTTCGCCTCAACATAACTCCGACGTCGTATCCTCAACCTCGAATGATCAGCCGATCGTGCGAATACCCTCCGGCCGACCATTCCGATACTTCACCCGTATCACGAAGTGCGGGATCCGCCGTCGTCGAGTTCCTGGAGACATTTCACCAACGGTGGTTGTCAAGCGGCGTCCGATCCCCGACGCCGTCGCGCGGCTGGACCGGTCCGACCGGGTCGCCGCCCACTAGCCGGAGTTTCCTGGCTATTTTGATCTAGATTGGTGTTCTTGCAGGCCAGGGATGATGTCGATCTAGGTGTGGTGTATTACCTAACTGGTGGGCGCCCAGCGGTGGAGTTCGAAGATCTCGAACAGTTTCCGTT
>WNGG01002213.1_pt1 | contig 22084 bp, 21 predicted proteins | sample 5400661 | NCBI WGS metagenome assembly WNGG01 (sample SAMN13153372, study PRJNA577476) | soil metagenome | isolation source: 100 cm soil or saprolite under Garry oak tree replicate 1 | place: USA:California | collected 2016-06-15
GGGCTTAGGCCCTAATTGCAGGCCGTGAGATAAAGGATCATGTCGAGCGCGCGATCGCAACAATCGTCAACGCCAACCGCCCAGCCGATGCCCGAAGAGCGCTGCTACCTCTGCGATGCCATGGTCAAGCGCAACGACGAAGTCGTCCGCCTTCACGGCCTGATGATGCACCGACGGTGCTACGAGGAGGACATCCGGAAAGGGCGGTGAGGGGTCCGCCTCTCACTCTCTCGACCTGCTTCTATGTCTCGGGAGGTGCCACACCCGCAGCAGCAGTGATCGCCTGCTTCAGATAACCGAAATCGACGGGCTTCGTCACATAGTCGAAGGCGCCGCGTTGCAGGAGTTCCCGCGCCTCGTCTTCTTCGTGGTTGCCGCTGACGATGATGATTGTCGGCGGTTGCGAGCTTCCCCGTAAGTGGTCGAGCACGGTATGACCGTCGAGGCCTGGCATCCGAATGTCGAGCAGCACGACGTGCGGCGCAAATTCGCGGACCGCCCGGATGGCCTGGACGCCGTTGTGAGCAACCGCCGTCTGATGACCGAACCTCGTCACCCTTTCGTCGAGGACGTCCGCGACCCCCGGCTCGTCGTCAACGATCAGGACACGGATCGTGTCATCGGGCACGGTTGATTTTAACTCACTCAATCATGGCAAAGACTTCGCGAATTCATGGTGATTCGAGTTTGTATCAGCACCCATTTTGTATCCCTGCGCCTCCAGACACTTCTCTTCGTAAGTTAAATTACGTGGGTATTTTGAACCTGCTCCAGCGCGAAAGTCCTTCATACATTGGTAATAGTCACGCTTGAAATCTTGTTCTGTAGCACCCGATTTCGTCCAGTAGTTTCCAGTAGCGCATCCACCGAGGGCGGGCGTCGCGACGAACAAAAGAGCCAAGGCGCGGACAAAGGCGCGCTTCATGGGCGGGCCTCCAGGAAGCCGAACTGGAACCCGGCGCGATGGGTGGGTCGGCGGCCGACTCTACCGCCACCTATGATGCGTGTCAATCCACCGCGCAGGTCGCGTGATCCGGTCAGGGGGGGCAGCGCCTAGTTCCACCATCCCTGCTGCGCTAGGCGCGCGCGGATCCGCGCGGCGGTGGAGAGCTCCTCGGCCGCGACGACCGCGGCGGCGGGATCTCGACGGCGGACCTGAAGGTAACGCTCGCGCAGCGCCAGCTTCAGCGGGGGGCGATGCGGAGCAGAGCCTCGAGGGCCGCGGAAGTCACTGTCGCGTAGGAGCGCGGTCGCTGGCCGTCTCGCCAGGCCTCCCCGGCGGGATCTTTCCCTTCTTCAAGGCCGTCATGTACTCGTCTTGGCAGATCGCCTGTCGGGCGATGTCACCCGGCCAGTATTCCCCACAGCGCGTCTGCACCGCTGCCTTTACTGCGCCGTCTGAGACGGTCACGAAGCCCATCCGCTCGTGCTCGGCCAAGCACTGCTGGTGTTGGTACAGCGCGATCGGCGTCCCCAGCCAGCCCCAGCCCCAGTGGTGGCACCGCGAGATCACTTGCGACCCCGGATGCACCTGCCACTTGTTCATCACCGCGCAGCCGGACAGCGCCGCCGCGATCGCCGCGCCCGCAAGCAGTCTTCTCATCCGGCCCCCTCGGCGGTCCAGCGCTCAGCCATCTACGGACGGCTTCCAATCACGATTGTGATCCTCTGCTCGGCACCATCGCGAACGATCACGACGTTAATGCGGTCGCCAGGAGTCTTCGAATCCACAACCAAGCGTAGATCGTCAAGCGCCGCAATGCGGCGCCCATCAATTTCGCTGATTACATCGTCGTCGTCAACCACCCCGAGCGCCTCAGCCACCTCATCCTCATCGGCTCGTCGAACCCGCGCCTGCCATCGTCGGATCGGTCGGGGTTCCAGCGGCGCCGCGAGCTGATGGAGAAGGGCGCGACGCCCGAGCAGATCGTCGCCGAGACGTTCGGGTTCACGAAGCGGGCCTTCAGCCCGTTCAGCCTCGAGCACAATCCCGCGGCGATCGAAGCGCTCCGCCAGGAACACCTGCGCAACAACCCGCGCAACTACCTCGAGATGCTGGAAGCCAACGAGCACCGCCCCGCCATCGGAGACCGACTCGGCGAGATCCGGTGCCCGACGCTGATCGTCGTCGGCGAGCACGATGCGCGCACGCCGGTCGCGATGTCCGAGGACCTGAACAAGGCGATCCCGACCTCGTTCCTGAAAATCGTGCCGAACTGCGGCCACTTCTACAGCTACGAGCAGCCGGAGCGCGTCTGCGAGGTGATGACGACGTTCCTCGAGGCCTTCGGCGCGGGACGAACGGAGCGGGTCGGCGCGCGATAGCCGGCAACACGCCACAAAATCTCACTTTCGACCCCTCGCGTGGCAATGTGCGTGGCAATAGGTTAGTCTGTCCGGCGCCTGATTGTCCCTTCGCAGGGAGTTCCGCGGCTCCCGGCCGACGCGTCTCATGGCCCTGACGCAGCGAGGAGGTCCAGCGATGTCTTCCCAGGACAGAGCGTCCACCCGGCGTGAGTTTCTCGGCCGCAGCGTCCGCTTCACCATCGCGGTGGGGATCACGCCCGCCTGCCTCTCCGGCGTGCAGCCCGCAGAAGGCTCCGGGCCGCTCGTGAAGTTCTCTCACGGCACCGGGCTCTGCAACATGCCTCTGTTCTATGCAGGCGAGAAGAAGCTCTTCGCCAAGTACGGCGCGAATGCGGAGGTCGTGCTCACCGTTCCCGGGACCGCCACCATCCAGCTCGCGAGCAACCAGGTCGAGATGGCGGTGCTGCCGTACACCAGCGCGATCGCCGCGTACACGCGCTCGCCGGGCTTCTCCGTGATCTCGGGAAGCGGGATCCAGGGCCTGCAGGTCGTCGCGAAGCCGGGCCTCAAGGGCTTCGCGGATCTCAAGGGCAAGAAAGTCGGCGCGCAGCAGGCCGACACGCTCGACATCATGCTGTACGACTACATGAAGAAGCACGGCATGACGTACAAGGACCTCCAGATGCAGTACATCGCGGACACGTTCGAGCTGTCGAACGCCTTCATCGCCGGGCAGCTCGACGCGATCGCGATCATCGAGCCCTACGCGACCAAGTGCAAGACCGCCACGGGCGGCAGCTTCCTCGGCGATGGCATCGACATATACGGCCAGGGCTATCCGGACTGCGTGCTCCTCGCGCAGAAGAAGGTCATCGACAAGGAGCCCGAGGTTGTCAAGAACGTGATCCGCGCGTTCTTCGACGCGGAGTACGAGATCGAGAGCAACATCGACGAGGCCGCGAAGCTGATGGTCGGCAAGTACTACAAGACGGACATGGCGAGCCTGCTGTCCGCGGCGAAGGCCCAGCCGCCGGGCGTCGACATCCGCGACAAGCGGGAGTTCATGTTCGGCCGCGCGAAGAGCATGCGCGAGCTCAACTACATCAGCAAGGATCCCGACCAGGACTTCGTGAACTTCAAGTACCTCGACGCCGTCATCAAGGAGAGCCCCGAGCTCTGGAGACGGGTGAGGGTCCACTCGAGGACGTAGGTCTGATGCGATCGCTGGCCGTCCGCGCCGGATGGTGGGTGCTGTCGGTCGGCACCATGGTCGGCCTCTGGGAGCTCGCGGCGGCGCTCGATCTCATCAACACCGTGATCCTTCCGCCGCCGCGGGTCTTCATCCGCGAGATCGAGAACCAGGCGCAGTTCCTCCTGCCGCAGATCGGCGTCCAGCGGATCGGCGGGAACTTCGTCGCGCTCACGGCGATCTGGGCCAGCCTCCTGCGCATCGTGAGCGGGCTGGCGCTGGCGTTCATCGCCGCCGTGCTCCTCGGCAGCCTCGCGTTCTCGCTGCGCGTGTTCCACAAGCTCACGTACCCGGTGATCACGCTGCTGGCGCCGATCGCCCCCGTGGCCTGGATCCCGTTCGCGCTCGTCGCGTTCGGCATCGGCGACGGCGCCGCGATTTTCGTTGTCTTCGTCGGCATCTTCTTCGTGCTCGAGCTCGCCGCCGTCAACAGCATGAAGAACGTCGATCAGCACTACATCGACACGGCGCGCGTCCTCGGCGCGAGCCGGCGGCAGGTGATGTGGCACGTCATCTTCCCGGCGATCCTGCCAAACCTCTTCGTCATCATGCGGGTGAATTTGTTCGGGGCGTGGATGGGTGTGCTGACCGCGGAGATGGTCGGAGTGAACACGGGGCTAGGCACGATCGTGCTGGTCGGCCGGCAGATGATGAACATGAACCTGACGTTCCTCGGGATGGCGATGATCGGAATTGTCGGCTATCTGCTCGATGCCGGACTCGGGCTGCTGCAGCGGCGCGTGCTCTGGTGGAAGAGCGTGGCTCACGTATGAGCGTGCGAGCGGGGATGGCGGCCGCGCTGCGCGTTCCGTCGCGAGCGAGCTCGCTGCGGTTCCGGTGGTTCGTCGTCGAGGCCGGGTGGTGGGTCCTCTCGGTCGGCATCGTCATCGGGATCTGGGAGATCACCGCCGCCCTCGGGCTGATCAACACGATCATCCTGCCGCCACCGCACAAGTTCGTGGCGGAGATCCGTGATCAGTCCCAATTCCTGATGCCGCAGCCCGGGGTGACGGCGATACCGCTCCACTTCGCGGTGTTCACCGCCATCGGCGCGAGTCTCCGCCGTGTGCTGATCGGGTTGCTGCTCGGCTCGCTCGCCGCCGTGCTCACCGGCAGCCTCGCGTTCTATCTCCGGCTTTTCCGGAACCTGACGTTCCCGACCATCACGATGCTCGCGCCGATCGCGCCGGCGGCGTGGATCCCGCTGGCGATCCTCGCCTTCGGCATGGGCGACGGCGCGGCGATCTTCGTCGTCTTCGTCGGGATCTACTTCACCCTCACGCTGGCGACGCTGAACAGCATGAACAATGTCGATCAGGTGTACGTGAACACGGCCCGCGTCCTCGGCGCGAGTCGCCGGCAGATCATGTGGCACGTGATCTTCCCGGCGATCCTGCCCAACCTCTTCGTCGTGCTCCGGATGAACTTCTTCGCGGCGTGGATGGGTGTGCTGGCGGCGGAGATGGTCGGCGTGCGGACCGGCCTCGGTGCCGTGGTCGTGATGGGACGCCAGATGATGAACATGAACCTCACGTTCCTCGGCATGGCGATCATCGGGCTCGTCGGCTACCTTCTCGACGTGGGACTGGGGGTACTCCAGAAACGGGTGCTCTGGTGGAGAAGTGCGGCTCGCGTCTGATGGGTCGAGGACATCGGGATGGGTGAGATCGTCTGCACGAACGTGACGAAGGTCTGGGGCGTCGGCACTACGCGGGAAGTCGCCGCCCTGGAGAACGTGAGCTTCTCCGTGCGGCACGGAGAGTTCGTTGTCGTCATCGGTCCGAGCGGCTGCGGCAAGAGCACCCTGCTCATGCTCCTCTCCGGCCTGGAGATGCCGACGGGCGGGACGATCACCTACAACGGCAAGCCGATCACCGGCCCCGACGCCGATCGGTCACTGATCTTCCAGCAGCCGTCGCTGTTCCCGTGGCGCTCGACGATCGACAACGTCGCGTTCGGGCTCCAGCTCCGCGGCGTCCCCCGCAAGGAGCGACGGCAACAGGCGGAAAAGTTCCTCCGCCAGGTCGGCCTGCGGGAGTTCGCGAACAAGCATCCGCACGAGCTGTCCGGCGGCATGCAGCAGCGCGCGGCGATCGCTCGCGCGCTGTGCCTCGGCGCCGACGTGCTGCTGATGGACGAACCGTTCGCCGCGCTCGACGTGCAGACGCGGTTCCACATGCAGAGCTTCCTGCTCGACATCTGGCTGGGCTCGGGCAAGACGGTCGTGTTCGTGACCCATCACATCGACGAAGCCGCGTACCTGGCGGATCGCGTCGTCATCTTCACGGCGCGGCCGGGCCGGCTGCTCGACAGTGTCGACATCGACATGCCGCGGCCGCGCAACGTCATCAGTCCCGACTTCGAACGCTATCGCGCGCTGTTCGTCGAACGACTCCGCTCGGAGGTGACTCGAGCCTTCCAGGAGCAGGAGCTCGCCGAGATGCTGGACACGCGCATCAAGTAAAGCGGCGCCGTCGCGCCGGGGAGAGCGGTCATGGCCTCGTCACTGATTCGCGGCAAGTACGTCATCGCCAGAGCCACCAGTCGCACCGACGTCAGCGTGATCGAGGACGGTGCGGTCTTCCAGCGCGACGGGACGATCGTCGAGATCGGCCGGCACCAGGATCTCGCGCCGAAATATGCGCCGGACACGATGGTGGGTTCCGCCGGGCACGTCGTCATGCCCGGCTTCGTGAACAGCCATCACCACGTCGGCGTGACGCCGTTCCAGCTCGGCTCGCCGGACTATCCGCTCGAGCTGTGGTTCGCCAGTCGCATGGCGACACGGAACGTCGATCCGTACCTCGACACGCTCTACTCCGCGTTCGAGATGCTCGAGTGCGGCATCACCACGGTGCAGCATCTGCATGGCTTGCGGATCGCGCCGATCGCGCGCGTCCAGGCGGTCGCCGAGCAGGTCCTCAAGGCCTACGAGGACATCGGCATGCGCGTCTCGTACTCGTATGCGCTCCGGGACCAGAGCCGGCTCGTCTACGAGCCCGACGAAGCGTTCCTGAAGCGCCTGCCGCCCGCACTCGCCTCCGAGCTCGGAGAGTGGCTCAAGACCCAGACGATTCCGATCGCGGACAACCTGGGACTTTTTGTCGACCTGTGGCAGCGCTGGAACACGCGCGACCGCGTTCGCATCCAGCTCGCGCCGGCGAACCTCCACTGGTGCTCGGACGAAGCGCTCAGAGGGCTGCAGGACCACGCGGCGAAGTACGGCGTCGGCATGCACATGCACCTGCTGGAGACCGCGTACCAGAAGGAGTACGCGGACCGCCGCTCGGGCACCACCGCCGTCCGGCACATACAGAACATGGGCATGCTGGGCCCGCACATGACGCTCGGCCACGGCGTATGGCTCAACGAAGACGACATCCAGCGCGTCCTCGACACGGGCACGATGATCTGTCACAACGCGAGCTCGAACCTTCGCCTGCGCAGCGGCGTCGCGCCGCTCAATCACTGGATGGCGGCGGGCGTCATCGTGGCGCTCGGGCTCGACGAGGCTGGCATCAACGACGATCGCGACATGCTGCAGGAGATGCGTCTCGTCCTGCGTCTGCATCGCGTGCCTGGCATGGACGACGTGGTGCCGACCTCGGCCCAGGTCTTCCGCATGGCGACCGAGAACGGCGCCCGGACGACCGGATTCGCGGACTCGATCGGCGTTCTCGAACCGGGAAAGGCGGCGGACGTCGTGCTCATGCGCTGGCAGGACATCGGATATCCGTATCTGGAGCATGACGTCTCCGTGATCGACGCGGTGGTGCACCGTGCGAAGTCGTTCGCCGTCGACACCGTGCTGGTCGCCGGAGAACCGGTGCTACGCGACGGCCGGATCACCCGGGTGAACAAGGCGGACGTCCTGAAGGCGCTGTCAGACTCGTTCAAGGTGCCGCTCTCGCCCGAGGAAGAGCGCCGTCGTCGCCTGGCGCGCGACGTGTTCCCGCACGTCAAGCTGTTCTACGACGGCTGGCTGGACGAGGCGGCGCGCGATCCGTTCTATCGTCCCAGCTCCCGTCGGTAGCCATGTGACGCTATGAACCGAGACTACGCGAAGCGCGCGCTCGACTTCCTCGCTGACATGATCCGCTTCAAGAGCTACTCGGGCACGCCGGGGGAAGGCGAGCTCGCCCGGTTCGTCGTCGAGCGGATGCAGCGGCTCGGCCTCGAGGCGTTCACTCAAGAGGTCAAGCCCCGGCGCATGAACGCGATCGGGATCTGGCACGGGACGGGCGGCGGCAAGAGCCTGGTTTTCAAGGGTTCGCCAAGGGAGTCTGCCTAAACCCCGAGCAAGACCGCGAAGCGCAACGTCCGTCGCTTGGTGCTCGTCTCAAGGAATGAGAAGATATACGCCAACGCGTGCGCGAAAGGACGAGCGCATGAAAACACGGTGGACAACACTCACGTTATTCGCCGTCGCGGCGACCGTGGTGCTCACGGGCTGCGCGACGACGCGAAGCTGGCAGACGCGCGAAACCGAGCAATGGCTGGCGGCGGCCGGGTTCAGGACGCAGCCCGCCGACACCCAGCAACTCGACGCCACGCCGCCGTACCGGCTGGTGAGCCGCGAGAGCAGCGGGGCGGTCAAGTACGTGTACGCCGACCCCACGAACTGCAAGTGCTTGTACGTGGGTGGACCGAAAGAATACTCGGAGTATCGGCGTTTGGAAGCACAACGCGAGCTGCGACTCGACCGGCGTCACGGCGCTGACTACGGCGACCGCGCTCTGAACGACTCCCGCCCAGGCCGACTCGAGCAACAGCAGCGTATGAGAGACGAGGCTCCGTAAGTCCGTAAAATGTGAACGCGCGTGGCGGCGGCGACTGTGCCGCCCGCTTGCCGCTCCTTCCTCCTCCGCAGAAGAACAGATCGCCGCCATCGGACTCGAGCCCCGACACGGCCACTCCGGGCGGCATCTCGAGCCTCTCCAGAACCTCGCCCGTTCGAGGATCGACTCGCCGCAAATCGCTCTCGTCACCTTCCCAGGTGGCGTGCCACAGCTCTCCGTCGATCCAGGTGACCCCGGTGACGAAGCGGTTGGACTCGATCGTGCGAAGAATCGCCCACCCAGAGCGTCCCTTCGGCCCACGTCAGCCCCGAGTCACCGCCGCCGCCGGGCGCCGGGATCGTGGCGAGCACTCGGCCGGTCTCCCGCAGGCGAGGGGAGTAACAAGGTGGTCGTGAATCCCGGCACTGGCGGGGTCCAGCACGACCACCTCGCGTGCGCGGCGCCAGCGCGAACCCTCGCTGCGTCGCGCTCACGTCGGCCAGCGTCCGAAGCACCGTGCGAAGGCGCCCGACTTCGACGCGCAACCGCGCGCGATGCGATTCATCGGCGAGCTTCGCTCCGAAGGCCCGCGCCACGAGCGCGTCCCTCGGTACGTCTCCCGGCCACGCTTCGCTCAGCGCGCGTGCGAGCGCGCACAACACCGGACGCTTGGCGAGCGACACCACCGTGCTTGCACGGCGCACGACATGACGGCACGCGTCCACGACGAATCCGTTCGACGCCAGCAACGCTTCGACCTCCTCGAGCAGGAGGAGTCGCTCCCCGCCATTCGCGATCAGGCGCGCAGCGGGCGTGTTCAGAACGAGGGATGCGCGTTCGACCTCCGCCGTCAGCGCAGGGCGCGTCGACGATGGCCGAACTCCCCTCCTCTCTCACGGTTGCGAAAAAATTCTCATGGTTGAAAAAAAATCTTGCGGAGCGGCAACGGTGGGCGTACGCTCCGCGGCACTCTGCTGTAATTATTTCGATCCCTTCCCGCGCGCCCCGGGTCGGGGGGGAGATTTATGTTCCGCTGGGCCGTCGGCTCGAGTCTGAGATTCCGGTTCCTCCTGTTGGCGCTCGCCGCCGCCTTGCTCGTCTTCGGAAGCCAGGAACTTCGCAAGATGCCGGTCGACGTCTTCCCCGAGTTCGCCCCGCCAAAGGTGGAGATCCAGACCGAGGGACCCGGAATGACGGCCGCCGAAGTGGAAGAGATGATCACGATTCCCATGGAGGAGGCGCTGAGGGGCATCCCGAACGTCGACGTGATCCGTTCCTCGTCGGTCCTCGCCCTCTCGCAGGTCACGGTCCTGTTCAAGATGGGCACCGATCTCATGGACGCGCGACAGCGCGTGCAGGAGCGCGTGAAGCTGGGGATCTCGAGTCTGCCGCAGTCCGCCGGCATGCCGATCATCCTGCAGCCGCTGTCATCGACAAGCCGCGTCATGAAGATCGGGCTGTCGTCGAAGACCCACGACCCGATGGACCTCTCGATGATCGCGTACTGGACGATCAAGTTCCGTCTCATGTCCGTCCCGGGTGTCGCGAACATTCCGATCTGGGGCGATAAGATCAAGTCGCTGCAGGTGCAGGTCGACCCCGGGCGCATGCGTGCCCACGACGTCACGCTCGAGGAGGTCATGGAGACCACCTCGGACGCCCTCGACTTCGGCCTCCTGAGGTACACGCAGGGGGCAAAGACCCGCATCGACGGCATGCTCGACACGCCCAACCAGCGGCTCGTCATCCACTTCGACTCACCGGTCTTCTCGCCGGAGCATCTCGCCGAGGTCTCCGTCGCGTCGAAGAACCGGCGCAAAAGCCCGCCGCGACTGAACGAGGTCGCCGTCGTGAAGTGGGACACCTGGCCGCTCATCGGTGACGCCGTCATCAACGACGGCGTGGGCCTGATGATGATCGTCGAGAAGCTGCCGTGGGCCAACACGCTCGAGGTGACGCGGGGGGTCGAGAAGGTGCTCGCGGAGTTGAAGCCGGGCCTTCCGGGCATCGAGATCGACTCGACGATCTTCAGGCCGGCGACCTTCATCGAGCAGGCGATGGGCAACCTGACGTTCGCGCTGATCAGCGGCCTCGTCCTGGTCATCGTTGTCCTGGGAGCCTTCCTCTACGAGTGGCGCGTGGCCCTCATCAGCGCCATCGCGATCCCGCTGTCGCTCACGACGGCGGCGCTGGTCCTCTATCACCTGGGCGCCACGCTCAACACGATGGTCCTGGCCGGGTTCATTGTCGCGCTCGGCGACGTCGTGGACGACGCGATCATCGACGTCGAGAACATCGTCCGGCGCCTCCGAGAGCACCGTCTGACGGGCGACGGCCGCTCGATCGCTCGCGTCATCATCGACGCCTCCCTCGAGGTGCGCACGGCCATCGTGCACGCGACGCTGATCATCGTGCTGACGGTGACCCCGGTGTTCTTCATGGGCGGGCTCGGGGGCTCGTTCTTCGCGCCGCTCGCCCTCGCCTACTTCATCGCGATGTTCTCGTCGATGGTGGTGGCGTTGACGGTCACGCCGGCCCTCTGCTTCATGCTGGTGGGCCGCCGGAGCATCCAGCAGCGCGAGTCCCCGCTGCTGCCGCCGCTCAAGCGGGCGTACCAGGCGCTGCTGTCACGAGCCGTCCGGACGCCGCGCACGGTGTACGCCGGGGCTCTCGTCGTCGTCATCGCCGGCCTCGGCGTCTTCCCCTTCCTCGGACACACGCTGCTTCCGACGTTCAAGGAGCGCGACTTCCTGATGCACTGGGTGCCCCCCGAGGGAACCTCACACCCCGAGACGGTGCGCATCACCCAGCAGGCCAGCCGCGAGTTCCGGGCGATTCCGGGGGTGCGCAACTTCGGCGCCCACATCGGGCGAGCCGTCGCCGGCGACGAGCCGTACGGCGTCAACTTCACCGAGAACTGGATCAGCGTCGATCGCGCGGTCGACTACGACAAGACGCGGGCGACCATCGAGGCGGCCGTGGCCAGCTATCCCGGGCTGTACCGCGACGTGCAGACCTACCTCCAGGAGCGGATCAAGGAGGTCCTGACGGGTGCGGGCGAGTCCATCGTGATCCGCATCTTCGGACCCGAGCTCTCGGTCATGAGGGCGAAGGCGCGCGAGGTGGAGGCGGCGATCAAGGACATCCCGGGTCTCGTCGATCTGCACGTCGAGCAGCAGGTCAACGTGCCGCAGATACAGATCACGACGAACCTCGAGACGGCCGCGCGCCATGGCCTCAAGCCGGGCGACGTGCGCCGGGCGGCGGCCGTGTTGATGACGGGCGTCGAGGTCACCGACATCCACAGGGACGCGAAGGTCTACGACGTGTTCGTGTGGTCGCCGCCAGAGGTCCGTGGCAGCGTGGACGCCATCCGCGAGTTTCCCATCGACACGGCCTACGGCGGCCGGGTCCGGCTGGGAGAAGTGGCGGAGGTGGCCGTGGCGCCGACGCCGAACAAGATCCGGCGCGAGAACAGCTCCCGACGCCTCGACGTGCACGCGAACGTGCGGGGCCGCGATCTCGGCTCGGTGGTCAGCGAGGTCGAGGCCCGCCTCGCGAAGGTCCAGTTCCCGATCGGCTACCACCCGCACCTGCTCGGAGAGTACAAGGAGCGCCGGGCGGCGCAGACGAATCTGCTCATCGCCGGCGGCGTCGTGGCGATCGTGATCTTCCTCCTGCTGCAGACGACCTTCCGCAACTGGCGGCTCGCGGCCCTCATCTTCCTCGCCCTTCCCGCCGCGCTGGTCGGCGCCCTGCTCGCGAATTTCATGAGCGACCGTGTCGTCTCGCTCGGCTCCCTGGTCGGGATCATCACGGTCCTGGGCATCGCGGCGCGGAACAGCATCATGCTCCTCGAGCACTACCGGCATCTCGAGCACGTCGAGGGTGAGCCGTTCGGCATCGGTCTCGTCTTGCGTGGCGCGAACGAACGGCTGTCGCCGATCCTGATGACGAGCCTCTGCGCCAGTCTGGGGCTGGTGCCGCTGGTGTGGGCCGGCAGCGTTCCCGGGAACGAGATCGAGCATCCGATGGCCGTCGTCATCCTGGGAGGCATCGTCACGTCGACCCTGCTGAGCCTCTTCGTCGTGCCGCTCCTGTATCTCCGATTCGGACGCCAATCGCGCCAAACGATCGACGACTCGTTCCCTCGCGCGGTAGCACCCGAAGGGACGCGCCCATGAATCTCCGCCAGCTCGGTCGTTGCGGGGTGATCGTTGCCGTGACCGTGGCGCCGCTCGCCGGCATGCCGGCCTGGGCGCAAAACGCGGAGCCCGAGCGTATCCGGGGTGTCCTCGCCTCGGTCGAGAAGTCGCTCATCGTCGTGCGCGGCAGCGACAACAAGACCGTGCGCCTCCACCTTTCGGAGTCCGTCACCATCTTCGGGCTGTCGAAGGCCAGCTTCGCGGACGTCACCTTCGGGAAGTACGTCGGGGCGGTTTCCGAGAAGCTCGGCGACGATATTTACAGCCCCATCGTCCGCGATTCGCTGAGCTGGCTGCACCGGGGGTACGAGCTGCGGATCATCGACGAGCAGCTTCGTGGCATCGCGGTGGGGCATCGAAAGTGGGACCTCACGCCGACCAGCGTGATGACGCACGGCTGGGTGGATGACATGGAGGACCGTGTCATCTCGATCAAGTTCGGCCCGACGGAAGAAGAGGAAACCGACGTCGAAGTCCCGCGCGACGTGCCGGTGCTCGCGATGTCGCGCGGAGACTTCAGCCTGCTCAAGCCCGGCGCCCACGTGGTGGCCGGCGCGCAGGAGGGCCCAGACGGCCGGTATATGGCGGTGTTCATCTTCGTCGGCAAGGATGGCGTCGTGCCGCGGTTCTGAGAAAGCAAGCAGGTCAGCGAGGAGGAGCGCTCGATGAAAGCCGAATGCGTGATCGGCGGGCTCATTTCCCTGGCAGTGATTGCGGTCCTGTCCGTCCCGGCCGCGACGGCGCCCGCGGCAGCGGCCGGCGCCAAGAGCGATGCGGTGAAGCTGGAGAGCATCCCCGGGAGCCCGGTCAAGCGCATCACTCTGAGCGAGACTGCGGCGAAACGGCTGGGCATCGAGACGGGCACGGTGAGCAAGCAGCCGATCGTCCGCAGGCAGATGGTCGGTGGCCTGGTCGTCGCTCAACCGGAGAAGCAGCCGGCGACGGCCAGCCCCGGATCTGGAGGCAGCATCTTTGGAAGCGCAAAGGTTGGAGGCTTCGCCTCGCCCGCAGCGTCACCGACGATCCACCGGGTTGCGGCAGTGACGACAGCGCCTCCCGCCGGCGATGCCTGGATGCTCGTGACGCTGACCCAGGTCGAATGGGACCGGGTGGCAAAGGACAGGCCCGCGCGCCTGCTACCGCTGGCCACGCGCGAGGCGTCCGGCTCTGAGCTGTTGGCACGACCATCCGGCCTGCCGCCGGTCGAGGACACGAAGCGCTCCATGCTGAAGGTGTATTACACGGTGCCCGGCAAGGACCACGGCCTGACGCCGAACACGCGCATGCGTGTCGAGTTGCAGCTGGCCGGGGACGAGGAGGTGCGGACGGTCGTGCCCTACGGCGCCGTCTACTACGACGCTCAGGGCGCCACCTGGGTCTACGTGAACACGGCCCCGCGGACGTTCGAACGGCAAAAGATCGGCATCGAGCGGGTGATCGGTGATCTGGCGGTGCTGTCCGAGGGCCCGCCGGTCAAGACCGCGGTGGTCACTGTCGGCGCGGCCCTGCTGTACGGCGCAGAAGTTTTTGGTAAATAAAGGTATGTGGAGGATCTAGCCATGTTCCGCTGGATCATTGGCTCGAGCCTGCAGTTCCGCTTCCTGGTCGTGGGTGTCGCGGCTGCACTGGTCGCGTTCGGAGCCGTCGGACTTCGGAACATGCCCGTCGACGTGTTCCCCGAGTTCGCGGCGCCGGTCGTGGAGGTCCAGACCGAAGCGATCGGGCTGTCCGCCAAGGAGGTGGAAAGCCTGATCACGCTCAACCTCGAGGAGCTGTTGAGTGGCATCCCCTGGCTGCAGTCGATCCGGTCGAAGTCGGTGACCGGTCTCTCGTCGATCACCCTCACGTTCCAGGGGGGCACCGACGTCATGCGGGCGAGGCAGATGATCCAGGAGCGCCTCACGCTCGCGTACACCCTGCCGAACGTTTCGACGCCGCCGACGATGCTCCAGCCCCGGTCGACGACCAGCCGCTTCATGATGATCGCGATCGCGGCCAAGAAGGTCGAGCCCACGGAGCTCTCTCTGCTCGCTCGCTGGACCATCAAGCCCAAGCTGCTGGGCGTGCCCGGTGTGGCCAACGTGGCGATCTGGGGCCAGCGACTGCGGCAGCTGCACGTCCACATCGATCCCGACCGGCTGCGCGACTCCCGCTTGATGCAGGACGACATCATCTCCGCCGCCGGAGACGCCTTCTGGGTGACGCCGCTGACCTTCCTGAAGGGATCGGCGCCCGTCACCGGAGGGTGGATCGACAATCGCAATCAGCGGCTCGGCGTCTATCACGGCATGCCGATCACGACGCCGGAGGACATGGCCAAGGTCGCCGTTGGCGCGCAGCACCTGCTGATGACGGGCAAGACGATGTCGCTGGGTGAGATCGCCGAGGTGACGTTCGCCCACCCGCCCCTGATCGGCGACGCGTTCGTCAACAACGGCAACGGCCTCCTGCTCGTCGTCGACAAGTTTCCGTCCGCGAACACACTTGAGGTCACGCGCGGAGTGGAGGCCGCACTCGCGGAGCTGCGTCGTGGTCTTCCCGGCGTGGACATCGACCCCGGCGTCTTCCGGCTGGCGTCGTACATCGAAGACTCGTTCGCCAATCTCGCCCGGGCGATCCTGTTCGGGGCGGTCCTCGTCGTTCTCGTCATCGGCGCATTCCTGTTCGACTGGCGCAGCGCGCTCATCAGTGTCGTGTCCATCCCGCTCTCGCTCCTGACGGCGGTGATCGTGCTCGACCTGACGGGGGCGACGCTCAATACCATGATGCTCGCCGGCCTTCTCGTCGCCCTCGGCGTCGTCGTCGACGACGCCGTTGTCGACGTGGAGAAGCTCGCGCGGCGGCTGCGCGAGCGCAAGGAAGGCGACCGCGCCTCGCTCCTGACGCTCATCCACGACACGACGCTGGAGACGCGAAGCATCGCGATCTACGCCACGCTGATCGTCGTCCTCGCCGTCATGCCCATCTTCTTCATGGGGGGGATCTCCGGAGCGTTCTTCACACCCCTGGCCCGGTCCTACGTGCTGGCGGTTGTCGCCTCGATGGCCGTGGCACTGAGCGTCACGCCTGCCCTGAGCCTGATCCTCCTCGGCGCACGGTCCCGCCGCGTCGGCGAGCCGCCCGTTGCCGCGTGGCTTCGCGACCGATACGAGACGGCTCTGGGAGTTGTCATTCGGGCGCCTCGCGTGATCTATGCTGTCGCGGGCGTCGTGCTCGTGGTCGGCGTTGCGGTCGCACCCTTTCTCGGGCAGTCGCTGCTCCCCGCCTTCAAGGAGAGGGACCTGCTCGTGAACGTGAGCACCGCCCCCGGTACGTCCTACGCGGAGACGTACCGGATCACGTCTCGAGTCAGCCGCGAACTGCAGACGCTCCCGGGGGTGCGGAGCGTCGGCGCTCATGTCGGGCGCGCAGTGACCGGCGACCAGGTCGTGGGGATCAATTCGAGCCAGATCTGGATCAGCATCGATCCCAACGCCCCCTACCACAAGACCGTCGCCGCCATTCGCGAGACGATCGACGGCTACCCCGGTCTCGATAGCAACGTGCAGGCCTACCTGCGCGACACCGTCGGGGAGGCGCTGACCGGCGCGACCACGCCGCTCGTCGTGCGCATCTACGGTCCCAAGCCCGACATCCTACGTACGAAGGCGGAGGAAGTCAGGGCGGCGCTGTCCGGCATCCGCGGCATCGTCGACCTGCGCGCCGAAGGCCAGGTGGAGGAGCCACAGGTCTCGGTCACGGTCAATCTCGAGCGCGCGGGCAAGGCGAGCGTGAAGCCGGGCGACGTCCGGCGCGTCTCCGCGACGGTGTTCTCCGGATTGACCGTCGGCTTGCTCTCCGCCGAGCAGAAGATCCTCGACGTGGTCGTGTGGGGAGCCCCCGAGACACGCCAGAGTCTGACCAATCTGCGGGACCTGTGGGTCGGGAAGTTCGATTACAACCAGGTGCGTCTGGCCGACGTCGCGGACGTGAGCATCGTGTCGACGCCGACGGTCATCAAGCACGAGGCCCTCGCGCCGTACGTCGATGTCGTCGCGAACGTGTCGGGCCGTGATCTCGGCTCGGTGGTCGAGGCGATCGACGACAGCCTCGATCGGATCCAGTTCCCGCTCGAGCACAGCCCGAAGATCCTCGGAGAGTACCGCGAGCGCCAGGGCGTCGAGCGCCGCATGCTCGGCATCGCCGTCGCCTCCGTCATCGGAATCTTCCTGTTGCTGCAGGCGTCATTCCGGAGCTGGCGTCTGGCGGTGCTCGCGTTCCTGGCTCTTCCGGCGTCCGTCGTCGGCGGGCTGCTCGCGGCGTTCGTCAGCGGCGGCGTGATCTCCCTGGGCTCGATCGTCGGGTTCCTGGCGGTGCTGGGCATCGCCGCGCGGAACGGCCTCTCGCTGATCCATCACTACCGCCATCTCGAGGGAGACGAAAGGATGCCGTCTCCTCGCGACGTCGTCCTTCGCGGAACCGGCGAACGGCTGTCGCCCATCCTTGCGAGCTCGGTGGCCATCCTCGCTGCCCTTCTGCCGATCGTCGTCTTCGGGCAGATTCCGGGGCTCGAGATCCTGCAGCCCACGGCCATCGTGATCATCGGCGGCCTGATCGCCTCCACCCTGGTCACGTTGTTCGTCCTGCCGGCCCTCTATGTGGCCTTCGGGGCGGGCCGAACGCCAGCTCGAGGCAGCTTAGCCGACGCGTGAACCGCGCGTTTCCATCGACCGTGCTGGCCGTCGCCTTGACGGTCGGGCTTCAGGCGGCCGGGGCGGAACAGTCACCACCGCCTACCGAGACGTTGGCCACGACTCGTCCAACCGAGTCCGAGGCGGCGGCACCGGCCGGCAGCAGTCCGTCGATCCAGTGGCGACTCCTGCCTCGACGTGGCAGTGACCACGGCGATGATGCGCTTCGTTTCGCGCTGCTACCGAGCACGACGGACGACGGGCGCTGGAGCGACCTGGACGACGAGAGCACCCGTCTCAAGGTGCAATTTCAGTTGCCGCCGAAGCAGCCTGAGGCGGGAGCTCCACCACCACCCGCCACGACACGGTTGACGTATCAATATGCCTACGGCAGCGAGTCGGACATCGTGTACCGACGCAACCGGGATCTTCACGACCTCGTCCGCGACAACTCCCTCCTCCTGAAGCCTCAGCTGAACGGCATCATCGTGTATCGCCCCTACGACTGGCTCGAGACAGTGCTCGAAGGGATACTCGAGTGGGAGATCCCCGTCCAGGAGGAGAGCAAGGTCATCCTGCCGAACGGAGAATTAGAGCGCGCGCCGAAACGGCGCCTGTCGCTCCTCGTCGACCAGGCATTCGTGAAGGTCCATCAGATCATTTCCCCCTTCGAGATCTCGGTGGGCCGAAAGAACTACGAGGACGAGCGGCACTGGCTGTATGACACCTCGCTCGACATCGCCAGTGTCGCCGTCAAGGCCGGCCCATTTCGCATCGAGGCGACCGCCGGACGCGAGGTCTACCTGGACCTGGATCTGGCGCCCAATCAGCGTCAGCCGAGGGACCGAATCGACACCTACATCCTGTACGCGGACTACCGCGGAATCGAGGACCACAGATTCGCTGCTTACACGATCGTCCGTGACGATCTGCTCACCGAGAAGCAGCGCAGGCTCCTCGAACGGAAGACGCGAGCTCAGCTCATCGGCGTGCGCGCCCTGGGCAGGCCGTCCGACAGCTTCAATTATTGGATCGAGATCGCGCAGCTGATCGGCAAGGATGGGCCTTCGGTCGGGGGGCCCGTCAGGGGCGGAACGCCGACCAAAAGGTTCGCGGCTCACGGATACGATGTGGGCGCCACGTATCGGTTCCCCTGGATCCCGTTCTCGCCGAGCATCACTGTCAGCTATGCGGTCGGGAGCGGCGACGAGAGCCCGAACGACCGGCACAACAACCAGTTCCGTCAATCCGGCCTGCATACGAACGAAACGCGGTTCGGCGGGTTGTCCAAGTTCAAGATCTATGGCGAGGCCCTGGACCCGGAGCTGAGCAATATCGAGATCTTCACGGCCGGGGTGGGCTTTCGGCCGTTCTCCAACGTCTTCGTCGACGTGGTCTGGCACCGTTACCGGCTGGACGAGTTCGCCCAGAGCCTTTCCAATTCCGCCCTCACGGCCGAGATGAACCAGGTCGACCCCCTGAGGCCGCGCAGCAAGGACGTCGGGAGCGGCTTGGACCTCGTGATCGGATTCCGCCGGCTCTTCGGTCTGCGGCGGCTCGGACTGGACGTGAGGATGGGCTGGTTCTACCCCGGCCAAGCCTTCTTGAGGAACCAGGGCGACGAGGAAGCCCCCGTCATTCGTCGCGCTGACCAAGCGATGTCCGTCATTGCCAAGTTCTGGTGGTGAACATCAGGTGACGCGCGAGCGGAGGCAAGCCATGACCAAGCGAATTCCGCGAAGTGTCGTTCTCGCTGCCGTGATCTTCGCACTGTCCCCGGCATGTGGGGTGGGCTGGGCCACGAACTCCTCGTGGCAACAGGAGTTCGCGATCTCGAGCTGCAAATTGCAGACGACGGGCCGCAACGACTACTTCGTGCTGGAGCCAGGCTTCCAGCTGGTGCTGGAAGGAGGCGGTACGAAGGTCGAGATCACCGTCCTCGACGAGACCAGGACGATCGATGGCGTGGTCACGCGCGTGGTCGAGGAGAGAGAGTGGAAGAAGGGAGAATTGTTTGAGGTGGCGCGGAACTACTTCGCGATCTGTGAGCAAACGAAGGACGTCTTCTATTTCGGCGAGGACGTCGACTTCTACGAGAAAGGGAAGGTCGTCAAGCACGACGGCTCGTGGCTCGCCGGCCAGAACGGCGCCAAGGCGGGCCTGATGATGCCGGGAGCTCCGAAACTGAAGATGAAGTACTACCAGGAGGTCGCGCCCGGCGTGGCCATGGACCGGGCGGAGATCGTCGGCCTGAACGAGACGTGCAAGACACCGGCGGGAACGTTCGCCAGATGCCTGAAAGTGAAGGAAAGCTCGGCGATCAGCTCTGGAACCGAATACAAGTATCACGCGCCGGGGATCGGTCTCGTGGGGGACCAGGACTTGCGACTGGTCAAGCACGGCTTCGTCAAGGGCAAGTAGGTCCGGATCACCTTCAAACGAGGGCCGGCGGGGTCTCCGCGCGCGCAGGGAGTCGCGCGCCTTCGACGAACGCGAGACGACCCTTGAGCAGCGCCTGCATCGCGCGCCGGGCCGGGCCCGTCTCTTGCCGCAGCATGCCCTGCCAGTCGGTCAGCGCCTCGCAAATAATGTCGAGCGCACGCTCCACGTCCGCGGGGTCACGGCGGACCGACGCCTGACGCTCGACGGCCGTCAGCTTCGGCGGCTGACCATGTGGCCCCTCGTTGAGTCCATAGAGGATGTTCGCTGGAACACTTCATCGTCAAGCGGTTCGCCGTCGCGGGCGTGGCGTCCTAAAAGGGCGCTGTCCCGCGTTCTGTCCGCGAGTCAGCGCGAACGGGCACCAAAGCCGGAGTGGGCAGGACCAAACACTTGACGGATCGCCTCCACGCGCTCCTGGGAAATCCGGCGTCGGGCTATACGAGCCAACCGAGTGTGTTCACCTGACCAGCATCTTCTCAGGAAGCTCGGACTCTGCACGAGGCTCGAGCTGGCCGTCGCCGTCGGCCGCGCCGCCTCGACTCAGACAAAGGTCGGATAGACCTAGGTCCGATTGTCGGCGACCGTCGTGTCGTGGCATGAAGCTATGCCGTGACACGATCCGACGCCCCGAAGACCAGCGAAGCCAACCTGTCAATCGTCGTCGTTGCGTACGCAGCGAAGCGTCTGCGATGCCAGACCGTCCTCGCCAGGCAGCGCATCGCCAGCCGGGGCGCCTCGCTCGCGGGAGCCCGTCGGGTGCTTCGCCCCTATCGACCGCGTGTGCTGCTGCTCGATGCCGCGCGCTCCCCGCGTCGAGCCCTGGGGGCACTGCCAACGTTGAAGCGCCTCAGCCCTGACACTGGCATCGCCGCCATTCCAATTTCTACGGTGACCCGCGCGTCACTCGTCTACGCGCGGGTAGTCTCGTGAGACTTCACATTGAGGCCACAGGGGCCTGGCGTTGAGATTTGGAGGTCGTATGAAGCCTCGTCGGGTGCTGTTGTTCTTCACGCTGCTCATCGCGTTCGTGTTCGCCGGATGTGCCACGAAGCCGTCGACCCAGTGGTGGCGCGTGGGGAACTGCCTGGTCGTCTACGACCAGACCAGGGAAGAGAAGCAGATCGTCGCCGTGGGCCAGGGCTGCGACATCAAGCGGGACACGATTACCTCGGCGGGGGATGTGAAGTAGCCGTCCGGCGCCTGCAACCCGGGGGCGTGGTGTGAGCGCCGTCGCACCGCGCCTTCGGATCCAGCCGGGACGGTGGAAGGCCTCATGGGCCAGCGTGGGCTGCACGGCACTTGAAACGGGAGGGAAATACGAGGCACCGAGAGTCAGTGTCGGCGCGGGGCGTCGCTCTTAGATCGAGCAAGATCACGGGATGACGAAGATCCGCAACGCCGTTTGCCCTGCCTGCAACAAGGTTGTCAGCGTCACGTACTGGCCGTTCAATGTTCCGCTGTACAGCCAGCATTCGATACCAGGTACAGAACGAGATTGCGGATTGGGACTCCGTCCCGTCAAGACGGATTAACGGGGGTTCGCGGGCGGAAGCCACTCGCTCCATTCCCTGACGTGTCAGAGTGATTGTCGAGACGGACCACTGGCGGTCACGCTATCATCGCGCCCCTATCGCCATCATCCGCTCCGCTATTGTGCTCGCTTAACCGTCACGATAGACTGCCCGTCCCTTAACGAAATCAAGGCGCGGGAGAGCGATGTCGATGCACGCGTATAGCCGACCGCCACCGATTCGTCTTTCTCACCGTCGCAACGAGCATGCTCAACCGTCGCGGACCTCATAAGGGGAGGGACTGGTCGACAAAACCTGAGAACACGAAAATCAGCGTTCAACAGGCGCTGGAGATCCCTGACATCGCGGGTCACATCATCCGGATACACGAATTCCGGCGAACGTGGCCCGACGGTGGCGCGCCAACCGTGGAAGGACAAAAGGTCGTCGAAGAAATCTCGCGTGCGTTCGCCGACATAATCGCGGGAAACGGCCACGGGTCGGGCTACAGCGTCTGGCGCTTCGAGAACGGCGATTTGATGTTTTGCGAGTTTCAGAACGCGATACAGACAGTGATGAATCCTGAACGGAGCAGAAAGACGAGTTTCATGGGGACCTATGTGACGACCGGCGGGACCGGAAGGTTCAAGGGGATCAAAGGGCTTGGAAGGTAGGTGCGTCGATGCCGACGCCGGGCGAGAGAATGTCATACGCCCGGCGTTGAGCCAAGGCCCTCGGCCTCACCATCCCGCCGTCGCTGCTGCTGCGGGCGGATCAGGTGATCGAATGACACAAGCCGACTGGATGATCAGGTTCGGCTGAGAGGAGGACCGATGGCACAAGTGCTGATTCGGAACTGGTGGGCGCTCGCTCTGCGCGGAGTCTTCGGTATCCTGTTCGGGCTCGCGGCCTTTCTGTTCCC
>WNGG01002300.1_pt1 | contig 22080 bp, 22 predicted proteins | sample 5400661 | NCBI WGS metagenome assembly WNGG01 (sample SAMN13153372, study PRJNA577476) | soil metagenome | isolation source: 100 cm soil or saprolite under Garry oak tree replicate 1 | place: USA:California | collected 2016-06-15
ATCGGAGCCGACGAGGCTCCCGCGACGTCCACCGCTTCGAGGGCGATCGGCACGACCACGAGCCCGACGGACACGCGGAAGGGCGAATCGCGGCGCAGGTCGATCTCGAGGCTCGCCGGACGGTAGCCGAGCCGCCGGACGTGCAGCAGTGCGGTGACCAGCCTCGTCAGTGCGCGACCGCCCGGCCCGCTGCGCGCGCTTCGCATTCGGCTCCCGCTCTTTCGTGGCTCGCTGCCATGTAAGTAAACGATTGGGTCGTCCGCGTTCTGTCACGGATGGGGCAAGCACCGAATGCGGAATGCGGAATGCGGAGTGCGGAATTGCAGGGTGGGGTTCGTTTTGGTGTTCGGTCTTCCACTTACACTCCGCATTCCCCATTCCGCACTCCGCATTAGCTTCTTGCCTATGACCATCCAGGCCATCGCCTGGTCGCCGAGCGGCGCCGTCCGCATCATCGACCAGCGCGCCCTTCCGGAGGCGCAAATCGAGCGCGACCTGGAGAGCGCCGACGCCGTGGCGGATGCGATCCGGACGCTCCAGGTGCGAGGCGCTCCGCTGATCGGCATCACGGCAGCGGTGGGGCTCGTCGCCGGGACACGCGAGCTTCGCGCGGCGCCGCGCGAGACCTTTATATCCTGTCTGCCGCGGCTGGTGCAGCTCGCCGAGGCGACGGCCATCTGGGAGGAGGACCGCGCCATGTGCCGGAAGATCGGTGAGGCGGGCCTGCCGCTGGTCCCGGACGGAGCCAGCCTGCTCACCCACTGCAACGCCGGCGCCCTGGCGACGGGCGGAATCGGGACGGCGTTGGCGCCGGTCTATCTCGCTCACGAGGCCGGCCGGCGGGTGCACGTGTTCGTGGACGAGACGCGGCCGGTGCTTCAGGGAGCGCGGCTCACGGCCTGGGAGCTCACGCACGCCGGGATTTCGTGCACGCTGATCGCCGACGCCGCCGCGGGCGCCCTGCTGCGCCAGGCGAAGATCGACCTGGTCATCGTGGGCGCCGACCGCATTGCCGCCAACGGGGACTTCGCGAACAAGATCGGCACCTACCCGCTGGCGGTGCTGGCCCTCCACCATGGCGTGCCGTTCTATTGCGCCGCGCCGTCGTCGACGATCGATCCGTCGCTCGAGGACGGAGAGCGGATTCCCATCGAGCACCGGCCGCCTGAAGAAGTCAAAGCCCTCGCCGGCCGGCCGGTGGCCCCGGCGCAAGTCGCAGCGCTGAACCCGGCTTTCGACGTGACGCCGGCGCGCTACGTCACCGCCTATCTCACGGACCGGGGCGTAATGCAGCCGCCGTTCGGGGGAGAGGCCGATCCGTGACCGCCGTCCTCGCGATCGACCAGGGGACGACCGGCAGCACCGCCCTGGTGGTGGCTCAGGACGGGCGGGTGCTTGGCCGCGGGTACCGCGAGCTCACGCAGCACTTCCCGCACCCGGGCGAGGTGGAGCACGACGCCGAGGACATTCTCCGCATCACGCTCGAGGCGGCGCGCGAGGCTCGGCAACAGGCGAACGTGGTCCCCGCGGCGCTCGGGATCACCAACCAGCGCGAGACGGTGTGCGTGTGGGAGCGTGGCACGGGGCGGCCGCTCTATCGCGCGATCGTGTGGCAAGACCGGCGCACCGCGACGCGCTGCCGGCAGCTCGCGAAGCAGCGCAAGGGCGCGCTGATTCGCGCGCGCACCGGCCTCGTCCTCGATCCTTATTTCTCCGCCACCAAGATGGAGTGGCTGCTCGAGCACGTCCCCGGGCTCGAGCGGCGCGTGAGGTCGGGCGAGGCGGTGTTCGGCACGGTCGACACATGGCTCCTGTTCCGGCTGACGAACGGCAAGACCTTCGCCACCGATCATACCAACGCATCGCGCACCATGCTGTACGACATCGGGACGCGCGCCTGGGACGAGCGGCTGCTGCGCTTGTTCGGCGTGCCACGCGAGGCGCTGGCCGAGCCCAGGAGCTCGAGCGGGATTTTCGGGGTGTGCGAGGCCGAGCATCTGGGGGTGGAGATCCCCGTGGCGGGGATGGCGGGCGACCAGCAGGCGGCCCTGTTCGGGCAGGGCTGCGTCGCGCCGGGGCAGGCGAAGAACACGTACGGCACGGGAGCGTTCCTGTTGCTCAACACCGGCAAGCGGCGGGCCGCCGCGGCGCGCGGGCTGATCACTACGCTCGCCTGCGGTCCGCGCGGCGAGCCGGTGTACGCGCTGGAGGGCAGCGTCTTCATCGCCGGCGCCGCGATCCAGTGGCTGCGCGACGGGCTCGGGCTCATCGAGCGCGCCGCGGATACCGAGCGGCTCGCGTGCGACGTGCCCGATACCGGGGGCGTCTACTTCGTCCCGGCGTTCGTCGGCCTGGGCGCGCCGCACTGGGAGCCGAACGCCCGGGGCACTATCGTGGGGATCACCCGCGGGACCGGGCGGGCGCACCTCGCCCGCGCCGCCCTGGAAGCGATGGCGTTCAGCACCAAGGAGGTGCTCGCCGCGATGACGGCGGACGCGAAGCTGCGGCTGCACGCGCTCCAGGTGGACGGCGGAGCCGCGGCGAACGACTGGCTGATGCAGTTTCAGGCGGACCTCCTGGGCGTGCCGGTGGCTCGCCCCGACGTCGTCGAGACCACGGCGCTCGGCGCCGCCGCCCTCGCGGGGCTCGCGGTCGGCGTGTGGAACGCGCCGCAGGAGTTCCTCGCCGCGCGCCGCTTCACGCGCTTCCTGCCGGGTCCGAACGCCCGAGCCGTGCGCGCCCGCGAAGCCGAATGGCGCCGCGCGGTCGAGACGACGCTTCACTGGGCGGCCGCGGGCCGCCACGCGCGCTGGTGAGACGCGTCCTCGTCGCGGTGGTCGGCGGCAGCTGGTGCACGTCGGAGGAGGCGGAGTGGGCGGGGACGGTCGGACGCCTCCTGGCGGAGCGGGGTGCGGTGCTCCTGTGCGGCGGGTTGGGAGGCGTGATGGAAGCCGCCGCGCGCGGCGCGAAGGAGGGGGGCGGCCTCACCGTCGGCCTGCTCCCGGGCGTGGACGCGGAGGAGGCCAATCCCCATATCGACGTGCCGATCGCGACCGGGATGGGCGAGATGCGCAACGCGCTCATCGTGCGCGCGGCGCATGCCGTGATCGCGATCGGGGGCGGGTGGGGTACGCTGTCCGAGATCGCGCTGGCGCAACGGATCAATACCCCCGTCGTGGGCCTGCACGATGCCTTCGTGTCCACGCTCGATCTCCCCCGGGTCGCGACGCCCCAGGCGGCCGTGGAGTGGGCGATGGAGCAGGCGCGGCAACGGGAGGTATAATTGAGCATGAACGCCGGCACGAAGTTCGCCATCGGAGCCGCGTTGATCGTCGGCTCCGTCGGGTACCTGATGGCCTCGGGGGTCAAAGCCACCGGGCAGTACTTCCTCACGCCCAGTGAGCTGTCGCAGAAGATCGCGGTCGATCCCTCATTCTATGACGTGGGGATGAAGGTCGGCGCGCGGGTGGTGCCGGGAAGCGTCACGCGCGACGTCGCGACCCGGACGCTTACGTTCCAGGTCACCGATGGCGGTGCCCGCTATCCGGTCGTCTACCGCGGCGTGCCACCGGACACCTTCAACGATTCCGTCGAGGTCGTGGTCGAGGGCCGCCTCCGGAAGGACGGCGTCATCCACGCGACCAACGTGCTCGCCAAGTGCGGGTCGCGCTACGAAGCGGTCCCCAAAGCCTAGATGACCGTCCTCGGCAACCTGTGCCTGTGGCTCGCTTTCCTGGTGGGGATCTGGGGCGCGCTGGCCGGGTTCGTGGGCGGTTTGCGCGGGCAGCCGGAGCTGCGGCAGAGCGCCCGGCACGCGGTGTTTGCGATGTGCGCGGCCCTCCTCGTCGCCGTGTTTTCGCTCGAGTGGGCCCTGTTCCAGCACGATTTCAACGTCGAATACGTCGCGGCCTACACCAGCCAGAACCTCCCGGTCTTCTACACCTGGTCGGCGCTGTACGCGGGACAGAAGGGAAGCCTGCTCTTCTGGGCGACCGTGCTGTCGCTGTTCGGGTCGCTCGCGATGGTCTTCACGGCGCGCCGGCACCGCGAGTACCTCCCCTACGTGGCGGCCGTCGTCTGCTCCGTGGCCGCGTTCTTCATCTCGGTCATGCTGTTCGCGCACGCGAATCCGTTCCGGCGGCTCCCCTACACCCCGCTCGACGGCAGCGGTCTGAACCCGCAGCTCCAGAACCCCGGGATGGTGTTTCATCCGCCGATGCTCTACCTCGGCTACATCTCGATCACCATTCCGTTCGCGTTCGCGATGGCCGCGCTGCTCTCGAAGCGGCTCGACGTGGACTGGCTGGTCGCCATCCGCAAGTGGACGCTGCTCTCGTGGCTGTTCCTCTCGATCGGGATCTGCCTCGGGATGTGGTGGGCCTACGTGGAGCTGGGCTGGGGCGGGTATTGGGCGTGGGATCCCGTGGAGAACGCGTCGCTCCTGCCGTGGCTCACCATGACGGCGTTCCTGCACTCGGTGATGATCCAGGAGAAGCGCGGGATGCTGAAGAAGTGGAACCTGGCGCTCATCATCGGGTCCTGGCTCCTGTCGATCTTCGGCACGTTCATCACCCGCTCGGGTGTGATCTCGAGCGTGCACTCGTTCACGCAGTCGAACGTCGGCTACTTCTTCCTCTTCTTCCTGATCGCCGCGGGGACCGCGAGCTTCGCGCTGTACGCCACCCGGCTGCCGCTGCTCGACGCCGAGGCGAAGCTCGAGTCCATGGTGAGCCGCGAGGCGAGCTTCCTGTTCAACAACCTGCTGCTCGTGGGGATCGCGTTCTCCGTCCTTTGGGGCACCCTGTTCCCGATCCTCTCGGAGCTGGTGCAGGGGACGAAGGTCACGGTCGGGCCGCCGTTCTTCAACCAGGTGAACATCCCGCTCGGCCTCGCGCTCCTCGCGCTCACCGGCGTCGGACCGCTGGTCGCGTGGCGCCGCGCGTCGCTCCCGAACCTGCGCCGCCAGTTCGCGGTGCCGGCGACCGTAGGCGCGTTCACCCTCCTCGTCCTGCTGGTCGGCGGGATGCGCGACTTTTCCGCCTTGATGGCGATCGGGTTGGGCGCGTTCGTCCTGGCCACCGTGGTGCAGGAGTTCGCGCGCGGGGCAGGGGCCCGCCACCGCCAGTACGGCGAGGGCTACGCGCTCGCCCTGGGTCGCCTCCTCGCCCGCAACCGCCGGCGCTACGGCGGCTACATCGTGCACACCGGCATCGTGATCCTGTTCATCGCGTTCGCCGGCATGGCGTTCAAGACGGAGACCGAGGCCACGCTCCGGCCGGGTGAGTCGGTGTCGCTCAAGAGCCCGTACGGCTGGACCTACACCTTCACCCACCTGGGCATCTCGCAGTACGACGCCCTGAACCGGCAGGTCACGGCGGCGACGGTCGAGGTGTACCGGAACGGGAAGAAGACCGGGATCCTCACGACCGAGAAGCGCCAGCACGTGGATGCCCTGGGCCGGCCCACGTTCCAGCCGTCGACCGAGGTCGGCATCATCAGCGATGTGCGCGAAGACCTGTACGGCGTCCTCGCCGGCGTGGTGGGCGGCACGGAGCAGGCGGTGTTCCGCTTCACGATCAACCCGCTCGTTTGGTGGGTGTGGTACGGCGGAATGATCGTGGCGCTGGGCGGCGTGATCGTCATGTGGCCGGGTGGGACGCCGGCGGTGAGGCGCACCCAGGCGGGGTACGCGGTCAAGCTGGTGGGGGAAGGGAAATGACCGTCACACGACGCCACGACGCCACGTTGCAACTGAGCCGTCGGGGATTCCTGACGCTCGGCGCCAGCAGCCTGTTCTTCACCTCTTGGAACATGGCGTCGTGGCGTCGTGTGACGCTTCAAGGTCCGGATTCTCTACCGGGAGCGGGACCCTCCGGCCGCCTCTGGGACCCGTCCCGCGCGGGACGTCCCCTCGAGCCCGTCACCGCCAGGGACAACGACGCCGCGATTCAGGCGATCGAGAAACGGATCCGCTGCACCTGCGGCTGCAACCTCGACGTCTATACCTGTCGCACCACGGACTTCACCTGTGGCACGAGCCCCGCGATGCACCGCCGCGTGCTCGCTCTGGCGGCGCAGGGCAGGACCGCGGAGCAGATCATCGACGCCTTCGTGAAGGAAAACGGGGTCGCGATCCTGATGGCTCCGCCCAGGCGCGGCTTCAACCTCGCGGGCTATTTCGTGCCCTCGCTCGCCATCCTCGCGGCCGGGGTGATCCTCACGCTGGTGCTGCGGCGCTGGACGCGCGCCGCGGGGCCGGAGCCGGCCGTGTCCTCGCACGCCGACGTCGCAGCCTCTCCCGAAGAGCTCGAACGGCTGGACCGCGAGCTCGAGAAGTTCTCGCTCTAACCCGTGCTCGAGCTCCTGGCGGGGTTCTTCCTCGCGGTGGGCGCGGTGTTCTTCATCCTGAAGCCCGTCTTGTGGCCGCGCGTCGAACCCGGCGGGAGTGCGGAAGTGGAAGCGCGGGGGGAGGGAGAGGATCCGGAGGACGACCTGTCCCCGCGGGCCGTGGCGCTCCGGGCGCTGAAGGAGATCGAGTTCGACCGGGCCACAGGGAAGCTCTCGGATCCCGACTATGACGCTCTGAAGGGCAGATACACGACCGAGGCGCTGGCGGCGCTGCGCGCGGAAGACACCGAAGACACGGGAAAGGGGAAACGAGAAACGGGAAACGTGGGTGCGCCGCCGTTTCCCGTTTCCCGTGTCTCGTCTCCCGCGTGCCCCACCCACGGGCCCCGGCCTGAGATCGATGCCGCCTTCTGTTCGGAATGCGGCCGTCGGCTCGGGTCCGCCCCCGGCTACTGCGCGCGGTGCGGCACGTCCCTCGAGCGGGAAGCCCGGTATTGCCACTCCTGCGGGGCGCCCGGTCTTGCTTTTCCCCCGGTGCCTGCCTATTGAGTGGGCGGGCGTCAACCGAGGAGTGGCCCCGTGAAGGCCCTCGGAGTACGAAGCGCCGTGATCCTGCTCGGCCTCACCCTTCTCGCCCCGCCGGCCCGCGCCCAGCGGCGTGTGCGCCGGGGGCGGGCCGTGCGGGTCGAGCGCCCGTCGGCCGGCCCCAGGATCGGATACGACTTCGAGCTGGGCCACGTCTTCGTCGGCGGGCAGGCCAACCTCCCGGTCGGACGGCGCTGGCAGCTCGTCCCGTCGGCCGAGTTCTATCCCGGCGAGACGGGGTCGCCGTACCGTCTCAACGCCGACCTCAAGTACCATCCGCCGACGGCGTACGGCTTCTTTTATTTCGGCGGCGGGTTCGCCTTCCTGCACTCCACCGGGAACAGTCACGCCGGGGCGAACGCGTTCGCCGGCTGGGAGGGCCGGCGGGCGCGGCCGTTCAAGCCGTTCGCGGAGGCGAAGCTGGTGTTCGCGAGTACCACGTCGTTCAACATCGAGGGCGGGCTGAACTTCTCCTTCTAGAACTCGAAGCCCTCCATCCTCCGCAGGCCCATCCACAACGGGATGACCGTCGCGGCCGCGCAGATGCCGGCGGCGACCGCGAACCAGAGAATCATCCACGCATCGACCACGACGCGCTGTCCTTCGTACACCGTCTGCGCGTACACGTACACGGCCTGGCGCAGCGCCACGATCACGGCCGCCAGCAGCACGACCGTCGTCATCATGTAGACGAGGCCGCCGAACGAGGTCGGGATCTGCGCGGCGTTCTCCGTCTCGAACTGCGGGTACAGCGCGCCGAAGCCGAGGGCCAGGGCCGCGATCGCGAACGTGAGCCCGCAGATGGTCACCAGTCCCATGACCATCATGAACCGGTCCACTTCGAGCAGCAGGTTGGTGAGCCCGGTGAGCAACAGGGCGAGCGCGAGGAGCGGCACCGTGCCGACCCAGTACTTGGACCACAGCAGGGTCCGGAGGTCGAGCGGGCTCGAGCGCAGCAGCCACATCTGGCGGCCCTCGAGGGAGACGGCCGGAAAGATGAACCGTGCTGCGATCGCGGCGAGGACGAACCCCGCGAGCCCGAGGTTCAGGAACGACACCAGCGTCACGTAGAAGAAGCCCACCGGCTCGCCCCGGTGCAGCGGCAGCGCCTTGATGTTGAACAGGTACACGACGATCAGCACCGCGAGCAGGATCAGCTGGCTCCACTGCGTCGTGTCGCGAAAGAACAGTTTCACGTCCTTCAGGACGAACTCGCGCTTCGCCGCCGGGAGCCTCGCGAGCGCCCGACCCACGGTCCCGTCCCAGAACTTGCCGCTCACGAACCGCTCCGCCGCCTCCTGAGCCTTGGTGAAGCCGGGCGCGAACATCCCCCGGTGCAAGATGGCGCCGAACGTGACGAAAGCGGCCGCAGTCGTCCAGAGCAGCGCCAGGGGCAACGGGTCCGGGACGTCCTGCAGGTACCGCATGATGGCCTGGGTCGCCCATTCGCTCGGCAGGAACGGCGACGTGGGCGTCCGCAGCACGGCGATGAACTCCAGCAGGTTGGCGAACCCCTCGGGGTGGGAGAGCTCTTCGGGGCGGATCAACCGCAACAGCATGATGAGCCCGCCTGCGGCGCCCAGCGCGACGATGGAAAGCAGGTCGCGGGTGCGTCGGGCGGGGAAGATGTTCACCAGCAGCAGCGTCACCGCCGACCCGGCCACGGCCGGCACCACGAGCATCGGAACCAGCGTGACCACGGCGTATGGCGCGAACAGCACCCCGCCTCGGTAGACCACGCCGTACGCCGCGAGGATCGGGACGGCCATCAGCGCCACCATCCACGACGAGTGGAGCAGCGTCTCGAGCAGCTTCGCGAGGTAGACCCGCAGCCAGTCCACGGGCGCCGAGACGAGCAGGTCCAGGTCCTTCGCCAGAAAGAAGCTCGATAGCGCGGTGATGACGTTCGACAGCACCAGGATGGCGATGAACGTCAGCAGCACCAGGGCCAACAGCTTCCCCGCGAGGAGGGGTCCCAGCTCCTCCACGCCGCGGAAGTACTTGAGGATCCGATACAGCACTCCGTAGACGAAGACCCAGAACGCGAGTGAGACGACCGTGAGGATGACGAGCTTGCCGGGGCCGCCGCGCGAGCGCTCCTCGCGGAGCCGTTGGAGCACGGTGCGCCACTTGGGCTGCAGCACGTGCCACAGCGAGGGTTGCTTCATCCCCCGAGCACCTCGACCAGCTCGCGGACGTGCGCGCCGCCGGTGAGCTTGAGGAACAGCTCCTCGAGCGTCGCGTCCCCGGCGCGGTGCTGGCGCCGCACCTCGTCCACGGTGCCGGCGGCGACGATCCGGCCGTGCTGGATGATGGCGATCCGGTCGCACATCGCCTGCGCGACCTCGAGCGTGTGCGTGCTCATCAGCACCGTGCCGCCCTTGCCGACGAACTGCCGGAAGATGTCCTTCAGGAGCCGGGCGGCCTTGGGGTCCAGACCCACCATTGGCTCGTCCACGACGATGCATTCGGGCCGGTGGATCAGCGCGCTGGAGATGATGAGCTTCTGGCGCATCCCGTGGCTGTAGGCCTCCAGGAGCTCGTCCTTCCAGCTCGCCAGCTCGAACACCTCGAGCAGCTCGGCGATGCGCCGTTCCACCGCATCCCCATCCTGCCCGTACAGGCCGGCGACGAAGCGCAGGAATTCGGCCCCGGTGAGCTTGTCGTAGACGAACGGCCGGTCGGGAATGAAGCCGAGGCGCTGCTTCGCCGCCATGGGGTTCTGGTGCACGTCGTCGCCGCCGAGCAGCACGCGGCCGTCGGTCGGGCGGAGGATGCCCGCGATCATCCGCAGCGTGGTGGTCTTGCCGGCCCCGTTCGGTCCGAGGAACCCGTAGAGGACGCCCCGCGGCACGTCGAGGGAGATGTCGTCCACGGCGGCGAAGCTACCGTAGCGCTTGGTGAGGTTCTGCAACCGGATCATAGCGCCTCGAGCTTGAGTCGCCCGATCAGGCGCACCAGCTCCGCCTGCCGGGCGAGGCCCCCGGTCGAGAAGCGCAGGTGCGCCGCGTCGGCCGGGAACTGATCGAACGTCGGGTCCACCGCCACCCAGTCGCCGAGATAGACTTCGGCCCAGGCGTGATAGTAAAAGTGCCCGTTCACATGGGCGAGGCCGGCGACCGTGCGGGCGGGCAGGCCCACGGCCCGCGCGAGCGCCACGTAGAGCACCGCGTGCTCGTTACAGTCACCGCGCCGCCCGGCGAGCGCCCGCGCCGCGGTCGGCATGCTCACGGTGACCTGATCGGCCACGTTGGCCGCGACCCAGCGCACCAGCAGCTCGGCGGCGCGCGCCGGGTTGCGCTCGCGACGGGTGACCGCGAGCGCCCGCCCGCGGATACGGGCGTCGTCGCTCTGGATCAGCGGCTCGGGGTTGAGGAATGCGCGCAGGGTCGTGTCGCGCGCCGGGAGCTGGTAGCGGGCCACGAGCGCCGCGCCCGAATCCCGCCGCACGATCAGCGTGTCCCCGACGAGCCGCTGCCGCCCGGCCGTGAGCGCGAGGCCGCGCAGGTCCGCGCCGGTCAGGCGCACCCGCAGCTCCGCCAACGTATCCCGGGGCAGCTCCCCGCCCGCGGCGATCGCGGTGGTGGCGACGACGTCGCCGGGCCCGGGCGAGGCGCTGGCACGGGCCACGCGCAGCTTATCCCGCCGCCGGAAGTTCTCGTAGGCGATCTCGAACGCGGAACGCTCGATCGTGAAGCCCACCGGGTTCGTGGTCCGGACGATGTGTCCCTGTGCGTCGACCCAGGTGCTGCCGCGCATGCCTCCCGCCCCGGCCTTCATGTCGATTCGGAAGGCGCGGACCGTGTCGAAGCGCACCGGCACCCAGGCCATGACGGTCGAGTCGTAATCGGCGCTGTCCGCCACGACCAGCGTGGATTCGGCGGCGCCGGTCAAGGTCACGTCCCGCTCGACCAGGAGCAGGGGGTCGAACACGCGGCTCGTATAGGTCTTCCCCGGCCTGAGCTCGCCGCCGAACGCCAGTCGGAGCGGCAGCAGCGTGGGGAGCACGACGGCACGCGTGAGGGGCACGAGCGTCACTTGGGTGTCGCGGCCCGACATCAGCTGGACCGAGAGCAGCGTGTCGCCGTTGACGACGCCACGCGCCGTGAAGCGGCCGATGTCGCCGTCAAACTTCACGTCGACTTCCTCCAGCCGCAGCCCGCGCGAGAGTGTCGCCCGGCTCCGCGCGGTGGTCCGGTGCAGTACGCCGAGCGCCGGCACATCGAGGATCAGGAGGTCCTCCACCCGGATCGCGCTGCCGGACGTGTCGATGGTGAAGGAGGCGAACCCGACCTGCTGGCCGCCCACCACGAGGCGGTAGTACACGGTGCCGGGTGCGATCGAGCGGGCCGCCTCGGCGAGCCGCGCCGCCGTCGTGAGAAAGAACACGCGCTTCACGAGCCAGCCCAGCGAGGTCCCCCACGCGACGAGCACCACGATCACCCACCCGCGGCGCGTCACGACTCGGCAGCTCCCTGGCGGTGCAGCACGGCCTCGAACGCCTCCCGATCCGCGGGCGTTTCCACGACGATCGCGACATCGCCGGGGAACGACGCGCTGCCGAGATGGGACTTGAGGACCGGCACCATCACCTCCGCCGAGTCCTCGACCGACAGGTTTCCGGCGCCGATGCCGAGCGGAGGCGCGGTGAGGGTCGCGAACTCCCACTCGCGCGCGCGCTGCAGCGCCGATCGCCAGGCCCGCGCCACGCCATCGCGGCTGATTGGCTCCGTGTCGCTCTGGATGATTGCGTGAATCACGAACTGCGCCGGGAGATCGCCGCCGCCGGCCGTCACGACGGCGGCGCCGACCACCAGCTCCTGCTGCACGTGCAACCGATTCGTGAACTCGGCGCCGCCCACCCCCTCCAGCCGGCTGACGGCCGGCGTCGTAGGGTCGAGGCGGGCTGTGGTAGGGCGAACGATCGCGTCGGAGGGCAAGAACGCGAGATCGTCCACGACCACACGGATCACCTGCTCTCGGCCTCCCGCGAGCGACGATAGATCAGGGTCGCCTCGTCCGGCCGGTTGAGCCGATCGAGCACGATCCCGAGGCCGTATAGCGCCCTGGCGTTCCGCGGCTCGAGCTCGACCGCGCGCTCGAAGGCGGCGAGAGCGCCGGAGAGGTCGTTCGCGCGGTTCAGGGCGTTGCCGAGCTGATACCACGTGGCGGCGCGCCCGGGGTCGAGCTCCGCTGCGCGCGCGAGCTGCGGTGCCGCCTCGCTCCACAACCCCCGGCGCGACAGCAGCAACCCGAGCGCGAGGAGCGCGTCCACGTGCTCCGGCTGGCGCCGCAGCGCCCGCTCGAGGTCGCGCCGTGCGGCGGCGTAGTGGCTTCCGGCGGCGAGGCGCTTGGCGCGCTCCACGAGCAGCGGGACGTCGTCGGGATCGGCGGCGAGCGCCCGGTCGAGATCGACCGGCATCGGCTGCGCTGCAGCCGGTCCGACCGTCCCCGAGGCGGGCGGCGCGGCGGGCGCGTCCGGGATGGGGACGTGGGGCGCTTGGGAGTCGGGGGGGCCGAGGGGGCCGCTAGGGCCGGAGGCGGTAGCTGGGGGAGGAGCCGCGTCGCCGGCGGGGAGCTCGATCTGGACCGGCGGCGGCAGGCTGTCGCGCCGGACCTCCGCGGACGAAGCGACAGTGTTGGTCTCCGCGAGCGATTCGGCCTCCTCAATCAGGTCGGATGCCACCCGTGCCCGGTCGGCAGCCGACTGCCAGCGGGGCTCCCGCTTGCGGATCACCCGACCACCTCGCTGGAGAGCCAGGAGAGATAGAGGTCGAGCCCGCGATCCACCGGCAGCGCGAGGAGCTCCGGCACCTGGTAGGGGTGCTGCGCCCGTACCGCCGCACGCAGAGCGTCCCACTTGGATACGTCAGTCTTCAGCAGCACCACGACTTCGGTCTCCTCACTCAGCTCACCTTCCCAGCGGTAGATCGAGCGGGCGCCGCTCAGGATCGTCCCGCAAGCTACCACCCGCTCCCGGACGAGCGCTGTGACGAGCCGACGCGCGTCCTCCTCGGCTCCGAGCGTCGTCAACACGACCAGCGCAGTGGGGTCCATGCGGGGGACGCCAAGCTACGGAAATCGTGGGAGTTAGGCAAGACGAGGGCGAGAGTTGACCGGGGTGCGCTCGCGCCTCTACGCTTCAAGGCTATGTCCAGCGAGTCATTGGTCGTCAGGGGTGCCCGCGAGCACAACCTCAAGAACGTCACCGTCGAGATCCCACGCAACCGCCTCACAGTCATCACGGGACTGTCGGGGTCGGGGAAATCGTCGCTCGCGTTCGACACGATCTACGCCGAAGGACAGCGTCGCTACGTCGAGTCCCTCTCCGCCTACGCCCGCCAGTTCCTCGGGCTCATGGAGAAGCCGGACGTGGACGCGATCGAGGGCCTTTCCCCGGCGATCTCCATCGAGCAGAAGACCGCGGGCCACAACCCGCGCTCCACCGTCGGGACCATCACGGAGGTCTACGACTACCTGCGCCTGCTCTGGGCGCGCGGGGGTACGCCGCACTGCCCCAAGGACGGATCGCCCATCGAGCGCCAGAGCGCGTCGCAGATCACCGATCTGGTGCTCGACTGGCCCGAGGGGACGAAGGTCGAGGTGCTCGCGCCGCTCGTGCGCGGTCGCAAGGGCGAGTTCCGCGACGTGTTCGAGGCCGCGCGCAAGCAGGGCTTCGTGCGCGTGCGCGTGGACGGCGAGACGCACGACCTCTCCCAGGTCCCCAAGCTCAACCGCCGCCAGAACCACGAGATCGCGGTCGTCGTGGATCGGCTGGTCGTGCGCAAGGCGGACCGGGGCCGGCTCGCCGACTCGATCGAAACCGCGCTCAAGGCTGCCGACGGGACCGTGGAGGTCGTCCGCCAGGGCCAGGGGGGCGGGGGGGGCGGCCCGAGAGCGACGCTCTTTTCCGAGCGCTATGCGTGCCCCGAGTGCGGGCTCTCGCTGCCGGAGCTCGAGCCGCGGCAGTTCTCGTTCAACTCGCCCTTCGGTGCTTGCCCGGAATGCTCGGGGCTCGGCGTGCGACGCGAGGTCAACGCCGATCTCGTCCTCGGCGATCCCAGCCTCTCGATCCTCGAGGGAGTCATCCTCCCCTGGGGCGAGCCGAGCGGCTACCTGCGGAAAGTCATCCTGCCTTCGCTCGCCCGCGCGTTCAAGTTCGAGCTGAACGCGCCATGGAGGGACCTCGCGCCACCGGTGAAGAAGGCGCTGCTCTACGGTGCGCCGGGGCGCACGCTCACGTTTCACTACGACTCGAGCAGCCCCCAGGGCGAGTACCAATCGGGGTGGGAAGGGGTTCTCAAGCACGTCGAGCGCCGCTACCGCGAGACGGCGTCGGACGGCGTGCGGGAGCAGCTGGAGGAGTACATGGTCGAGCAGCCGTGCCCGGCGTGCCGCGGCAAACGGCTCCGGCCCGAGAGCCTCTCCGTGCTGGTGCATGGGAAGAGCATCGGCGACGTGGTCGAGTTGTCCGTCGCGGACGCGCTGACGTTCTTCGAATCGCTGCCGCTCCGCGGCAACGGCCGTCCCGGCCTCGACCCGGCGATCGCCGGGCCGATCCTGAAGGAGGTGAACGACCGGCTCCGGTTCCTGAGGAACGTGGGCCTCGAATACCTCACCCTCGGGCGGTCCGCGGAGTCCCTCTCGGGCGGCGAGGCGCAGCGCATTCGCCTCGCGACCCAGATCGGCAGCCGCCTCGTCGGTGTGCTCTACATTCTCGACGAGCCGTCGGTCGGTCTGCACCAGCGCGACAACGCCCGGTTGCTCGCGACCCTCAAGGACTTGCGCGACCTCGGCAATACCGTGCTGGTCGTGGAGCACGACGAGGAGACGATCCGCTCGGCCGACCACGTCGTGGACCTGGGTCCCCGCGCCGGCCGGCACGGCGGCGAAGTGGTTGTCACCGGGTCGTTCGGCGAGATCCTCAGCCACCCCGATTCGCTCACCGCGCGCTACCTGCGGGGCGAGCTGCGCATCCCGGTTCCTCCCCGGCGGCGGGTCGCCGACCCCGAGCGCCGGCTCGGCGTGGTGGGCGCGCGGCAGCACAACCTCCGCAACCTCACCGTCGAGTTCCCGCTGGGACTGTTCACTGCGGTCACGGGCGTGTCGGGCTCGGGGAAGTCCACGCTCGTCACCGACATCTTGTACCGCGCGCTGGCCCGCCATTTCTACCGCGCCAGGGTGCTCCCGGGGGCCCACGACCGGATCGAAGGGCTCGACCGGATCGACAAGGTGATCGACGTCGACCAGAGCCCCATCGGCCGGACGCCCCGCTCGAACCCCGCGACCTACACCGGGCTGTTCACGCCGATCCGCGAGCTGTTCACCTACCTTCCGGAATCGAAGCTGCGCGGCTACGGGCCGGGCCGGTTCTCGTTCAACGTGAAGGGCGGGCGCTGCGAGGCGTGCCACGGGGACGGACTGGTGAAGGTCGAGATGCACTTCCTCCCCGACGTGTACGTCCCGTGCGAAGTCTGCAAGGGACGGCGCTATAACCGGGAGACGCTCGAGGTCCGGTATAAAGGAAAGTCCATCGCCGACGTGCTCGAAATGTCGGTCGCCGAAGCGCTCGACTTCTTCGAGAACCAGCCGCGCATCCGGACGAAACTGGAGCTTCTGAACGACGTAGGACTGGGGTATATCCACCTCGGCCAGTCCGCGACGACCCTGTCCGGCGGCGAGGCGCAGCGGGTGAAGCTCGCGACCGAACTGGCCAAGCGTGACACGGGGCGCACGCTCTACATCCTGGACGAGCCGACGACGGGACTGCACTTCGAAGACGTACGGCTGCTCCTCGAGGTGCTCCACCGCCTCGTGGACAAAGGCAATACAGTGGTGGTCATCGAGCACAATCTCGACGTCGTGAAGACCGCCGACTGGGTCATCGACCTGGGTCCGGAGGGCGGAGCGGCGGGGGGGACCGTGGTCGCTGCCGGGACGCCGGAGCGCGTGGCGCGGGTGGAGGCCTCGTACACGGGCCGGTTCCTCCGCAAGGTGCTGGCGGTCGGGGATTAGGGCCGTAGGTTGCTAGGGGTGCGAGACTGACGGGATGGATATGGAAGGGGTCCTCGCCATCATCTTTATCTTCGGGGGTGGGTCTCTCTTCCTGCTCGCCCTCTCGCCCGTGGGCAGAGCGCTCGCCGAGCGGATCCGGCGCCAGGGCGGTGCGGCACTCCCGGAAGACGTCCGGGCGGAGCTCGACGCGCTCCGCTCGGAGCTGTCGGGTGAGGTGCAGCAGCTCCGCGCGGAGGTGAGCGAGCTCAGCGAGCGCATGGACTTCGCCGAGCGGCTGCTCGCGAAGAACCGCGACGCGCAGCAGATCGGGCCGGGGCAATGAGCGGCGGAGAGCGCGTGTCCGAGGCGGAGCGGCTCGCGCGGCGGAGCGAGTGATGGACCCGGTGTTCATCCCCATCATCGCGATCGGCGGGTTCTTCGCGTGGATGATCGCGTTGACCGTGAGCAAGGCCTACGCGGCAAGGCTCGCGGCGCAGACCCGGGTGGTTCCCCAGGCCGGCGCGGGCCAGGAGGAGGTGCTCGCGGCGGTGGAGGAGCTGCGCCGGGAGGTGGCGGAGCTGGCGGAGCGGGTAGATTTTACCGAGCGCTTGCTCGCCAAGTCCCGTGCGGAGGAGGGGCCTGCGCCGCCCCGCTGAACGGGGGAAATGCTTGGCTTGCGGGAGGCGTACATGATTCAGGGTCAGGTCTCGGAGCTCGCCGAGCGATTAGATTTTGCCGAGCGGCTGCTCGCCGAGCGGCGGGAGCGCAAGTTGGGCGCGGGGCCATGAGGGCCCGCCAGTACATAGAGGGTCGTCATGGGCATTTTTGACCGTCTCTCGACGCTGATCCGGTCGAACATCAACGACCTGATCTCCCGTGCCGAGAACCCCGAAAAGATGCTGAACCAGCTGATCGTCGATATGCGCACTCAGCTGGCGAAGGCGAAGCAGCAGGTGGCCGCGGCCATCGCGGACGAGAAGCGCCTGGCCGCGCAAGTGGACCAGGAGCGGAAGGCCGCCGAGGATTGGGAGCGGCGCGCCGTGCTCGCGGTGCAGGAAGGGCGCGACGACCTCGCGAAGCAGGCGCTGCTGCGGCACAACGAGCACGCCCAGGGCGCGTTGCAGCTGCACGACACATGGATCAAGCACCGAGAGGAGACGGAGCGGCTCAAGGTCTCGCTGCGACAGCTCAACGATCGGATCGAGGACGCGCGGCGCAAGAAGAACATCCTGATTGCCCGCCAAAAGCGTGCCGAGGCCCACAAGCGCATTCAGGAGACGATGTCTTCGATCGGCGACAAGAGCGTGTTCGAGACGTTCGAGCGCATGGCGGAGCAGATCGAGCACGAGGAGCGCAAGCTGATTGCGGCGGCCGAGGTGAACGAGGACCTGTCCGGCGACACGCTGCTCAAACAGTTTCAGTCCATCGAGGTGAAGGCGGACGCGGATCAGCAGCTGCTCGAGCTGAAGCGCAAGATGGGGCTCCTGCCCGCCGCGTCGCCGGCCGAGGCGAAGCAGCTCGGCAAGGGAGCCAAAGAGGCCGAGCTGATCGAGGATGACGACCCCGAGCACCAGCACTGAACACTGAGCCGTCGTCCGCGCGGTTGTCGGGCGCCACGTTCGTGGCGCTCTTTGTTGCCGCCCTGGCCATCTGGTTCTTCATCCGGGTGGTCGATGTCGTGTTGCTGGTGTTCATCGCCGTCCTGTGCGCGGTCTACCTCTCCGCGATCACGGACCTGCTCGAGCGGCGCTTCCGGGTCGCGCGCTGGCTCGGGCTCACCACGGCGGTCGTCGCGACCCTCGCCGCCGTCGCGGGGACGGGCGCCCTGCTGGTGCCGCCGGTCATCGAGCAGACGCAAGCGCTGACCTCGGGACTGCCGCAGACCCTCACGAACATTCAGAACGTCATCGCCCGGTGGGCGAGCGATAATCCCGTGCTCCGCGACACGCGCCTCGCCGACCCCTCAGCAGGATTTGTGGCCGGCCTGATCGACGATGCGGCCGGCTTCTTGCAGGGCTCGCTGCTCCCGTACGCGCGTGCCGGCGGAAAGCTGTTCATCGAAGGTGCGAGCGTCGTGGTGATGGCGCTGTATCTCGCGAACCGGCCCCGGCTGTACCGCGACGGCATCCTGTCGCTGGTCTCGCCGCAGCGCCGCGCCGTCGGCGCCCGCGTCCTCGACGACGCGGGTGCGACGCTGCGCGCGTGGGTCGTGGGTCAGCTCCTCGCCATGACGGTGTTGGGCGTGCTCACGGCCATCGGTCTGTGGGCGCTGGGTGTGCCGTATTGGCTCGCCTTCGGCATCTTTACCGGGCTCGTCGCGGTCGTGCCGTTTTTCGGCACGCTCTTCTCCACGCTCCTCCCCGCGCTGTTCGTCGTGGGAACCGGCGATTGGCTCAAGGTGCTCGCGGTGATCGCGCTCGGCGTCGCGGTGCACGTGGTCGAGTCGAACTACGTCGTGCCGCGCATCATGGAGCGGCGGGTGTCGCTGCCCCCGGTGCTCACGATCACGAGCGTCCTCATCATGGGCGCGCTGCTCGGCGTCGTCGGGCTCGTCGTGGCCGTGCCGGTGCTCGCGGTCGCCCTGGTGGTCATCCGCCACGTCTTACAGGCCGAGATCTACGGCGACACCCGTCACCCTGAGCCGGCCGTGCTGCGCGCGAGCGGGGAGCAGCGGACGCCGCGGACGCAGCTCACCGTCTGATGCCGCCCCCGAAGACGCACCGCTTCTTGATCATCGCCGACGGACAGTTCGGGCCCCTGACGTCGAAGACCGCCAACTGCTGCATCCGCTACATGCCGGAACGGATCGTGGGAGTCCTCGACCGCTCCCACGCCGGAAAGACCGCTCAAGCCGTGCTGGGCTTTGGCGGCGCGATCCCAGTGGTGGGTGAGTTCGAGCGCGGCCTGGCCCTGGGCGCGAGCGCGGTCCTCATCGGTATCGCCCCGAGGGGCGGCCAACTGCCGGCCGAGTGGCGCGGCTGGCTGCGCACCGCCATCGAGCGCGGGTTCGAGATCTGGAGCGGCCTGCACACGTTCATCGGCGACGACCCCGAGCTGGGCGCGCTGGCGCGAGAGCGCGGCGTGCGGATCCTGGACGCGCGCAAGCCGCCCCCGAACCTCCCGGTCGCGGACGGGCGCGCGGCCGAGGTGGGCGCTTACGTGGTCCAGACCGTCGGATCGGACTGCAACGTCGGGAAGATGACGGCGCAAGTCGAGCTGCGGGACGCGCTGCGGCAGCGGGGGCATCGCACGCGCTTCGTCGCGACCGGGCAGACGGGGATATTCATCGAGGGGTGGGGGATCGCCGTGGACGCGGTGGTGGCGGATTTCATCGCCGGGGCGGCGGAGACCCTGGTCCTCGAAGCGGCGAAGGACGCCGACATCATTCTCGTCGAGGGGCAGGGGAGCCTGATCCACCCCGGTTACTCCGGCGTCACCCTCGGCCTGCTGCACGGCTCCTGTCCGGACGCCCTGATCCTGTGCCACCAGGCGACGCGCACCTACATCGGCGACTATCACGGGCGAGAGCCGTGGGTGAAGATCCCGCCGCTCCCCGAGCTGGTGGAGATCTACGAGCGGGCGGCGGCGCCGGTCCGGCCGGCGAAAGTCATCGGTATCTGCCTCAACACGTTCGATCTGACGGACGCTCAGGCGGAGGCCGCGATCTCCCGCGCGGCCGCCGACACGGGCCTGCCCACCACCGATCCGGTGCGGTTCGGGGCTGCGCCGTTGGTGGACGCGATCGTGCGCGAGGCGATGGCCGCGCGTTGACGCCCCCATGACGCTCTCCTTGCATAACACGCTCACGCGCCGCGTCGAGCCGTTTCAGCCACTCGTCCCGCCGCGCGTCACGCTCTACACGTGCGGTCCCACGGTCTGGAACTACGCCCACATCGGCAACTTCCGCACGTTCCTGTTCGAGGACCTGCTGCGCCGCCACCTCGAGTTCTCGGGCTACGAGGTGTTCCACATCATGAACCTCACGGACGTGGACGACCGCACCATCAAGGCCGCGGCGGCGGCGGGGAAGCGGCTCGCGGAGCACACGGCGCCGTTCGTCGAGGCGTTCTTCGAGGACAGCGAGTACCTCCGCATCCGGCCGGCCCACGTCTACCCGCGGGCGACGGAATCGGTGCCGGCGATGGTCGCGCTGGTGGAGCGGCTGCTCGAGCGAGGGGTCGCCTACAAGGGCGAGGACGGGTCGGTGTACTTCGCCATCGGGAAGTTCCCGGGTTACGGGCGGCTCTCGAACCTCGACCGCCGCGAGCTGAAGGTGGGCGCCCGAGTGGCGAGCGACGAGTACAAGAAGGACGACCCGCGCGACTTCGCCCTCTGGAAGAAGGCGGAGCCGATCGACGAGCAGGTGGGCGCGGCCTGGGATGCGCCGTTCGGGCGCGGGCGCCCGGGGTGGCACCTCGAGTGCTCGGCGATGTCGCTCGACGAGGTGCGCCGGCGGTTCGCGGTCGAGACGCTCGACATCCACGCAGGGGGCGTCGATCTCATCTTCCCACACCACGAGGACGAGATCGCCCAGTCCGAGGCCGCGACCGGGTGCCCGTTTGCGCGCTACTGGCTGCACGGCGAGTTCCTGAACGTCCGGGGCACGAAGATGTCCAAGCGGTTCGGGAACTTCCTCACGGCGCGGGATCTCCGCGACCAGGGCGTGGACGCGGCTGCGGTGCGGCTCCTTGTGTGGCAGACGCACTATCGCCAGCCCCTGGACTTGAACGACGAGGCGCTCGAAGGCGCCAGGCAGGGCGTCAAGCGGCTGGGCGAGCTCCACGAGCGGCTGCGGGAGCGCGGCCGATCGGATTCGGCGGGGCCCGCCGGGACGGACGTGCTCGCCGGGCTGTCGAGGGACGTCGCGCGGGACGTCGCCGCCGCGCTCGACGACGACCTGAACGCGCCGCAGGCCGTGGCGACCGTGTTCGACTTCGTGCGCGCCGCCAACCGGGAGCTGGACCGTGCGGCGGGAGGAGCGGCCACGGCCCTGGCCACCTTCGAGCGGATCACGGGCGTCCTCGACGTCCTTCCCACACCCCGGGCGCTCACTCCCGAGCTCCGGCGCTGGATCGAGGAGCGGGTCGCGGCCCGAGAGCGGGCCCGTAAGACGAAGGATTTCGAGGAGGCGGACCGCATCCGCGTGGAGCTCCGGGCCCGCGACGTCGAGCTCGAGGACACGCCCAGCGGCACCAAGTGGCGGGTCCTCTAGACCCCGGTGCTCGGGTCTCCTACGTTTCGAGAGCGCGGCAGGGTAGGCCGGGCTGACGTAGCTCAAGTGGTAGAGCAGCTGATTTGTAATCAGCCGGTTCCCGGTTCGAGTCCGGGCGTCAGCTCCTCCCCAGCACCCCGAAGTCCCCGAAGTCCCCGGGGTTGACTAACCTCGTGCGCGCGGAATAAGATAGAAGGCTTGGCAGAGCCGTATCCGGAGGGAGGCACTCTACCCGGAGGTCCAGCACACCCCGCGCTTCATGGAACGCGGGGTGCATTGTCAGTAGGGGTGGCAGTTGGGGGCTGGGGAACGGGTGACTGGTGGAGCGAGCGGGGCGCGCGAAGAGCCGGCGTGGTGGGGTGCCCGAGCGGCCAAAGGGAGCAGACTGTAAATCTGCCGCGCTTAGCGCTACGAAGGTTCGAATCCTTCCCCCACCACTCTCCGGGCGCGCGGGCGTAGCTCAGTTGGTAGAGCATCAGCCTTCCAAGCTGAGGGTCACGGGTTCGAGCCCCGTCGCCCGCTCTCTTGCTCGCGTAGCTCAGTCGGTAGAGCGCGTCCTTGGTAAGGACGAGGTCACCGGTTCAATCCCGGTCGCGAGCTCTGTGAAGAAAAGAGGCGTAGAAAAGAGGCGTGAAAAAAAGGCGTGAAAAGACGGCGTGACAAAGCAGCGTGGAAGAGCCGCGTTGCGTTTCACCGTTCGTTTTCACGACTCGTTTGTACGGTTCTTTTTCACGATTCTTTTTGACGACTCTTTTCCACGATTTCTTTTCACGATTCTTTAGGGGACCCCATGGCCAAGGCCAAATTCGAGCGGACCAAGCCCCATGTGAATGTCGGGACGATCGGGCACGTGGATCACGGCAAGACGACGTTGACGGCGGCGATCACGAAGGTGGCGGAGGCGAAGGGGCTGGCGAAGTACGTGTCCTACGACGAGGTGG
>WNGG01004931.1_pt1 | contig 22067 bp, 25 predicted proteins | sample 5400661 | NCBI WGS metagenome assembly WNGG01 (sample SAMN13153372, study PRJNA577476) | soil metagenome | isolation source: 100 cm soil or saprolite under Garry oak tree replicate 1 | place: USA:California | collected 2016-06-15
CGCTACGGGATCGAGATCGACGCACGAACGTCCGCGTCGCCGCATGGCCTCCAGGTGCTCGCGCACATTCCCGAGCTGCTCGGGCCCGGACGATCTGCGGAGATGACGTATTACGAGACGCCGGCGGGCGCGAAGGTCTTTGCGGCGGGAGCGCTCAACTTCGGAGCGTCGCTCGGCCGGCCCGAGGTCGACCGCCTGCTCGCCAACGTTTGGGCGCGCCTGAGCGTCCCCTAGAGAGGACCGTCCGATGCGGCCGCGAAGATGCAGGACGTGACCGAGCTCACCCGTTCCGAACGCACGTCGCAGCTACTCGTGGCACGGCTCGACGCGCTCGCCAGCGTTGCGGCCCACCTCCACCACGCAGATGTCGAGCGCCTGGTCGAGCTCGCCTCTGTCGCGACCATGCACGCTGTCGCGCTCGAGACCCTGCACGCGGAGAGGGCCGAAGAGATCTGGCGTGACGCGCACACGCGGCACCCGGAGCTGCCCGTGGTCGAGATCGTGTTGCCCGAACAGCTCGCGGCTTAACTAGTAGTCGTAGAAGCCGCGGCCGGTCTTGCGGCCCAGCGCACCCTCCTGCTGGAGGCGCACGAGCCGCTCCGGCGGCGCCATTCGTTCTTCGCCAAGTTTCCCGTACAGGGCCTCGGATGCATGTACGTGCACGTCGATGCCGATCAGGTCGATCAGGGCGCACGGGCCCATCGGCCAGCCGGCGCCGTTCGTCATCGCCTTGTCCATCTCTTCGGGGAGGACGCCGGCTTCGTCGAGCACGCGCACGCAGTCGTTCAGCAGCGGAATGAGGATGCGGTTGACGATGAAGCCCGGCGTGTCGTTGCAACGCACCGGCTGCTTGCCGGCCTGCTCGGCCCACGCGTAAGCCGCGTCGACCGCCTCGTCCGAGCTCTCGCGGCCGCGGACGATCTCGACCAGCGGCAGCACGGGGGCGGGATTGAAGAAGTGCATGCCGACGACGCGCTGCCGCCGCTCCGTCGCTTCGGCGATCTCCGAGACGGACAACGCGGACGTGTTCGTCGCCAGGATCGCGTCAGGCCTGGTGATGCGATCGAGCTCCGCGAACAGCTCACGCTTGAGCTCGAGCTCCTCGAGCGCGGCTTCGATCACGAGGTCGCAGTCTGCGAGCTCGCCGAGGTCCGTCGTCAGCGTCAGACGCCCGAGTGCGGCGTCCCGATCCTCTTCCGAGAGCCGGCCTTTCTCGACACCCCGGCGCAGATAGCGCTCGACCGTCGCGCGGCCGCGCTCACCGAGCTCATCGTTCACTTCCCGGCCGACCGTTTCGAACCCGGACTGGACGCTGACCTGCGCTATGCCCGCGCCCATCGTGCCGAGACCGACGATGCCGACTTTGCGGATCTCCACTAGACGGCCGCTCGAGCCAGGATCCAGCGAAACGCGACGTCGCCGTGCCCAGGCTCGTGTTGCACGACGACCTCGTCGCGCACCGGCTCCAGACCGGCGTTGCGCAGGAGAGGCAAGTACGCCTCGCCGCCGAGAGACGCAAAGAACATGGGTGCGCCCAGCCAGTCGGCGGTGATCTCCTCCCCGGCGTCTCCCGAGCCGAACGTGCCGAGGAAGAAGCCGCCGTCGCGGAGCCAGAGACCGATGCGAGCGATCAGGCCGGATTGTTCCTCGATCGGGACGTGTCCGAAGACGAACAGCGCCGCGATCGCATCGAACGAGGCCGGCGCGACCTCGAGCTCCATCGCATCGCCGTGTATGAAGCTCGCCTCGGGAACGTGATGCCGCGCGAGCTCGATCTGCACCGCAGAGATGTCCACTCCCGTGACGCGATGGCGCCGGGCCAGCTCGCGGGTCGCCGGGACGCCGCGGCCGCACCCGAGCTCGAGCACGTCGGCGCCGTCGTCGAGGCGTGCGTCGAGATCGCGCACCCATTCCATGACGGGCGAATCAACCTTCCCGGCCCATTCCGCGTAGCGCAATGCGATCGCGTCGTAGCCGCGAGCGACGATCTCTTTCGGTTCCCGCGCGACTGCGCGCCCTGCCATCTCCCCCACGCGGCGGAGAGTAACGATCAGACGCGTTCGACGACGCAGGCGAGCGCTTGGCCGAAACCGATGCACATCGTCCCGATCCCGTAGCGCGCGTCGCGGCGCTCGAGCTCGTTCAGCAGAGTTGCAGTGATCCGTGCGCCCGTCGCGCCCAGCGGATGCCCGAGCGAGATGCCGCCGCCGTTCGGGTTGATGTCGTCCCAGCGGTCCTCGAGGCCCGCATCGCGCGCAAATTGCAGGACGACGCACGCAAACGCCTCGTTCACCTCGATGACGGAGATGTCGTCCCAGGTCAGACCTGCGCGCGTCAACGCCTTATCGCAGGCCTGCGGATTCCCGTGCAGCATCCGGTGCGGATCGACGCCCGCAAGCCCGAAGGAGACGAAGCGCGCGCGCGGCTGCAGCCCGAGGCGGCCGGCCGCGCCCTCGCTCGCAACAAGGACCGCTGCGGCACCGTCGCAAATCTGCGACGAGTTCCCAGCGGTCACCTTGCCCTCCGGCAGGAAGGCCGGCTTCAGGGCCGCGAGCGCCTCGGCGGACGTGTCGCGCCGCGGCGTCTCGTCGACGCCGAAGACGACGCCCGTGTGCGGGTTGGTCAGGTCGATGGGCACGATCTCGTCGTCGAAGCGACCCTCGTCTGCCGCCGCCGCGGCGCGGCGATGCGACTCGAGGGCATAAGCATCGAGCTCCTCGCGCGAGAAACCCCATTCGTCGGCGATCACTTCGGCGGAGATTCCCTGGGGCACGATCTCCCAGCGGTCGAGCAACTTGTCCGAGAGATCGCCCCCGTTCGATCCCATCGGAACGCGCGACATCATCTCTACTCCCGCGGAGACCACGAGGTCGAGCTGTCCGGACGAGATCGCGGTTGCCGCGCTGAAGTTGGTCTGCATGGACGAGCCGCATTGACGGTCGACCGTCGTTCCGCACACCGATTCGGGCCAGCCGGCGACGAGGGGCACCATCCGTCCCAGGTTCCAGCCCTGCTCGCCGATCTGCGTCACGCAGCCGAGCTGGACGTCCTCGATCTCCGCAGGATCTAGGGCGTGCCGCGCGACCAGCCCGTTCAGCACCTGGGCCGCGAGCTCGTCTCCACGAATCGACGCAAGCGAACCGTTCTTCTTGCCGATCGGCGAGCGAACCGCATCGATGATCAGCGCGTCAGGCATCCCGGTCTAGACTAGCTCCGTGGTCGCTCAAGCCAACGAAAAACGGCTCCTCGTCGGCGGCGAGTGGATCGAGACCGGTGACTGGCTCGACGTGCGGTCGCCCTATTCGGGCAAGGTCGTCGGCCGGGTCGCGAAGGCCGGCGCCGAGGAGACGCGCCGAGCCATCGACACCGCCGAGCTGGCGATGCGGGAACCGCTGCCGGCGCACAAGCGGGCCGAGATCCTCGTTCGCGTCGCCGGTGCGCTCGGCCGGCGCCACGAGGAGTCTGCGCAGCTGATCTCCGACGAAGCAGGGAAGCCCTTGAAGGCCGCGCGCGTCGAGGCTGCCCGTGCGATGTCGACCTACACGTTCGCCGCGGTCGAAGCGCGCAAGCTCGTGGGTGAGATGGTGCCGATGGACGCCGCGCAGGCGGGCGAAGGGAAGCTCGCCTTTACCCTGCGCCGCCCGATCGGCGTCGTCGGCGCGATCAGCCCGTTCAACTTCCCGCTCAACCTCGTCGCGCACAAGATCGCGCCGGCCCTGGCCGCGGGCTGTGCGGTCGTGCTCAAGCCCGCGAGCGCGACGCCCCTGTCGGCGCTGTTCCTCGCTGAGTTGGAAGAGGAGGCCGGGCTTCCTCCGGGCTGGCTCAACGTGCTCGTCGGCCCGGCAGCCGAGATCGGGGACGTTCTGGTCGAGGACGAACGCATCAAGCTGATCACGTTCACGGGCTCGAGCGGCGTCGGGTGGAAGCTGAAGGAGCGCGCGCCGAAGAAGCGCGTGAACCTCGAGCTCGGGAATGCGACGCCGGTGATCGTCGCGGCCGATGCGGACGTGTCCACCGCCGCCACGAAGGTCTCGCAGAACGCGTTCGCCTTCGCGGGCCAGAGCTGCATCTCCGTGCAGCGCGTCTACGTGGAGCGCGCTGCGTACGACGAGTTCGTGCGGGAACTCGTCCCGAACCCCCGGCCCGAGGACGAGGTCTCCCGCGAGGAGGTCTTCGGACCGGTCTGCACGGTGACCGCCGTCGACTCCATCGACGAGGCGATCAGGCTTGCAAACGGCACCCGCTACGGGCTTCAGGCCGGCATCTTCACTGCCAGCCTCGACAATGCACTGCGGGCGGCGCACGAGCTCGAGTTCGGCGGCGTCACCGTGAACGAGGCGCCGACGTTCCGTTCCGACCAGATGCCCTACGGCGGAGTCAAGGACTCCGGCAACACGCGCGAAGGCCCGCACTACGCGGTACGCGAGCTGACCGAGGAGCGCCTCGTCGTTATCGACCTGCCGTCGTGATCGGGCTCGGGCTCGCCCTGGCGGTCGTCGCCATCGTCGTGTCCCTCGTCGGACGGTGGATCGTCGGGATCGCGATCGGCGCGGCCGCACTGATCCTGTTCGCCCTCTTCCTGACCGGCTTCGGCCGGAGAGCCGCCTCGCGCCGGCCCTAGGGCATCACACCTCGCTGTTACGCTGACTCACGTGGCGCGGCCTTCGCTGCTTGCACGCTTCCGCCGCAAGGATGAGCGGGTGGTCGCAGACGCGCGGTCAGCCGGCCCGCCGCGCCGCGCTCTCCCTCATCCAGGCCAACTCAGAAGGGAGCGGCGCGCGCTGCTTCGCGTCCGCGAAGAGCGCCTCCGCGACCTCGGCGGCCTCATGTTGGAGATGTTCCGCCGCGACCAGTTCCGCCAGGACCTGCTGGTCGAGCGCTGCGACGAGCTGACCGCGCTCGACGAACGCCTGCAGGAGCTCGACACGCTGCTTGCAGCATCTGTCTCCGTCCGGCGTGCGGCGCCGGCGGCCCGGTGTGCATGCGGTGCTCCGCTCATGGGAAGCTCGCACTTCTGTGCCAACTGCGGCCGGCCGGCGGCCGCGACCCCGCCGGTGGTCGGCTGCGCGCAATGCGGCAGCGCGCTGGCGGCGGATGCGAAATTCTGTGCCGTCTGCGGGAAGCCGGTCACGCAGGCTAAGGAGTCCGACGCCGCGGCGGTGGAGCCCCGAGCCGAGCTGCTCGAGGCGCTGCCCACCGCGCACGAGCGCTGGGAGCAATGAGCACACGGGGTGCCCCGCCCAAGGTGCCGCTCTGTCCGCGGTGCGGTGCGTCGTACGGCCCCGACCAGGAGTACTGCCTCGAGTGCGGCCATCGGCTCCATCCCGCCGGCGGGGTCTTCGGCAGGCTCGCCGGGGCGTGGCAACGGCGGTTTTCCTGGTATCCGGGCGACTGGATCTGGCCGGTCCTGCTCTTCCTCCTGATCGCGGTGGCCGGCGCGACCGCGGCCATCGTCCTCACCGACGCCGGGGCGGAGAACAGCACGCTCGTGGCGACCCAGGGTGGGACTCCCCACTCCCCGACGACGGCCCCCGAGACGGCGACGGTCGCCCTGCCGTCGGTCCCGAGCGGCACTCCCTCCGGGGCTCCGTCGACCCCCAGCGTCCCGCCTCCGGCCACGACGACGGGGCCCCGTCCCGGCGCCCTCACGGCCTGGCCGGCCGGGCAGAGCGGCTACACGGTGGTGCTCGAGTCGATCCCCACGAGCTCGAACGGGCGTGCGCTCGCCCTGGAGCGGGCCCGGTCCGCCTCTAGGGCCGGTCTGCCACAGGTGGGTGTCCTGGATTCGAACCTGTATTCGAGCCTCCACCCTGGTTACTCCGTGGTATTCAGCGGAATCTACGACTCCCGCGACCAGGCCGACCGGGCTCAGGCCTCGGCCAATGCCAAGGGTTTCAGCGCCGCCTACGTCCGGCAGATCACCCGCTAGCTCGTTCTCAGTCTAGGCAACAAGGGCCCGGACTTTGTAACACGGGCCCGGACCCTATAGACTCCGGCCCGAAGCCATCCAGGCCGACGACGGTTTACTGCGGGTTAACAAAGCTTTGCGGGGGATTAATGGCTGCTAGGGATACTGTGATCGAGGAATACACCGCCCAGCTTCAAGCCTGCATGTATCAATACTCGAGAGCCATCTACAGGTCGATTAAGGACCTCATCGACCCGTATGTGGCCCCCGAGTTGCATCTCGAGTACCGCCGCGCAGTCCTCGAGCAGTGCGAGCAGACGATGGAGCGGCTCGCGAAAGATCCGCTCTACTTCGCCAAACCGGACCGGGCGCTCTTCCAGGACATCCGACGCTACTTCCCGATCACGGTGCAGGCAGAGGTGGCGTGGGCCGTGAAGGAAGGTGTGACCGCCGCAGTGGCGTTCATCGAGGAGCAGATCGAGGCAGGAGCCCTGGACGGCGGCGTCGCACGCTGCCGCGCGACGACGCGCAAAGGCAAGCCGTGCCAGCGCACGCCCCTTCCGGAACGCGACTACTGCCCGTCGCACCAGCACCTCGAGCGCTCCAAAGTCGCGGCCTAACCGTCAAGCCAGACCGTCCCCGCGAGACATGTCCCTCGGGGCGGTGCTCCATCCTCCCCAGTCACGTGCCTGGCACGTGACGGGACCGCGTCGGACGTGGAGCGAAACCGTCACAGCGCGGGCTAAGTGGTTTTCGTAGCGCTACTTTCGGGCGATGGGTCGGCCCCACCGTTACCTCGCCGCCGGTGCCTATTACCACGTCGGTATCCGTGGCAACAACCACGCACCGATCGTGCTGGACGACGGAGACCGGATCGTCTTCTTCCACATCCTGCGCCGGGTCGAACGGCGCTACGGCTGGCACTCACGTGCGCTGCCTGATGGGGAACCACTACCACCTCCTCGTCGAGACTCCGCTGCCGAACCTCGCCGACGGGATGCGTGACCTGAACGGCGGCTACGCCCGCGCCTTCAACGAGCGGCACAGAAGGAAGGATCACGTCTTCGGCCGCCGCTACTGGTCAAAGGTGATCGAGTCGGACGAACAGTACGAGGCCACGGTCGAGTACATCGTCAACAACCCCCTCCACCACGGCTTCGTCCGCCGCCTCGAACAATGGCGCTGGACGTCGGGCCCGGCAGTCGGTGCGGTAGATTCGCCTCGTGTCTCACGACACCGACAAGCTGATCCGTCAGCTGTCGCTCGTCGCCTATCTGATGGCCGAGCGACGGCTTTTGACCGCACGCGACGTGAAGTCGAACGTCGAGGGTTACTCCGAGATGTCGGACGAGGCCTTCGCCCGGCGCTTCTACTCCGACCGCGCCGAGCTCCTTGCGCTGGGTGTGCCTCTCCAGTCGCAGCGCGACGAGTTCACCGGCGAAGAGCTCTACACCCTCCGGTCCGAGAACTACTTCCTCGACCACCTCGAGCTGGACAACGACGAGCTTGCCGCGCTCCAGACCGCGCTGTACTTGCTCGAGGGGCAATTCGCCTATGCCGAGCCGCTGCGGCTGGCCCTCCAGAACCTCGCCCTCGGCCGCGAGGGTTTCGGCGAGGCCGCTTCCGAAACCGCCGTTCGCGTCGAGATGCTCGACCCCGACTACTCGGCCGAGATGCCCGGACGGCTGGGGAAGCTCGAGGGCGCGATCTCGAAACAGCGCACGATCAAGTTCCCGTACTACTCGATCTCACGTAACCGCCAGAGCGAGCGCACGGTCAATCCCTACGGTCTGCTCTCGGACAACGGCAGCTGGTACGTGATCGGCCAGGATCTCGACCGGAAGGACATCCGGACCTTCCGCGTCTCGCGCATCCGCGGCGACATCAGATTTGCCACGCGCCGCGAACGGGACTTCCGGATCCCGACCGACTTCGACATCGACGAGTACCGCGGCCGGGCGCCGTGGCAGATCGGCGACATCGAGGGCGAAGCGCGCATCGAGCTCGCGGGCGATACCGCGTGGTGGGTCGAGCGCGCATTCGGGAATGCGGGCCAGCTGGAGGACGGCGTGTTCGTGACGGGCTACTCCTCGCTGCCGCAGCTCGCCTCGTGGATGCTCCGGCAGGACGGGCGCGCGATTCCGGTCGAGCCGGACGAGCTCCGCCGTGAAGTGGCGCAGGCGCTCCGTGCAGTCCGCGACCGCCACGAGCAAGCTCCGCCCAAGCTGGCCGCGCCGGCCCCGGTGCCGCGCGTGGAAGCCTCCGGCGAACGGCCTGCCGGCCCGGTCGTGCCCGAACGTTTTGCTGTTCTGCAGGCATTGCTCGCGTACCTGCTCGCAGCCTGCGGTGAAGCGAACGACGCCGTGATTCCGGCGCACGACATCGTCGAGCGCTTCCACATTCCCGAGGACGAGCTCGAAGAGCACCTGCAGCTTCTCAACCTCGTCAACTTCGGCGGCGGCTGCTACACGGTCTACGCCGCACTCGAGGGCGACAGCGTCCACGTCGACAAGGAGCTGTACGGGGACACGTTCCGACTCGCGCCGCGCCTAACGCCGCTCGAGGCGCGCGCGATCGGGCTCGCGCTGGAGTTCGTGGGTCCGATGATCGCCGCCGACGCGCACACGCCGCTCGACCGCGTGCGCAAGAAGCTCGAGGAGACGTTCGGGCAGTTCGAGCTCACGCAAACGCCCAATCCGCAGATTGCGGAAGCGGAGGCCGACCTGGTCGCGACCCTCACCGAAGGCATTCGCGAGCGTCGCCTCGTCGAGATCGAGTACCAGAAAGAGGGCGAGCAGACGTGGTCGAAGCGCGTTGTCGAGCCTTACTCGCTCGAGCGCGAGCTGCCGAACTGGCGCGTGCACACCTGGGACCGCTCGCGCGACGCCGAGCGAAGCTTCCGCCTCGACCGGATGCGCAGCGCGCAGCTCACCCAGGAGCTCTTCGAGCCTCGCCCCGCGTTCGACCCACACGGCTTCCGGGATGGACGATCGGCGAAGATCCTCTATCTCAAGGGCGTGGCCGCCCGGTGGGCCGCCGAGCGCGGCGCCACCCTGCTGAAGGACGGCACCGCCCTCGCGGAGATGCCCGTCGGCAGCGCTGAATGGCTGATCGGCGAAGTCCTGTCGCAGCGCGGCGAGGCGATCCTGCTCGAGCCCGACGCGATGCGCAAGGCAGTAGCCGACCGTGCGCGGGAGCTCGCGAACGAGCTCGGCGTCTCGCGCCTCCGCGCCCGCGCCTAGCCGGCGTTTCTCTCCACGATTCGCGCCACCGCCCATTCCGCCTGCTCGCGCAAGAGCTCGTCGTCGCCCTCGAGGAAACGCTCCGCACGTGGTAGGTCGGCGAGGCCGCCGGTGTTCCCGAGAGCAACGAGCGCATTGCGACGCAGATAGCGCACATCGTTCTTCGGGACATAAAGCCGCTCGTAACGCTTCGTCAGCGACGCGCCGTCGCCCTCGAGCCAATCCGTGAGACGCACGTGGGGCTCCGCGCCGGCCGGCACCGAGTTGTCCGCGCGCCGTTTCTCGATCCCGCGGTTCCAGGGGCAGACGTCCTGACAGATGTCGCACCCATAGACCTGTGCACGGAGCTCGGCGCGATAGTCCTCGGGAATTGCCGCCGGCGCCTGCGTCCAGTACGAGAGGCACTTCGTCGAATCCACTAGACCCGGCTCGTCGAGCGCACCGGTCGGACAGGCGTCGATGCAGAGCGTGCACGATCCGCAGTCCAGCTCGAGCGGAGGCGTGGCCTCGACCGAAGCAGTCGTCACGAGCGTCCCGAGCACGACCCACGAACCGTGACGGCGGGTGATCAGCATCGTGTTCTTCCCGTAGAAGCCGACGCCCGCCCGCGCGGCTGCCTCGCGGTCTACGTGCTGATTGGCGTCCACAAGCACGCGGTACTCGCCGCCGATCCGGCGCCCGAGCTCATCGAGCCGTTCGCGGAGCACGGCATAGCCGTCATGCCACGTGTAACGCGCAAGCCTCCCCTCGCCCGCCCCAAGCGCCGGTTCCGGCGCGTAGTAGCAGTACGCCGCCGACACGACTGTGCGTGCGCCATCGAGCAACGCCTCGGGATGGCACGAGACCTCAGGCTGCGCCATGGTGAAGCGCATGTCGGCGAAGAGCCCGCGGTCTTTTCGCTCCCGGATGTGACGTTCGGTCTCCCCGTACGCAGAAGCCGGCGCCGCTCCGACGACGTCAAGCTCGAGCTCCTCGGCGAGCCCCTCCAGCTCGGCAGCGGTCATATGCGAGATTGTGCCCGGTGAAGGCCGTACGTATCCACGAGGACGGCGGGCCGGAGGTGCTTCGCTACGAAGACGCCCCCGATCCGGTGCCAGGCACCGGACAGGTCCTGATCGAGCTGCGCGCCGCGTCGCTCAACCACCTCGACGTGTGGATCCGCAAGGGTCTACCGTCCGTGCCGAAGCCGCGGATCCTCGGCGCGGACGGCGCCGGGGTCGTGGTCTCCGGAGACGGCTTCGCCCCCGGCGACCGGGTCGTCATCAACCCCGGACACGATCTCGGCAATGGGAAGATCTCCGTCGTCGGCGAGCACTCGGACGGGACGCACGCCGAGCTGATCGCCGTGCCGCGTTCGCAGGTCTATCCGCTCCCGGACGGGATCGACTTCGAAGCCGCCGCCGCCTTCCCGCTCGTCTTCGAGACCGCCTACCGGATGCTCGCGACGAAGGCGCAACTGCAAGAGGACGAGTGGGTGCTCATCTGGGGAACCGGCGGCGGCGTGTCGACCGCAGCGTTGGCGATCGCCAAAGCCCTGGGCGCACGTGTGATCGTCACCTCGTCGAGCGAAGACAAGCTGGCGCGGGCCCGGGAACTTGGCGCCGACGCGATCTTCAATCACCAGACCGACGACGTCGTCGCCGGCGTCAAGGACGTCACCGAGGGAGGCGCGCACGTCGTCGTCGACAATGTCGGCGAGGCGACGTGGAAGCGATCGCTCGACGCGGCCCGCCCGAACGGGCGCATCTGTGTCTGCGGCGCGACGACCGGGCCGAATCCGCCGGCCAACCTCCATCGCATCTGGTGGAAGCAGCTGACGGTCTTCGGCTCGACGATGGGCTCGCAAGCGGACTTCGAGGCCGTCTACGAGCTGGTCAAGTCCGGACGCGCGGTGCCGGTCGTCGACAAGGTATTCGCGCTCTCTGAAGCCGCTGCCGCGCACGAGCGGCTCGAGGCCGGCGACCAGTTGGGGAAGATCGTCCTGCGCATTCCGGGCTAGTCCGGTGCCTGGCACTCGAGCCTAGCCCGAGACGCCTTACGAGGTTTTTACGGGGTTTTTACAAGTGGCGTCGAAGATGGTGCCGATCCATCTTCAAAAGCTGACACGACTACCCAGAGGGGTCTTTCCAATGAAACGCAAATCGCTTGTCTTGTTGACCGTGGCTGCGGCCGCGCTCGTCTTCGTCTCAGCCGCGTGGGCATTGAGGTTCACCGACGAGAGTTACGTCACCCCCATCGGAACGGTGGGGTCACCGTACAGCTTTACGTTCAGTGGAGCAGGCGGGTGCGGTCCGGCGTTGCCCTACCAGTTCAGCTTGATCGGGGGATCATTGCCGCCGGGATTGACGCTTGCGAAGAGCGGCACCGTGAGCGGCACCCCGACCAACGCGGGTGGCTGGTCGTTCTGGGTCGACCTGAGCGATCAAAATCCACCTTCCGAAAGCTGGTGCGTACCGTCGGAGGCACAGCGCGAGTTCACGATCACGATCAACGGCTCGGGCGGAAGCGACCCCGGTCCCGCTCCGAGTCCTGCGCCGACTCCAGCTCCAAGTCCCGCTCCCGCTCCCACTCCCGCTCCCACTCCGGCGCTCTCGATCACCGCACCCGCGACCAAGGTGGCGGAGGCGGCAGTTCCACTCACGATCGAGCTCAATGCGACCGGGGGCAGCGCCCCGTATCGCTGGGAGCTCACCGAAGGTTCGCTGCCGACGCACGTGGGCTTCATCGGCGACCAGGGCAACGGCTCGACGGCGATGATCAAAGGCGTGCCCGCAACTTCAGGCAGCTTCCCGCTCACCTTTCGGGTCACTGACGTTCTCGGGCGCAGCACATTGCACACAATCACCCTGGACGTGGCCGACAAGCTCCGGCTGACGGCGAAGCTGCCACGCGTCGCGCGCGTCGCGAGGCTCTACCATGCGCACGGCGTCGCCGAGGGCGGTTACGGCAAGCGCACGTGGAGCATCGCTCGGGGCGTCATGCCTGCAGGATTGCAGCTGGATTCGAAGACGGGCTTCATCACCGGCAGACCGGCACGCCGCGGCAGCTACGTCTTCTACCTGGTGGCAAAGGACGAGCTCGGCGCGTCCCGGTCGCTGAAGATCAGCATCGTGATCCGTCCTTAGACGTGCCCGGACCGACGCGCAGCGCCGCTAACCGATGCCGAGGATGAACTTGGCGTCGTCGGACATGCGGTCGGGCGTCCAGGGCGGATCCCAGGTCAGCTCGATCTCCACGTCCTCGACCCCGTTGATCTCACGGGCGGTGCGGACGATGTCCTCCTGGATCATCGGGCCGGCGGGACAGCCCATCGACGTAAGGCTATGGATGACCTTGATGCGCGGCCCGTCTACCTCGACGTCGTAAAGCAGGCCGAGCTCGACAATGTCCATCCCGAGCTCGGGATCCTCGACCTGCTTCAGCGCCTCGAAGACTTCTTCCTTGGTGGGCATCGTGATCGAGTCTAGCTAGTTGCCCAAGAGTCGGACTTCCTCGCGCCGCTCGCGGGCGAAGAAGTGGATCCCGTCGATGAAGCGCACCCAATTGCAGCGCGTGCACATGACGAGCGAGTGTGTGCGCGCCGAGTCGGTGAGGAAGCGGACACCGCGCAGCAGATCCCCGTTCGAGACGCCCGTCGCAGCGACGATCACTTCCCCCGGAGCGAGCTCTTCTGTCGTAAAGACGCGCGTCGCGTCCTCGATCCCGAGCTCGCGTGCCTCGTCGATCTCGCGGCGTGACGTCGGCCAGAGCTGCGCCTGCAGCTCGCCACCGAGACAGCGCAGCGCGGCGGCGGACATGATCGCCTGCCGCGTACCGCCGATCCCCACCGCCATGTGGTCGTTGGTGCCACGGATTGCTGCGGAGATCGATGCGGTGACGGTGCCGTCCTGGATCAGCTTGATCCGTGCACCGGAGGCGCGTATCTCCTCGATCAAGTCGTGATGGCGTGGACGGTCGAGCACGATCGTCGTGATGTCATTGGGCCTGCGTCCGAATGCATCCGCGATCGCCTGCACGTTCTCGCCCATCGACTTGAGGAGATCGATCGAGCCGCGCGCCCGCGGGCCGACGGCGAGCTTCCGCATGTACATGTCGGGCAGCTCGAGGAGGGAGCCGCGCTCGCCGACCGCGATCATCGACATCGCCCCGTTGCCGCCACGCGCGACGACGCCGCGACCCTCCAGCGGGTCGAGCGCAAGATCGACCGTCTCCCCACCCGCACCGATGTCCTGGCCGGCTCGAAGCGGAGAGCCTTCCATCGCAGAGCCGATCACGACTCTCCCCTGGATCGGAAAGTCATCGAGCACGGCGCGCATCGCAGCGGCTGCATCTGCCTCGGCTGCATCCTGATCCGCCCGCCCGAGCCAGCGTGCCGCCGTCAACGCGCCGCCTTCGGTGACACGAACGTATTGCTCGCAAAGGCACAGGGCCCTGGCCGGAGACTGCTGCTCTGCCAGATCCACCGCCTCGTCGACCGTTTCAGCCATTCAGACCCGTTGTACCTGTTCGGCGCTCGCGAGCACCAGTTCGAGGACGGAATCGATTTGCGCCCTGATGTCGGTGTTGGCGATCACCGGCACGTTGTGGCGCTTGGCGCGCCTGACGATGTGATCCTGGACGCGGCGAATATCGTCCAGCCGGTCGATGTACTTCGTGTGCGGCCGGAGACCGTCCAGCCCTGCGTCTCGCACCATGAAGTGCGTGCTGTGCTCCTCTTCATCCTCGATTGCGAGTACGCACTGCACGACGAGCGCCCCGTCGATGCGCGGCAGCATCCCCGGGACGAGGTGCACGCCCTCGAGCACCATCGACCATCCCTCTTCGAGCGCGCGTTCGATGGAGGCCCGTACGCCGACCATCACGTTGCGTGTCTGCTCGAGGAACCCGGCGATGACCGGGTCATCTGCCTGCTCCGGCTCGCGCAAGCCCGCGGCCGCCTCGAAGCTCGAGTAGTGGATCGACGGCATGAACTCCTTCGAGAAGAACGCCCGCATCGTCTGGCGGACGAAGTCGGTCGAGGTGACGCGCGTGATCCCGAGGCGGTACGCAGCCTCGGTCGCGACCGTCGACTTGCCCGTGCCGGTCGCGCCGCCGACGAGGACGATCACCGGCAGGTCGAGCTCCTGAAGCTCCCGAAATCGGCGCAGCCGCCGTACAGCCTCCGTGCCCTGCTCCTCGCCGAGGACTTCGATCGCTAGCTCCTCGACTCGCTCGAGCTCGACGCTCTGCTCGCCTCGGTCGAGCAGATCCTGGTCGATCCGTTTTGCGAGCTCGTACGCGGGGCTGAGTCGGACGCCGACGGCGACCAGCGCCCGCGCCATCAATCCCTTCGAGTACGGGTGATCGGGCGTGCCGAGCGGCAGCGGCTCCGAGTGGCGCGGTTGGTTCACGTTCGGGCTCCTGCGGGAACCAGTCCCAAGATCACGTCGTCCAACTCCTGCGCCACGACCTCGTTCTCGGCGAAGACGACCGGCACGCCTCGCGCCTGCGCGGCCACGGCCACGAGGTCGATCGCCGCAGCCTTGATCTCGACGAGATAGACGTCCGCGTCCGCCCGTTCGAGGTCCTCGCTGAGCAGAGCACGGTTGGCCAGGTTGCGCGACACGCTCACGACTTCGGCATCGAGATGGTCCGTCGGCGCCGCGCCGGTGGTGAAGACCGCTACGCGCCGTCCCTGCAGGGGAGCGATCGGTCGCAGACGGAGCTCCGCTTCCAGGACAGGAATCCTCTTCAAAGCGCGGATCGCTCCGATGTCGCCCCCACCGACGAGCACGACCAGATCCGAGACGAGCACGCGGTACGCGTTGAGGTACGCAAGCGGATCATGCCCGCGGCCGCTGACGAGAATCCGCGCGTCGACGTCGATCGGCGGGATCGCCGCGCCGCTGCCGTCGAAGACGACGACGTCCGGTTCGCGCTCCGCCGCGAGGGCTGCCCCCTGCAAGACGTTGGACGTGGTCACCGCACCGGCTAGTCCGCCGCCTGCACGGCGGCAGCCGATCGTGACCACGCCGGTGAGTGCAGCGGTCTCGAGGTAGTCCGAAGCCGCGTGATGCCCCGCACGTGAAAGGTCGAGCAGCGATGCGAGGGTGGGCTGCACGGCGGCAATCTGCGGCTCCGCGGGTCCGCCCCGCCCCATCGCAACCACGACGACATCTCGATCCCGTGCGAGCAAGCGGGCGACGTGTCCGGTGACGGCGGTCTTCCCGACGCGCTTGCCGGTTCCAATCACCGCCAGCGACGGCAGCGGGAACGACGCGTACGGCGGCGGCGAAAAGTGGAAATCGGCCCCCTCGTAGCGCAACCCGGCTGCCAGGACGCGGCTCGCGAGCAGCAGCCGCTCACGCGGTCCCAAGACCGGCTCGTCCGACATGTCCACCACGACCTCGGCGTCCGAAAATCCGTCCTCGAGCGCCGCCAGGAGTGGCACGCCGTACTCGATGTCGCCGCACAGCTTCTCCGTTCCACCCGCGAGCCAGGCGCCGATCACCTCGTACGGCAGCTCCGCGATCGCGTCGCGCACGACCGGCGGGTAGTGCTCGCCGTCGATCACGACCAGCGCCCGCGTCATCGCCGCGAGGTCACCTCCCCTTCGATTCGAGCCGTGTACTTCTCGAACTCGAGCGTGTCGATCGCGAACTGGATGATCTTCTCCTGGCCGTGGAACGGGTACCTGCGCCACACGTCGACGTGCGTCCCGGAGAATTCGATCACGTTGTAACAGGGCCGTGTGTTCCCGCGCAGGCGCAGGGACGACACGGTTCCCGCGTTGACGATGAAGAGATTCTCCAGCCGCCACGCGTACGGCACATGCTTGTGCCCCGAAAGCACGAGGTTGACACCGGCGCGCTGGAGACACTCGATCGTGTCGCCGGCGTCGTAGATGACGTTGCGCTCGCGGCCGGTCCCCGGAACCGGCAGCAGGTGGTGGTGGCAGACGAAGACGCGGAGGTCGGCCGGCGCGGCGAAGCTTTCCTCGATCCAGGCGTACCGGCCGCGACCGATCTGGCCGTGGTCGAGGTCGGGCTCCGTGGAGTCGACTGCCACGACCGTGACCCCGCCGACGCGGGCCACCGAGTTGCGGTCGCCGAAGAGCTGCTCGAAGTGGACGTAGCCGACGTTGCGCGAGTCGTGGTTGCCAGGAATGATGACGACGTCCTCGCAGCTGATCGTGTCGATGTACTCCTTCGCGAGCGCGTACTCCTCCTTGAAGCCGAACGTCGTCAGGTCGCCGGAGATGACCACGATGTCCGGCTGGATGTCGTTGACCTCCGTGATCGCGCGCTCGAGCAGGTTCGGCAGGAAGAACTGCGTGCCGCAGTGCAGATCCGAGATCTGGACGATCGTGAACGTGCCGTCATGGGTCGCCATGGGCGAAGTGTAGGCGGCCAAAGGCCATCCGAGCGCGTTGCTACCCTGAATCCAGGTGATACTGGAAACGCCTGATTTCCAGGCATATCGAGGCCAGGAACCTCCCCGCTTCGCAAACAAGGCAGAGTTGGAATGCGCCAAGGTCCTGGACTACTACGGTGTGCCCTGGGAGTACGAGCCGAAGACCTTCGTCCTCGAGGAGGGCGAGGACGGCCGGGTCGTCGAGGCGTTCAAGCCCGACTTCTATCTGCCTGAGCAGGACCTGTACGTGGAGGTCACGGTGATGAAGCAATCGCTCGTGACGCGGAAGAACCGCAAGCTGAGGAAGCTGCGCGAGCGCTATCCCGACGTGCGCGTGAAGCTCTTCTACAAGCGCGACATCGAGCGCCTGGCGGAGCGATACCACCTCGAGCTCGCGTCGTAGCTCCCGAGTCGCAGCTCGGGGAGGTCTACCTCACGAGCGAGGAGCTACGGACACGTGTCCGCGAGCTCGGGCGCGAGATCTCCCGTGACTACGAAGGCCGCGAGCCACTGCTCGTCGCCCCGCTCAAGGCCAGCATCGTCTTCGTCTCCGACCTCTCCCGCGCGCTCGGCATCCACCACGGCGTCGACTTCATCGAGCTCGCGAGCTACGCGGCCGGCGCCGACCAGGGCGGCCATGCCCGCATCCGTCTCCTCAAGGACCTGGACGCGGAGATCACGGGCCGCCACGTCTTGATCGTCGAGGACGTCATCGACACGGGCCTCACGCTCAACTACCTCTGCAAGACGCTCGCGCTCCGCGACCCTGCCTCACTGGCCGCCGTGACCCTCCTCGACCGCCCCTATCGCCGCCTGGTGGAGGACGTGCCCGTCCGCTACGTGGGCTTCACAGTGCCCGACGAGCTGTTCGTCGGCTACGGGTTCGATCTCCAGGAGCGCTACCGCAATCTGCCCGATCTGCACGTCCTCCGCCGAGAAACTTAGACAAGGCTAAACTTTACGGCGGGATGATGGCGACCCGCGCAGAGGAGGGCCCACGCCTGCCTGGGGCGGGCGAGCGCGTGCTCCAGGGCGGACGAAAGAGCTTCTGGCCATTCCTGGGACCGGCCTTCATCGCCTGTGTCGCATACATCGACCCGGGCAATTTCGCCACGAACGTCGCGGGAGGGTCGAAGTTCGGCTACACGCTCGTGTGGGTGATCGTCGCGTCGAACTTGATGGCGATGTTGATTCAGACCCTCTCCGCCAAGCTCGCGATCGCGACTGGCAGGAATCTCCCCGAGCTCTGCCGTGAGCGCTTCTCGCGACGCACATCCTTAGCGCTTTGGGTCCAAGCCGAGATCATCGCGATGGCGACGGACCTGGCCGAGTTTCTCGGCGCGGCGGTTGGTATTCACCTCTTACTGGGTGTTCCGCTGTTTCCTGCGGCGGTCGTCACAGGCGTGATCACGTTGCTGATCCTCGGCCTGCAGCGTCGGGGTTTCCGGCCATTCGAAGCCGTCATCACGGCTTTCGTCTTCGTCATCGGCGGGTGCTACCTCGCGGAGATCTGGTTTGCCCACCCCCCGCTCTGGACGGTGGCCAAACACGCCGTCGTGCCCGAATTCGCCGGAAGCGAGTCCGTGCTGCTGGCTGTTGGGATCATCGGCGCAACGGTCATGCCGCATGTGATCTACCTTCACTCTGCGCTGACTCAGCAGCGAATCGTTCCGCGAGACGACGACGAGGCGCGTGCGCTCTACCGATACACCCGGCTGGACGTGCTACTTGCGATGTCGATGGCGGGGCTGATCAACGTCGCGATGCTCGTCGTTGCGGCGACGGTCTTTTTTGGTAGCGGCCTGACCAACGTTGATTCGCTCGAGGGCGCCCACCGGACGCTCGAACCGATTCTCGGCGGTGCGTCAAGCGTGCTCTTCGCATTGGCGCTGACCGCGTCTGGCCTGTCGAGCTCGACCGTTGGCACGATGTCCGGCCAGGTCGTGATGCAAGGATTCATCCGGCGGCGGATTCCGCTGTTCGTGCGGCGGCTGGTGACGATGATTCCCGCTTTTGTCGTCGTCGGCATCGGGCTCGATCCATCGCGGACGCTGGTGATCAGCCAGGTGGTGCTCTCGTTCGGGATCCCGTTCGCCCTGATCCCCTTGGTGATGTTCACGAGCCGACGCGACGTGATGGGCGCGTTGGTGAACCACCGCCTGACGATCGTGGCGGCGGCGGTGGTCGCCGCGATCATCTCCGGCCTGAACATCTTCCTGCTCGGGCAGACCTTCGGCCTGCTGGGGTGAAAACGGAGCGGCTTACGCGGCCCCGCGGTTCACGCGAACAAGAGCGTTACCCGGTGACCGCCTCCGAAAACCGAAAACAACCGGCCGCCCCGGGGGAGGCGGCCGGCGTCGTCGGGAGACGATCCGTCCGTACCACGGCACGACCCTGTCCTCGACTCCCGCCGGGTACGAATTACAACGGGGAAACGTACGACTTGGGAATCTAGGTACGGCCTAGAGGTATCCCAGCGGATCCACGGGGTTCCCGTTGATCCGAACCTCGAAATGGAGATGGGCGCCGAAACTGTGACCGGTACTCCCGACGTAGCCGATCACCTGGCCCTGCGACACCTGAGCGCCGCTCGAGACCGCGTACGAGGACTGGTGTGCGTAACAGGTCGCCATCCCGCCGCCGTGGTCGATGCAGGTGTAGTTGCCGTAGCCGCCGGTCCAGCCGGCCAGCACGACGGTCCCTGACGCCGCAGCGTGGATCGGAGCGCCGTACGGGACGCCGATGTCGATGCCGGCGTGCAGCCGGCCCCAGCGGTAGCCGAAGGGACTGGTGACCGGGCCGCTGACCGGCCAGATCAACCCCTGCGACGAGGGAGTCGTGTCGCTCGCTCCTTGGGCCGCCGCAAGCTGGCCGCGAATGCCCGCATCCTCGGCCGCCAGCGCATTCGCCTCGGCGATCAGGACCTGCTCCTGTTCCCTCGTCGACGCAAGCTGGCCCTTCTGCCGCTTCTGCTTGCCCGCGAGCGATCCCTTGCTCGCGAGCAGTTGATTCCTCGCGTCACGTTGTTGCTGGGTTCGCACAGCGACTACCTGCGTCTCGGAGTGCACACGGGCGCGGATCGTCTTCGTGCGCTCGCGGGCGACGTGTACCTGATCGCGCGTGCCCGCGACCGCCGCAGCGATGCGTTTGTCCTGCCGTGCGATCGCCTCGAGGTAATGCATCTGGTCGAGCACATCCTGGAACGACTTGGACGCCAGGATCACCTCCACGAGCGTGGGATCACGCGTCTCGTAGATGTCGATCATGCGCAAGTTCAGCTGACGCACGACGTTCGCGTACTGACGTTTGAGGAAGTTGAGGCGCTCGGTCTCGAAGTTGAACAGCTCGTTGAGCCGGTCGAGCCGCCGCTGGTGCAGCGCAAGATCCCGTTCGAGGATCGAAAGCTTCTGCGAAACGTCGCCGACCTTGCGTTCCAGGGAACGAATCTGTGAGGTGACGTCCGAGATCTGGTTCGTGAGGCGGGCTTCCTTGGCGCGCGCGGCGGCAAGGCGCGCCTGGACCGAGCCGAGCTCGCCGCTGTTGTCGCCGGCAGCCGGAGCAGCCAGAACGAGCCCGGCAATGAGGACGAGGGCCAGTCTGCGGGCCATGAGCGAAGGTTCGGCGAGGCACCGGACGTCCCTGCCGCCCGGAAAGGCGCCTCAGGCGCCTGTGCGCCCCTCCTTGGGCTCCTGAGGGGCCAGCGGGCCCGGTTCCGGGATGATCGCCGGCTGGGGCGGATCCCCCTCGTCGGGCGGCGGATAGGGCTCAGGGATGACTGCCGGGCCGCCGGGGGCGCCCTCCCCGGGTGAGTCGGGCGGGTCGGGGAGCTCGACCATCTCGGTCGGCTGAACCTCGAGCCTGCGCCGTTCGAGCCGCTCCTGGGTTTGCGCCACGACTGCCTCCATCTCGGCCTCCCTGAGCGCCGCCAGCTCGTCTAGCTCTCGTACCTGGCCGCGGGCCCTTTCGGTCCCTTGATCGTCCCCACGGTACACCGCCGCTCCGAGCTCGAACAGCAGCCGGGATCGCAACACGGCCATCCTCTGTAGCTCCCGGCGCAGGGCCAACAGCCGGCGGGCCGCGCGGCCGCGTGTCGCCAGGGAATCCGCGGCGACACCTGCGCGGGCGCGGAAGCCGTCCAACGCCTCAGCCGTCGAGCGGGCGACGGCGCCGTCCGGCTTGCGGCGGGCAGCCTCGAGGAAGACGAGGACGAGCAGGACGCTGACGCCGAGAGCAATCAGCCCGAATGGCCAGCGGCCGAGCGCAAACAGCACGACGGCGAGCGTGAGGGCAACGCCGCCGAGCACGAGCACGAGTGTGGTCGGCGTGATCCCGTAGTAGCGCGGCTCGGCACGCGCGTATTGCACGGGAACCAGGCCGGTCTCGTCAGGCGGCAGCTCCATCACCTTCGTTTCACCGGCCGCGGTGGGATGGCCGCATTGCGGGCAGTAGCGGCTGCTCTTCGCCAGCTCGCCACCGCAGTTCGCACAGCTAGACACGGGTCGTGACCTGTTCCTCCACGGTCGGCGACGCCTGCAAGTCGAGTGCGCGCATGGCCTCCGCCGCCCGGCGTCTCAATGGTCCGACGAGCTGGCGGTAGTCGTCGTCCGAGACCTTGCCGGTGCGGTGGTCGAACTCGAGCTCCTTCAGCGCGGCGAGTGCACGGTCGCGCTCCTCGGCCAGCGCCAAGCGCCGCTGCTCTTGCGCGTCGGGCCGAGCGAGCGTGTCATCTCCCGCCCGCGGCTCGCGCAGGAAGGGAAGGGCCACGAGCACGACGCAGACGACGGCGAGCACGGCACCAACGACGAGCGCTGCGGTCACACCCGCACTGTGGCACCGGCATAACGCTCCGCCAGGCGCCGCTCCTCTCTGGCGTCGGGCCACAGGGCGATCAGCGCGCCGCCGACGAACACGAAGCCCGCGAGCCAGAGCAGATTCACGAGCGGCTTCTGGAGGGCCTTCAGGTCGATGCTCCCATTGCTGTTCACCTGGTCGGCGATCAGAAAGAGATCGCCGCCGGTCAGCCAGTCGTGCCGGATCGAGACCTCGTTGGAGACCTGATCTTCCGCAAAGTACTGATTCTTCCCCGGCGTGTAGCGGCCGAGATACTTGTCACCGCGGTACACGTCGACGAGCCCGCGGATCGCACGGTGGTTCGACTCCAACCTCGACTGGAAGCCACGAAAGACCAAGCGGTCGCCTGCGACGGTCATGGACTGGCCCGGCTTCAGCCGCGATTCGCGCACCGTCTCGTACGCGCTCGCGCCGGTGACGCCGATCGCCAGGAGCACGACGGACGCGTGCACCACGTAGCCGCCGTAGCGGCGGCGGTTGCGCGCGATGAGCGACGAGAACGCTGCCGCCCAGCCGAGGCCCCCGAGCGCCTTCCTCGCGACCGTCCCACGCACGAACTCGAGCGCGATCGCCGCGAGCACAAAGACGGAGAACGTGTAAGCGATCACGCCGATACGCGAGGATCCCGCTCCCGCCGCAAGCAACGCGATCCCCGCGATCAACGCCGCGGCGAG
>WNGG01012560.1_pt1 | contig 22065 bp, 18 predicted proteins | sample 5400661 | NCBI WGS metagenome assembly WNGG01 (sample SAMN13153372, study PRJNA577476) | soil metagenome | isolation source: 100 cm soil or saprolite under Garry oak tree replicate 1 | place: USA:California | collected 2016-06-15
TCTCAATCAGCGCGCTGAGCGACTGGCCCTGACGGAAGAGCCGCGATTCCTTGCCGCACAAGAGGAAGAAGCGAATGGCCGGGTTCGCCGTGACGTTCAGGATGATGTGTTCAATGCCCAGGTTCGCTGTCTGCACTTCACCGGCAATGGCGACCCCAGGGATAGCGGCGAGCGGGGCGAGCAGTTCATCACTGGTCAAGGCGCAGACGGCCACCGGTGCTGCCGGGTCACCGATGCGGTAACTGCCCTCGATGATCGGCCAGGAAGCCTGAACCTGGCGTTGTTCTTCCTCGTTGGGAGTATTGGGTTGCATGCGCTGTGTTCCTCCTCCTATTCTTTGGTATTGTCTCAATTGTATATTTATTCTTCGACGCTTACAATCTGTATGAAGTAGTAGATGAGAGTTAGGGAGGAATTCCTTCAAGTTTCTTGCGGGCCCTTGACAACGTGGCAAAATCGGCTATACTCTAATTGAGACCGAACGGTCTTAAATTGTTACAAATAAAACAGACCAATCGGTCTGATGATGTAGCTCCCCAATTTATCGAAGGAGCATGAAAGGAACGCTCAATGACCAATCCTGTAGCTCCCCGATTAATCGAGGGAGACCGATTAATCGAGGGAGATCGCACCCGCGTGATTACCTGGGAAGACCCCACAGCAGCAGTTCAAACGGGCAAGACAATCAGCGGCATCGCGTATCTTAAAGCCCTGCAATCAGGTGAGCTTCCTCCCCCTCCCATTGCAGTCTTGATGGGCATGTGGATAACCGAGGTGAGCGAGGGGCGCGTTGTCTTCGCCGCCGAGCCGGCAGAGTATCATTACAATCCTCTCGGGACAGTGCATGGCGGGGTCATGGCGACCCTGATGGACTCGGCGCTGGGTTGTGCCGTCCAATCCATGCTCCCCGCGGGCACCAGCTATACCACCCTCGAACTCAAGGTCAACTACCTGCGACCCATTACAGCGCAGACGGGAACAGTGTATTGCGAGGGGAAGATCATTCACCTGGGAGGACGCATCGCCACCGCCGAGGGCCGCTTGACCGACGCGCAGGGCAAACTCTATGCGCATGGGACGACCACGTGTATCATCTTGCGCTCGTCCTCTCCTTCCGGGCGGGAGTAAGATCTATTTTTTCATATCATATGAAGGTTGACGGAACAATACTATCTGCTGCGCCCGGTGTTGCCAGAAAGCACTTTGAGGATGGCGACGAGGACACATGCGCCCAGGAAGGCGATCAAGAGTGTACCCCAGAAATGAAATGTGCCTGTGATGCCCAGGAAGCTGGCTAAAAAGCCGCCAATAAAGGCTCCGATGAGGCCGATTACGATGTCGAGGAAGCAGCCGTAGCCGCGACCGCGCACGACGATGCTGGCGAAGAAGCCCGCGAGTAATCCGACAAAGAGCCACGAGAGCAGGTCTGTAAGTCCAAAGGTGATGCCTGAGATTACGAATAGGTGTGTGATATTCATATAAAAACCTCCTGGTTATCTAATCACGGTCCCACGATAAATCGGGACCTACATACAGTGCATTAAAAGGGAAGTTTCGGAGAACAACCTGTTCTCTCGCGCTCCCTGTTTCGCGATGGTTTCTTGTGTACACTGTGATATACGCAAGAATGTGCCGGAGGTTCAATGAGACCGCAGTATGTGGGCATTTTATACCACGCCACTTTAGAGGATGGCACGACCGGTCGCGTCGGCGATGGCATGCAGGATGGCTATCAGGACACACGCGCCCAGGAAGGCGAGGACGACGCTGCCAACGAAGCTGAAATAGCCGAAGCCCAGCAGGCCAGCCAGGAAGCCGCCAATGTAGGCGCCAATGATACCTGTAATGATGTTGCTTATAAGTTCATAACTGCGGCCGCGCGCAGCGACGTTTGTCAAGAAACCGGCTATCAAGCCAACGAGAAGCCACGTTAAAAGGACACCTGGATTGAAAAAGGCCCCCGATATCAAGACTACAAATTGCAACATCTTCTATCACGTCCAGTCCATTTATAGAACTACTGAGAATGCCTGCATTGCTATGCTATATATTAATCGAGTTTATTACGTGACGCAAGTCAACAATAACACTCTCAGGTTATTCTAAGCGTTAGTTAATCTTTCTAATGATGCATAAATAGTAGTGCGATCAATTGCGCCCCGGCAAAGGAAGGGTTGGAAGTGTTCTCCGAGTAGGGTCTGGGCAGGGGCTACTCTTCTCCAGTTTGCCTTTCAACCTCACGTGGTTGTCTAAGCTGCCTGCCAAAGAACGTGAGTAAGAGACTGGGAGCCAGTAAGAGACAGAACGCCCCAAAGACAAAGGATGCGGAAAGACTCACATTGGATTGCAACCATCCACCTATCGAAGGCCCAATACTAAAGCCGATGCTCCACGTGACCGAATAGAAGCCGGACAAGGTTGCACGCTGCCGATCTGAAACCTGTTCCATCGCAAAGGCGGCGTAGATAGGTTCGATCAGCGTGCGCATAAATGAGCGAGTGTACTCTCCTGCAATTGCCAGGGGCAGTGTGGGAGCGAAACCGATCAGCACCATTAAGGGTGCGGTGAGATACTGCACGGTGGTGACAACACGCAATTTACTCCACCGTTTGACAAACAGAGGAGCGGTGAGCGAGAAGATACCGCCAGCCAGGCCAGAAATGGTGAAAATGATGCCCAGGGGGCCGGGTAGGAGGTGGAAGCGCAAGATAAAGAAAAGTTGCATAAGTGCAACGACCGCGCCCTCGCCCATCGTGAAGAGGAGATCAGGCACGAGTAGCTTCACGAACAAGGCGACCGGCAGACGTTCCCGCTTTTCATGTAGCACTGCCTCCGCCAGAGGTCCACTATTTCTTACGCTTTCCTCCAAGGCTGCTTTTGTAGCTTTATCTGTTGCTTTGTTTGCTGCTGTACGCTTCGGTTCGCGCAAAAACCAGAGCGGGAGACCAAAGACAAAGGTAAACAGCGCGGCAGCAAATACACCCCAACGCAGCGCTATGGTGCTGGCAGCAGAAACATGCAAGGTGCCTGCAATAAATTCGGGAATGGCGCCACCTAAAAGGCTACCAAGTGAACCAACGCCAAGCAAGAGGAAGCTGTTCAGGGCGAATACGCCCACACGTTGTCTCTCCGTCGTACTTTCGGTCAGGAGTGGCAGGTTGGTGACCCAATAAGCAGTGGAGACGACCCCCTGCATGATGGCACAGGACAGCAGCCAAAAAGGGGAGGTGACAAGCGCACACGCCGCGAGAAAGAGAGGAGTGAGGAAGGCGGTGAGCAACAGGACTGGCTTGCGGCCGATACGATCTGCAAGTATGCCCACAGGAACGGCACTGACGAGTGCCCCAATAGCAGGCATAGCGCTGAAAACACCGATGAAATCGGGTTGATAGCCCAGGCTATGCACATAATAATTGAGCGTCAGCGCGCTGAGGCTAAGTTGAAAACCTTTACCCGTCGTGAAAAGGAGGAGAAGATAGACATTTCTCGGCAGATGCAAGAATGAGGATGCGAAAGAGCGTTTTTGCGATGGTTCTCTATCTTGAATAGTTGACTCAGAGGTATCGGGCACCAATGACATTAGAAAGTTTCTCCTGGCTAGATAGACACATGCTGATACCTTACCATACGCCACTGTCGCAGGGCAATGGACAAAAGGACAGGAAAAAACAGGGGAGTTGGCAGAAGGCGGTACGTATAGCCCTTCTGGTTATGCACGCGGCAGGCAGATGTGAGTTAGCGTATACTTAATATGATTATAGTGCTTTTATATGCCTAAAGCTTTGGGAAAAGAGAAGAAGGTGCGAGGACACCTCGCGCTCCGGCAGGGCTTCCCCTGCACCCATTTCCTATGACAGAAACCTGTTGCCTTATGGCTTTGTAGGCCGATATATAGATTCTAAAGCAGTTGTAGTGTACAATGGCAAGAACAAGTGTGAATGCTTATACAGAGGAGTCTTTAATGCGGTCGAGTGTAGTTGAGCCCCTTCCCTCGCCGGGGCTCGAAGGGCGCGGTTCGCAGTATATACCAGGACCGGCAACGCGCCCCAACCCTCCAACGCCAGCACCGGAACGCCCGGGCTCAGCGCCTGTAACGCAGAAAGCAAGACCTCACCTGGCGCTGGCACCGGCAGAAGGCTGGTTTGCGCTGCTGTTGCTGGCCGCGGCGGTTTACGCGGTCATTTCTACTATTATCGCGGCCAACTGGGTGAGCCATACCTTCATTCTCTTCTGGAGCGCAGGCTTTGGTTTGCTGTTAGGCCTGGTCATTGCAAAAATGCGGCAGATACCACAGGCTATCCTGCACCTGGCGGCATGTCTCGCGGGTCACTGGCTCTCGATCTGGCTCGCCAGCGCCATAGCATTTCACCAGTCCTGGTTGTTTTTACTACAAAGCTTACGCACGGCGATTACAAGCGGCCTGGCCGCTACTACGCCGTCTGGTACCGACCTGGTTTTTCTCTTCTATCTCTCGTTCCTCTGTTTCTATCTCGGCTATTTCGGCAGCTGGCTGACGTATCGCGCTCGCCTGCCATGGTTGGTCGGACTGGTCTACTGCTCTATTCTGCTGATCAATCTGAACTATGTCAGCAAAGCGAATTTTGCGAAGCACAATCTATCCTTATGGGTTTTCATGTTACTGGCCGTTCTGACCCTGCTGATTGCGCGCATCCATCTCGCCACAAAACTGGCGCAGTGGGCAAGCGAAGGCCTGCACACCGACCGCACCTGGCTGCGGAAGATAAACTGGAGTTTCATGCAGTGGACGGCCATGCTCGCGCTCCTGATCCTGTTAGTCAGTTGGGTATTGCCTACGGCAGGTGAGCCAGCAGCCGGCGTAGTCTTCTGGAATCGGCTGGGCACTACATGGTCAGGTGTTACCCAGGGGAACTTATCATTGAATGATCCCGGTTCGATCCTGCGGACTTTACAGGGCCAGGCCAACTTTTTCAGCGATCGTCTCACAATTACCGGGAGTATAACCCTACCCAGCGGCGAAGTATTGTACTATACCAGCACGGCCGCGCCGCAATATCTTGAAGGTTTCACCTACGATCACTTCGATGGACATACCTGGCTGGTATCACCTCCTGATGGACAGCAGAACGTTGTCGCTGGAAAACCCTTGCCCGTGGATACGGCGGAAAACAACGTTACCCGGGCGACCACAAACGTGGTAATTGTGCAGCCGCCGGAGAGCCAGAAGCACTATATCTTTGCACCCGCGGAGCCCTCTGCATTTGATGTCGATATAACCGTAGACACCAACGGGACGACAAGCACCTGGATGCAGCAGAGCCCGCTTGCGGCTGGCGAACACTACAAGGTTACATCCAATGTTGCAGCGACCAATGCGCAGGCCCTGGCGGCCATTCCGCTGCCAGGGCAGGACCTGTGGCCTGAAGATAGTAATTCTTCTGCTCTGAAGAAGCTGTACCTGCAGACGCCCGTCAGCCTCTCGTCCAACGTCTTGTCAACAGCGCAGCGGTGGACGCAGGGTGCAACAAGCATGTATGCCGCTCTGAAGATGTTGCAGGATCACCTGAGCGATCCAGCGCAGTTCACCTACTCTTTGACTAACCCGCCAGTGCCCGGTAATGTAGATGTAGCGACCTGGCTCTTACAGCAGCGCCGGGGTTACTGCACCTACTACGCAACGACGATGACAATGATGGCGCGCCTGCTGGGCGTTCCGGCGCGCATAGTCAATGGCTTTAGTTTTGGACACTTCGACACGCAGCGCAAGGTGTGGGTTGTCAATGGCGAAGATGCACATAGCTGGGTGCAGGTCTACTTTCCACACTTTGGCTGGATCAACTTTGACCCGACGCCTGGCTTTAGTCTGAACAACTCCACGCACCCCTCAAAATCAGGGTCCACTACACCGCCTTCATCGACCGGGCACTCAGGCAAGCACACACCGAAGCCAGGCTCTGCTCGGGGAACTCGCCCTATCGGGAACCCTACGGGCACGGGCGAGGGCTTCTCTGCCGCAAATCAACCTCCAAGCCTCCTGCTAGCGCTATCGCTGCTGGCGTTGTTCTGCTCCCTATGCTTCCTGCTGTTCGCTCTGGGGTCGTACTGGTGGCGAAATCTCTATGCCGGTGCGAACGCTGTGGCCGGCATGTTCTGGCGTGTATGCCGGATCGCAAGCTGGGCTGGTCTGCCCCCCAGGGAATGGCAAACGCCTTTCGAGTATAGCCACGCGCTGAGTCAACACCTCCCCCAGGAAGCCGCGCCTATGCGGCGGTTGACCGAACTTTTCGTACGCGACCGCTGGGCCGCGCCCCACGAGACACCTTATACCGCCGAGGAGGACGACCTGGGACGCCTCTGGCCTCACTTGCGCCATGTGCTCTTGCGCTTGATCCTGCTGAAAATAGGGAAGAAGATACCTGGCAAGCGCTGAGGCCTCTGTTGGCGCATGCAAGATATGATGCAATCGAGCATGGCACCCGCAAGGGATGCCACTACCATGAGATGGCTTCGCAAGGCGACTCTCCAGGTTCCTTTACATCGGTAGCGGTGGATGTATCGATGCTCGTTACACGTTGCACTGCCTCTCGTCTAAATACATTGAAAAGCTATTTTTCACTATATGGATGCGCGGAGGGGAGGATGGACAGATGAAGAGCGAATCACCGATAGCCACGTGTACGTACGGGTGGGGGCGGGTCTTCCGGCTCTATGATGACTACCTCGAAGCGAATGGTGTACGACACGTGTTGAACGACCTGACACACGTTCACCAGCTCTACCGCAACGTTATGGGCATTCCTTCCGCTCGCCTCGAACTCTATTTCGGAGAGAAGAAGCTGGTTCTGGCCGGCATTGCTGAGATCGAGGACGCCCAGAAAACGGCGGCATGCCTGACTACGCGGCTCAATGCATCCCACCCTACTCAGCAGGAAGAACTGGCGCAGGCCGTCACAGAGGAAGTCGATATACCAGGCAGGAAGGGCATGCTCAGGGACCAGTGCGAACGCACGCGGGCTCGCGTCCGCATAGAGCGTTTCCGGCAAAGATGGCTGCAAGGACACGGTGAGGATAGCACGCACGAAAACCAGTTTGGGCGACAGGCACGCCGCGAGGGGGGTCTGCTCGAGGTAGCGGTTCCTGTGCGTATGCTGCCTGGCGAACGTGCTCACTATATCACCGATGCAGCGCTGTGTGGCGAGCGCACCGAGATCCCGCCGGGGCACCTCCGCCCAACGTGGCAGGGAGCATCCCTGGAATACTTTGGCAAGCTTTCCAGTTTTCCGTATGGTAGAGGCAGGCTGTACCCGGCACTGGACCAGGGGATGTTAATTTTGACGAGCAGGCGAGTGATCTATATTGGACGTAAAAGCCAGGTTATGCTGGATAATATTAATCTGCTGCACGTCTCCCGTTTGCGTGGAGCAATAGCGCTGCATGCAGATCAGTGGCAGAAGCGGCATATTTTCGAGATGCGCCGCCCACTGGAATGCGCAATGTGCCTGGAATATATCCTGCAACGATTGCAGGGAAAAGTAACCTGGACATACCCAGAACCCAATAAATGATTATGAAGAGCCTCCAGTCGGGAACGGGGAAAGGATAGGAAGCGGAGATGGTCGACACCTTGATGGTGCTATGGAACCGGGGCTCAAGAAGCCGTGGATCGCTGGCAGTGCTAGCATTTCTTCTCATTTGTATCAGCGCATCCCTACTTTTGATTATAGTGGGCGGAGCAAGGTCACATGGACCTGTTCCCACCAGCGCGGCCAGAAATAAGGGCGCACCAGGCAACCAGACGCCGGTGGTAAGCGTGCCAAGTCTGATCATTCCTACGCAATCAAACCAGGACAAAAAGCATCACCAGCCGCGTCACAAGCGAACGCCGGTGGCGCCCGCTACTCCGGTTGCTACGGCCACTGCCGGTAGCTGCAGTAGAACGCCAGCTATGCGCCATGTCGCAAAAGCGGAGCTAAAACCACGCGATGGCGGTCCGGGTGGATGTTGTACAAACTGCCTGAATAATAGTATAGGGGTGGGCGATGCCCCTGTGTTGAGCAGTCTGAGTAGCTACTTGTGGATCATCATAGGGGTATCGGGTCTCGGTACACTGCTCTTTTACGGCACAATGTCAATGGCATGCCGCAGGCGCGGCGCGCAATAGAACAGTAAGCGCCTGGACCTCGCGAGTCCAGGCGCTTGCTAGAAGGAGGGGGTCGATCTCAGTACTTCAGACGGGGCACCCGGTGTATGTAGGTATTGTCGTTTGCCTGCTTGAGCAGGAAGTCGGCAACATCGGCACGGGATATTTTCGAGTTAAGACCTATCTTCAGTGGATCACCCACCCTGTAGGTTCCCTTCGCAGGTTCGTTGATTAGCCTGGCGGGGCGCACGAGGGTCCAGTCGAGGTCGCTCTGCCGCACAAAGCGTTCCTGGAGTACCTGGTCTGCAAACGTGGCCTTCACCTTTGGGGTAAACAGCAGGATCAGCGGCAAGATCCAGGGAGCCTCGCGCCACTCTCCGTCCAGCATGGCCGAGATGATGTTCTTTGTACCCGTCGAGCATACCGGCACTGTGCTTCCCGGCTTCACGCCAAGCACGCAGATCACTACATCCTGCCCGGCTATCGCCGCTTCGACCTGGGCCGGATCGAAGACATCGCCCTGGACAAGCGAGAGCTTGGGGTGTTGTATCGTGAGCGCTCCAGTGTGGCGGTCGAAAGCAGTCACCTCGTGTCCTTTCTCCAGCGCTTGCTCAACTAGAATGCGGCCAGTACCGCCAGCAGCACCAAAAATCACGAGTTTCATAGTTTTGTTCCTTTTATGTGTAGAAGCGGTGCGGGGCTTACGGAAATGTTCCCGTATCCCTGCACCACCTTCTTGTGTCTTACCTTACAGGCAACGTTTCGGCCAGTTCCCCTGTACGCGCGGACAACATCTCAGGAGTGAAAGCCTTCCTGGTGACAGGCTTCGTCCCCCGCTGAGTTACAGACTCGGACTCCGCAGCGACCCTGGCGCTCTGGACTTCCACCAGCGTGAAGAGCATATACAGCACCCCACCGATGATCGAGAACAATCCACCAGTATAGCCCCAGCTCCCGGCATCCCCCGGCACGATCATGGCTATTACACCGAGGTAGCAGTAGGTTGCGCCGGTGATAACGCCCAGTTCTTTCCAACCGGGACGCTTCGTGGACGACAGCAGGCCGGCCAGAATGAGCAGGACTATGAGAGCGGCCGAGCCGATCCAGTGCAACAGCAGGGCATGCACATCACTCTGGGTCATGCCAACGATCTGCCACTGGACCTCGCGCAAGGCAACTGGCAGCAGGAACACTGCAAACAGCAGGCTGAGCGCCAGCAATGCTATGCTGATAGAACCCTCGCGTGCGAAGCTCAACAGGCCCCGGCGATTGGGGTAGGCCAGCACAAACAATGCGACGATGAGCAGCAATGCAGCTCCCTTGATCTCAAAGGGTGCGATACTGAGTGCCAGGATGACGCCACCTACCACGAAGAATTGTGCCACGAGCGGCTTTTCTTCTGGCTGTCGCAGCAGCGCGAGCATGATACCGCCCAGGAAGATCGCTGACAGGGCTCCCAACTCTGCGATATGCCAGAGATGGATGACATCGCTCGGGTTTCGCAATATCCATGCCGGGATGAATTCGAACGTGCCCCCTGCCAGTAACGCAAGAGCAAGAATGCCGGTAAGAAGCATAAAGCCTTTTGAACGCCATTGTTCAATAACATTCTTAAGTGTTTTGATAGCAAACATTTTTGAATACTCCTTCTAGAAGCGCACCGCAGTGCGATCAATCCTTTTTCATTCTTCTATCTACTCATATTGTAGGGTCATAGCGTCCACTTATCGTTACGAGAAACATTACGAAATGGGCCAGAAATATCGCTATGATTTTTTGCTTCGCGTATCTTTCTTTCATCGTACAATGCAAGAATAACCCACGCAGCGTTTCAAAAACGTTTCCTGGAATGTCTCTTGAGTAGGTTGCTCGATCTTGTGCGAGCGATTGCAATCGCAGGATTCGTTTGATTATACTCTATCAAGAGGAAAGCACAAGCATAAATAACAAGGGAAATAGAACCGTATGCAATCTAGTGTCAATAGAAGAGCAATCGTCATTGGTGGAGGCATTGGAGGCGTTACAGCAGCCCTGGCGTTACAACAAGCGGGCCTCGATGTGACCGTATTCGAGCAGGCCGAAGAACTGGGAGAAGTGGGGTCGGGGCTACCATTGTGGACAAACGCCCTGAGGGCACTCGCCAGGCTGGGATTAACCGATGTCCTCGAAACTATTGGCGCATCGGTGAACGCGGGGAGCATCACTACCTGGCAAGGAGATGTACTGGCCGACCTGCGCACAGAAGAACTCCTCAAACAACTGGGCACGATCAACACGGTCGTGCATCGCGCAGAACTGCTCGCCATGCTGTTAAAGGCGCTTGGCGAAGACAAGGTGCAGTTAGGAGCGAGATGTGTGGGCTTTTCGCAGGATGCTGCCCGCGTGTGCGTCCGCTTTGCCGATGGAAGAGAGGCGCAGGGTGACCTGCTAATCGGCGCGGACGGGCTGCACTCGGTTGTGCGCACGCAACTGTTCGGCCCGTCAAAGCCACGTTATGCCGGGTACACCTGCTGGCGCGGCGTTGCCCACATCACGCGCAGCGGGCTTGAGACCTGGGCATGGGGCAAGGGGTATCAATTAGGCATTACGCCTATGAACCATGGGCGTGCGTACTGGTTTGCGCAAAAGTACGCTTCTGAAGGGGCAAAGGATAAGCCCATGGGTAGAAAGCGCGAACTGTTGGAGTTATTTCACGATTGGCATGATCCAATTCCGGCGGTGATCGAGGCAACGAACGAAACGGATATCCTGCGTAACGATATCTATGAGAGTGAATTACTCCCTCACTGGAGCCGGGGAAGAGTAACGTTGCTGGGCGATGCAGCTCATACAATGACACCGAATTTAGGCATGGGCGCGTGCCAGGCTATCGAGGATGGGGTGGTGCTGGGAGCCTGTCTCAAGGGCGAGGCGGATATTGTTGCTGCTTTGAAGCTTTATGAAAGGCGCCGCGTCAGGCGAGCAAATAGCATTGCACGCATGGCAAGGCTGATTGGTCAGGCTGTGCAACTGGAGAATCCCCTAATATCCAACATGCGTGACGCCATCATGAAGAGATTACCTGTCAGCACTCAATTAAAGCGCTTGATATGGATTCTGGACTACAAGGTATGACTTCATTCCAGGCGGTAGAGGCTTCCGAAAGCTGTGCGATAGTTTATAATATAAGCCTGAGTACAGCGGCCGGTAATTCTATAGCATAAAAATCCGGCTCCGTGTCGTTAGGAAAGTGATTAAATGCTTTTAGCATTAATACAACCGATGGAGGAATAACACTATGCCCCAGGCTAAAGCTGTGATGAACGTTCGCCGGGTATCAGCCACGACCAGTATTATCGATGTACAAGGGGAAGTTTCTGCCCAGGCAGAAAACGCGCTCATGTCGGCCTACACCGAGGCCAGCACTCCAACTACCCGCGTCATCATCCTGAACTTCGGCGGGCTGGAGTACATGAATAGTAGCGGAATTGGCTTGCTCGTCACACTGCTCATTCGCGTCAATCGACAGAAACAGCACATGTTGACCTATGGACTGAGCGATCATTACCAGAACATCTTTGAAATAACGCGTCTGAGCGACGCGATCAAGATCTATAAGACTGAAGCCGAAGCCCTGGCCGCGGCACAGGCCTCGTGAACATCTTGGTCGCCAGCGAGAGCCAGCAGGGCGAGGGCTGTAGAGTGCGGATTTATCCAGCATGTCCTCGCCCCTACATTTCTACCTATCACATCAAGATTGACAGAGCACTAGACCGGCCTATTCCAGGAAGGAGATCAGAGAACCATGACCACACCATCCGACGGTGAGAAACCACGCGATGCCGCCTACTGGGCGCAGCAGGTTTCATCCCTGAAGGTTTCTCGCGTGCCAACCGGAGCGCTCAATCTGAATGTGGAGGGACGGCGTGCCGTAGGACCGCTGGAGGGTTTTGGTCCCATGTGGCAGAAAACGTACCGCATTAGCCTCAGCGGCACTACTGTCCAGCCGGCAGAAGTCATCAAAACGTGGAAGGAACACTTCCCGGAGTTCTGGCCGGCGGGTAGTCGCTTCTATGGGCCGCTGACCGGTATTGCCCCCGGCGAGGTCGCGCTGCTCAACCTGGCGATGCCGGGAGGTATGCAGCTCTCCACGGGAGTACTGGTGCTCTACGCTGATGACGAGTCCTTCACACTGATGACTCCGCAGGGCCATATGTTTGCCGGCTGGATCACCTTCAGCGCCTTCGAAGAGGATGGCTGCACCATCGCGCAGGCACTGGTGCTAATTCGCGCCAAGTTCTGGCAGCATACGCTCAAGGCGGTAGGTGAACATTTTGGCGTTGATGAAGTGGTACAGACAGAGATAGTCTGCATCGACCCGAGGTTCCAGTGGTCGGAAGCCAGGAATATATGGCATAATGCAGCTATGCGTACAGCGATCTATAAAATGGCTGCTCCCTTACGCTGGATACGCAAACGAGGACGAACTGAGAAGAAAAAGAGCAGCAATACGTAGATAGAAGTTCTGGCATGTCTGAGCATCGCGCTTATGATGCGATAGTCGTTGGCTCGGGGCCAAATGGCCTCGCGGCCGCCATTACAATAGCCCAAGCGGGTCGATCGGTGATTGTTTACGAGGCCAGGGATACCATTGGCGGAGGCTCTCGAACACAGGAACTGACACTACCAGGCTTTCAACATGATGTCTGCTCGGCGATTCACCCGCTTGGGCTGGCCTCGCCGTTCATGAGAAGGCTTCCACTCGAGCAATACGGGCTGGAGTGGATTCACCCACTTGCGCCACTCGCGCATCCTCTCGACGACGGCACAGCCGCCGTACTTGAGCGTTCGGTGGAGGCGACAGGCACGACGCTGGGACGAGACGCCGCCGCCTACCGCAGATTGATGGGGCCACTGGCTGCCAATTGGAGCAAGCTTGATACAGCCATCCTCGGCCCATATCCATTGACGACGCACCTCTTCGCGCTTGCCCGCTTTGTCTTCGCGCTTGCCCGCTTTGCCATACCGGCGCTGCTTCCTGCCAGGGGCTTTGCCGATATGTGGTTCAGGGAAAATCATGCACGCGCCCTGCTGGCCGGTATGTGTGCGCACTCGATGCTGCCATTGGAGGAACCACAGTCGACCGCCTTTGGATTAGTCATGGGCATACTTGGACATGCCGTTGGATGGCCGTTGCCACGGGGTGGCTCGCAGAAGATCGTCGATGCCATGGCGGCTTATCTCTGCTCGCTTGGCGGGGAGATCGTCACGGGCGTGCAGGTCAAAACCTTCGAGAGCTTACCCAAGGCCCGCGCCGTCCTGTTCGATGTGACGCCCAGGCAATTGTTGTGCATTGCAGGTGATCACCTGCCGGGCAGGTATAAGCAGCGGCTCCAGCGCTATCGCTACGGCCCCGGTGTATTCAAGATTGACTTCGCGCTCGATGGCCCGGTCCCCTGGAAGGCCGGAGCTTGTACACGCGCGGGAACTGTCCACCTGGGCGGCACGCTGCCAGAAATCGCTGCCGCCGAACGCGCGGTATGGAAAGGCGAGCACCCTGAGCGGCCCTTTGTGGTACTCGCGCAGCCAAGCCTTTTCGATGCAACGCGGGCACCACAGGGGAAGCACACGCTATGGGCCTACTGCCACGTCCCCAGTGGGTCGACCTTCGATATGACGGAGCGCATCGAAGAGCAGATCGAACGCTTCGCGCCGGGTTTCCGCGACCTCGTACTGGCACGCCACGTATTTAACGCGGTCGAACTGGAGCAGTATAACCCTAATTACGTTGGTGGAGACATCAATGGCGGCGTCCAGGATATGTGGCAGCACTTCACCCGGCCGGTGCCCCGGCTCGTGCAGTATTCAACTCCAAATAAGAGCATTTACCTCTGCTCGTCATCGACTCCTCCTGGCGGGGGCGTGCATGGCATGTGCGGCTACTACGCCGCGCGCGCAGCCCTACGCGCTGTGTTATAGGTATGCACAAAGGAATTTACCTTCCCTGCCTGGCCCTCTCACGCGTTTGGCACCAGATCAGAGAGAGCAGAGGCCATGGCCTCTGCTCCCACAGCATCGTTCGCCCGTGCGTAGGCGACTGACTTGCTCGTCGCTTACCCTCCATGGCGGGCCGCATCTGCTTGCTTTGCCAGCTTGCGTAGGAGGGCAAAGAACTCGTCCGATTGGCCGATGAAAAGCCCGTCGTCCGTCAAGGCCTTCAGCGCGCCCATAGCTGCCCCCTCGGTCTGGGTCGGGCGAATGATCGAGACGACCGGGAACTTGCGGCTGAGGAAGATGGTAGGCTCGGGCATGATCAGGTTGGTCTGGGTGTCCTCAGAAGGGGGGTTATTGAGGTCCGGAAACACCAAGCCATTGGTGGGGTCGGTCAAAGGAGGTGCATTGCCTGCCTTGTCTTGCCAGGTCTGAAAGTGCTGGGTCTCGGTGGGGCCGATACTGAGCAGGATGCGCAGCACTTCCGGATGGGTGACCCTCTGAGCCAGCGATGGGTAGAGGCTGGTGCCACCTTGCTCGATGAACGCGAAGTGGAAGCCCGCCGTGTTAGCGATTGCCTGGAGGTGATCAGGGATGGTTGGGGTCTTCCCCGCTTTAAAGCCCTTCAGGTCATCATCGGTTCTGGGAATCGCCGGAAACTGCCCCTTCAGCAAACCTGGGACTGCTGGCGGGAACGTGTCACCGAAATCGGGGTTCTTGGTGCGGCTGCGGTACTTGGTCCAGTAACCGGTGTCCACGGTGAGCTGCATGAGGTTGGTGAGCCGCCCGATGTCCTGGGCGCCGGTGGCTTTACTGCTCGGCAACGTGCGAAACGTATCCAGGTTGACGGGATCGGCGCCCTTGGAAACCAGGTACGCGTTGATGAATGTGAAGTGGGTGAACTCGTCCTCGGTATTGTCGTGAATGTACTGGTCCATATCCCCATCCAGCACTTTCAGGGCAGCGGTGTAGCCTGCACTCCCGCTCCCCCCTGGGACTTCGCTGTCCTGGATGCCCCCCAGTTCATTGTATTGTTGCCACAGATCGGTTTCGAGGATTTCGAGCGCAGAGAGGAACCTGAGAATGGCCGCGTCTCCCTTTGTGAGACCGCCACTCTCTGCTTCAGCGAAGGCTGGTAAGCCATTGGCGAACAGCCCGGCACCGATGGCTCCTGCTCCTCCTACCGCGAGTCCTTTACGTAAAAAGGAACGGCGGCTGGTAGTACTTTTCGATAGGTGTACTGTGTGTTTCATGATATGCTCCTCTAAGAGTGTTTCACTATCCGTTCCACGATCTTCTCCTGATCGTAAATGAGTCCACAAGGAGGCACACCAGCCCAGGCCGGTGCGCTCTGCGAACGACGGATGCACAATAATCTGCGGGAGCTCCCTCATAATAGCAACGACGCCTCAATGATACATACGTCTGAAGTTACAGGCGCAGGTACGGTATCGACGGATTTATGGACGAAGCTCAGCCCTACGCGACCTTCTGTAACCCCCTCGCGTATCTTCTTTATGAATAAGTCGGTGACCATACCCTCGCATGTCCCTTTCAAGAGTATTATGAAGCACACCTGAGTGGGGGAGAAACAGGTACATGCATACTCAAAACGCAACCCTATCTTAACCAGATCATAACCGTCTTGCTCTTCCCTCGATGTGGGTATTTCGTCACAATTAACTCTGGAGGTGTGTAGTGGTGAATAAACTGCGAGGCAAACCCGGCTACCTTCTGCCGAAATTGTTGTTTCGGTAATATGTCAGAGTTATTTGTATAGGAGGAACTACATGGCACGATATCGTGCGTATCTCTGGGCCGCGCCTCTGCTGTTGATCAGCGTTCTGCTGGTCGCCATGGCCTTTGTGTCGGGACCGACACAGGCCAAGAGCGGGGGATTCTACCGGCAAACGAACCTGGTTTCGGATCTTCCCAATATCGCCAAGTTCCAAGATCCGAATCTGGTCAATTCCTGGGGTCTGTCACATAGCCCCACCAGCCCCTGGTGGGTTTCGGACAATGGCACGGGGGTGGCTACTGTGTATAAGGGCGATGGCACAGCACTCCAGGTAGGTTCGCCACCAATGCAACTAGTGGTCACCATCCCGCCGCCAGGAGGCAGTCCTGCTGGGACAACCTCAGCCCCGACAGGCAATATCTTCAATGGCACCAGCGACTTCGTTGTAACAGGGCCAAATGGATCAGGTCCCAGCCGTTTCATTTTTGCGACTGAAGACGGCACAATATCCGGTTGGAATCCCAATGCCGACCCAACCAATGCCATCATCGGGGTGGATAACTCGTCTTCTGGAGCAGTCTACAAAGGACTTGCCATGGGGAGCGTTGGCTCCAGCAATTTTCTTTACGCGACCAACTTCCATGCCGGAACCATAGACGTGTTCGATGCGCATTTTGCCCCAGCTACCCTCTCCGGTTCCTTCACCGACCCCAATCTTCCGCCTTGCACCAATGACACGACAACCGCCTGTTTCGCTCCCTTCGGCATCCAGAACATCAATGGCAACCTCTATGTCACCTATGCGTTACAGAAGCTGCCAGACAAGCACGATGACCAGGCAGGTCCAGGCAATGGGTTCGTCGATGTCTTCGATACCAACGGCCACTTGCTCCAGCGCCTCATTTCGCATGGTGAGCTGAATTCTCCCTGGGGCCTGGCTCTCGCCCCCGAGGGTTTTGGTCGCTTCGGCAAGGACCTGTTGGTCGGCAATTTCGGTGACGGCCACATCAATGCGTACGAGATTGACACTGGTAGCTTCCGCGGTCAACTCAAAGATCAAAGGGGCAATTCAATTACGATTAACGGCCTGTGGGCGTTAGGCTTCGGGAATGGCGCCCTGGCGGGTCCTACTGACACGCTCTTCTTCACAGCGGGCATCAACGATGAGGCAGACGGTCTCTTCGGCTCGATCACCAAGGGTGAAGGGTAATTTCTTCTTTTGCGCGCCGCCGCAGGCGGCGCGCAAAGCGAGAGAAAGAAGCAGGGGATACCCCTGCAACCCCGGTCAAGGGTCGGCCGCCCTTGACAATCCCATTTGACTACATTTTTGTCCACTGTTGATTACTCCTCTGGTGACTCTCAAATATCCCTGACTTCCCTTTGACGTTTAACCCCAGGTGCATTATGCTTACATATGGTGAACAAGATACAATTAGCGAAGAGCGACAAAATATGGCAAAGAGAGAAGTCGACTCGCAGGATACTCAAGCGCAAACACGTGAGAAGACCCCGCCTGTCTCCTGGAACACCTGGGTTAAGACGGCGCGGCCTTTCTCGTTAACCGCTACCGTCAGCCCGGTGCTGGTGGGGACGGCCGTGGCCGTCTACGATGGCACCTTTCACCTCGTGAACTTCCTGGCGGCACTGTTCTCATCGCTGTTCCTGCAGGTAGGAGCAAATTACTTCAACGAATATTTCGACTATCGTTACGGACTCGATAGCCCCGAGTCGCTGGGGTCCAGCACGGTCATCTTCCGGCACGAAATGACGGCCGTGCAGGTGCTCGGGGGCGGCATCGCCAGCTTTGCGATTGCCACTCTTTTCGGCCTGCTGCTGATCTACCTGGCCGGTCCCGCGATCATCCTGTTCGGGCTGGCCGGGATGATCATCGCTTACTTCTACAGCGCAAAGCCGTTCAAGTTCGCCACGCGCGGGCTTGGCGATATCCTGGTTTATATCGCGATGGGCTTCTTGATGACATGGGGCGCGTACTACGTACAGATTCCCCACTGGTCCTGGCAGGCTTTCGCCGCCAGCATACCCGTTGGCTTTTTAGTAACGGCCATCCTCAACATGAACAATGTGCGCGACTACCAGGACGACCTGGCGGTGCATAAGCGCACGCTGCCAGTGCGTTTCGGCCAGGTATTCGGCCAGCGTTTCCACGCGTTTCTGCTGCTGGGCAGCTATATAGCGGTGAGCCTCTTCGTCCTGCTGGAACTGCTGCCGCTGTACAGCCTGGCGGTGTGGATCACCTTTCCCCTGGCATTCAACAACGTGCGAGCAGTGCTGGCCGCAACCGACCGTAAAGCATTCGTCATAGGCATCAAGCGTACGGCGCAGCTACACCTGCAATTTGGTGTGATGCTGGCGCTGGGGATCGCGGCGGTGACAATACTGAGATCATTGGGAGTTTAACCTGTTTTACTTCTCAATACTCCTTCGCACCGAGGTAATCCCACCAGTAGTAATCGCCTCACGCTATACCGGGTAGGTAAGGCCATCCTGGTAATTCTACCAGGATATATTTGAAACAACCCTCTCTTGACCTCGCACAAACTGGTAATGATATCTGGTAATTCTACAGATGTGCCATATGCCTGCGCTCAGTAGACTATGAGCAGGAGTTTTCACTTTGCGGAGGTGAAGTATGGTAAACAGTACAACTCACGCCCATCGAGCAGCGAAAGAAATAGAGAACAGGCCTGGTTCAGTAAGGCCCAACAGCGAAATTACGCAGTGGTGTATTACTATCTGCATCATCATCGCCGGCCTTTTCGCCCTCTTTTTCTTTGCCCACATGGGAGGCATGTCCGCCCTTGTAGGGCCCTGGATAATTCTGGCTGTGAGCCTGCTGGTCCAGAAAATAGTCAAGATGAAATGAAGATGTCTCTATGCTCGCCGCGCACTTATTGTCGTGACTAGAAAAGGTTTGGTAGAATCTAAACAAAAGGCGTCCTAGAGGGATGAATGATGAGCGTCAACTTAGAAGAAAAATTTCGCGAGACGGGGGGCAAACGCCCCTACGTGCAGCGCCTCTTCGGGCGCATTGCCCGCGTATACGACCCGATGAATCGCCTGATGAGCTTAGGGCTGGATCAGCGCTGGCGTACCGTTGCCGCGCGGCACCTGGCCCTGGGAAGTGGCGAAGTGGGGCTGGACCTGGGCGCCGGTACGGCGGACCTCTCCATCGCGGTTATTCGCCACGCTGGAGCGGGAGCGCGCATGATCGGTATGGACATCACGACGGAGATGCTGGAGGTTGGACGGGTCAAGGTAAACCGCCTGGGCTTGCAGGACAGGATCGAATTGCGTGCCGGGGATGCCGAGCACATTGATTTGCCCGACAACAGCGTCGACAGCTGCTGCTCCGCTTTCACAGTGCGCAACCTGAGCGATGTCCGACAGGGGTTCCGCGAGATGCTCCGTGTAGTGCGGCCAGGAGGACGAGTCGTCTGCCTGGAAATCAGTCACCCGCCCGGCAGGATACTCGGCCCCCTCTTTCATTTCTACTTTTACAGGCTCGCCCCGCTATTTGGAACCATCATCGGCAAGGCCTTTGAAGAATACAACTACCTGCCTCAGTCCCTCACGAACTTCCCCGGAGCGCCCGCGCTGAAGGCACTAATGGAAGAAGCCGGTTGGAGCGATGTGCGTTTTTACCGCCTCACGGGTGGTATAGTCGCAGTGCATGTCGGCACGAAACCCGAATGATTTCATGGACGTAATTAAAAATACAGGGAAGTGTATGTTATGTCATGGACGCCATTAGCCGAGCGATTCGCGAACTTGCCGCTCATTCTTGCAGGCCCTATGCTGCGCCGCACGGAGCCGCGCGCCGTTACTGTCTGGCTCGCGCTTAAGGAGCCACGAAGGGTGACACTGCGCATTTACGCCCGCGACGGCGGGGGCGATCTCGTCCAGCAGCTTGAAGGGACGCGGCACACGGTTCGCCTTGGGGATCACCTGCATATCGTTGCTGTTACGGCCCGTGCCGCGAGCGGTGATGAGCGGTTGGCATGGGGCGGGTTCTATTATTATGACCTTTTCTTTCAGCCCGACGAGGCCGTTGAAGGCCAGGCCGCGGCCGGGCAGCTCAGCACGCCAGGCATCCTCAATTCAGATCCTTCTGCGGCCGATCCCCTGCATCGTTTAGTCTATGCAGGGCATCCACTTCCCGGCTTTGTCCTGCCGCCCGAAGACCTGAACCACGTCCGTCTGCTGCACGGCTCCTGTCGCAAACCGCAGGGAGTGGGCAAGGAAATGCTCTCGGCAATAGATACCATCCTCGAAGCGTCGCCCCAGGATGCGGCGAACCGCCCGCAGCAGCTCTTTATGACCGGCGACCAGATCTACGCCGATGACGTGGCCGCATCCCTCTTATTCGCACTGATCGACGCAGGCAAATTCCTTTTGCAAGGGAACCAGGAAGAGGCGCTCCCGCTGGTGAATGCACCCGCCAGCACGCTGGCGCCGGGAGGACGCAGCGCGGTCGTACGCAACAGGGCTATGTTCACGACCACCACGCCGGAAAATCACCTGCTGGCATGGTCTGAATATGCAACGATGTACCTCTTCGCCTGGTCGGATGTCCTGTGGCCGGACGAAGTGCCAGGAGCAGGTGATGTATGGAAGGTTTACCCGGAGGCCCAACCCGAGGATGCGCAGCAAAAGAAGGCGCAGGAAAAGTACGAGGACGAAAGGGAGAGGCTGCACGAGTTCCGCGCCACACTGCCCCAGGTACGCCGGGCTCTGGCGAACATCGCCACGTACACCATCTGCGACGACCACGACGTGACCGATGACTGGTTTCTCGATGGCGCGTGGTGCAAGCGCGTGCTGGCCAGCCCCCTTGGGAAGCGCGTGGTGCGCAACGCGCTGCTGGCATATTGCCTGTTCCAGGCCTGGGGCAATACACCGGATCAATTCGAAGAGGCAAACGGTAAAGCCCTCCTGGATGCCATCGATGGCTGGCGTGGAGACGAGTCCGACCCGCGCGCCGCTACCATCGCCGAGATTACCGGTCTGCCCGCCTCTTTCGACGAAGGCAGCGGCGAACTGCCGCATTCTGAGAGGGCGTTGCGCTGGTACTACACCATTCCCGGCCCGCGCCACCATACCATCGTCATGGATACCCGCACACAGCGCCTCTACCGCTCTCCCAAGGAGTTTCCCGGGCTGCTATCGCCGGGCGCGATGCAACGGCAGATCATTGACGCCGCGCGTAAGGATGCAGAGGTCACGATGATCATCTCGGCTGCTCCGGTGCTCGGGGTAGGCTTCCTCGAGGCCATCCAGTTCTGGAGCCGCCTGCGCTTCAGAGACAATTACGCGTTCGACCGGGAGGCATGGAACCTGGAGTGGGGCACGTTTCAAACGTTCCTGAGCACGGTCAGCGCTCTGAAGCGCGTCGTATTCCTTTCGGGGGACGTGCATTATGCCTTCGGCGCGAGTCTCGAATACTGGGACCATCACACCAATGCGACGGCTAAGATCGTCGATTATACCTCAAGCCCTCTACGCAATGAAGGGTCGAGCACTAAGATGGCGGTCCTTGCCGCGGGCTACCCGCAGCTCTATCACCTGCTGGGGCGAGTTGATATGCCCGCGGCAGATTACTTCGCCTGGGATATGGTCGCCGGGAAGCGGCACATCGCCAAAAGAATGCTCGGCATCATTTGGTCACGGGCCTACGAGTTCTGGTGGTCGATACCAAGGTTTATAGACGCGCTGCGTTGCCCCTACGAGATCGTATTGCCCGCCCGGGGATGGCCGAAAGGCTCGTTCAACTTGCTGCCGCCGGACCGCAGTTATCGCTTGCAATACCTGCGTGACACGCATACCAAGCCCAGGGATATACATCCCGTGGCGAAGCCATCGCTCAGGGCGAGGCTTTCCAGGCTGAAGTCCAGGTCGATAGGTGTAGCTTTAGCAGGGGTAACGCTCGTGCAGTCTACGATTTGGCGTGCCAGGAGGAGGCTGGTGAGAAGGGCGCCAGGGCAGGTGCCGAGGGGAGCACGTCACATCGTACGCGGGGCGATAAGAGGTTCTGAACTTCTGGACCACAGGCTGGAGAAACGCAAGAATATGCTGGCGGAGGTGATTCTGCACCGCGAGGAGTGGCTGAGCAAGTGGAAGGCTGGAGCGCATATCGTCGGCTATGCCAACATCGGCGAGATTTGTTTCCGCTGGACCGCCGAAGAGAAAGAGGTGTTCCAGCGCCTGTGGTGGTGGCGCC
>WNGG01009857.1_pt1 | contig 22064 bp, 25 predicted proteins | sample 5400661 | NCBI WGS metagenome assembly WNGG01 (sample SAMN13153372, study PRJNA577476) | soil metagenome | isolation source: 100 cm soil or saprolite under Garry oak tree replicate 1 | place: USA:California | collected 2016-06-15
ACGGCGGCGAGCGCGTTCGCCCGCGTTTCCAGGGCCCGCTGGGCCTGGCGCGTCGTCTTCCCGCCGACGTCGATGCCTGCGATGCGCACCCCGTCCGCGAGCCGGCTGGGCGACCCGGCGAAGGCAAGGCCCAGCACGAGCGCGGCCAGCCCGACGAGCGCAGCGAGGGCGATGGTCCGCTGCCAGAGGACGCGGCGTTGCGCGCGGGTGCGACGCCGGCGGCGAGGCCGGACCAGCATTGTTCTACGCCGGGCAGGCAAGGCGTGGAAGTCTAGCGTCGGGCCTGGCGGTCTCGATGGCCCCCTCTGAGGTACGAGGCGACAATGTGGCGCTGGATCTCCGAGGTCCCTTCAACGACCTGGAACACCTTGGCGTCACGCATCCATTTCTCCACAGGGTGGTCGCGCATGATTCCCGCTCCCCCGAGAACCTGCACGGCGTCCGTCGTGATCCGCATCGCCGCGTCGGCGGCGAATGCCTTTGCGTAGGAGCCCAGGAGGCCGGCGTCCTCCCCGGCGTCGACCGCGGACGCGGCGCGCCAGACGAGCAGCCGCGCCGCCTCGACGAGCATCGCCATGTCGGCGAGCTTGAAGCCGACGCCCTGGCGGCTGAGGATCGGGCGACCGAAGGCCTCGCGCTCGCGGGCGTAGTCCGTGGCGTACTCGAACGCCGCGCGGGCGACGCCGACCGCGGCGGCCGCGACCTGAGGTCGCGAGGCCTGGAAGAAGTCGAGCGCGATCTCGAAGCCCTGACCCTCGTCCCCGAGCCGCCGGTCGGCGGGCACGCGGGCCGAATCCAGGAGGACGGATCCCGTCTGCGATGCGCGCAGGCCGAGCTTGCGCTCGACCCGGCCGGCGGCGACGCCGGGATCGTCGCGCTCGACGAGAAACGCCGTGAGCTCACCGCCGGTCTTTGCGAAGAGGACCGTGACGTCCGCGATGCCGCCGTTGGTGATGTAGACCTTCTCGCCCGTCAACGCGTACTCGTCGCCATCACGCTCCGCCTCGGCGCGGATCGCGCCGAGGTCGGAACCGGCATGCGGCTCCGTGAAGGCGATCGCGGCGAGCGTTCCGTCGGCACTGGCGAGCAGCGGCAGGTAGCGCTCCCGCTGGGCGTCCGTGCCGAAGCGGAGCAATGGACGGACGGGGAACATCGTCGCCTGCAAGGTCGACGCGAGGCCTGCGCAGCCCCACGACAGCTCCTCCGCGATCAGCACGCTCGTGACTGCGTCGACGCCGCCGCCGCCGTACTCCGCCGGAATCGCGTACGCGGTCAGCCCTGCACGCGCAGCCTTCGGCAGCAGATCCGGTGGGTAGGCCTCGCGCTCGTCCCACTCCGCCGCGATCGGCCGCAGCTCCCGCTCCGCGAACTCGTGCGCGAGCCGCTGCAGGTCGCGCTGCTCGGCGGTCGGCTCGAACGAGATCAAAAGGTGAAGAGCTCGATGCCGCCGCTGACGTTCAGGGCGACGCCTGTGATGTACGACGCGAGGTCGGAGCAGAGGAAGGCGATCGCGTTGGCGACGTCCTGAGGCTCGCCGGCGCGGCGCATCGCGGTGCGCTTCACCATGCGCTCGTTCATGACCGGGTTGCCGAAGTCGAACGCCTCCGTGCCGATGATCCCGGGCACGATCGCGTTGCAGGTGATGCCGTGCCGCGCGCCCTCGAGCGCCAGCGTCCGGGTCAGCCCGAGCAGGCCCGCCTTGGTCGTCGAATAGCTCGCCTGGCCGAAGCCGCCGAGGGTGCCTGCAACGGAAGCCATGTTCACGATCCGGCCCCAGTCGCGCTCCTGCATGTGCGGCCACACAGCCTGTGCGCAGTTGAACGCACCCGTGAGGTTGACGCGGAGGTCGCGCTCCCACAGCTCCGGCTGCTGGTCGCCGAGCTGGCCGAGGTGGTCGAGCGTGCCGGCGTTGTTGACGAGGATGTCGACCGAGCCGAACTCCTCGACGGTGCGCCGTACGGCCTCGTCGACCTGAGTGCGCTCCGTCACGTCGCACTTGATCGCCGCCGCCCTGCGCCCCAGGCCGCAGATCTCCTCGGCGGTTGCCTCCGTGTACACCAGCCCCTGCGAGCGTGCGGCCTGCGCGATCGGGCCGTAGCGCGCGGCGTCGTCGCCGGGGTCCGACTCGACCTGGATGTCCGCGATCACGACGTCCGCACCGGCGCGGCCGAGCGTCAGCGCGTCGGCCCGGCCAAGCCCGCGAGAACCTCCTGTGACGAAAGCGACTCGACCCGAGAGGTCGATCTCAATCACGCGGCATGAGCAATTCGCGTGCAATCACTAGCCGCTGGATCTGCGAGGTGCCCTCGTAGATCTGGAAGAGCTTGGCGTCGCGCATCAGCTTCTCGACCGGGAACTCTTTCATGTACCCGTAGCCGCCGAAGATCTGGACGGCGTCGGTCGTGACCTCCATGCAGATGTCTGCGGCGAACCGCTTCGCGTAGGACGACTGCAGCGTCGCACGGATGCCGTTGTCGATCATCCAGGCCGCCTGCCAGCAGAGCAGGCGCGCCGCCTCGATCTTCGTCGCCATGTCGGCGATGAGGAAGTTGACGCCCTGGTTCATCGCAATCGGCATGCCGAACTGCACCCGCTCCTTCGAGTACTGCGCGGCGTACTCGAAGGCCGCGCGCGCGACGCCGACGGCGCCGATCGCGGTGCCCGGACGCGTGAAATCGAGCGTCTTCATCGCGATCTTGAAGCCCTCGCCCTCCTCGCCCAGCCGGTTGGCTACGGGGACGCGTACGTCCTGGAACGACAGCGCCGACGTATCCGTCGAGCGCTGGCCCATCTTGTCGAGGTGGCGGTCGACGACGACACCGTCGGCGTCTGCAGGGACGACGAACGCCGTCAAGCCGCGATGGCCCTTCGACTTGTCGGTCGACGCGAAGACGGTGAACCACGCGGCATGGCCGGCGTTCGTGATGAACATCTTCGAGCCGTTGAGGACGTAGTCGTCGCCCTTGGGCACGGCGGTGGTCTGGATCCCGGAAACGTCGGAGCCGGCGTTCGGCTCCGTGAGCGCGAAGGACGTCAGCAGCGCCTCGTCGACGAGCTGCGGCAGCCACGTCCGCTTCTGCTCCTCGGTGCCGGCGATGATCACGGGCCCGTGCCCGAGCCCGTTCGCGGCGATCGCCGTGCCGATGCCCGAGCACCCCCAGCAGAGCTCCTCGCCGATCAGCATGCCCTCGAAGGCGCCGAGCTCCAGGCCGCCGTAGACCTCCGGAACGTGGACGTTCATCAGGCCGAGCTCGTGCGCCTTCGCGAGCACGTCGGCGGGATGCGTCGAGTGCTCGTCGTACTCGCGCTCCCTGGGCCGGATCTCGCGCTCCGCGAACTCGTGTGCGAGGTCGCGCAGCGCCTTCTGCTCGTCGGTCAGGCCGAACGAGACCCCGCCGGTCGTCCGTTCCTCGAGCATCGCCACCCCTCAGCCTAGCTTGACTGACTGGTCAGTCAATCAAGCTGCGAACGCCCAAGGCCTCCGTAGACTAGGCCGGGATGGACTTCGAGCTCACCGACGAACAGCGGCTGCTACAGGACACGGTCAGGCGTTTCGTCGACGACCGCATCCTCCCGAACGCCATCGAGAACGACATCGAGCACCGGCTCGACCTGGACGCGATTGCCGGCATGGCCGAGCTCGGGGTCCTCGGCATCGTCATCCCCGAGGAGCACGGCGGCGCCGGGCTCGACTTCGTCTGCGAGGCGCTCGCCTGCGAGGAGATCGAGCGCGGCGAGGCAGCGTTCCGGACCCTGATCTCGGTCCACGTGGGCCTCAACTCGCTGGCACTGCTCAAGTACGGCACGGCCGAGCAGCACGAGCGTTGGCTCGAGCCGCAGGCACGCGGCGAGAAGATCGCGTGCTTCGGCCTGACCGAGCCGGCGGCGGGCTCGGACGTCGCGGCGATGGAGCGCGGCATGCCGGGCTTCACGACCGCGGAGACGGAGAACAAGCTCGGCATCTGGGCGGGCTCGACGGGCGAACTCTTTTTCCAGAACGTGGAGGTGCCCGCCGAGAACCTGATCGGCGAGGAAGGCCAGGGTTTCGAGATCGCAATGTACGGCCTGGACCAGGGACGGTTCACCGTCGCGGCCGGCGCCTGCGGCGTCATCCGTGCGTGCCTCGAGCGGTCAGTCGAATACGCGCGTGAGCGGGAGACGTTCGGTCAGCCGATCGGCAAGTACCAGTTCGTCCAGGACATGATCGCCGAGATGGTGCTCGGCTACGAGACGTCGAAGCTGCTCGTCATGCAGGCGGCGTGGATGAAGGACCAGGGCCTACGGAACACGCGGGAGACGTCACTGGCGAAGTGGCACGCCACGGAATCGGCATTCCGCGCGGCGCATCTCGCGATCCAGGTGCACGGTGCGTACGGGTACTCCGCGGAGTACGGCATCGAGCGCTACTTCCGCAACGCGCGTGCGCCGATCATCTACGAGGGCACGACGCAGATCCACAAGCTGATGCAGGCCGAGCATGCGCTCGGCTACCGGAGCCTGAACGGCCGTGACGGCGACGTTTCGCCGCTGTGCTCGTGGGCCCCGGCGCTGTCCCCGGTCCACGCAGGCGCCTAAGGACATGTCTCAGGGACAGTCCCTGGGACTAGTCCGACTCGGCCAGCGCGCTCGTCCAGGGCCACTCCTCTGCGCGCTCGCACAGGCCGGCCTCGATCGGGTTCGCGTGGACGTACGCGAGGGCACGCGCGAAGTGTTCCTCGCTCTCGATGACGTATGAGCTGAAGCGGTTCTGGAAGACGTGCCCGACGCGGTCATAGCGTGCGTTGAACCGTTGCGCGTAGCGACCGTTCAACCGCTGCATGCCCGTCGATAGATCGCGCCGAGCCGTCTCGACGATCAGGTGGTAGTGGTTGGGAAGCAGGCAATACGCGTGCAGCGTCCATGCGAACTCGTCGCGAATCCTGAACAGGTGCCGCTCGAAGTCCGCGTAATCGATCCCGTCGCGAAAGATGGCTGCGCGCGCGACGCCCCGGCCGGTGACGTGGAAGAGGCCATCCGGAAGGGCGCACCGTGCAAGACGTGGCATCTGCTCGACGCTAGCCGTCGAGTTGCGAAACGGCTAGGCGCCCCGCCGGACCTGTCCCAGGGACTGTCCCTGGGACCTGTCGCTAGAAGCCAAGGCCCGCTGGCGCGGACAGCGGGCTCTTGGGAAGGCCGGGTCGCGGGGCGCCGGTGTTGTAGTCACTCGGCGCGACGTCGTTCGGGCCGTCGGGATAGAAGAGCGACGCGAGCGCCTGAATCTGTAGCCGGCCAACGCCAAGCTCGAACTGGCCGCCGCCGTACATCCGGATCCCACGCGCGTCGCAGTACTCAATGCACTCAAGCAGGCGCGCCACCGTCCCGAACCGCGACGGCTTGATGTTCATCCAGCCCGGCTCGACGTCGAGCGACCGGACATCGTCTACCGAATGGATCGGCGCGTCGAAGCTCAACCGCGGCGCCTCGGGCCGGATGACCTCGCCACACTCGCCTTCGAGCCACGCGTCCTCGAGTACGACTTGGGGGAACAGTTCCACGACAGTGCGGTAGAGCGTCGGATTCGGCTCGACCTCGACAACTGTCCCTCGGTAGTACGCCTTCAAATCGAGCACACGCACGCGACCCGTGGTGGCGAGCCGCTCCATGAAGGCGCGCTCCCACTCGTTGTCTGGGTCGAGCTTCAGCTCGAGTTCAGGCGCCGCCTCGAGCCACGCGAAGGCGTCGCCACGCGTGGAGACGACGAAGCGCACCGGCCTGTACTCACGTCCGAGCGCGTCGCCGAGGCTCGTGCCGTTCTGCCGCAGCGCCAGATCGAGCGCGGCGCTTTCGAGCGCCCAGCGCCGGTAGTCCGCGGACGCCTCCATCTTCGGATCGCCCGAGAAGAGCACGAGATCGTCCAGCCGACGCGAGAAGTCTGCGAGGCTTGTCGCGCCCGGCGGCTCGACGGTCGGAAACCGCTCGTGATCCTCCGCGGTGTATGTCACATCTTCGCCGCGCCCCTCCTCCCCGCCGCCGCCGAGCACGACAGTCGTTGTCACGCGGGTGAACTCTGTCGAGACCTCGACCGAGCGCCGCTCGGTCTGGAACGAATCGACGACGAGCTCGAGGTCGCGCAGCAGGTCCCAGCCGGCCATCAGCCGATGGTCGGCTCGACCTTGCCGCTCGGCTCGACGCGCATCATGCGCGCGACGAGCGGAATCGCGGCGAGGATCGGGATCCCGCAGACCGGCCAGAGGATCTGGTAGCCGTCGGTGGAGTGCAGGAACGGCCGCGCGAGGTCGATCGCGGCACCGGCGACCGGTGCGCCGAGCAGCAGCCCCAGCCCTTTGGTCGTCGTCGCCAGCCCGGAGACCGCGCCGCGATGCTGCTCCGGCATGAGCTTGAACAGCAGGCCCCACGCGAGCGTCATCACCGTCCCGCCGGCGACAGAGACGGGAACGATCAGCCCGAAGTACCAGGTGTGCCACGTCGTCGCCGTGCCGGCCACGATGAAGCCGCCGCCGTACACAAACGACGCGAAGAAGACGACACGCGCGAGCCCGAAGCGGTCGCCCAGGCGCCCGGCGAACACCGCGGCAATCACGTACCCGGTCGCGACGGCGCCGAGCACCGCGGAGGAGATCGCCTTGGACTCGTGCAGTCCGTCGATGATGTACAGAACGACGAACGTGCGCGCCGCCGCGAAGGTCCCCTCCCACGCGGCGTTGGCGAGCAGGAAGCGCCGCACCTCTGCTTCCTCCCGCAGGATGCGCCAGCTGCGCCTGAAGTACGCGGCGACGCCTTCGAACACGCGTCCGTGGCCGCCGTCCTCGGAGACCCAGAGGATCGTCGCCCCGCAGGCCGCCGTCGTCACGAAGGCGGCGAGCACAAACGGCGCCGCATGCCACACCTTCAACAGGAACCCGCCGCCGACGAGCGCCGAGCCGAGCGCGATCCCGCGCAGGACGTGCTGGATCCCCTGCGCGCGGCCGTACGTCGACGGCGGCAACAGGTCGGGATACAAGCCGCGGTAGGGCGGCTCGTAGACGTAGTAGGCGAAGAAGAACGCGAGCACGATCAGCGTCGTCGTCCAGAGGTTCGGCATGAACGGCATCAGCAGGAGGCAGAAACCCAGCGGGCCGAGGGCGGCGAGCATGAACGGCCGCCGACGACCGAGCGGGGTGTGGAACGTGTCGCTCCACGGCCCGATCACCGGGGAGAGCGCGAGCGCAAACACGCCCTCCGCCCCGAGCACCAAGCCGATCAGCGTGCCGGACCCCGTGAAGCGATGCAGCAGCGGCGGCAGGTATGCGGCCGTCGTCGTGATCGAGAAGGCGAGCCCGAATGCGCCGAGCCCGAGCGTCCAGAAGAGACGGCGGCTGACGGCGAGTGTGCGCGCCGGGGCTTGAGCAGTCAGCTGTGCCACGAACTAGAGCGGAGCGGCCTCGCGATCGAGCGCCAGGCCGCCGCAGACGACCTCGATCACCGTCTCTTCGGCCACGGCGATCTGCTCGTCACCGTCGTCGAGCTGTCCCAGCACCCAGCCGGTGAGGATCTCCTCGAGCGCGCCGTAGAACACGTAGCTGACCATGCGCGCATCGAGGTCCGCGCGGAACTCGCCTTCCTCCTGGCCGCGCGCGATGATGCGCTCGAGCCCGGCAAACGCCTGGTCGATCTCGTCGATGCGCCGCTGGAGGTGCGAGCTGCGCGTCACCTCCCGCACGAGCACGCGCACGAGGTCGGGATCGCGCCGCCATGCACGCAGGAGGATCTTTGCGACGCCCGCGAGCCGTTCACGCGCCGTCTCATCCGTCTCCTCGACCGACCGCACCGCGTCGAGCACGTCGCGCCAGGTCTCGCGGAAGATCGTCTCGAGCAGCTCCTCCTTGGAGCGGAAGTAGTGGTAGAGCAGCCCGTGCGCGACCCCCGCCTCCTCCGCGATGTCGCCCACGCGGGACGCGTGGTAGCCCTTGCGCGCGAAAACGCGGACGGCCGCGTCGAGGATGAGGCGCCGCTTGTCCTCTTGGCCTGTTGACCGGTCAGTCAATCTACGCAGCATAGTGCAGGCACTTGCAGGGACTCTTGTCGTCGATTTCACGCGCTACCTGCCGGGCCCCTTCGCCAGCCGCGAGCTCTTGCAACGGGGCGCGCGCGTCGTCCGCGTCGAGACCCCGGAGGGCGATCCGCTGCGCTCCGTCGCTCCGGGTTGGGACGCGGCGCTCAACGGCGGCAAGGAGTCGGTCGTCTGGGACCTCGAACGGGATCCGGAGCTCGGACGCGCGTTGTGCGCGCGTGCCGACGTCGTGCTCGAAGGGTTCCGGCCGGGTGTCGCGGAGCGACTCGGAATCGGAGCGAGCGAGATGCCGGAGTCCGTCGTGTACTGCTCCGTCACCGGCTTCGGCGCCGGGGACCGCCGCGCTGGACACGACCTCAACTACGTCGGCTGGGCCGGACTGCTGGCCGATACAGCGCCCGCCTTGCCGCCCGTGCAGATCGCAGATCTCGCAGGCGGTGCGCTGTGCGCGGTAATCGAGATCCTCGCCGCCCTGTTCGAGCGCGAACGCACGGGTCGCGGCGGGCACATCACGGTCTCGATGACGCACAATGCGCACCGCCTCGCGGCCCACCGCCTACACGGCGAACCGGAACGGACGCTCACCGGTGGGCTCGCGTGCTACCGGATCTACGAGACCGCCGACGGCCGCTTCCTGACGATCACCCCCGTCGAGCGGAAGTTCTGGCAGCGGCTGTGCGAGCTGATCGGCCGCGCCGACCTCGTCGGGCGGCAGTACGATGAGGATCAGGAGGCGGTCGCTACCGAACTGGCCTCCATCTTCAGGACCCGAGCACTCGACGCCTGGCTCGAGCTCTTCGAGGGCGAGGACGTGATGGCCGGTCCCGTCGCAACGCTCGCGGAAGCCGCCGAATGGCTCGGGCAGGGGCCCCCGCAGGCCGCACCGCCCGCGCTCGGCGAGCACACGGACGCCTGGCGTGCCTCGATCGGGGGATAGGCGCGGCTCCCCAGGCGGACGATTTTCAAGACGATGACCGCCCGCCGCGTCCTCTCGCTGCTCAGTCTCGCCGTCTGCGCCGCCGCTCTGGTCGGCTGCGGCGGCGACACGCTCTCGTTCGATCCGGTCGCGAACGCCGCCAGCACCACGGTTGCCTCACAGTCGGAGCGGGTCTCGTTCACAGCGACGATGAACGTCGACGGAGTCGGCGGCATGGCGTTCAGCGGTGCCGGCATCTTTGACGGCCGCTCGCGCTCGGGCGCCCTGAACATGCGCTTCACCTTGCCCGCTGCCGTGCAGGCTCAGCTCGGAGGCGCCGATCCGACGATGCAGATGATCATGGACGGCCGGCACGGTCTCGTCATGTACATGCGCTCACCGCTCTTCCGCACGTTGGCAACGGACAAGTGGATCAAGCTCGACATGGAGAAGCTCGCGAAGAAGCAGGGCATCGACCTGAGCTCCCTGATGAACGCCGACCAGGCCGATCCCTCGCAGTCCTTGCACATGCTGATGGCGTCGACCGACGCTCACCCCGTCGGCTACGACCGCGTCCGCGGAGTCTTCACGACGCACTACACGCTCAAGGTCGACCTAGAACGCCTTGCCAAAGGGAACAAGGAGCTTCGCACGGCCTTCGAGATGCTGCGCAAGCTGACGGGCGCGCAGTCGTTCCCCGCCGAAGCGTGGATCGATGATCAGGGCCGCGTGCGGCGGATCAAGCTCGACATGTCGTTCAACGGCCCGACCGGGGGCGCGTTCACGATGTCGATGACGGAAGACCTGTACGCGTTCGGCGTCAAGGTGAACGTCCAGCCGCCCGACGCGAGCCAGGTGCTCGACGCGTCTGCGCTGCTGGGCGGCTAGCCGCCAGGCTCTGTCTTGTTCCTGCCCGGCAGGGCGGACGTGAGCTGTCCGAGCGCCTGCGTCACCTCGCTCGGAATGATCCAGACCTTGTTCGACTCGCCCTGCGCTATCTGCGGCAGCATCTGCAGGTACTGGTATGCGAGCAGCTTCGGGTCGGCGTCACCTTCGTGGATGGCGCGGAAGACCGTGTCGATCGCCTTGGCCTGACCCTCCGCCTGCAGGATCGCTGCCTGCCTCTGGCCTTCGGCTCGCAAGATGGCGCTTTGCTTCTCGCCTTCCGCCGTCAGGATCTGCGACTGCTTCACGCCCTCGGCGGTGAGGATCGCTGCGCGCTTCTCCCGGTCGGCGCGCATCTGCTTCTCCATCGTCTCCTTGATCGAGGCCGGCGGATCGATCGCCTTCAGCTCGACGCGGTTGACACGAATCCCCCACTTCCCGGTCGCTTCGTCGAGCACGCCGCGGAGCTGGTTGTTGATCTCGTCGCGCGAGGTCAGTGTCTTCTCGAGCGCCATGCCACCGATCACGTTCCGGAGGGTCGTGACCGTCAGCTGCTCGATTCCCTGGATGTAGTTCGCGATCTCGTACGTCGCGGCCTTCGCATCGGTGACCTGGAAATAGATGACCGTGTCGATGCTCACGACGAGGTTGTCCTCGGTGATCACCGGCTGCGGATCGAACGAGACAACCTGCTCGCGGAGATCCATCATGTCCCGAATTCGATCGATGAACGGGACCACGATCGTGAGCCCCGGCGTCAGCGTCCGCGAGTAGCGGCCGAGCCGCTCGACGACGCCCGCCCGGGCCTGCGGGATGATGCGAACGGTACGGCCGAGGGTGAGCAGTACGAGGGCCGCGACGACGAGGAGCACGATCAAGCCAGCCATTTCTTCTCCTTACTGATAGACGAGCGCCGTAGCGCCCTCGATCTTGACGACTTCGACGCGCGCGCCCGGCTCGAGCACCTGGTCCTCCATGTACGCGCGCGCGGACCATTCCTCGCCGCCGATCCGGACTCGCCCGCCGTTGACGTCGACACGCTGGACGACGACGGCCTTCGCACCTTCCAGAGCCGCCGTCCCCGTGCGCAGCGCCGCGGGCATGTGCAGGTGTGCGCGCGCGATCGGCCGCAGGACCCAGACGGACGCGACCGAGCCGGCGATGAACAGGACGAGCTGGATCACGACGCCGAGGCCGACGAGCGCCGCGACACCCGCGGCGATCGCCGCCAACGCGACGGGCCCGAGAAAGAACATGCCCGGCGTGAAGACCTCGCCGACCGCGAGCAGGACGGCCGCGATCGCCCAGATCAGCCAGGCCGGCATGCTGCGATCGTAGTACCCCTCAGCCCGGGCGGCTGATGGCGAGCGCAGCCGGCAACCCGTAGAGATCGGTCAGGCGCTCCTCGACCTCCGGGTGGCGCTCTTCGCGGTCGATCAGGATCGCGCGCATGCCGAGCGCGCGGGCACCCTCGACGTCCTCTTCGAGCGAGTCCCCGACCATGACCGCATCGGCAGCGTCCACGCCGAGCAGCTCGAGCGCCGCCTGGAAGATCGTCGGGTGCGGCTTCACACGGCCGTGCGTGCGCGAGTCGACGATCGCGTCGACGTCGAGACCGTGGTGCGCGACGAACTCCTTCAGGTCACGGATGCCGTTCGACACGAGCCCGATGCCCAGACCTGCGCGGCGAAGCTCGTCGAGCACGGGCAATGCGTCCTCGAAGAGCTCGAAGTTCTCCGAGACCTCCCAGCCTTGATCGATCTCGGTCGCGCATTCGGACGCGACCTCCTGCGGCCCGCCCATGCCGAGGAAGATCTCGGCGGTGAAGCGGTGCCAGATCGTGTCGTCGTGCAGCAGCTCGGGATGGCGCTTGAGTTTGAGTGCGGCCGCTTCGCGCGCCGCCTCGTAGCGCTCGACGTCGACCGTGACTCCGTGTCGCGCCGCGATGCGCGCGTAGCGGTCGGCCGACAGTTCGGGCCCCGGCCGGCAGAGCGTGAAGTCGACGTCGAAGAGGACCGCTCGGGGCGTCGTCAACCCGGTGAGACCGGTGTCGGCCACCGATACGCGTTCGCCTGCCGGTTCGCGAGCGACGGCAGCTTCGCGCGGATGTCGTCGAGGTAAGCGCGGTCCAGCTCGGCCGAGATGACGGTCTCCTCGTCCGGCGCCTGCGCGAGCACGAGCCCCCACGGGTCGACGATCAGCGAGCGCCCGTACGCGGGCTTCCCCGGCAGCGTCTCGCCGATCTGCGCGGCCGCCACGACGTAGAGCTGGTTCTCGATCGCGCGCGCACGCAGCAACACGTGCCAGTGGTCCTTGCCAGTCGGCGTCGTGAAATGCGCCGGCACGGTCACGACCTGCGCGCCCTCGAGGGCGAGGATGCGGTACAGCTCCGGGTAGCGCACGTCGTAACAGACCGACAGCCCGAGCTTCCAGCCCTCCGCCTCGGCGACGACCGCTTCGTCGCCCGGTTCCTCCGCCTCCGATTCCCGGTACACCACGCCGCCGACCTGGACGTCGAACAGGTGGATCTTGCGGTAGGTCGCGACGAGCTCGCCGTCGGAGTCGAACACGATGCTCGTATTGGAGAGCTTCTCCCGGCCCTCACGCCGCTCGGCGATCGAGCCGCCGACCAGGGTGATCCCGTGCGTGCGCGCCCAGCTGGACATCGCGGCGACGGACTCGCCGCCCTCGAGCGGCTCGGCGGTCGCGTGGTACAGCGCCGCGTCCCCGATCGCGTTCCACTTCTCCGGCAGGACGACGACATCTGCGCCCGTGGCGGCGGCTTGCGCGACGAGCCGCTCGGCCGTTTCAAGGTTCGCAGCCTTGTCGGCGCGGCTCGTCATCTGCACACATGCGACACGGATCCGATCCGGCACGTTTGGAGGATAGACCCCACGTGTCAGCTATCGGGGGAACCTCCCGGTTCCGCCGAACGCCCTCCACCGGTCCGCGCTACGTGCGGACCGGCAGCTGACGCGGCCGGATAGCCTCGCGCCGGTGAGCGCCCCGCCGCGACTCCGCGTCCTCGAGGCGCTCCGGCACCACGACTTCCGCCTGCTGTGGTCGGGACAGACCGTCTCGCAGATCGGTGATGCCGCGTTTCTGGTCGCGCTCGGCTGGCGTGCGTTCACGCTGACGCACAAGGCCAGCTCGCTGGGCATCGTCCTGATGGTCGAGGCGCTCGGATTGGTGGCGACGCTGCTGATCGGGGGCGTGTTGGCGGACCGCTACTCGCGCAAGCTGCTCCTGATCGGTTCCGACGGAGCGCGCGCCCTCGTGATCGGCGGGCTTGCCGTCGTCGACGCGACCGGACACCTCCGCTTCGGCGTGCTGATCGCTTTCGTCGCCCTGCACGGCCTTGCCAGCGGGTTGTTCCAGCCGGCGTTCGGCGGGATTCTTCCGCTGCTCGTCGAGGAGCCGAGCCTCGGCTCCGCCAACGCGCTCGTCGGCGTTTCGAGGCAGGCCGCATTCGTCGTCGGGCCGGCGGTCGCGGGCGCGATCTACGGCCTGGCCGGATCGAGCTCCATCTTCGCCGCGGACGCAGGCTCGTTCCTCGTCTCGGCCGCGTTCCTGTCGTTTGCGCAACCGCGCGTGTACGAGCGCGGCCCGTCCGAAGGCTTAGGGCGCGAGCTGACGACGGGACTTCGCTACGTGGTCAAGGTGCCGTGGCTCTGGATCACGATCGGGACCTTCTCGGTCGTCCTGATGGTCGGCTACGCCGCGTTCCAGGTCCTGCTGCCGAAGCTCGTGCAGGAGGAGTGGAGCGGCGGCGTCGGCTCCTACGGTCTGCTGTTCACCCTGCAGGGGGTCGGCATGGTGATCGGCTCCGTCGTGCTCGCCCAGACCGCGCCGGTGCGCAGGCGCGGCACGACCATCTACTCCCTCTTCGTCGCCAACAGCGCGTTCGGCGCGCTGCTCGGCCTGTCGCCCTGGTACGAGGGCGCCGCTGCGCTTCAGATCGGCCGGGGCTTTTGCATCGGGTTCGGGATCACGCTCTGGGACACGATGGTGATGCAGCGCGTGCCGCAGCAGATGCTCTCCCGCGTGATCAGCATGGACTGGTTCGGCTCGATCGGACTGCTCCCGGCCGGGCTCGGCATCTGGGCGGGCCTGTCGGGGCTTGCCGCCCCCGGGACCTTGATCGCCGCCAGTTCTGCGTTCTGCGCCTGCCTGTTCCTGCTCGGGCTGAGCGATCGGCGAATCCGGGCCGTGGACTAGGGGCCGCTTGCGCAGGGGACGCTCGGCCAGGAACACTTTTCCCCGACGCTTCAAAAGCAAAAGCAAGGAGGAAGGGATGGCATACGGACTCCTGCTCCTGCGCGTCGTCGCGGGCGGGACGATCTTCGCGCACTCGGCGGCGGAGGCGTCCGCGGGACGGCCGGGTTCTTCGAGAATCTCGGCTTCCGCCCACCGATCCTGCTGACCGCGCTCGCCGGCCTCGGCGAGAGCGGCGGCCTGCTCTTCGCCGCCGGCTTCCTCACCCCGCTGGCGGCGCTCGGCATGGCGATCGTGATGCTGAACGCAATCGCCGTCGTCCATTGGCCGAAGGGCTTCTTCAACGGCAACGGCGGCCTCGAGTTCCCGCTCACCTTGGCGACGATCGCCGTCGCCGTCACAGCCATCGGGCCGGGGCGGTTCTCGATCGACCGCGCGATCGGCTGGGACGACAACATCAGCGGCGTCTGGTGGGGCGTGGGCGTCGCCGCGGCAGCAATCGCGATCTCCCTGCTGACGGTTGCGACAACACGCCGCCGCGCGCGTGTCACGGCCGCCGCAGCCACCTAGGAACTAGGAACAGCGCGGGGGAACCACCGGTTCCCCCGTGCGTTATCGGGGTGCCCAGATTTGAACTGGGGACCTCTCCGACCCGAACGGAGCGCGCTACCAGGCTGCGCCACACCCCGAAGCGGCACACAGAGTAGCCGCTCTCGGCACAAACGCGTCACAGCTCAGCCGCTACGTTGCCCTGACCGACAACGAGGAGGCGACGGACGTGAACACGGTCATCCTGACGGGCAACTTGGCGAGCGACGTCGAGCTGCGGGAGTTCGGAGACGAGAAGAAGCTCGCAACGTTCCGACTGGCGGTCGACCGGGCGACCAAGAACGACGAAGCGGATTTCTTCCGCATCGCCGCGTGGGACCAGCAGGCGCAATTGTGCGCGGACTATCTCGTCAAGGGACGGAAGATCGGCGTCGAGGGCCGGCTCCGCTACCACGCGTGGGAGGACGGGGACGAGAAGAAGAGCCGCGTCGAAGTCGTCGCGTACCGGATCGAGTTCCTCGGGCCACGTTCGGCCGAGTCAGGCGCGGAGGTGGTGCCGTTCGAGGCCGCTGTCGCCTAGAAACCGTTCGATCGCATCGGCACAGGCCCCCGGGCGTTCTCCGATCAGGAGATGACCGCAGCCGGGGATCACGCGGAGCCGGGCGCGGAGCCGGCGCGTGTACTCGAACGCGTCGTCGAGGGGCAACTGGACGTCCTCGGCGCCCCAGAGGACGAGGACTGGACAGCCGACCGCTTCCAGCTCCTGCCGGGGATCGTCGCGGCGGAGCGCCTGCCAGGCGCTGTCGACGTCCGTGTGCAGCAGGTGGGCGGCGAGGAACCCCTCGACGGCCTCGTCCGTCAGGCCGGCCGGATCCGCCACGGACACGAAGCCGAACACGAGGCGGCGCAACAGCGGCGAGCGGGACACCCAGCCCCGGTAGCGGGCGGCCAGCCGGCCGGGCCGAACGGACGTCAAGATCGACAGCAGCTGCCGTCCCCAGACGCCGCCGATGCTCAGGCCCGCAGCGCTCGCGAGCACGAGCGACGCGACGGCGTCAGGGCGGCGCAGCGCAAGCCTGAGGACGACCATGCCGCCGAGCGAGTGCCCGACGACGGCCGCCGGCAGCATGCCTTCCCGCTCCGCGACGAGTGCCACGCGGTCCGCGAACGGCTCGAGCCCCGACACGGCCGGGAGGGCCGTCGAACCGCCGTGGCCCGGCAGGTCGGGGACGAGCAGCCGGTAACGCTCGAGCAGCAGGGGAGTGAGCTCGGTCCAGTTCGAGGCGGCCCCTCCGAGACCGTGGACGAGCACGAGCGGGCTGCCCTCGCCGCCCACGAAATAGCGCATCTTGACGCCCTTGACCTCGGCGAAACGCTCCTCCAAGCCGGGCAGTTTTGCGTCCGTCATGGGGGACGATTATCCTTGGAGGTGATGAATGGATTTGGAGGGCCGGCCCGTTGAATCCGGCACCGACATCTGGAGGTTCGACCTAGCCCGCTGAGCGCAATCGCGCCGGCGGGCTTTTTCGTACACGGAGAGGAGAGTCAATGGCGAACCACCTCACGCCCGAGGAGCTGTCGAAGGAACTGGGGATCGACCGCCAGGAGGTCATCCGCGTCTGCGTCGAGGAAGGCGTGCCCATCTACCAGGGCAAGATCGACAAGACGCTGTTCCAGGCGCAGCTAGAAGCGCTCGGCGTGTTGCAGAAGCACTAAGACCTTCTACGCAGACTTGCGCGCCGGCTGACGCCGGCTACCAGAGCCGCTCTTCGGGGCGGCTCTCTTCTTTGACGCCGAGGCCTTCGCCGCCTTGCGGTCCTTCGCCTCCTCGACGCTGCGCTTGAGCGCTTCCATCAGGTCGACGATCGGCGTCTCGGGGACAGGCTCCGGCTTCGCGATCTCCTGCCCGTCGAGCTTCGCCTCGAGCATCTGCCGGAGGTCGCTGCGGTACTGGCTCTTCAACTCGGTTGGATCGAAGTCGGCGACGAGACTGTCCATCACCTGCTGGGCGAGCTTCAGTTCTGCGCCCTTGACCTCCGTGCCGGCGACCGCCTCGTCGATCTCCGCCTGCGAGCGGACATCCTCCGCGAGGAAGAGCGTCTCGAGCACGAGCGCGTCGCCCTTCGGCCGGATCAGGCAGAAGTACTCGGCCCCGCGCAGGACGAAGCGGCCGATGCCGCCCATGCCTGCCTGCTTCATCGCCTCGAGCAAGAGGACGTAGGGCCGCAGCTGCGCGGCGGCCGTCGCAGGTGCGAGGTAATAGGTGCGATCGAGGTAGACGGGATCGACCTCGTCGAGGTCGACGAAGCGCGTGATGTCGATTGAGCGGGAGTCGTCGTGCTGCGCGATCGCCTCGAGGTCGGCGTCCTCGACGATCACGAACTCGCCCTTGGCGACCTCCCAGCCCTTGACGATCTCGTCCGGGCCGACTTCGCGCTCATGGGTTGGGCACCAGCGCTTCTGGCGGATCGGGGTCTTGCACTCGCGGTGGAGCGTGCGGAAGCTCACGTCGGACTGCTTCGCCTTGGGCGTGGTCGCGAGGGCCAGGCCAACCGGAATGTTGACCAGGCCGAAAGAGATGGATCCGTTCCAGATCGTGCGCATAGGCCGCTCCGTTTGAATTCTAGGGGACTAGTGCCATTCGCGGTCTTACGTCGGATTTCCTGCTCAAGCGACCGCGGGCCGGACGGCAGGCTCGTACACCGCCTCCAAGCTGAAATCCTGCCCAGGACTACGATGCGCGCGTGGCGACAACGACTGCGACCGGGACGCGCACGATCGGCCGCCTCTGGCAGGACGCAGTCGAGCGGAACCCGGCGGGAACGGCCTACCTGGTCGAGGCGGAGGACGGTTGGCGCACCGTCTCCTGGGCGGAGGCCGGGCATGCCGTCGACGAGCTCGCACACGGGCTCCTGCTCTGATCGGAGCGGTCACGGCGCCGATTTACATGAACAGCTCCGCCAAGGACGCGGCGTACGTCGTCGAGCACTCCGACGCGGTCGGCGTCCTCTGCGAGGACGAGTCACAGCGCGAGAAGCTCGACGGTCTCACGCTCGAGCACGTTCTGACGTTCGCGGATCTCGACGGGCTGCGTGCCCGCGGACGCGAGCATACGCAGGAGAACCCGCAGGCCCTCACGCGCGCCGCCGGCGACATCGGCGAAGACGACCTCTACACGTACATCTACACGTCCGGCACGACGGGGCCGCCGAAGGCGTGCATGATTCTGCACCGCAACTACTTCACGATGGTCGACGAGGTGCGTCAGGTCGACGACTTCACACTCGAGGACGACGTGATGCTGCTCTTCTTGCCGCTCGCGCACAACTTCGGACGCTGCATGACACTCCTCGGAGCCCGGATGGGTTTCACGATCGCGTTCTGCCCAGACCCCTACGCCATCGCCAGGGCGCTGCCTGCGGTGCGCCCGACCGTGTTCCCGAGCGTGCCGCGCATCTTCGAGAAGGTCCACACGGGAGTGACGACGAAGTTCGGCGAGGCGAAAGGGCCCAAGCGCGCGCTGGTCGAGTGGGCCCTGCGCGTCGGCCGCCGTGCGAGCGAGCTCCGGCAGACGGGACAGCCGCTCCCGCGCGGCCTCGCGTTCCGGCACCGCATCGCCGACCGGCTCGTCTACGCGAAAGTGAAGGATCGCCTCGGGGGCCGGCTGCGCATCGGCGTCTCGGGCGGCGCGCCACTGGCCAAGGAGATCATCGAGTTCTTCCACACGCTCGACATCCTCATCCTCGAGGGTTACGGACTGACCGAATGCACGACCGGCGCAACCATCAACCGCCCGTCGTGGTACCGCTTCGGAACGGTCGGCCCCGCGCTCCCGGGCGTCGAGCTCCGCATCGCGGACGACGGCGAGGTGCTGATCAAGTCCGGTACGAACTTCGCCGGCTACTTCAAGGACGAGGCGGCGACGCAGGATGTCCTGCCGGGCGACGGCTGGCTGCGCTCCGGCGACGTCGGGCATCTCGACGAGGAGGGCTTCCTTACGATCACCGACCGGAAGAAGGACATCCTCGTCACGGCCGGCGGCAAGAACGTCGCGCCGCAAAACCTCGAGAACGCCTTGAAGATGCACCCGCTGGTCTCGCAGGCGCTCGTCGTCGGAGACCGGCGCCCCTATGTCGCTGCGTTGATCACCCTCGCGGAAGGCGTCTCGCGCGAGCAGGCGGAGCTGGAAGTCGCCCGCATCGTCGAGGAGGTCAACAGCGACCTCTCCCGCTTCGAGCAGATCAAGCGATTCGCGATCCTGCCCCGCGACTTCAGCGCCGAGGAGGGTGAGGTCACGCCGACGCTGAAGCTGAAGCGGCGCGTGTGCCAGGAGCACTTCGCCGCCGAAATCGAGGCGCTCTACTCCTGACGGACGTCTTCCTCGTCGCATCCGCGTTCCTTGCGAGCGCGGTGGAGATGGTCGAGGCGTTGACGATCGTGCTCGCGATGGGCGTGACGCGCGGCTGGCGCGCGGCCCTCACCGGCGCAGTCGCGGCGACGGTGGCGCTGGCTGCGATCGTCGCGGCGCTCGGCCCGGCGCTGACCGTGATCCCGATCGAGGTGCTGCGGCTCGTCGTGGGCGCGCTCCTGCTCGTCTTCGGCCTGCAGTGGCTGCGCAAGGCGATTCTGCGCGCGAGCGGATGGCGCGCGCAGCGGGACGAGGATTCCGTGTTCGCGCGCGAGACCGCCGCCGCCCAGGCGGCGGCGCACGAGGAGCGCGCCGGCCTGGACTGGTACGGGTTCACCGTCTCCTTCAAAGGTGTGCTGCTCGAAGGCCTCGAGGTCGCGTTCATCGTGCTCACCTTCGGGAGCACGCAGGGAAGTATTCCGCTGGCCGCCGCCGGGGCAGCGGCGGCGATCGTGCTCGTCGTCGCGGCCGGTGTCGTCGTCCGCGGGCCACTCAGCCGTGTGCCGGAGAACACACTCGCGTTCGCCGTGGGCGTGATGCTCACGACGTTCGGCACGTTCTGGGGCGCCGAGGGCGCGGGTGTCGATTGGCCGGGTGACGACGCGTCGCTGCCGGGCGTGCTCGCGTTCGTCGCCCTCGTGTCGCTCGTCTTCGTCACCGCGCTCCGCCGCAGACAGCCTGCGCTCGCATGAGGCGGTTCGGACAGTTCTGGTGGGACTTCATCGTCGGGGACGACTGGCGGGTCGCCGCCGGAATCGCCGTCGCGTTCGGCCTCACGGCGCTGCTCGCGACGACGTCGGTGCCGGCCTGGTGGTTGCTGCCGCTCGCCGTTGCGGCGGTGCTGTGGCTGTCGCTGCGCCGGGTGGCGCGTTAGACGCTAGATCCGGCGGCCGCCGGCGAACTCGGACGAGTACCAGCCGGTCAGCGACGAGATCTTCACGACGTCACCGGTATGCGGGGCGTGGATGAACTGCCCGCCGCCGATGTAGATGCCGACGTGGCTGGCCCCGGCGAAGAAGACGAGGTCGCCCGGCTCGAGCTGGCTGATCGACACCGGCGTGCCCATCGCAAACTGCGCGTACGAGCTGTGCGGCACCGAGATGCCGATCTGGGCGAACGCGTACATGACGAGGCCGGAGCAGTCGAAGCCGCGCGGCGTCGAGCCGCCCCACACGTAGGGGACGCCGAGGTAACGCATCGCGACGCCGACCACGCCCCCGTGCACGTTGGGAGGAGCGATGGTCGAGCCTTCGGGCGTGGAAGCGCCGACGCCGATCCCGGTGACAGGCGGAGCCGTTTCGTTCGCGAGCCTCGACTGCGCTGCGGCCTCGAGCTGACGCTGCTGTGCCGCCTCCGCCGCCTTGATGCGCACGATCTCGCCTCGGATGGACGACAGCAAATTCCTCCGTGTCGCGAGCTGTGACTCGATCCGATGGCGCTGCGCGGCCTTCTCGGCGACGATGCGCTGCTGCTCCGCGTGCGCGTTTTGCAGCTCCCTGCGGTGCTGCTGGATCGCGGCCTTGAAGGAGATCACCTGCCGGACGATGCTCGCGTCCTGGTTCGAGGTCGAGTTGATCGCCTCGACGCGGTTGAGCATGTCCTCGAAGCTCGACGACCCGAGCAGCACCGCGAGCGTCGAATTGTCCTGTGTCGTCGTGTACGCGGTGACCAGTCGCGCGGCGAGCGATTTCTGCGCAACCTTCAAGTTGGAGCGTGCGAGCGTGAGCTGCTTGCGGTTCTCGCGCAGATCGCCCTCGATCCTGTGCAGCCGCACGTTGGCGAGGTTGTACGCCTCGACCGCGCCGCCGAGGCTGCGGTCGATCTGCTGAATCTGTCCGAGCACCTGCTGCGCCTGCGCCTGTTTCGCCGCGACACTCCCGGGATCCGCGCTCGCGGACGCCGCCACGCAGAGCGCGGCTATGCCGATGACGAGCGCCTGCGCCTGTCGCCTCCTGCTAATGGTCACCAGCTCGGCAGATCGGGGACGAAGGGCGCGTGCCGGAGGGGGCCGGTCCGCACAAGTTCGGCACCCTACCAACGACTTCGGACATCTGCAACCGCTTTCCGAGCCGAAAACTGCCCATTTCTGTCAAGTGTGGGGACCGCACAAAGTCATCGATTTCGGCGGATTCAAGGCCTAAACAACGTCAAAACATTCCAATTTGTGAGCAGGCACACAAGACCGAGACGTTGCTAGGGTCCCGCCTCGTGCGTGGTGGACGGGAGACCCGCCTCGCGCTCGGGCTCGCATTCGCCGCGGCAGTCTTGCTCGGCGCGTCGCTGGCGGGAGCGCAGAACTCGGCCAAGCTGCGGCAGCACCAGCGTGTGCTCGCGACGAGATCGCACACCGCGCTGCTCGGGCTGTATGCGCTCGACTCCCGTCTCGCACAAGCTCGAAGCGAGCTCGTGCGCATTCACGCGCTCACCGCCAGACTGCGTGTCGAGCAGAAGCGCGTGCGGCTGGAGCTTTCGATCGTCGCGCGCAACCTGAAGGTGTCGCAACGCGTGCTCGGCAACCACCTGCGGACGCTCTACGAGGAGGGTGAGCCGAATGCGATCGCGATCCTGCTCGGCTCGTCGTCGCTCGACGATGCGGTCACGCGGCTGAACGAAGTGGAGCAGAGCGCGAGCCAAGGGGCGAACGCCGTCACCGACACGGAAAACGGCAAGGCGAAGCTCGCGCGGCTGGCAGATGCGCTCGCAGCTCGCATCCGCGACGCTCGGGCCCTCGAGGCCCGTGCCCGGCAGACGGAGGACGCGCTGACCGCCGTCCGGGCTCAGCGCGTCGCGTACCTCGCCTCGCTCGCGCGACAGCGCCGCCTGACCAAGCGGCAGATCGCGACTCTCGACACACGCGCGCAGCGCGTCGTCAAGCAGGCGGAGACAGTTCAGGCGCACGCCGCGACGTCGCCTGCCCCGGTGATCGTCGGCGCCCGCACGATCACCGTCACCGCGACCGGCTATTCGCTGCCCGGGCATACGTCGACGGGCCTGCCGGTCGGGCCCGGCATCGTCGCGGTCGACCCGGCCGTGATCCCGCT
>WNGG01005396.1_pt1 | contig 22057 bp, 17 predicted proteins | sample 5400661 | NCBI WGS metagenome assembly WNGG01 (sample SAMN13153372, study PRJNA577476) | soil metagenome | isolation source: 100 cm soil or saprolite under Garry oak tree replicate 1 | place: USA:California | collected 2016-06-15
AGCGCTGCGTAGACCGCGAGGGTCGCGAACAGCGCGGCCATCAGCTCGGCGCGCCCGATCACGTTGGCCACCGCCTCGACGTGGACCGGGTGCACCGCGAACAGCAGCCCGGCGGCGAGAGCGGCCCGATCGCCGCTCCAGCGCCGCGCGAGCGACGCGACCGCAACGCTCGCGCCGGCGTGCCAGGCGACGTTTACCGCGTGAAACCACCAGGTCGCGCCCCCGAGCCACCAGTCGATCGCGTATGAGGCGATCGCCAGGGGACGATACAGCCCGCCCCCGATGTCCGGTGGCCAATAGGGAGTGGCGAACGCCAGCCACACCCCGGCGATCCGGTGTACCAGCGCGTTGAAGGCGACTATCTGGTTGTCGTCCAGCGCGAAGCGATTCCCGAGCGCACCGAGGTAGACGACCACGGCGCAGGCGGCCACGGCGAGGTACAGTCGTTTAGTGTGCACGGCTCACCGCAAAGAGGGTCGCGCCGCTGGGCCGGCCGCGGACAACGGTGAGCCAGCCGGGATAAGCACCGAGTAGGGCGTCGAGCTGCCGGGCCGAGTCCCCGGCACCGCTCCGGAGAATGTGGGTGACGCCGGCGCGCTCCAGGAACGCGCGGTGCTCGGCGGGGGGCGGCTCGATTTCCGTCGCCCCGCGGTACCCGAAGAGGTACAGCGGGACCGCCTGCTTCCGGGTGTAGAGCCAGACGAGCGCTTCGTCGTCGGTCGCGAGGACGGAGTGGTCCGGCAGGTCAGCCACCCAGGGCAGCAGCTCGCTGAAGTTCGCCGAGATCCGCTGCGCCGCGAGCGCCCACCAGCGGCCGGTGAAGCCGCGCACCTCGTACCGCGCATAGCCCAGCGCCACGGCCGCAGCGAGCACCGCCAGGGGCGCCCGCAGCCGGCCGACCGACCACAGAGCGCGGGCGCCGGCGACCCAGGCCAGCGCGAGCCAGGGGAGCACGGCCCACAGGAACCGGTCCGGGGGAAAAGGCCACACGGCGAGAATCGCGAGATAGCCTGCCAAGGTGAATCCCACAGCGGAGCGACGGATGAAGAGGAACAGGCCGTACAGTCCGACGGCGAGCGCGGGCGGGCCGAGGACGTAGTAGACCCAGCGGGCCGGCACCCAACCGAAGGCCAGCACGCCCAGCGGGCGCGGCAGGTCGAGAGCGCTCGAGCCGAGCGCGCCGAGGCCGGTCTGGCCGATGATATCGCCGTAGGTGCCGTAGTCGGCCGCGAGGTCTGGATCGATGCCGTGTCCCTGTCGCAATAACCACCATGCCCAGCCGAGCCCGGCGACCACGACGGGCAGCGCCGCGGCCAGGGCCGGTCTCCAGCCGGCGCGGCGGACCAGGAGCAGGAACAGCACCACTCCGGCACCCGCGGCGACGCCGATCGAGCGGGTGAGCAGCGCGAGCGCGGCCGCGAGGCCGGCGGCTGCCGCGCCGCGCGGCGTCGCGCCTGGACGATCGGCGAGGACCACGCCTGCCGCGAGCAGCACGCCGAACAGCGGCTCGGACAGGAGCGTAGTGAGCACGGTGAGAACGGGAATGGCGATCGCGGCCGCCCCCACCACCGCGCCCGCAAGCCACGGGGGCGTGCCCGGGCCGAGCAGCTCGGCCCGCGTGGCGTGCCACGCGACGAGGCCCGCGGCGACCGCCGCGAGCACGACGTTGAGCAGCTTCCCGGCGAGCGCCGCCACCGGCACGGGCAGCATCCCGAAGAAGGGAGCGAGGAGCAGCGGGTAGAGTGGCGGGAAATGCACGGCGGCTGGCGTCCCCGGCAGATGCGGGTGGACATAGCCCAGCCCGTGGGCGAGCGCCCACGCGAGGCCCGCGTACTGGCCGTCGTCGTAGAACACCCCGACGAGGTCGCGGTTGAGCGTGAGCGCCCCCGCGACGGAGGCGGCGCCCGCGACGGCGAGCGCCGCCCGCCGCGCGGCGACCGGCGTCACCGCTTCCGCCACTGACCGCGGGGAGCCAAGAGATTGTAGCGCAAGATGTGAAGCAACGCCGCCAGCCCGTCCCGCCAGGTGATCTTCTTGCCCTCCGCATACGTCCGGCCGCTGTACGAGATAGGCATCTCCCAGATGCGGGCACCCGACTGGGCGAGCCGGGCGGTGATCTCCACCTCGAAGCCGAATCGGTTCGACGTGAGCGGCAGGTGCTTCAGGAGGTCGGCGCGCACCAGCTTGTAGCACGTTTCCATGTCGGTGAGGTTGAGATCGGTGAACATGTTGGAGAGGAGGGTGAGGAGGCGGTTGCCGACGGCGTGCCAGAAGTACAGGACCCGATGCGGGCCGCCCTGGAACCGCGAGCCGAACACCGCGTCGGCGCGCCCGTCGGCGATGGGCGCGAGCAGCCCCGGCAGCTCGGCGGGATCGTACTCGAGGTCGGCATCCTGGATGACGATGACGTCGCCGGAGGCCTCCCGGATGCCGGAGCGGATGGCGGCCCCCTTGCCCCGATTCTTCGGATGGCGCACCAGCCGGTCGATCCGCCCCTCCCGCCGCAGGCCCTCCAGAATGTCGCCCGATCCGTCGTTGGACGCGTCGTCGATGGCGACGAGCTCCAGGTCGAGGGGCACACTGCGCAATCGCGCGATGACGCGCGCGACGGTGTCGGCCTCGTTGTACACCGGGATGAGGACGCTGAGTCTCACGCCTCTGTCGACTCCCCGTCGTACCGGCTCAGCTTGCGATACAGGGTCGAGGGGTCGATGCCGAGGACTTCGGCCGCGCGGGTCTTGTTGCCGCCCTCGCTCTGTAGCACCCAGGTGATGTAGGCGCGCTCGATGACGTCGAGGGTGGGGTTGGCGTGGGGCCGCTCGGCGACGAGGGGCTCGGCCCGGTGCTCGCTGAGCTTGTCGGGCAGCGCCGCGAGATCGATGGCGTCGCCCTTGGTGAGGACCACCGCCCGCTCGAGCGCGTTCTCGAGCTCGCGCACGTTCCCGGGCCAATCGTAAGTGAGCAGGGCTTGCTTCGCCTCCTCGGAGAGCGCCTTCGGCTTCTCGCCGCGCTCGGTCGCGATGCGGCTGAGGAACTGCTCCCACAGGATCTGAATGTCGTCGCGGCGCTCGCGCAGCGGCGGCAGGTAGATGTTGATCACGTTGAGCCGGTAGTACAGGTCGGTGCGGAAGCGGCCGCGCTTGATGTCGTCCTCGAGGTCGCGGTTGGTCGCCGCCACGACGCGGACATCCACCGGGATGGTCTCCGTGCCGCCGACCGGGATGGCTTCGCGCTCCTGAAGCACGCGGAGCACCTTCACCTGGGTCGCGGGCGACATCTCGCCGATCTCGTCGAGGAAGAACGTGCCGCCCCGCGCCGCGGCGAACAGCCCCTGCTTGTCGCGCACCGCCCCGGTGAAGGACCCCTTGACGTGACCGAACAACTCCGATTCCAGCAGACTCTCGGGCAGGGCGCCGCAGTTGATCGAGAGAAACTGCCCGTCGGCCCGCGCCGACAGCTCGTGGATGTAGCGCGCGATGACCTCCTTCCCCGTGCCCGATTCACCCTGGATGAGCACGGTGCTCTCGGTCGGCGCCACCTGCTCGGCGAGCTTCAACACGTCGACGAACGTCCGCGACTTCCCCAGCGGCTTCACCAGGCCGGAGCGCTCGCGGCGACGGATCTCCTGCTTGAGCTGCTTGTTCTCGGCCTTGAGCAGGCGCTGCTCGGCCGCACGGCGGCAGATGGCGACCAGGTCGTCGTTCGAGAACGGCTTCTGGATGTAGTAAAAGGCGCCCTCGTTCACCGCTTGAATCGCGCTCTGCAGGGAAGCCTGCGCGGTCATCAGGATCACGGGCGTCTCGGGGTCCTGCTCGCGCACGGCCGCCAGGATGTCGGTGCCCGACACGCCCGGCATCTTGATATCGGTGAGCACGATGTCGGGCGCCGACGTCTTGAGCGCCTCGAGACCAGCCTTGCCTCCCTGGGCCGTGGTGACCTCGAAGCCCTCGCCCTTGAGGAGGATGCGGAGCACGTCCAGGATCCCCAGCTCGTCGTCCACGACCAGAATCGATGGCTGTTGGCTCATGCGGCTTCCTCTTTGCGCCGGGCGGCAGGAAAGTAGACGGTGAAGGTTGTCCCCTTCCCAATGGCGGAATCCACTAGCACCAGGCCGCGATGCGCTTCCACGGCCCGCTGCACGATGGCGAGCCCCAGCCCCGTGCCCCCGACCCGCCCCGTCACGAACGGCTCGAACAGCCGGGCGCGCAGGTTCTCGGGGATGCCCGGCCCGTTGTCGCTCACGGCGAGGGACACGGGGTGCTCGATGCCGGCGCCGCCGGGGAGCTCGTGCGGCGCCGGGCGGCCGGTGCGCACGGCGACCTGGGCGCCCGCCCCCGCCGCCTGCACGGCGTTGAGCACGAGGTTCGACACCACCCGATGCAGCAGGTCCTCGTCGCCTTCCATCGGGGTTGCGCCGCCGGCCAGGTCGATCACGGCGTCCTCGGGACAGTCGGGATGCTCGCGCACCAGCCGGATGGCTGCGGCCGCCACGTCGCGCAGATCGACCGGCCGGCACTCGGTGACGCGCACCCGCGAGAAGTCGAGGAACTCCGACAGCAAGCGCGACAACCGGTCACTCTCCCGCAGGATCAAGGAGGTCAGGAACTTCTCGTCTGGGTTGGCGCGCTTCGCGCGCCCCAGCTGTTCGACCGACGAGCGAATCGAGGCCAGGGGGTTCTTGATCTCGTGCGCGAGGCTCGCCGACAGCTCGGCCACCGCCTCGAGGCGCTCCGCCCGGAGGTGCAGCTCCTCGAGCCGCTTCGAGTCCGAGATGTCCGTGAAGATGGCCGTCACCCGCGGGTCGCCGCCGGGCTCGACCTCGAGCGTCGTGGTCGTCACCCCGATCGGGAACGTTCTCTCCGGGCGCCGCACCATCGCCTCCACGCGCATCGCCCGCACGCCCCGCCGCGCGGTCGCGGTGATCGCCGCCCAGAACTCCGGGGCGATCTTCGCGAACTCCGGCATGACCGACCGACCGCGCCACTGCCGCGCCTTCACGCCCAGGATGTGCTCCGCCGCCGGGTTGCAGTAGAGCAGCTGTCCATCCTGATCCACGGTCACGATGCCGGTCGGGATGTTCCGCAGCACGTCGTCGGCCTCGAGCCGAACCTGCCGCAGCTGTCCCGCCAGCGCCTCGCGCTCGGCGCCCATGACGGATACGCGGCTGGCGAAGTAGGCCGTGACCGCCGCCACCCCGACGAACACCGACAGCTCCAGCCCGACCGAGCCGGACATCGCGGTGTGGTGCCCGAAAAACACGTCCGCGACGTAGACGATGCCGACGAGCGCGGTGATCAGCGCCGTGCTCGCAGGCCGCATCAGCACGGCGGTGACGGCGATGAGGGGAACGTACAGCGGCGTCAGGTCGCTTTGCGGGCCGCCCGTGATGTGCACGACGGTCGTGATCAGCGCCACGTCGAACAGCGCCTGGGAGTAGAGGAACGTTTCGCCGGGCGAGCGGCCGCGGAAGTGGGTGTACGAGTAGGAAGCGATCGTGACGACCACGGTGGCCACGAGGACGAAGGAGGTCACCAAGAGGTCGAGCGGCTCCGCCACAGCGAACTTGAACGCGGCGGCCAAGTACAGCGCGACCGCTACGCAGATCCGCCCCACGTACACCGACCGCACCAGGCTCTGGGGAGTCGGGATCGCCGACGCCGTCGAGCCGCCCCCGAACCACTTCACATCGAACTCCTGTGGAGTACGTCTAAGTGAAACGAGGTTAATCAGTTACGCTTGACGGCCAGACGCCGTCGGAGCGGGGCGCAGGCGGTAAGTATTGGGAGTGGTGTGGCAAAGTGCAAGAGCAAAGCCGGGCCGCTCTTACTATTGTAGGGAATGCACGCCTGCCTCCGCCATCTTGTGCCCCGCGTGATGGTCGTGGTGTCGGCGATCCCGGGAGCCGCCCGCGCCCAGGCCCCGCTCACCCCTGCGGACTCCGCCATCCTCGCATCGCAGCCGCTGAAGCGACTGCTCCTCACCCCATCGCTGTTCCGGCGCCTGAGCGTCCTCGCGGCCGGGCTCGACCGCGAGGTGGTGTTGTGCCTCCAGGGCACGGCCTCGGGGGACAGCGCCGTGGTGCAGGACTTCGCGATGCCGGACCTGGTGAGCTCGGCGGCCGACGCCGTTCAGCCCCTGCCCTGCGCGCCCGCGACGCTCGCGGTGTGGCACAACCATCCGTGGACGGGGCCGGACTCGAGCTTCGGGATCAAGACACCGGAGGACTTCTGCTCGTTGAGCCAGCCCGATTTGCGAACCGTGATCGCGGACTCGGTCCCGTTCGCGGTGGTGAGCGTCGGCCGGGCGCGGCGGCCGATCCTATGTTGGTGGCGCCGGGTGCAGGCGGTCGTGAACCGGCACGTGAAGTTCCTGCCCCGGTTCCCCAGGCAGTGGCTCGAGGCCTCGAGTCTTGCCGGGATCGGCGCCCCCCCGCCGCCGCTGCCGGCCGCGTCGGTGCCTTAGACGCCCTCCGGCACGGGCGCCTTCAGCGCCCCTTCCGCGTGCGCCTCCACGAACCACAGCCACTTGTCGACGCCGCGTGAGATCTCAGTGCAGATGTCGGCCGAGTCCACGTCGCCCAGGTCGTCCGTTTCGTCAATCGCCCGCCGGATCCGCCCGCCGAAGTTCGCCAGCGCGTTGGAGAGCGCCCACACGTGCTCCTCGCCCGTGGAGATGTTGATCGGATACTGAGGCAACTCCGTACGCTCGGCCACGATCGCGCTCGTGCCCTCGGCGATCCCGCCCAGCTGCACTACGCGCTCGGCAAGGAGATCCACGTACTCCTCCACCGCCTCGTCGATATCGTCGAACAGCTTGTGCAACGCGATGAACTGCGGACCCTTGACGTTCCAGTGCGCCTGCTTCGTCTGCAATTGGAGGTCGATCGCGTCCGCGAGCCGCTGGTTCAGCAGGTCGATCACCTGCCCGCGCGCGGACTCGGGGAGGTCGTTGAGCGTTTGAAATGTCGTGCTAGCCATGGCGCTTCTCCGCTGAAAGGTGGTGGTGAAACGGCGTTCGGTATCAATCTGTGCGGCGCGGGTGCCTCCGCAGTCGCGCCGTCGCCTCGTCGATCCGGCCGATGTATGCCCTCACCGGCTCCGCGTGTGTCCGGCGCGGCACGACGAAGTGCTGATCGTCGGGCCGTGAGCTCTTCAGGTCGTCAACCATGAGATCGCCGCCGTGCGCCTCGACCGCGGCTTCGAACCGCTCGACCGCCGAGAGCAAGTCGACGAGATCGTCAGGCTTTTCGCCGCCCGTGACGGCGATACCGCGGTCCCGCAGCCGGGCCGCGACTTCGGCGGCCGCTGCCGCGCGCTCTTCGGCGCGGTGGGGATCGAGACTGCTTTCGAGCTCCTCGTACTTGTCCATGCCGGCCTCTCCGTTACAGGGTCCGCCGCAGGGCGGCCGCGAGCGTCCGCGCGTCGCCGGGCTCTTCGTGGCGACGGCCGTTGATGAAGAACATGGGGGTCCCGCTCACCCCGCTCGCCACGCCGCTCAAGAAGTCCTCCCGCACCCGCGCCCGATGCGTGTGCGCTGTGAGCTCCGTCCGCACCCGCTCCGCGTCGAGCCCGAGCTGGCGCGCGTACGCCACCAGATCGGCATCCGCGAGCGCGGCCTGCCGCTGATACAAGAGATCGTGCATCTCCCAGAACTTCCCTTGCGCGCCGGCCGCTTCCGCGACCTCGGCCGCGTGCTCGGCGTGCGGATGCTGCTCGTTCAGGGGAAAGTGACGGAACACGAAGCGCACCTTCGACCCGAGGTCCTCGAGCACCCGCTTCAGCTCGGGGTAGGCGCGGCCGCAGAACGGGCACTCGAAATCGCCGTACTCCACAAGCGTCACGGGAGCAGTCGCTGTTCCCCGGGCGTGGTCTCGGGCGCCGACGGGCGGGGTGAGGAGGGGCATCCGGATAATCTACCGACCCAGGGCGCCGTCTCACGACCCCAAGGGCACCGCGCGGCCGCCCTCATCCACCCGCACTGGTGTAACGCCGCAGCGCCGCGCGCCACAGCAGCCGGGTGAGCCCGAGCGCCAGCGCGCCGACCCCCGCCGCGCCCAGCGCCGTGGCGGCGCCGAGCCGCCCGGTGAGGGCCGAGGCCGGGATGGTCGTGGTCCAGGCGATCGGCACGAGGTACACGAACACGAAGCGGAAGGCTCCCGGGTACGCGGAGACGGGGTAGCGCGCGGCCTCGTACACGGCGTCGAACAGCACGGACAGGTTCTCGACCGCGACGAACCAGAACGCGAGGCTCATGAGCGCGACCCAGATGGCGTACACCACCGCCACGGCCGACCCCATGGTAACCACGAACGCCAGCAGGTCGAGGAGCGAGGGCAGGCGGCCCACGCGGACCAGCGCGTAGCCCGCGAGCGTGAGCCCGAGCGCCACGTCGGCGAAGCGCCACAGGTCGAGCCGCCGGAAGGACACGTACAACTGGGCGTCCACGGGCCGGGTGAGGACGAGGTCGAGCTTGCCGCTCCGCACCTCGTCGGCGAGCTCGCCGATCCCCGGGCGCAGCACCGCCTCGATCACCCCCGTGAGCGCGTTGAAGACGCCGAGCAGGACCACGACCTCCCAGTAGTCCCACCCGCCAAGCTGGGCGGTGTGGCGGAAGAACAGCGCCACCGTGAGGAGCGCCATGGCGATCCAGAAGACCGTGCCCAAGAGGCTCGCCACGAAGTTCGCGCGGTACTGCAGCTCCTCGACCACGTTCATCCGCAACAACGCGCGCAGCACGCGACCCACGTTCATCCGCCCACCGCCCCGTAATGCCGGACGCCGCGGCGCCACACGATCAGATACGCCGCCCACCAGACGGCGAGCCATACGGCCTGCCCCGTGAAGCCCCGCAGGTACTGATCGGGCGTCACGACGGCGCCCGTGAGCACCTCCACCGGGAACGACAGCACGTACGGGAACCACAGGACTCCGGCCACCGACGCGACGGCCGGCGGCAGCAGCGCCAGCGGCGCGAGGCGTCCCGAGAGGAACAGCGACACCCCGAACTGCAGCTCCATCAGCGCGGTGGCGCGCGTCGTCCAGAACGCCAGCAGGCCGGTGGCGTAGCCGTTCAAGAACCGGATCGCCGCGGCGAGCAGGGTCGCGAGCGCGAACAGCGCCCAGCGGCCCGGCGCGAACGGGATCCGGACCGCGGGCCAGAACAGGGCGATCAGGATCCAGACGACCAGCACGACCGAGGCCGTCCGCGCCTTATATGCGATGTTGTCCGCGACGGCTTCGTGCACCGGGCCGATCGGGCGCGCCAGCCGGAAGTTCATTTCGCCTTCCCGGATCCAACGGTCGATGTACCAGGCGTCCCACGCGAGCGTCAGCTGGTTCACGAGGGCCACACCGAAGAAGTAGCGCGCGAAGTCGGCGCGCGCGAACCCTTGCACCGCGCCCCCGCCGGCGATCGACCACCAGATGCCGAGCGCGATGGCAGGCTCGGTCACGTTCCACAGCATCCAGATCGCGATCGCGGCGCGATACTGGAGATCCACCAGCCACGCCGAGCGGATGAGCGCGGCGTAGCGCCGCAGCCAGACGTTCACCCCCCCGCTCCCTCCTCGAAAGCGCGGCGGATCACGTCCTCGATGGCGGGGTCCTGAATCGAGAGATCCACGACGGGAATGGACGCGAGCAGGCGGGCGCTCGCGGCGGTGGCCTGGTCGCGCGGCACCTCGAGCACGGCGTTGGGGAAGCGGAACTCCCGCACCTCGCCGAACGCGGCGAGCCGCTCGCGCGTGACCCCGTCGCCCAGCACCAGCTCGAGTCGCTTGGTGTGGGCCATGCGCGCGACCAGCGCCTGCAGCGCCCCGTCGTACAGCAGCCGGCCGCGGTTGATGATGAGCACGCGAGACGCGAGCGCCGTCACGTCCGCCATGTAGTGCGACGTGAGGAGAATGGTGGCGCCGTGCCGCGCCCGGTAGGCGCAGAGAAAGCCGCGTACCGCCTCCTGGGCGGTGACGTCGAGCCCCAGCGTGGGCTCGTCGAGGAACAGGATCTCGGGCTGGTGCAGCAGGGCCGCGGCGAGCTCGCACTTCATTCGCTCGCCGAGCGAGAGCTGCCGCACCGGCTTGTCGACAACCTCGGTCAGGTCCAACAGCTCCACGAGCTCATCGCGCCGGGCGCGGTAGTCGGCCGGCGCGATCGCATAGATGGCCTGGTTGAGCTGGAACGTCTCCTCGGCGGGCAGGTCCCACAGGAGCTGCTGCTTGTTGCCGAGCACCAGGGCGATCCGCTGCTTGAACTCGGACCCGCCCTCCCAGGGGGTGAAGCCGGTGACCTGGGCACGGCCGCCCGTCGGATAGAGCAGGCCGGTGAGCATCTTGAGGGTGGTGGTCTTGCCGGCCCCATTGGGCCCGAGGAACGCGACGATCTCGCCGCGCTCCACCTGGAAGGAGATCTCCTCGACCGCCCGCACTTCGCGGTAGCGCGGCCGTACCAGCGCCCGCACGGCGCCCCCCAAGCCCGGGTCCCGCACCTTGACCCGGTAGATCTTGGTCAACCGCTCCGCCACGATCGCCGCCGGCACCGCCGCCTCCTCGGAAGACCGGGAGATTGGCGAGGGCCGGGGCGCGGGTCAACCCGCCGGGGGGTGTGGCGCCAGCTTGGTAAGCGGGGGGACCTGCACGACGACCTTGCCGCCCACCCGGAGGCAGGTGAGCCGCAGCGGCGCGTGCTCCCGCAGTCGTTCGGGCACCCCGTGGGCGCTCAGGGCGGCGATGATCTCGGCCGCTCCGTGGTGATCGAGCACTTCCTGCGTGATGAGCAGCGCCGCCCCGTCAGGCCCGATGTGGAACGTGCAGATCGTTCCGGTCCCGTCCTTGCGCATTGCCACATGCGCCGGCCGGACCTGCTCGCCCACCCAGGCGAGGATGTCCCGGACAGCGGTCTCAGGGTTCGGAACGGCTCGGGAGCTGCGCGCGCGCTCCCTCGCCTCTTCGAGCGACGCCCACCGGCCGGCGAACTTCGCCATGGTGAATTCGATGACGGCGTCGAGCGTGAGCCCGAACGGCATCAGGTCGTAAGGCTGAAAGAACTCGGTCACGACGCCCAGCGTGTCGGGGAGGAGCTCGTCCATGCGACCTTCGATCACGCCCCACACCGTGTCGTCCTCGGCCACGAGGCGCGACAGGAGGAACAGGCCGTACGCCATGTGCCGGTCCTCGTCCGCCTGCGCGAGCCGGAGGCCCGCGCGGAAACCGGGCAGGATGGCGCTGGCCTCGAGCGCCGTGGTGAACACGTGGTAACCGGCCTCGCCGAGCACGCCCTCGCCCACCAGCGTGTAGGTCACCAGCGCCACGGCCTGGGCCGCCGGCGAGTCATCCGCGAGCAGCCCCCGCATGGCGGCGGGCAGCTTCTCCGAGAACAGTTTCCGGAAGCTGGGAGTCTGGTAGCGCTGCAGGTCGCCGGACTGGCGACACAGCTCGTCCAGAATGCGGCGGAAGAACTCGGTGTGCTTCGCTTCTTCGGAGAGGAAGGTGGTGAGGAACAGCTCCTCCTCGAGGCGGTCTTCCCGCACCACCGTCATGAGCAGCGGCAGGAGGTCGCGGGTCATGCTTTCCTCGGCTGCCTGGAACAGGGCGATGAGCCGGAGGAGCACGTCCCGCTCGGTCACGGTGAGACGCGCCCAGTCCCGCGCATCCTGCCGCAGGTCGAGGCTGCGGGGATCCCAGGCACCCTGCCGCTTGGCCTCGTGGTACAGGCGCATCGGCACGCTGTCATGTCGCAGCTTGCCGGTGCGCCCGCCCGAGGGCCGGCGGTCGCTGGGCTTCATCGGCCCGCTCCTCGCCGCGGGTCTGGCCTCACTGCACTGCGTTCACCATGTCGAAGATCGGGAGGTACATGGCGATCACCATGCCGCCGACGATTACGCCCAGCACGACGATCATGATGGGCTCCATGAGCGCCAGCAGCGCGCTCACCGCGGCGTCCACCTCGTCGTCGTAGAAGTCCGCGATCTTGGACAGCATCTCGTCCAGCCCGCCGGTCTGCTCGCCCACCGAGATCATCGAGATCACCATGGGCGGGAACACCTTCGACTTCTGGAGCGGCGCGGAGATGGTTTCGCCGCCGGCGATCGAGGCGCGCGACTCCATCACGGCGTTGTGGATCACCATGTTCCCCGCGGTGCGGGCGGTGATCTCGAGGCCGTCGAGGATCGACACGCCCGACGAGATCAGCGTGCCCAGGGTGCGGGTGAACCGCGACACGGCCGCCTTGCGGAGCACGTCGCCCAGCACGGGCGTCTTGAGGAGCAAGGTGTCGATCTGGAGCCGGCCGGGCGGGGTCTTGTAGTAGCGGTTGATCAAGAACACACCAAACCCCATCACGGCGCCAATGAGCCACCAGTAGTTCTTGAGGATGTTGCTCGCCTCGATGACGATGCGCGTCGGCAGGGGCAACTCCAGGTGCACCGACGCGAACATGTTCTGGAACGTCGGGATCACGAAGATGAGGAGCACCGAGATCGCGATCACCGCGACGGACAGAATCACCCCGGGATAGATCATCGCGCCCTTCACCTTGCGCACGATCGCATCGTTCTTCTCGAGGAACTGCGCGAGGCGCACGAGAATGGTGTCGAGAATACCGCCCGCCTCGCCCGCCGCGACCATGTTCACATAGAGGTCGCTGAACGCCTTGGGGTGTTTGCGCAGCGCGTCCGCGAGGGTCTGGCCGCTCTCCACGTCGTACACGACCTGGCGGGTGACGTCCGCCAAGATCTTGTTTTCCGTCTGCTGCGCCAGGATGTCGAGCGCCTGGACCAGCGGCAGGCCGGCGTTGATCATCGTGGCGAACTGCCGCGTGAACACGACGACGTCGCGGGTCTTGACGCCGCCGCCGAACTTGAAGTTGAGCTTGAACTGCTTCGGCGCCGCGCGCACCTGCACCACCACCAGGCGGTTCTTGCGCAGGTGGGCGATGACGTCGTCGCGCGTCGGCAGGTCGATTTTGTCGCTGACGAGATCGCCTTTGAGCGTGCGGGCGGTGTATTGGAAGACCGGCATACCTCACTCCCTCGGGCGCCTAGCGGCGCGCCGCCACCTTGGAGGGGCCGGCCGCTACTTGAGCGCCACCCGGCGCCAGCGGCTCCTTGTCGTCCAGCGGCGGTTCGCCGATCGCCCGGAGGAACTCGTTCGGGTTCATCGTGACGCGGAGGCACTCGTCTTTCGTGACCTCCCGCCCCATGTAGAGCTGATACAACGCGTCGTTCAGCGTCTGCATCCCGTACTTCTTCCCCGCCTGCATCGACGATTCGATCTGGTGCACCTTGTTGTCGCGAATCAGCGCGCGGATCGCCGGCGTGCAGATCATGATTTCCGCCGCCATGACCCGGCCCCGCCCCTTCGCCTTCTGCAGCAGGGTCTGCGTGATGACGCCCTCGAGCACGAACGCGAGCTGGGCGCGGATCTGCGACTGCTGGTGGGACGGGAACACGTCGATGATGCGGTTGATGCTCTCCATCGCCGAGTTGGTGTGCAGCGTCGCGAAGGCGAGGTGGCCCGTCTCGGCGATCGTCAGGGCCGCCGCGATCGTCTCGAGGTCGCGCATTTCGCCGATCAGCACGACGTCGGGGTCCTGCCGCAGCGCGTACTTGAGCGCCGCCGAGAAGCTGTTGGTGTCGGTCCCGATCTCGCGCTGGTTCACGATGCAGTTCTGGTGCCGGTGGATGAACTCGATCGGGTCCTCCACCGTGATGATGTGCCCCTTCAGCTCCTTGTTGATCTTGTCGATCATCGCCGCGAGCGTCGTGCTCTTGCCCGAGCCGGTGGGGCCCGTCACCAGCACCAGCCCCCGCGGCTTCTCCGCCAGCTTCGCCACCACGCCCGGAAGCCCGAGGTCCTCGAACGTCCGCACGTTGAACGGGATCTGCCGGATCACCAGCGACACGCAGCCGCGCTGCTTGAAGCAGTTGCCGCGGAACCGCGCCAGGTTCTGGATCCCGAAGGAGAAGTCGAGCTCGTTCTCCGTCTCGAACCGCTTCTTCTGGCTCTCGGTGAGCACGGAGTAGGCGATCGAGAGCGTGTCCTTCGGCGTGAGCACCGCGTCCACCGACGAGTCCACGATGTCCCCGTCCACGCGGAGCTTGGGCCGCTCCCCCGCCACGATGTGCAGGTCCGACGCGTCCTTCTCGATCATCTCCTCGAGCAGGGAGCGGAGATTCAAGGAGTGCGGAGCGCCCGCCGTCATGCCGCCGTCTCTTTCACGACTTCCTCCAGGGTAGTGATGCCGCGCTTGACCTTGACCATCGCTCGACAACGCCATCACCTCGTACAACCCCTGCCGGCCCTTGTACCCCGAGCCGCTGCAGGTGTCGCAGCCGGCGCCCTTGAAGAGCGTCAGCTTCGCCGCCTCCGCGGTGGGGATGCCGAACGCGTGAATCTCCTCGTCCGAATACTTGTGCTCTTGCTTGCATTCGGAGCAGATGCGCCGGACCAGCCGCTGCGCCACGATCAGATTCACGGCGCTCGCCACGTTGAACGGCTCGATGCCCATATCCACCATGCGCGTCACCGTGGACGGCGCATCGTTGGTGTGCAGCGTGGACAGCACCAGGTGACCGGTGAGCGCCGCCTTGATCGCGATCGATCCCGTCTCGAGGTCGCGGATCTCCCCCACCATGATGATGTTGGGATCCTGCCGCAGGAACGCCTTCAGCGCCGCCGGCACGAGCACCTGGTTGATCCCGATCAGGTTGTATTCGACCGGGTCCTCGGCGGTGAGAATGTTCACGTCGATGGTATTGATCCGGGACAGCGCCGAGTACAGCGTCGTCGTCTTGCCGGAGCCGGTCGGGCCCGTCACGAGCACCATCCCGTAGGGGTTCAGGATCGCCCGCATCAGATCCTGCTCGGCCTTGGGCTCGAACCCGAACTTTGTGAGGTCGAGGGTCAGGTTCCCCTTGTCGAGAATCCGCAGCACGATCTTCTCGCCGAACAGCACCGGCAGCGTCGAGACGCGGAAGTCGATGACCTTGCTCCCGAACTTGAGCTTGATCCGCCCGTCCTGGGGCACGCGCCGCTCGGCGATGTTCAGCTGCGCCATGATCTTGACGCGGGACGTGAGCGCCGCGCGCATCTTGATCGGCGGCTTCATGACCTCGTGCAGCACGCCGTCCACGCGGTAGCGCACCCGCATCTCGTGCTCGAACGGCTCGATTCGTCCGCCAGGTCCTGCGCCCGGACGTCCTCGTCGACCTGCTCCTCGACGACTTCGAGGTCTTCCGCGGCCTCGATGTCCTTGAGCAGCGTCTGCAGCTGGGCGTCGGACTGCTGGTAGTAGCGCTCGATCGCGTTGCGGAGCGTGTACTCCCCGGCGATCACCGGGAACACGTCGCAGCGGGTGATGAACTTGATGTCCTCGATCGCGGTGACGTTGTTGGGATCGGTGATGGCCACCGTGAGCGTCCGCCCCTCGCGCTTGAGCGGCAGGATCGTATGCTTGATCGCGACGTCCGGCGGGAGGAGCTTCAGGATCTTGGGGTCAACCTCGAAACGGGAGAGGTCCACGGCGGGCATGCGGTACTGCCGGGCCAGCATCTTGGAGATCTCGGTCTCCTCGACGAAGCCCAGCTTCACCAGGGTGTAGCCCAGCCGCATCCCCGTGTTCTTCTGCTCCAGGAGCGCCTTGCGGAGCTGTTCCTGGGTGATCAGGCCTTCACGGACGAGAATCTCGCCCAGCTTGTCGTTGGTAATCGTCGCGGTCGCCGTACGCAACTCGTTGAAATTGAACAGTATAACATACGTTGCGGCGGGGGGGTGTCAAGGCGCGGGCGGAATAAACCCCGAAAACATCACGTAAGGGCGCAGCGCCTCGAGTAGGCCCGGGCCCACGCCCGGCACGCTGTCGAGCCGCGCCAGGCTGCCAAACGGGCCGTGTTGCCCGCGCCACGCGACGATGCGCTGCGCCAACGCGGGCCCGACGCGCGGCAGCCGCGTGATCTCCGTCACGTCGGCGCGGTCGAGATCGATCCGCTCGCCGGGCAGGAGCGGGCGCGCGAGGCGGGCGGCGGCGCGGGCGAGCGCGCGCAGGCTCTCTCCGGCGCGGGGCGGCGTGTCGGCGGCGACGAGCCGGACGTCGCCCGGCGCGGCCCCCGGAGCGGGCGCGAGCGCGTAGCGCACCCCCGCTCCCGACAGCGCGAGCAGCGCGAGCACGAGTGCGGCACGGCGGTCGTCCATGGGGGGCACGCTAACGGCTCGCCCGCCGGTGCGCGGTACCCGTTCTACGCGCGGTGCGCCGAAAGATTGCGGTACACGAACGCGGAATTCGGAATGCGGAATGCGGAATGTCACTGTAAGCGTCGTGACGCGGCTCGACCTCTCACTTCAATTCCGCATTCCGCACTCCGCATTCCGCATTGTGGTTACCGCACCAACGCCACAGCGACGTCACCGACCACTTGCAGCGATGCCGCGCTCACCTTGTCGATCGTGTCTTCCGTCGTATGCCAGTAGGGGTAATCGAAGTCCACGACGTCGATCGCGTGGATCCCCGCCTTCTGCAGCGCCACGTGGTCGTCGATCAGGGAGTACTTCACGCCGGGAATGAAGATGCGGTCGTAGCCGAGGTCGGCGGCGGTGTGCCACACGCGATCCACGACCTCGGGGGCGAAGGCCGCGGAGTTGCTCTCGTAGTAGAACTGCTGGTCCTTGTCGGCGACCATGTCGAACAGCACGGCGAAGAGGGGCGGGTAGCCCACCGGCTGGTGGGCCGCGAAGTAGCGCGAGCCGATCAGGACGTCCGAGTCGCCCTCGAAGTCGCCGTAATCCTCCCCGTCCACGAACAGCAGATCCACGCCCAGGGCCGGGGGCTTTGCCTTGAGCGCGTCGGCGACGCCCAGCAGCGCGGCCACCCCGGACGCGCCGTCGTTCGCGCCGGGCACGGGGAGCCGCTGCTGGCCGAGGTTGGCGCTGTGGTCGGCGTGGGGCCGGGTATCCCAGTGGGCGAGGAACAGCACGCGATCGGTCGCCGCGGGCCGAAACCGGGCCAGGAAGTTGCGCAGGTGCAGCGGTTCGCCGCGCCGTGTGACGTGGGTGAAGGCCTGCACCACCACGGTGTCGGCCGTCGCGCGCAGCCGCTCGAGCATCCAGTCTCCGGCGCGCTCGTGACCAGGGCTTCCGGGGATGCGGGGTCCGAACCGCATCTGCTGCTCCAGGTAGCCGAACGCCCGGCCGCCGTCGAACTCGCGGGGCCGGCTGGCGCCGCCCCGCGCCGTGCAGGCGAGCGCGGTGGCGACGAGCACCGCCGCCCGCGTCCCCTCCCCCCGGCGGCTCATCGGATCTGTCCCACGCTGGTATGGAGCTCCACGAACGCCGTGATCACGAGCTGCGAGGTCTTGCGATTCACCTGCCGCTCATCGTTCACCAGGTACGCCATTTGGAAACCCGCGCTCAGGGTTGGGGGGAAGTCGGTGTCCAAGGTAAGCTGCGATTGCGTCTGCCGGCTGTCCACGTAGGGCACGCACACCGCCTGGCCCGCCGTCCGCAGGCACCCCGTGTTGTCGCTCACCGCGTAATGCGCCGCGACGCGGATGTCGTTCTTCAACCGCACGAGCTGCGCCGGGGGGCGGAACGTGAACGCGAGATTGGCGCCCTGTTGGTTGCGCTCCGTGTGGAACCGGTTGCCCACGTTGAACTGATCGCTGCGCGTGCGGGAGGCGTCGAACGACGTGGAGACGCCCAGGCGCCAGGTCAGCGCGATCGCCGGCCGCACCATACGGTCGATGGTCTCGGTCAGGGTGGTCGCCTCGGGGTCCGTCGTGAAGCCGAGCTGCTCGCTCGAGGAGCGCTGCTCGCGGTAGGCGAACTGCGCCGAGAGGTTCGTCAGAATCCGGCCGAGCAGGGTGCGCCCCGGCGTGACGTTCCAGCTGACGCTCGCGGAGGGCCACTCGCGCGTACCGGTGCGGAGCGGGACCTGCTGGTCGGTGCGCAGCACCCAGGCGAGCCCGTCCGTTTCGCGGTAGTTCGTGCTCACGCGCAATCCCAGGATCAGGAGCACGCTCCCCGCGGCGTTCAGGTTCCAGTTGTCCGCGGCCGAACCGGCGAGCAGCCCGCGCTGGCTGCGGAAGCTGTCGAACCCGCCCAGCGCCAGCTGGTAGCCGAGCGAGGGCAGGAACGCGGAGCGGTTGTAGGTGGACGTCTGGCTGCGCCCGTAGGACACGTCCACGTTCGTGAGACGGGCGAGCAGCTTGGTGACGGCGGCGCTATCGCCGAAGACCTGCTGCCCGAAGCGGCGGGCGTCGAACTGCACCCCGAGGTCCGCGCGGCGCCCGTTGGAGAACGCGGCCGGAACGTGGAACGCCCCCGCGGTGTCGCCCAGGTCGCGTACCGGATCCCGGCCGTTGGGGTCGCGGTTGAACGAGAAGCTCCCCGACAGGTTGGCCCGCGGCCGCAGCCACGTCAGCAGCTGCGGTGTGATGCTGACGAAGCTGTTCACCGAGCGCTGCGTTTCGGCACCGACGTTCAACCCCAAGAAGGTGCGCCGCTCCCGACCGAACAGCCGGCCCAGGGTGGTGGAGTCGCCGTAGTCGCGCAGGTCGCGTTGGGACGCCGCATCCACGTGCAGCTGCAGCCCGGTGAGCGGCTGGACGTCGACGCCGCCCGTGTTGCGCCACAGCTTGCTCCTGGAGAGCGCCGGCACGACGAGCGAGTCGCCGGACCGGGCCACCGGTACGGCATAGCTGAAGCGCGACCCCTGCGCGCCCGCCAGCGTGGAGCGGAAGTGGACGCTCGTGGGCGTGACCCGGAACCACCCCCACCGCGCCACCGGCGGTGCGAGCGCGTAGTCGAGGTTGACCGCGTAATTGGACGCGCTCGCCTGGGACAGGTCGGCGCGGTCGCTGCCGCTCGCGTAGGCGCCCGACAGGGCGAGCGGATCGAGCAGGAAGCGCAGCAGGGGCGTCGCCGAGCGCACCGTGCGCCGCAGCGAGAGGGTGTAGCTCGTGGCGCTGGACCGCGGGGTGCGGAGCCCATCCAGCCCATCCGCCCGAATGTCGGTGCCCGAGAGGTAGAACGGATCGCTCGCGGTCGACGCGTAGCGGACGGAGAGGGGCGCGGCGATCCCCCAGCCGTCGGGCAAGAAGCGCTCGAGCCGCAACGTGCCGGCGATGGTCGCGGCGTTCGCCGTGGTGTAGCTCGGGTCCTCGCCGAGCTGGCGAAACTGCGCGTCGCGGCGCGACAGGCTGACGGCCACGTCGGCGACGTTCGCGGCGGTCAGCGTCAGGTCCAGCGCCGCGGCGACACCGACGTCCTGGACGACGTCGCTCAGGCGAATGTCGTCCACCCACAGCTCCGCCTGGTCCACGAACACCTTGTCGTCCACGCGCAGGATGCCCGTCGCGATCTCCTGCACCGCCGCGAGGTTGGGTGGGCCGGTCGCGGGATCGCGCACGTGCACGACGTACGGCCCGTCGCACATCACGTACGCCGTGTCCAGGGGAATCAGCGTCGTGTCCGGGCAGCCCGCGTAGACGCGCGCCGCATCCCCGCGCAGCCACGCCTGCTCGACTTTCGCGCGGAGCGCCAGCCAGCGACTGAAGTCGACGACCACTTCCGGCTCCCAGGAGATCGTGCGCGCCGGGACGTGGTACAGGTAGAAATTGTTTTCGTCCTTCCCCGCCTTGATGTAGAAGTGCAGGTCGCCGTCCTCCCACCCCGGGCCGCGGCCGCGCGCCCAGACGCGGAGCTTGCGGTACTTGAGCAGGTTCTTATCCCCTTCGGCGGTGAAGCGCGTGAATGCTTCGGCGCGCTGCCCCACCTGGAGGCCGCTCGCCAGCAGCCGCAGCGAGCGCTCGTTGATCTGCGCGGTCGCGAGCTGCAGGTTGGCGTCCCGCCGGCCCGCCTGGTCGAACACCCCCGGCGGCGGCGTGTAGCCCAGGTCCCGGTTCTCGGTGCTCACGACCGAGGCGACCACCTCGCCGGTGCCGGAGCCGCGGTCCCCCGCGATGCCGCGGATCGGCGTCTCGGCGCGCTTCAGCCACGACGCGCCCACCAGCCGCACGCGGGCCAGCCCGAAGAACACCTGCGGATCGGGCTGGCCGGCCGGCGCGGTCTGCGGCGCCACGACGGTGATCCGCAGGCTCTGGATCTGGCGCAGGTTCACGAGTCCCTGCTGGATCGTGTCGCTGCGGAACGGGATGCGGTACAACCGCCACCCGGCGGCGCCGTCGGGCCGGCCGTTCGCGTCCTTCACCGCCACCATGCCGCCGTCGCGCACGTAGAACCGCTCGTCGCCGATCGGGAACACAAACCGCACGAGGGTCTCCGACGTCCGCACCCCGGCGACCGAGTCCAGCTGGAAGTCGCCGTCCAGGTCCTCGGAGTCCACGAACCCGTTGTGGCGCCCGCAGCGGGAGCGCAGGTCGCCGAAGAAAAAGGGGAGCAGCGTGCCGCCCTGCCGCGCGCTGCACAGCGGCAGCGTGTCGAGCCGCTCGCCGGTGGTCGAGTCCACGATGCCGTCCGTCACGCGATCGGAGAGGATCCCCTCGTCGTTGGTCACGGCGTTCCACGATTGCGTCACGGGATCGCGCTCGGTGTCGAGCCGCCCCAGCCCCACGAACCGCTGGCCGTAATACACGGTGTCGCCGCCCCCGGGGGCGGGGGGGGGGGCATGCTTGAAGTACTCCGGCACCCACGCGAGCGCGTCCTCGAACACCGACCCGAAGTCGAGGATCAGCGCGGTGTGGTTGGCCTGGGCGACGCGGTGATTGTCCTCCCACACCCAGAGCTCGATGTATTCCACCCGCGAGAGGTCGATGCCCGTCGGCGAAAGCGATTGGGTGATCGAGCGCCAGCGGGGGCCGTCCTGGTGCGGCCGCACCCAGTTGGGATTGCCGCTCTTCACGTCGGCGAGGCCCAGCACCGTGTCCGGCTTGAGCGTGAACCACAGGACCGGCTCGGCCGACTGCGCCTGGCCGACGAGCCGGATCTCGGGGTCGATCTGCCGGCTCAGGAACTCGATCGGCGTGCCGTCGGGGTTGAGGGGGCGGTTCTGCCAGGTGAGCGCGGCCGCGTTCGCGGGATCGAACCCCGTGGGCAGGATGCCGAACGGCTGCGCGCCCCGCGCGCTCGCGGGGATGCTGCCCCAGTGCCAACTGTTCTCGGCGAGCGAGACGAAGCGGCCCGCCTCGGACTCGAACTCCTCGAGGTACGCCTGACCGAGTTGGTTGGGCGAGGGGCGCGACATCGCGACCTCGGCCGACACATTCAGGAACGAGGGCGCGTCCGTGTGAATCCCGGGGAGCGCGTCCAGCGCACGCGTGATGAACCCGGGTTGGAAGTGCAGCTCGGTGCTCACCCCTCCGATGAAGCTCGAGGACGGCTCGAAGCCGAGCGGCGGACGAGTGAAGGCGCTCTGCTCCTTCTGGAACAGGCCGATGAAGCTCACGTTGCCGCGCCGGCCCAGGTCGTAGCGCGCCGCGAGCCCGTAGATGGACGTCGGCGCCACGACGAACGCGGCGCGCTCCTCGAACTGCGCGCGCACCTGCGCCGCGCCACCCTGGAACAGCGAGTCGGCGTTCTTGAACTGCACCTGCCCCGTGGAATAATCGATGGCGTAGTCGACGTCGCGCGTCAGGAGGCGGCCGCCCACGTAGATCTTCTCGCTGCCGTCGCGGATCTGGAAGCTGTTGAGCGACAGGGCGCTGCGATCGGCCGACGCCGAGACGTCCGCGTGCAGGCTCAGCGCGAACACGGAAGGCGGCCCCTGCGTGAGCAGCAGCGACCGCGGCGTCCGGTACAACGAGTCGTTGCGCTCCGTGGCCGCGAGGCGGGTCGCGTCGGCGAACGGCTGGAGGTGCGGGAACACGATGAAATAGTCGCGCAGCGGCGCGCCCTGCTGCGGGTCCCGGGCCCGCGGAAACAGCCGGTTGTACTGGTCGAACGTCGTGGGGTCGGTGGCGAGCGCGAGGCCCAGGTGCGTGAGGTACGTATCGCCCGTCAGCACGGTGCGCTCCCGCTGATTCACCGTGAGGGTCAACCGCACCGTCTCGCGCACGATCTCGCTCCCACCCACGCGGTAGGCGCTGCGGATCTCGAAGCGGAACGACGGCGACG
>WNGG01005908.1_pt1 | contig 22038 bp, 12 predicted proteins | sample 5400661 | NCBI WGS metagenome assembly WNGG01 (sample SAMN13153372, study PRJNA577476) | soil metagenome | isolation source: 100 cm soil or saprolite under Garry oak tree replicate 1 | place: USA:California | collected 2016-06-15
TGAACAAAAAGTCATTTTGAGTTATGGCTTGTGGCAGCAGTTGTATGGCGGCAACAAGGATATCGTTGGAAAAGATCTCCGCATCAATGGCCGGCCGAAGACCATCGTCGGCGTCATGCCTCGTGATTTCATCTTTTACGATGCCAAAGTCCGGCTATGGCTGCCGTACGCGTTCACCGAAAGAGAAAAATCCGACGATTCGCGTCACAGCAACAATTCGTCAGAGGTCGCACGCTTGAGGCCCGGCACCACCATTCAGCAGGCGCAGGCACAAGTGGACGCGATGAATGCCGCCAATCTCGAAAGATTTCCAAAGTTCAAACCGTTCTTGATCAATGCCGGGTTCCATACACAAGTCCGTTGGCTTCAAGATGTCTTGGTGCGGGATGTTAAGAGCATGCTCTACCTATTATGGGCAGGCGCAGCCTTCGTGCTGCTCATTGGTGGCGTGAATATCGCGAACCTCGCTCTCGCCCGTGCGAACGTTCGCCGGAAAGAGATCGCGACGAAGCTCGCTTTGGGCGCTTCGCGCCTTCAGGTCGCGCGGTCTCTCGTGGTGGAGAGTGTGATCCTCGCTCTCGCCGGCGGCGCAGGCGGGCTTGTTCTTGGTGCTGCTGTTTTGCGCCCGCTTGGAGCGATTGGTCTGGACGAGATTCCACGCGCATCCGAAATCCATTTCAGCCTGGCCGTCATCTTATTTGCGCTCACCACATCGGTTGTAGCCGGCATCTTGATCGGCCTTGTACCGGTTGCGCATCTGTCACAAATCCAATTGTCTACGGTCCTGCGCGAGGAAACGCGCACGGGTAGCGGGGGTACACGTTCCCGCGCAATGCGGCGCGGACTCGTGGTGGCACAAGTGGGTCTCGCCTGTGTGTTGCTGATCGGAGCGGGACTGTTGCTCGCCAGCTTTAGGAAACTCCTCGCCGTGGATCCAGGTTTCAAAAGCGAAGGCGTCATTACTATTTCGACGGCCGTTCCGCAGGTGAAATACCCTTCCGACAAATGGCGGCCATTCATGAATCGAACGTTCGAAGCTCTTCGCTCCATCCCCGGTGTCCGCTCCGCTGGAGCGACCACGGGCATCCCTTTCGGCGGCAGTTTCGATAAAAACGTCATCCTCGCCGAGGGCTACACGATGAATCCTGGAGAATCCGTGATTGCTCCGATGCAAGTCGAGGTCTCGCCTGGATATTTTGAAACCATGGCAACACCGTTGAAGCGCGGCCGTTACTTCAATGAACACGACTCGCCTGGTGCACCGCGCGTGGCCATCGTGGATGAGCGGCTGGCTCGAAAGTTTTGGCCTGGAGCGGATCCCATCGGCAAGAGAATGTATGAGCCCGGCGACGATGATCTTATGAAGATCACGGCCAAGACGAATTTCTGGACGGTCGTGGGCGTTGTTGCCGATGTTCAACTTGCCGATCTTACCGGCAAGGAACAGCCGGTAGGGACCTACTACTTCTCGCTCGATCAGTCGCCCTCGCCGCGCTTCACATTGGCGGTAAAAACAACGATGGATCCGGCGGCGCTTACCAAAACGCTGCGCGCCGAGATGGCGAAGATCGACTCGGACGTTCCTCTCTTCGACATCCGCACGATGGATGAACGAACCCAGCTTTCTCTGAGACAGCGCCGCGCTGCAATGATTCTCGGGTTGGCCTTTGCGAGCGTGGCGCTGTTCTTGTCGGCGATCGGCATCTATGGTGTTCTAACGTATCTCGTCACACAGCGGACGCGTGAGATCGGAATTCGCATTGCACTTGGCGGCAGTGCCGGCTCCGTTTTCAAGCTTGTTATCCGCGAAGGAATGCTTCTGGTGTCGATCGGATTGGTATTAGGCCTCGCCGCCGCCGTGGGTCTTCGCACGTATTTCCAAAGCCAGATCTTTGGCGTTCGCGCCTTGGAACCTTCGGTCATTTTTGTGGTCATTGCAAGTCTCGTCATGATCGCCCTTGCGGCCTGCGCCTTGCCCGCCCAGCGCGCAACCCGCGTCGATCCAGCGTCGGTCCTCAATTCATGATGAATGGGCATTTGTCGGCATTCCGGAAATGTGAATGTGCCTGTAGTGCAATCCTGACGGCTGCTCAAATGGCGGCCTGCACGCTTTCTTTTGTTTTAGGCATGAGTGGATTTATGCTACGACATGACGCGAGGAGGACAACTATGACAACGACGCCGAGGGACCCATCAGAGCGAGAATTGAAAAATCTGGAAGTGGTTGCCGGCAACGGCCTGCTTCACCGCCGCGCGTTTCTCCGCGGCGGTGCCGCGCTGGCGGGGGCGATGACGGGTTACTCGCTGGTTCAATCCGCATCCGCCCAGCAGCTCACCGACGATCCGTGGAGCCTGGTGCCCGGCGCCACGGTCCCGGATTACGGCGCGCGGTCTCGATTCGAAAAAAATGTTGTGCGCACGCTCAGCAACCCCAAAGCCGAGCCGCGCACCCAGCACGCGCGCACGCCGCACCATCTGCTCAACGGGACGCTCACGCCGAACGGCCTGCACTTCGTGATTTCGCACGCTGGCGACCCCGACATCGATCCGGACAAGCACCGCCTGGTTATCCACGGCCTGGTGAAGCAGTCCCTGGTCTTCACGCTCGATACACTGGCGCGCTATCCGATGGTGTCGCGCATGACGTTCGTCGAGTGCGGCGGCAACAGCGCGCCGTTATTTTCCAAAGAGCCGATCCAGGCCAGCGTGCAGGCGCTGCATGGCCTCGTCTCCTCGGCCGAGTGGACCGGCGTCATGCTCTCCACTTTGCTTGAGGAAACCGGCATCGACCCAAAGGCGAAGTGGCTCATCGCCGAAGGCGCCGACCCCCCGCACTTGAGCCGCAGCGTGCCGTTGACCAAGGCCTTGGACGACGCCATGGTCGCGCTTTACCAGAACGGCGAGCGGATCATGCCTGGGAACGGCTATCCGATGCGGTTGCTCGGGCTCGCATTGAAAGGGCCCGGTTTCTATGAGATTTCGGGCGTCGCCTATTCGGGCCACGGCCGGATCTCAAAGGTCATGGTGTCGGCCGACGGCGGCCAGAGCTGGGCGCAAGCCGCGCTGCAGGAGCCCGTGCACAGCAAAGCTTTCACCCGGTTCCGCGTGCCGTGGCGTTGGGACGGCGGCGCCGCGGCATTGCAGAGCCGAGCGTGGGACGAGGCTGGTTACGTGCAGCCGACCCGAGCCCAGATCGTGGGTGTGCGCGGCGAGACCACGCGCGTTCCGCCCGTCACCGGCTTCCCGAGCCAACACTACAACGCCATCACGACGTGGGCGATCGAGCGCGGCGGGGAGGTGAAGCATGTATACGCGTAGGCTTCGCGGATCCGCTGTCGTGCTCACGCTGGCTCTCGGTTCGAGCATGGCCTTCGCCCAAGCGCCAAATCTTGGAAAGCCGATCAATCCGTCCGAGATCGCGGCCTGGGACATCAACATCCTGCCGGACGGTACCGGCCTCCCGCCCGGCAGCGGCACGCCCGCCGAGGGAACCCGCATCTACGTGGCAAAATGCTCGATTTGCCACGGCGCAAACGGCAAAGGCGGCCCTAACGCCGCGCTGGTCGGCGGCGACCCGATTAAGGATATGGAGTCGGAGAAGACCATCCTCAACTTCTGGCCGTTCGCGACAACCCTCTTCGATTACATCCGCCGCGCAATGCCATGGCGGCAACCGAGATCGCTCGCCAACGACGAAGTTTACGCACTGACCGCTTACATTCTCTCGCTCAACAAGCTCATTGGGGAGAACGACAGGATGAACGCCCAGACGCTGCCCAAGGTGCGGATGCCCAACCGGGACGGATTCATCGTGCGCTTCCCAGACAGGCTATGATTGGAAATGGGGACGTAGCCCTATGTCCCTATTTTCTTAAAAACGACGAAAATAGGGACATAGGGCTACGTCCCCATTTCCATCTCTTCGGGAATTGCGTTTTAAGGAGTCACTATGAATCTAATACATCTACACCTCTTACTGAATCATGTCCCGACTGTGGGCACAGTTATTGCGCTTGGCTTATTCCTTGTTTCCCTTGTTGGAAAAAGTGACGACCTGAAGCGAGCCAGCCTTGCAGTTTTCTTCGGCATTGCTCTCTTGTCGCTTCCGACGTATATGACTGGCAATGCTGCCCAGGCGGCGATTAAGGGCCGCCAGGGCGTGTCCGAAGACTTGGTTGAAACACACCGGGATGCGGCGCTTCCGGCACTGGTGCTCATGGAGATCACTGGCCTGGTCGCCTGGCTCGGACTGTGGCAGTTTCGGCGGATCTCACGTCCGACGCGCTGGAACTTGTCAGCCGTCCTGCTGCTTTCGGTGGTGACCCTGGTCCTCATGGCGAGAGCCGCGGACATCGGTGGTGATATCCGCCATCCGGAGATTGCGTCTGGAACAGTGGGCTCCGAATGGATCAAGAGCGCCTCCATTGCTCGTCCTGGGCCGCCCGTGGGTATGGCCGGCAAGCGAGACCCTTCACTTTATCGGGCTGGCACTATTGTTGGGCGTTGTATTGGTAGTTAATCTGCGAATGCTGGGCATAGGGAAAAACTTGCCATTTGCTGCGTTGCATCGGATGTTACCTTTGGGCATTTTGGGATTCGCTATCAATTCCATGACCGGCATGCTGTTCTTTATCGCAACCCCCGGACAGTACACGCAAAATGTCGCTTTCTTCTGGAAAATCGTTTTAGTGATGCTCGCTGGAGTGAACCTGCTCTACCTGACAATGTTCGACGAGCCCTGGGCTTTGGGACCGGGAGATGACGCGCCGCTAACCTCCAAAGTTATCGCTGCGTCTGCAATATTCCTCTGGATCGGAGTCATATACTGTGGCCGCATGTTGCCGTTCATCGGTAATTCCTTCTAACGCCATACACGCGGCCACACCGGGTTTTCAGAGAAGACGACCAAGTCCTGGGACTTCCGGACGACAACGATTAAAAGATCACCTTAAATCCGAACTGAAACTCGCGGGAACCACCGCTCCCGAGCGACGGGTTGTTATTCGAAACATCCGGCGTGGCCTGCGACGCGCCAAAACTCCCAGGCGTTCCGAATGGAGTGTTGCCGCCTGCACCATTGAATTGGGGGTTGCCGTATTGGGTCTGATTGAGAAGGTTGAAGACTTCGGCCCGGAACTCGCCCGTGAATTTCTCAGTGAATTTCCAATCTTTTATCACTGAGCCGTCCCACGTGTGGAGGCCATTGCCTCGGAATGTATTGCGACCCATAGTGCCGGTGGTTCCGATAGCCGGAGGAACCATCACGGACGTACCTTCTACAAAGCAACCCCATCGCTGAAGCGCGACATAACTGAGCGATCCCGGAGCCCCCGCAACCGCTGTGCAAGCCGTGTTATTGATTGCAAGCTCGGAGGCGCTACGTCCGGCCGGCGGCGTCGCCCCAGGTAGGAAAAATGGAACCGAGCTGGTCTTGCGGCCGCTAAAGTCTTTCGCGTCCCCGAAGAAATTCCAGCGCTCTTGAAATTCGGCGATTCCCGAGGGATCGGAACCCCGGCTTCCGATTACGCCCCACGGCAGCGCGCTCTGAATGCTGACGATAGAAGTCAGTTTCCAGCCTTCCAGCATTTGCCCGAAGCCTTGTTTGCCAGGAAGGGCGTAAGTGATCGTCGTCGTTAAGCGCCTGCGGATGTCGAAATCACTGCTCGCGTAGTCACTTCTAAAGTTTCCCGGCGTTCCATTGGGCCCGCCTCGCTCACCGGTCTGCTGGTCGAGGGCATGGGAGAAGGTGAAGCCGACAGTGTAGGATAGCCCGTGGCTAGCCCTCTGGGTCAGCGTCATCTGTGCTGCGTTGTAATTGGAATGTAATGGATTCGACACGGTGTAAATGTACGAATAGTACGGATACTGGCCATTGAGCGGCCGGGAGAGTTGAATCGCCGTAGCGTTGGTGCCGGTTGAGGCCGTGATTGTGGTTGGGCAAGGTGTGGACGGGCTGGCGGCTGCAACCGCTGCGATCTGCGCCGGTGTGAAGCCGAGACAATACCCGGCGCCTGGAGACGGCGTGTTTGTGTATTCAAGACCCAACAACTTCGTGGCATGGTTGCCGACGTAGCTCACGTCCAGCGAGATGTTGTGCGTGATGGCGTGCTGAATGCCCAGAGACCAACTCATGACGTAGGCGTTTTTCAGATTTGGATTCGTCGCCTGGACCGTGCAGAGCCGGTTAGTCCCGCACTTCAGAACGCTCGTGTCACTGGAACTGGGGTAGATATTGCCGCCATAAACGCCAGGACTCTGATTCCAGTTGAGCTGCCCAGGCAACGGCGTCTGCACGCCACCCGTCACTGTCGCGGGCGGGAGCGGCAGACCAGCGGTCCGGATGTCACCGATCGTCGGGTCCGTCGCCACACCTGGCGCACAACCGGACCCCGAAGTGTTCACCGCACCCTTACAAAGCAGGAATCCGCTGGGGTTAGTGCTCAAACCAACGGACGGGTTGTTGTTGTTTTGCTGAGAGAGGAAGATCCACCAGCCCGGAGTCACGTAAATGATATTGGCGCCTCCGCGCACGACGGTCCTTCCGTTGCCTTGCACGTCCCAAGCGAAACCCACGCGCGGTGCAAAGTTGTTTTTGTCCGCTTTCCACATCTGGTCGGTGTTTTTGCCCAACTGCAGGAGGCCGCGGGCTGGTTCAAAGTTCGCGAACTGGTTGTGGGCTTCCGTGATCGGCGTGGTGTACTCATAGCGCAGTCCAAGATTCAACATCAACCTCGGTGCGATGCGCCAGTCATCCTGAAAGAAGGCTGCCATCGCCTTTCCGCTGACATGCCGGCGCGGGTCGCCAATGAAAATCTGTCCCGTACTGGTGGTCGTCCCGGACATGAAGTTTTCCAGCGTGTTGAATGTGACCTGGCCGCGGCCGCGGTTGAATGTGCCTCCGCGGCCGATGGAAGTATCACGGACCTCGCCTCCCATCTTGAAGGTGTGATGGCCGCGCAAATACGAAACGTTATCGATGAACTCGAAGATGTTATCCGGGCCATAGTACTTGGGGAAGCTGGAGCAGCAACCGATGCTGCCGGAGAAGTTAGACAGTGTGATGTTCGTAAACCCGCAGACGGGTTTCGATGTGCCGTACCCGAAAGGGATGCCGTAGTCGGGCTGGCCATTTCCCGAGCCCTCGCAATCCGAAGTTTCGAACCACTGATAAAAGCGGTTATAGCCAAACCGAAATGTATTTACGATGGAGGAATTCGGGACGTAATCCCACTGCGCTCCTGAAAAATGAACCCAGGCGTTATCGTTCGGCCGCCAGTAGGGCTGGGTGATGGTTTGATTGTTCACCACCAATCCTCTGTGTGTGCCGATGTAGTATTTGCCGTTGACCGTATTCTTATCGCCAAAATGCAGATCTATCTTTGCCAAACCGCCGTCTACCGAATACTCGGTATTGAGGCTGCCGGAAATGCTGGACCCGGCAGCGCCACCAGAGTCTTTCGCGCGCTCGAACGCGGAAGGGAGGTCGAAAATAGAGTAGCCGGAGGTTCGATTACAATTCGCATCGAGTCCCGAGACCTTCAGGCTGGTCGCACTCAGTGGTGTACCGGCGGCCCTCACCGTATTACAGGCTCTCACGAGACTCGTCGTCGTTCCCGCGATCGGCAGCGCATTCAGGTCCATACTGGGGTAGCTAAACACCGCCGGGTTTCCGACGGTGTAGCGCTGACCTTCATAGGCGAAGAAGAAGAAAGCTTTATCCTTCTTAAGAGGTCCGCCAACGGTGGCCCCAAACTCCTTCAGGTTGATTTCCTGCTTCTGATCGCCGGCCAGGAAGGGGTTCCTTGCGTCCGTCCTGTCGGTGCGTCCAAAAAAATTGCCCGTCCCGTGCCACATGTTGGTACCGGACTTCAGCGCGACGCTCGTGACGGAGCCGGGCTTCCAACCGAATTCTGCTTTGGGATTCTGCTGCGTCGTGAACTCCTGGATGGTGTCGATCGCCAACAGCGAAGCCGCGTCGCCGGCGAGGCTGACCGAATTGATGGTGCTCTGGCCGCCCAGGGGTTCCATGGCCGTGATACCGTCCAGAATATAAACGTTGTGCTCGGGACGCAGGCCATTGGTGGTCTGCGTCCAGGCGCCGCCGCCGGGGTAGATCGTCACGCCGGGCCGCAGTTGCAGCAGGTTCATAAAATTCCTGCCATTCAAAGGCAGGTCCGCGATCGTTCCAGGTTGCAGCGTGCCGCCCAGGACGGCGGTCGTGGTCTCCACCAGCGAGACCTCGTCGGTCACGGTAACCTTTTCGGAAATCGCGCCGGGCTCGAGAGAGAAGTCGATCTTTATTTCCCTGCCAACCTCCAACACGACATTCGGGCGCTCGATGCTCTTAAAGCCTGTGAGCTCGGCCCGAATCAGGTATGTCCCGGGAAGAAGGCTGGGCGCGTTGTACGCTCCTGCTTCGTCTGTGGTCAGAACCCGTGATGTGCCTCTCTCCACATCCGTGACGGTCACTCTGGCGCCGCCGATGACCGCGCCGGATGAGTCCGTGATGCTTCCGAGAATACGACCCATATTCGCTTGCGAGAATACTTCGCTTGCGAGAATACCGGCACAGAAACCAGAAACACTGAGAGGCACAGACCTAGAACCGCCTTGGGGGCAGAGATACGCCACAGTGGACGGATGCCGAATGTCACAGAATACATATAGACCTCCTCCGGTCGATGATTTGAAAGACAACGCCTTTTTTTTGCGGGAACGTATCACCGTCACGATTTGAATGTCAACCGGTGGATGGGCACAAGTCGTCCGCTGGGCACGGGGGCGTCTGGGACAACCGGCGGGAAAGGCGAAGTCCCCTCTCAAAGGAGGCTTCGCGGCATTTTGTTAATGGGCGCAGCCACCCCTCCTTGTCCAAGGAGGGGACTTCGGCTTTCTCTTCAGTTGTTTTTAGTGTCCCGTGTCCAGCAAAAGATGTGACCGGAGGGGAATCCGCAACCTCTGGCTAGTTCGATCCAGCTAGCGCCTCGCCGATGACGTGTCCCGTTGCATTGCGCGGGATAGGGATTCCCAGTAATCGGCTCAAGGTGGGGGCAATGTCGATCTGTTGTATTCCGCCAACTCGTTTTCCTGCATTTAAACCCGGCCCCATGGCATACCAGATTGCCTGCATTTTCGTCCTATGCGGATAGAAACCATGGACACCACTTCCGATCGGCGATGCGATCTTGCGCACCAGGTCGCTGGTGACGGCAGCGCTTGGCACGTAGCCATCGGCCAGGTCCAGATACAAGTCACCACCGGCCGGACCGCCCATGCCCATGCCGACGATTTCTTCCGGCCGAAAAACTCGAGTGATAATGTGCTTGCCGGTTTCAGGATCAACGGCAGACAGCAGGGCTTCGGTGGCTTTCCGCAGGACCTCTTCACGTTCAGCTCGAGTCACGATGCCGCCCTTCCAATCCATCGAATTCACCGAGAGGAAGTAATCTCCCCACGGTGGAGCGCATATCCGGGTCTTCGCCAAATCGATCTTGCGATCGGCCGTTTGCGTTAACAGACCGGCGCGTTCGAGCACCGCGTTGGGATAGAAATTTTTTCCGACTCCGGTCATGCCGTGATCACTGACGAGAGACACCGCAGTGTTTGCTCCGGCCGCATCGATCGTGTTTCCAAGCCAGGCATCCTGCAGCTCAAAAACCTCGGAGTAAAAGGGCCACAGCTTTGCGGCGATGGCCGCATTGTATGTGGGACTCTCTGGATCCAGAACTCCCATCCACGTGTGGCCGGCGCTGTCGCTCGCCGATGAGTAGTTGATGATCAGATCCGCATTCGTGCGTTTCAACACGTACCGTGTCCCCGAGTCCAGGAATTCAATGTTCAACCGAATGATTTCCAGCAATCGTCGTTCAGCGGTGCCGTCACCTCCAAGCCAAATCGGCGGGCCGAGCGCCCCTTGCTGGTAAGGACCAAAACCGAGATCCGTAAAACCACCTGCAGCGCGAATGTAATCTTCAGCGATTTCTTTCGGAATAGAACCGCGAAACCCGTTGACGGCTCGTTGATAAAGAATCATTGAAGCGCCATCAAGACCGAGCGAGAACAGGCGAAAACGCGCGTAGCCAAAAACATCGTCTTTGGAGACTCGAAACGCACCGCCCCAGTTGGTCGTTGTGCTACCAGCCTCTACAGGTTTCAACGTTGCGCATGCCGAGTTCTGCACCTTTTGATCCGGGCACACCAAAACGGAATCGAAACCATCAGTGCGGTCGTCTGGGGAATCCAACACGAGAATGTAGAAAACACGGTTGCCAATCCGAACGGACCATTCCCTGCTCCGTCCCTTTGCGGCGCGTAGTCCATTCCAATTTTCGGCTGGGCGCAATTCATCCGCCGTGATGACGGTCGCTGCGGATATAGGATTCCGGAATGCATCGATTCCGATGAAGCGGTCTGCCGGAATGCCTCCAGCTTGCATAGCTTTCAGGTAAGGCTCGGACGGCGCAGCGTGAGTGCCGTTGAGAGCGGCCACACGCTTACCGCCGAGAAGAGCGGTTAACCAGATGGGTTCGGCCGTGAGAACAGTGGAGTCGAAACCATCGCGCTGTTCCAGTAGTGTGTGATCGGCACGAGGCAACACCGGAACCAGGTTCCCCGAAATACCGTTAACGTCGGAATACGCGCCGGTCCATATCGCGGCGTGCCCGGGTGCTGTTTTTGATGGAAACGCCGGCGTGACATATTCTGCATGGACGCCTTTCTCCACCATTCTGGCAACATTCGGCAGTTTGCCGTCGCCGAGTAACCTGTCGATTATCCAGTCCGCGCCGGCGTCCCACGAAATAATGACTAGTCTCTTCGCGGGTGCGGGCACCGCCGCGGCGCCAAACCCCAAAAGAGCAGCCCCCAAGAGGAGGATTCTGATCGGCATAGTCAACGCTGTCGCCGCAACTCGGTCATGAATTTCATTGTACAGAGCTTCCGCGACGGCACCAACGGCATTCACTTCCGGCAACCTGTACCACTATCGCCCTGGTTTCTTCGATTGTTGCGAACGTTTTAGCCGCGAATTGCGCGAATGACGCGAATGGGCCGCACGCCATTAATGCCGTGGGTAACGACAGGAATTCTGGGCGGCCCATTCGCGTCATTCGCGCAATTCGCGGCTCAGATTTTGGTTGCGGCTACGCAGCGCTGTGAGTCCCCGCAACTTGGGTTTGACAATGCCGGCGTTACGATCAATGATCCAGGCGATAGGACACACAACAGAACTGGCCGTACTATGTCCACACTCGAATTCTTCTCCAACCCCGGCTGTGATCCGGTACCTCGCCGATGAACGTCATCTGGAAGCGCGAAGGCGCGAAATGAGCGACGAGCTATGGCGGTGGGACGCCCTCGATTTGGCACGTGCGATTCGTTTGCGTAAGGTGTCGAGCCGCGAGGTGGTTGAAGCCGTACTGGACCGGCTTGCGAGTGTGAACCCGTCGATCAATGCGGTCACCGTGGTCCTTGCGGAGCAGGCGCTCGCAGAGGCTGATCGGGCGGACGCCGCCGTGGCGCGCGGCGGCGAGCTCGGACCGCTTCATGGCGTGCCGGTCACCATCAAGGAAAATGTCGATCAGGCCGACTGCGCGACGACGAGCGGCGTTATTGCCTTCAAGGATCTGATTGCCAGGTGCGACAGCCCCCCGGTTGCGAACTGGAAGGGTGCGGGCGCGATCGTGATCGGCCGCACGAACACGCCGGCGTTCAGCCTGCGTTGGGATACGGACAATGAACTGCGCGGCCGCACCTTCAATCCGTGGATGCGCGAGCGGACGCCCGGAGGTTCAAGCGGTGGAGCCGCTGCTGCCCTCGCCGCCGGCATTGCGCCGCTCGCGCACGGCAACGACTACGGGGGCTCCATTCGGTATCCCGCATACTGTTGCGGTGTCGCCGGTATCCGGCCGACGCTCGGCCGCGTGCCCGGGTACAATGCCACGTCGACAGTCGAGCGTCCGCCCACCGCACAGCTCATGGCCGTCAACGGACCGATGGCGCGGCGCGTGCGCGATCTCCGCGCCGCTCTCCGAGCGATGGCCGCCGGCGACCTGCGCGATCCCTGGTGGACGCCTGCTCCACTCGAGGGTCCCCCCGTAACCCGCCCAATCCGCGTCGCGCTCGCTGTGGATCCTGCAGGTCTGGGCACGCACTCCGATGTGTTGGCCGCCGTGCGAACGGCCGGGCGTGCACTCGAAGACGTGGGCTACCGAGTCGATGAAGTGGACCCACCAGCGGTTAACGCCATCGCGGAACTCTGGTCGCGTCTGGTGGCCAGCGACATTCGGCAGGTCACGCTGCCGTTGATTCGCCAGTTGGGCGACAGAGACGTCAACCGCGCGCTCGACCTCTTCCTGGAAATCACGCCGGAACTCGATCTGTCTGGGTATGCGAAGGGCCTGGCAGACCGCGCGCGTTACTTGCGCGAGTGGATGCTGTTTATGGATCGTTACCCGATTGTAGTTGGACCTGTCTCGACGGAGCCTCCGTTGCCGGTGGGATTCGATCTCACCGGCGCCGCCTGCGCAGCACAGGTATTTCGCGCTCAACGGCTTCTGGTTACCGTGAACTTGCTCGGCCTTCCCGCCGTTGCCGTCCCCACTGGCCTCACCAACGACCTGCCCCTCGGCGTGCAGGTGATCGCAAGCCGCTATCGCGAGGATCTGTGTCTCAACGCCGCAGAAATCATCGAAGCGCAGTGTGGTTCGCTGACACCTATCGATCCTCGGTGATCATCTCCTCGAGCGCCCGTTCATGAATTTTTCGAAGGTCCAGCTTTCCACTGCCAAGGTGTGGAAGAGATTGCACACGGAAGAAAGCGGTCGGCCGCGGCATCCACAGATTTGGAAGGTCGGTCTTCCCCAGTTTCTCGAGGCATTCCTTCAATCGTTCCTCCGGCAAAGTGTGTAGGACGACCAGGCGCTCGCCCTTCTTCGAGTCGGGGATACCTGTGACGGCGAATGACTGTTCAGCAAGCCCCGCCATTTCCTGCAGTCTTTCTTCGATTTTGATATGAGGCACCATTTCGCCTCCGATCTTGCTAAACCGGCTGAGGCGATCGGTGATCTCGAGAAACCCATCCTCATCCACGGTTGCGATATCGCCGGTGACGTACCATCCGTTGCGAAGAACTTCGGCGGTTTTGCCGGGAAGGTTCAGATAGCCCTTCATGACATTCGGCCCTCGTATCAAAAGCAAGCCGGACTCGCCGACCGGACGCGGTTCAAACGTCTCCGGATGAACGATGCGCACACTCACTCCCGGTAGAGCGTGGCCAATTTTGCCTCGCTTGGCTCCAATTTGACGGTAGCCTGCCGCCCGAAAGTCTCGCGTACTGACCGTCACAGCGGGTGAACATTCTGTGCAACCGTAGGCTTCAAGGGGCCGAATTCCAAATTTGTCTTCGAAGGCTTGAGCGGTTCGTCCCTGAAGCTTCTCGGCGCCAACCAAAACAAGGTCGAGACTGCCAAACTGCTCTGGTGTGCAGTGACGAATGTATACCTCGAGGAACGTTGGTGTCGCCAGCAAGAAGGTTACCCCGTATTCCATCACCAATACCCCGACCGTTCGCGCATCGAGTGGATTGGCGTGGTAGACAACACCCACACCCAGTGCCAACGGCAACGCAAACGTGCCGGTAAATCCAAAGGAATGGAAAAACGGAAGAACTCCCAGGAGCTTGTCTTTTGGGCCAAGAGCAAAGACCTGCCCGAGCTGTTCGATGTTGGATCCGATGTTGAAGTGCGTCAGCATCACGCCCTTCGGATCGCCGGTGCTGCCACTGGAAAAAATAATTGTCGCGATGTCGTCTTTCTGTAACTTGGAATTGCCTCGCAGGAAGCGCTCCAGGAGGCATGACGGCAGCATCAATGCCATCAAAGGAGCCAGCACCCTTTCGCCAAAACCCGGATCGGCGGCAAGTTCTTCCACGAAGACCGTGCGGCCGGGAACCTGAACAGGAACGCGTTCAAGCAAAGCTTTGGACGTGACCACCGTCTGCAGTTCGGCCTGTGTAGCGCATGAGGCCAGTCCCTCAGCGGAGAGTGTGTAATTCAGATTCACGGGAATCTTCCCGAGCGCCAGCGCAGCAAAGTTCACGAGCGATCCTGCAACCGAGGGCGGGAGCAAGATGCCCACCATCCTCTGTCCTTCCCAGACCTTCTTCAACCGTCTCGCCAGAAAGATGGTGCGTGTCAAGGCAGAAAAGAAACGGAGGCCGCCCGGCACGCGTGTATCGGCCATGGCGAAGCGGAAGGGATGTTTGCGAGCAGTGCGAATGAACATTTGCGGCAGCGTCCGCATGCGGTTCGCGCGAGAGGAATATGCATCGGTGTGAAGACGCTGAACGGCCTCGCGTACCTCGAATGCTGTCGAGGCTCCTGGCATTGAAGCACCGTAGCTGATGGTAATCACCTCGAACAGCCGCCGCGGCATTTTCCAGAAGAAGCGTTTTTTCTCGTAGCTGAAAATGCTGCCCCAGACTCCGTCGAGGTGTACGGGAATGATTGGCGCATCGATGCCATCCATGATGCGCTCCATCCCACGGCGAAAAGGCAAAAGCTGTCCGATGCGGGTCATCTGTCCTTCGGCAAAGATGCAAACTACATCTCCCTGCCGGATCGCGTTGCTCGCCTCTCGAAGCGATCGGACTAACTCTCGCGGCCGCTGTTCGGATGATATCGGAATCGTATCGATCATCCGGGCGAACAGCTTGATGAAGGCACGATCGTAATAGCCCTTGTACATCAGGAATCGGATGCGCCGTTCGGTGGACGCCATCAGGAGCAGCGCATCAATAAAGGAGAGGTGATTGCAAACCAACAATGCGCCTCCTTTCTCGGGGATGTTTTCTCTGCCGGCGACGCGAATTCGATAGATCGAGTGAACGACCGCCCAGAGCAACAGCCGCAGTAACGCATCGGGCATGAGGACGAGAACATAAAACGTCGCGCCCAGTGTCAACACCGCGCTCGCAAGAAAGACTTGGGAAGGATCGAGGTGCGCTACCGCCTTCATCATGTAGTAAGCACCGGAAGCCAGAAAGATCCCGACGAACGAGAGCAGGTTCGCCGCTCCGATAATCGCGCCTTTCTTGTCCGCCTCCGGCCGGCGCTGAATCAGCGCATTGATCGGTACAACAAAGAAACCCGAAGCGAAACCAAGCAGACTGAGGTAAACAGCGAATGAGGTGAAGCTGAGCGTGGAGATGGAAAGGGCAAAACCAAAGACCGACAGGCCAATAGATCCCAGTGGGATGAATCCGTATTCGATCTTGTGGCCGGAAAGATAGCCGGCGACGAAGCTGCCAATACCGATTCCGATGGCGACTGCGGCTTGCAGCTTCCCGCTATCCGTTTCGGAAAGCTTCAGAACATCCGCCGCATAGAAGACGATGTTGAATTGCAGAAGCGCTCCCAGAAACCAGAAATATGTATTGCCGAGCACGGCAAGCAAAAGAGTACGATCGGCGCGGATCCGGCGGACTTGACAGGCAAAGTCACTAACAAAATTGAATCGGAATCTGCGGGTGGGGTCGGCTGCCGAGACACGGCCGATTCCCAAGCTGGTAAGCAGCCCCATCAATGAAAACCCAACGAGAATCAATCCAGCCCACACCAGCCCTTGACGGAACTGCTCGGCGAGGATGCCGCCTGCGACCGTTCCGGAGATGATCGCGAGGAACGTGCCGAGTTCCAGGATGCCGTTTCCCCAAGACAGACGCTCGGCCGGCAGAAGTTCCGGTAATAGTCCGTACTTCGAAGGGCCGAAGAATGCGCTCTCCGAGCTCACTAGAAAAATGGCTGCCAGCATCACGGGCACACTCTTCAAAGCTAAACCCGCCGTCGCCACAGACATGATGAGAACTTCGGCTGCTCTTGTGCCAATCGTTACCGCCCGCTTGCTGAAACGATCCGCCAAATACCCACCGGCCATTGAAAATAAGATGAACGGCAGCGAGAAGAGAGCGCCCACCACCAGCACCAGCCGATCGCGTTGTTGGATCGGCAACCCCATTCCGGCGATGAGGAAGATCACTATAAACTTATGAGCATTGTCATTGAACGAACCCTGAAACTGCGTGACGATCAGGCTCCAAAACCCCGAATGTTTCACTGAATTGTCTTCGTTCCGCATCTTGAACCTCCGGCTATCACCGGTAACATTGCGGTATTGTCGCTAGATGGCGGCTAGTAACGTGACACTTTTTGCACTGTCACAGTACGGATCCCGAATCGATCTTCGGCAACGACGGTTTTTTGACATTCCGTGGCGTTGAGGCGCCACAAAATTGACACCTTCCACGCGTTGCCTGACGCTTTATTTCATTTTTTCCTGTGTTTTCAAATTGGAACTCGTCGTGCCCCTTGATTTGCAACCACACGATGTGGCGAACGAACCCCGAAAACGATTTTTCGAGCAGGAGGCTCATCCTATGGGTGCATTGAAGCTTGCGTTTGTATCGGCAGGACTGCTGGCGTTGATCACGTACGGTAACGTCTACTACCACACCTCGGAATTCGACGACTTTGTAAGGCATGAGGCGCAGCGGACCCGCTTGAAGAATCAGCTAAAGCAGGAGATCCTGAACAGAGCCAGCGCCTACTCTGTCCACGTGCGAGAAAACGACATCAGTATCACGACCACGGGTGCTGTGTTTCGCGTCGCAGTGGACTACAGGGTTCCCATCGACCTCTTTGTTTACAGTCACGAGCTGCGGTTCCAGACGATCGGCTCCGGCTTGCTGCGTGAATGAACCTGATCGAATGGGCTCAGAGTCGACGTTGGCCTCTCGGCCCCTTGCGTGAACCGAAAATCGGCAGTCGGAGGTGGTCATGTCTCGGCGATGCGAACGCGGGCTAAAGCCCGCGACTACAGGCTTAGCCGAAAAGTTGCCACGATACGTAGTCGCGGGCTTTAGCCCGCGTTTGTACCCGTCTTCACCTACTTCGCGCGAACATTGGTTCAAATAACAACGAGCCCCGTTTCACTTTCGTCCGGCTAACGGTCTTGGCTGAATCCGTTAGTTTGCCTGTTGGAGGAGAAGATCCTTTTCAATGCCTTTTCCAGCGCGTCGGGTACTTCAAGAATGAAGAATCGGTCGGCCGAGTAGCCGTGATCTTCGCCACTCTCATCGATCACGCGGATCAGGCCTTGTTTTGCCGCCTCTGTATCCGGAACAATCTGGTATAGCTTGCCGGCTTCCAGAGATGCTAAATATCCGGTATTGTCGATGCAGACGGCCAAAACTCCTGGGCGCGTTGATTGTGTTTTCATTTCTGGTTCGCGAACGCGATCGACAGTCTCTCTTTCTATTTTGACGCATTCTGAAGAGGCGTGCCTTCTCTCAATTCATCGTTAGCTCGTTTCACTATTTTATCGCCGGCCTGTAAGGGTCCAATAACCTCGATCAGGTCTCCATCCCCGGCTCCCTTACTCACATTCACCCACTCGGCCTTTCCGTTTTTTTCTCTAATGACAAACGTCCGCTCCGTAGTTGTTACGACGCTTGTCTTCGGTACGTAGAGAGCCGGCTTCGCGGTGCGGACGGGCCATTTCACGGTTGCGTACATCCCCGGGGCCAGAGATTGATCGGGATTCATCACGTCGAGTTCAACCGCCATCGTACGCGTTTTGGAATCAAGCGACTGCGCGCGGCGGGCGACCATTCCGGAATAATTGCGCTCGGGGTATGCCGGAACTTGAAACGGCACATTTGCACCCTTTGCAATGGCTCCAACATTTTCTTCCGGCAGCGCGACCGTGACCCGAAGATGAGAGATTTGCTGAAGCACGAGGAGCGGCGCGTCGGATCCAGGGCCAACGAGAGCGCCGGGATGGACGATTCTCTCCGTCACAACGCCGTTGAAAGGAGCCGTCACTCGAAGATACGCTTCCATTTCCTTGACTGCACGAAGCGTAGCCTCGGTTGCCGCCTTTCCGTTACGTATGGCCTCGATGCTCGCCCGCTGCGCCTGGATGCTCCCGCGTTGGGCTTCGACGCTCGCCCGTTGCGCTTCGACCGACCGGAGCGCGATCTCCAGTTCGTTCCCCGAGATCGCACCTGGTGTCTGCGAAGCAACCTTGAGGCGGTCATACGTCGCCTGGGTCGCCGCAAGTGTGGCTTCGAGCGATGCTAAAGTGGCCTCCAACGACGCGAGTTTCGCTTCCGCCTGCAGCCGATCTCCTTCCGCGACTTGAACCTTCGATTCAGCTTCTGCGATTTGCGCCTTCATTTCCGGCGCGCTCAACTCGATCAACAATTCGCCCTCTTTGACCGCGCTGCCGCGGTCCACAAGTACTCGGTCGACGTACCCGGCAACTCGCGAATGCAGAGCGACATTCAGGAATGGCTGAATTTCGCCAGGCAGGGTAATGGTGCGGGATACCGGCTTGGATACCACTGCCGCCATCTCGGGACCCTGCCCCCAGGCGTGTTGTGCCAGCGAGGCTGCGATCATCGTGCTCAATATGAATTTCTTACTTCCCATCATAGTAATGACTCCCACTATCCATCGGATTCAGAGAAAGCGAGCGGGCCGAAGCCTTCCCTTGAAGAATCGCGTAAATCGAAGGCAACACAGTCAAGGTCGCGAATGTGGAAACAATCAGACCGCCGATGACTGCACGGCCAAGCGGCGCGGTCTGCGACCCGCCCTCAGCGAAACCAATCGCCATCGGTATCATGCCGAAGATCATCGCCACGGCCGTCATCAGGATCGCTCTTAAACGACTCGTTGCTCCTTCCTGAGTTGCTTCGAAAATTGGCTGCCCCTCGCGGCGTAATCGCTCGGCAAAGGTGACCAGCAGAATGGAATTGGCGACAGCGATACCGACGGCCATGATGGCACCCATGAACGACTCGATATTCAAAGTCGTGCCGGTAACGCGAAGCATCAGGACGACTCCACAGAGTACGGCGGGAATCGTCATGATGATCGACAACGCCAGGCGAACCGACTGAAAGTTCGCCGCCAGGAGCAGGAAGATCACGACAACAGCGAGCAGCAGTCCAACACGCAAACCGGAAATCGTCTCCTGCAGCGGCGGAATCTCGCCGCGATATTTCACACTGACACCGCGCGGCGGAGCGCCAGCCTTCGCCAAAGCGTCATCCAATTTCGTCTTGGCCTCACTTAGCGTTATTCCGTGGAGATTGGCCGTTAGACTGACGACACGTTGTCCGTTATTGCGCTCAACAAGGCCGGGCATGGTTCCAAGCTTCACTGCCGCCACATCGTCCAAATACGGTTGTGATAGTCCATTCTTCATGACGGGCACGACATTGAGGTCTTCGACGCTTTGAACGCGGTTCTGCGGCAGTTGCACCTGGATTTGAAACCCATTGCCGGAAACCGGATCTCGCCAATAGTTGGCCTCCGTATACCGGGAAGAGGATGTCGCCGGCACAACCGATCGCACCACATCCGACATCGTCAAGCCGAACTGGCCGGCGCGATCCCGGTCGATATTGATATCGATGGTCGGATAGTTGCGCTCTTGAACCGTCTGCAGGTCGCGCAAAAACGGCAGCTTTGCCATTTGCTGTTGGAGCTTTTCCGCATACTGGTAGTCCTCCTGCAGATTTGTACCTGTTACGGCGACCTCGATTGGAGTCGGCGAGCCGAAGCTCAGGACCTGGCTGACGATGTCGGCCGCTTCAAAGGAGACCTGCGATCCCGATAGTTCCTCACTGAGCGCCCCGCGCAAACGTTCACGCAGGAACTCGCCTCGAGGAGTCTCATTCTTTACGGAGACCTGGATGATCGCCTCATTCGGCGCACTCGTGAATAGATGGATGAGCAGGACAGGATAATTCGGGGGCGGCACGCCCGTGAAGTCACTGGTGATGACGACATTGTTGGGACCGATCTCCCGATGAATGATGTCCAAAGCATGGAGCACCATCCGCTCGGTCTCTTCCACTCGCGTTCCGGCAGGCGCTTTCAATCGAATGCGCATCAGCGGACTATTCGTATCCGGAAAGAGTTCTGCTCCCATTCGCGGAACAGAGAAGTACAAGAACGCCATCGAGACGGCCAGGTAGCCGATCACCAGCGGCCAACGCAGGCGGAGTACGACTCCAAGATAGCTCCGATAAAACGATCGCAAACGGCCAAACATGCCTTCGCCTTCTTCGCCGCGATGCGCTTCCCGCATCAGCCAGGTGGAAAAGACGGGGACCAGGCTGCTCGATAGCAAGTAGGATGCAATCATCGCAAAACCCACCGCAAGCGACAGCGGAATGAATAACTGCCGCGCCACGCCCGCCATGAAGAACGAAGGAAGGAACACCGCGAGTATGCACAACATGGAAAGGAACCTGGCGATCGCGGTCCGGCTGCACGCTTCAACCACGGCCCGCGCTCGCGAGACGCCGGGAAGCATCTGGGTATGGATGTTCTCGATTTCTACGACCGCCTCATCGACAAGTACTCCGACCGCGAGAGCCAGTCCTCCCAGAGTCATGATGTTGATCGACTGGCCGGCAGCCCACAAAAATATGACGGCCGCCAGCAACGCAAAGGGGATGTTCAAAACGACAATGGCCGCGCTGCGCCAATCGCGGAGAAAGAGGAGCACCATCAGACCGGTCAGGACCGCGCCGAGCAGGCCCTCGGTCACCAGGCCACGAATGGAGCTGGCAACGAATGGGGACTGATCGAATTCGAGGCGGATATCCACATCTTCGGGTGCAGCCTTCTTGAAATCCGGTATGGCGGCCTTTACACGATTGATGACAGCCAATGTCGATGCGTCTGGACGCTTCGTTACCGGGATGTAGACTGTTCTCTTTCCATTCACATGCGCGTACGCCGTAAGGATGTCCGTTCCGTTCTCGATGGTACCAATGTCGCGGAGAAAGACCGTCGTTCCCGAAACTGGCCGGATCGGCGTATCGAGCAACTCGGGCAGATTTCCGCCGAGGGTCGCATTTGTTCTCGCAATTCGATCCAGCTTTCCTGTTCGCATATCGCCTGACGGCTGAATGACCGTCGCTCTGTTTACGGCGGCAATGGCCTCCTCGGGCGAAATGCGGTACTGCTGCAGCTTGTCCGGATTGAGGGTGATGACGATGGTTCGTTGGGCTCCTCCGAATGGCGGCGGAGCGGAAACGCCTTCGAGCGTCGCAAACAGCGGCCGCACCCGATTCAGCGCAATGTCCTGCAGGTCGCCTTGTGTACGCGAAGGACTGCTGAAAATCAGTTGCGCTACGGCAACGCTGCCCGTGTCGAATCGCGTGATGAATGGCGGCACAGTGCCGGACGGCATGAACGCGCGTGCGCGAGTGACGTAGCCCATCGTCTCTCCCATCGCGGAGGCCATATCTGTGCCCTGATGGAAGACCAGCTTGAGCAGCGCCTGGCCGGGAATACTTCTGCTTTCCACGTGATCGATGCCGGTGATGTAGAGGAAGTGATATTCGTAGTAGTACGTCAAGTATCCTTCCATCTGCTGCGGGTCCATGCCGCCATAGGGCTGCGAGACATAGATCACCGGATCCCCCACCTGGGGAAAGATATCCACGGGCATTCGTTCGAGCGCCAGCACGGAACCAAGCGCAACCGCGATGAGCGCAATCACAACGGTTAACGGACGACTAAGTGCAAGTAGTACGAATCGCATGTTCTCCTACCTTTTAAGATAGTGTAAAACGCATCGGAAAGACGTGCGGTCATAGCCGCACCCTGGAGTTTGGACATTTTTCCGAACTCTTCGTCAATAGCAATGGCATCGATGTCCTCAACTTCACGCTTCGCCCGCAGGCATGTCGTGGGAGCGAAACGTGTGTCCGAATTCCCCTCCTAGGTTAGGAGGGGTGGCTGCGCCACCAAGAAAATGCTCCCGTTCCTTATTGGCGCAGACGGGGTGGTACGGAATGGCGCGAAGCCACCTTATAGATACTCGCGTAGCGCTCCTTATTCAATCGGTGCGCTTCGCGAATATCTATAAGGTCGCTTCGCATCATGGATCGACCACCCCGCCGTTCGCTAAAAAACGCGCGAACGGCACCCCTCCTAATCTAGGAGGGGAATTTTT
>WNGG01009671.1_pt1 | contig 22032 bp, 23 predicted proteins | sample 5400661 | NCBI WGS metagenome assembly WNGG01 (sample SAMN13153372, study PRJNA577476) | soil metagenome | isolation source: 100 cm soil or saprolite under Garry oak tree replicate 1 | place: USA:California | collected 2016-06-15
GGAAGCATCAGGTCGAGCACGCACACGTCCGGCCGTTCGAAGCGGAGCCTGGCCAGCCCTTGGTCGCCCTTACCGACGACGACCGGGTCGAAGCCGGCCGCCGCAAGGTGCTTCGCCATGCCGTCGGCGATCACGGCATCGTCCTCGACGATCAGGACCTTGGCCATACTCGTCTCGGATGCAGGAGGAGACACGGGCCTACCAGGAGCTGCGCGTGGGCTTCACAGCCGCAGTGTCCCACGAGCTGCGCACCCCTCTCGCGCGGTTGCTCGCGCTGCTCGATTCGGCCTCGCTGCCCGGCGCGGACCGCGACGCACTGCTTGCCCAGGCGCGGGAGGAGGTCGAGGAGATGAGCGAGCTCGTCGACGACGTCCTCTTCCTGTCCGAGCTCGAGAGCGGGCGCGAGGTCGTGGCTCTCGGCTCCACTCCGGCGCTGCCGGTGCTGAAAGAGGTGTGCGACAGGGTGGCGGACAGCGCCGAGCGCGCGGACGTGACCATCCGTGTCGAGGCGGGAGCCGACGTCGAGCTGCCGCTGCGCCGGCGCATGCTGCAGATCGTCGCCGAGAACCTGGCCGAAAACTCGATCCGCTACGCGGGGCCCGGAGCGACCCTGACGCTTTCGGCGCGCCCGCACCTGCTGGAGGCTGCCGACGACGGACGCGGGCTCGAGCCTGATGAGCTGTCCCGCGTCTTCGAGCGCTTCTATCGCAGCGACCGGGCCCGCGCCTCGAGGGGCACGGGCCTCGGTCTCGCGATCGTGAAGCACGTGGTCGTGGCGGCCGGCGGCGAGGTGGAGGCGACCGGTGGGCCTGGTCACGGCTTCACGGTGCGTTGTCGTTTTAGGAGTGCACCAGGTTCAGTGTCTTCAGCGAGGCCTTGAGGACGACCCTCGGAATCGGCTGGAAGAGCAGCTTGGGCCCGTCTGCCTGGCCTTTCGTCAATGTCCAGCGCACGAACTTCTTCACGTCTGCGGCCTTGCTCGTCTGCTTCGGGATGATCACGTACGTGAAGGTGCAGATCGGATAGGCCAGCGGTTGCGTCTTCGCCGGGTCGACGATCGAGATGCCGCCGTTGTCCGGTGCGACACGATTGATCGTCGCCGCCGCGGCGGCGATGCCCTTGAGCCCGGGCAACGCGTACGTCCCGGCCCGGTTGCGAATTGCTGCGAACTTGAAGTGGTTCACGAGCGAGAATGCGACGTCGACGTACGTGATGCCGCCGTTGGTCTGCGTCAGGGCGGCCGACACGCCGGAGCTCCCACGGCCGCCTACGCCCGTCGGCCAGTCGACTGCGGTGCCCCTGCCCACGCGCGACTTCCACGTCTTGCTCACCTTGCTCAGGTAGTCGGTGAAGTTGTAGGTCGTCCCGCTACCGTCGCTGCGGTGGATGACGGCGATCGCCGTGTCCGGGATGTTCTTGCCTTTGTTCAGCTTCTTGATCGCGGGGTCGTCCCACTTCTTGATGTTGCCGAGGAAGATCTCTGCCAGCACCTTCCCGTCGAGACGGATCCGGTTGGGCCCGCCGTCGAGCCGGTAGGGCACCGACGTTGCCGAAAGCGCCCACGGGATCTGAACGCAGCCCTTGCACGCGGCGAACTGATCCGGCGTCAGCGGCGCGTCACTGGCTCCGAAGTCGACCGTGCGATTCGTGATCTGGGCGATTCCGCCGCCGCTGCCGATCGGGCCGTACGTGACGTTGATGCCGAGCGCCTGATCGACCTTCGGAACCCAGGCCTGAACGAGCTTGGAGACGAAGGTGCTTCCCGCCCCAATCAGGTTCGAGCTCTGCGCGCTCGAGCGTGACGCGCCTGCGCTGCTCGTGAGTGCCAAGGCCGTGATGCCCGCCAGCGCGAGCAGAGTGGTGATCTTCCGTGTCACGCGTATTCCTCCCCTGTCCTAGTGGTGTCCACCCGAGGATGCCGTCCCGCTGGAGCCGCATGGGCTGATGCGATGTTGCGGTTCGGTGACAAGGTGGTTACAGGCGCCACCAGAGGCTCGGGCGCGCTTTAGGGTTCGGACTCCGTGAGCGCCGTGCCGTCGACGACACCGCTCTTGACGTCGCGACGGCGGCTTGCCGATCGCCTCGGAGACCGCGGGTTCTATGCGGTGACCCTCGCCGCTTCGCTCCTCTGCGTCGCCATCGTCGGGGCGATCGTCTGGAAGGTCTTCGCTCTCGCCGACCTTTCGATCTCGCGGTACAAACTGAACTTCTTCACGACGACGGTCTGGGACCCCGTCAAGAATCACTACGGCGCGCTGTTGTTCCTGTACGGCACGGCCGTCAGCTCCTTCGTGGCGCTGTTGGTCGCGACGCCGCTCTCGATTGCGATCGGGCTCTACCTCAGCGAGCTCGCGCCACGGGGCATCCGGGGACTGATCGCATCACTCGTGGAGATGCTGGCCGCGATTCCGAGTGTTGTGCTCGGCCTCTGGGGCATTCTCGTCCTCGGGCCGTTCATGGCCGCTCACGTCGACCCATGGCTTCACGACACGCTCGGTTGGACGCCGATGTTCGCGGGTCAGGTCGGCCAGAACGGCCTGAGCATGCTCACCGCGATCGTGATCCTGACGATCATGATCGTGCCGATCATCTCGAGCATCAGTCGCGAGCTGTTCCTCAGCGTCCCGGCCGAGCTCGAGGAAGGTGCGCTGGCGCTCGGTGCGACGAGGTGGGAGATGGTGCGCGGAGTCATCCTGCCGTCGGCTCGTTCGGGCATAGCCGCGGCGATGATCCTCGGGCTCGCGCGCGCTCTCGGTGAGGCGATCGCCGTCACGCAAGTGATCGGCGGCGCGACGCGATTCAACGCCTCGTGGTTCGCGCCCGCGGACACGCTCGCCAGCAAGGTCGCCGGGAACTATCAGAGTGCGTCGACGAAGGTCGAGGCGTCGTCGCTGATCTACCTCGCTGCGATCTTGCTCGTGATCGGGCTCGTCGTGAACGTGATCGCGCAGGTGATCATCCGGCGCTTCGATCCGGTTCGCTCAGCGAGCCGCGCATGAGCGCGGTGAGCCCACAGGTCGACCTTCGTCCCGGAGGCAGGCTGCGCCGACGCCGAATCGTGAACAGGATCATGGAATCGCTCGGCACACTCGCCGCGCTGCTCGCCGTCACCGTCCTCATCATCGTCGTCGTCTCCGTCGTGCGAAAGGGAGCGCCCTCGCTGAGCTGGCACTTCCTGACGGCGAGGCCGAACCTGTTCGGCGGTGCCGGAGGCGGCATCTCGAACGCGATTGTCGGGACGGCGATCATCGTCGGCGCCGCGACGGCAATCGCGGTCCCCGTCGGGGTGCTGATCGCGATCTATTTGACGGAGTTCGCCCGGAAACAGGTGGCCCTCACGATCCAGGTCATTGTCGACGTTCTCGCCGGGCTGCCGACGATCGTCGTCGGAGTCTTCGTCTACGGCCTGCTCGTCGTCGGACATCAACAGAGCGGTCTTGCAGGCTCGGTCGCGCTCTCCATTGTCATGCTGCCGCTGGTCGCGCGGGCGGCGCAGGAGGTTCTGTTGCTTGTCCCGAGCGCGTTACGCGAGGGCTGCCTGGCGCTCGGCGTCAGTCGGTGGCGCGCGGTGCTCGGCGTCATCCTCCCGACTGCATTCGGCGGAATCGTCACGGGGACCGTCCTCGCGGTCGCTCGTGCGGCCGGCGAGACAGCACCGCTGCTGTTCACGAGCTCCATCTTCTCGAGCACGGTCTCTACGGACGTCACGCACTCGATGGCGAACATCCCAGTACTGATCTTCATCTACTCGGAGCAACCCGATGCGGCGCTTCACCAGGACGCGTGGGCCGCGGCCGTCGTGCTGATCGGGTTCGTGCTGCTTGCGAGCCTGGCCGCCAGGGGGTTGCTCGCACGTTCCAGGAGAAAGCTCGGACGGTGAGGACGGGCGCCGTTACGATCCCGATCGACGTGGCGCCGGTCGAGATCGCTCAACAGCGGAGGGCGCCGGTGCCTGACCAGCGCGAGGTCGTTTTCGGCATCCGCGACCTGAGCGTTTCGTACGGCCCCGTGACGGCCATCAGCGGTGTCGACCTCGATGTCTACCGAAACCTCATTACAGCGGTGATCGGCCCATCGGGTTGCGGGAAGAGCACCTTCATCCGCTGCTTGAATCGCATGAACGATCTCGTTCCGGGCACACGGATCGACGGGAAGATCCTCTACCGGGGCCAAGACCTCTACGCAGACGGCGTCGACCCAGTGGAGGTGCGGCGCCGGATCGGGATGGTCTTCCAGCGGGCGAACCCCTTCCCTAAGTCGATCTACGACAACGTCGCGTGGGGTGCCCGCGTGCTCGGCATGAAGAAAGATCTCCACGAGCGAGTCGAGAGGGCCCTGACAGGCGCAGCGCTGTGGGACGAGGTCAAGGATCGTTTGAAGAAGAGTGCCCTCTCGCTCTCAGGAGGACAGCAGCAGCGTCTCTGCATCGCACGGGCAATCGCGATCGAGCCGGAGGTACTGCTGCTCGACGAGCCGGCGTCGGCGCTCGATCCGATCGCGACATCCGCGATCGAGGAGCTGATGCACGAGCTGAAACGGGACTACACGCTCGTCATCGTCACACACAACATGCAGCAGGCCGCCCGCGTCGCCGACCTCACCGCGTTCTTCTCGCTCGAGGTCGGCGACGGCAGGCGCACGGGCGTGCTCGTGGAGTACGACACGACTGACAAGATCTTCACGAACCCTTCCGACAGGCGCACTGAGGACTACGTCACGGGCCGCTTCGGATGAGGACGACGTTCCAGGAAGAGCTCGACCTGCTCGAAACGACGCTGCAGGAGGAAGGCGCGCTCGTTCTCCGCGCGCTGCGCGGCGCGATCAACGCACTCGAGCAGCGCGACGAAGAGCTCGCCGACGAAGTGATCGCCTTCGACGACGACGTCGACGAGCGGTACGTACGCATCGAGGAAGGGATCCAACTGCTGCTCGCCCGTCAGACACCGGTGGCGAGCGATCTCCGGCTCGTGCTCGCGATCCTCCACATCAACTTGCATCTCGAGCGGATGGCAGACTACTGCGTGACGGTCGCGAAGCTGTCGAAGCTTGTGCCCGAGGTCGACCCCGGCCCGCGCTTTGTCGAGGGCTTCGAGGAGATGGGGTCGCGGTGCGAGGAGATGATCCGGATCGCACTCGACTCGTTCGGCAACCGCGACCTCGCGGGCGCCGAGTCGCTGGTCGACCTCGACGAGCTGATCGACCGCGCCAACCGGCGCGTTGTGCAGCGGATCCTCGAACTGGGAGAGGATCCCGAGATGCGTGAGTACGGCCTGCGTATGGTCGTGGTTTCGCGGGCGCTCGAGCGCATCGGCGACCACGCGGTCGACATCGGCGAGCAGACGGCGTACCTGCTCACGGCCGAATTCCGCGAGTTCACCGACGCCTCGCACCCCTCGCCCCGCGAAGCCTGACAAACTCCGCGCGTCATGGCGCGGATCTCCCTCGTTCCGCAGAAGCGTGAGTTCTTCGTGCTCTACAGCCGGGCGGCGCGCAACGCCGTCGAGATCGCCCGCTTGCTCGTGCAGTTGCTCGAGGAGTTCCCGCGCGACGGGGGTCTGCTGCGTGACATCAAGGAGCTCGAGCACGAGGGCGATCGCTTGACGCGCGAACTCGTCGACCTGCTCAACCGGACGTTCGTCACGCCCTTCGACCGCGACGACATGTACCAGCTCTCGAGCGCCCTCGACGACATCTGCGACCACATCGACGAGGCGGCCGGCAACATCGCCGGGTACGGCGTTTCCGAGATCCGCCCTGCGGCCAAGGAGCAGGCACAGGTCATCCTGCGCTCGACCGAGAAGCTCCGTGAGGCGGTCGAGCGTGTCGATGGTTTCAAGGACGCGGGCAGGCAGCTGAACGAGCTTCGTGATCTGGAGGACGAGGGGGACCGGCTCAACCGAGAGGCGGTCTCGCAGCTCTTCAAGACGGAGGACGACGCGATCGCGATCATCCGTTGGAAGGACATTCACGAACAGCTCGAAGAGGCCGTCGATGCGTGTGAGAACGCCGCCGACGTGCTCGAAGCGATTCTCGTCAAAAACCGCTAGGCCGTGAACGACGCCCTACTGGTCGTCGTGGTTGCGATTGCGCTCGGCTTCGACTTCACGAACGGCTTTCACGACACGGCGAACGCGATCGCGACATCGGTCGGCACACGCGCCGTGACGCCGCGGATGGCTGTGCTGATCGCGTCGGTTGCGAACCTCGCGGGAGCGTTCGTCACGACGGCGGTCGCGAAGAGCATTGCGAAGGGAATCATCGACGCCAATCTCGCCACGATGCAGACATTGGTCGCAGCCTTGATCGGAGCGATCGCATGGAACCTGCTGACGTGGTGGTTCGGCCTGCCGTCGAGCTCCTCCCACGCGCTGATCGGCGGGCTGGTCGGCGCGGCCTTGGTCCAGTCCGGCGAGAAGGGCGTGCTGTGGCACGGCGTCGCTCACAAGGTCGTGATCCCGGCCCTGCTTGCACCGGCGATCGCCTTCGGCGCGGCGTTCGTGCTCCTCGTCCTCATTTACCGGGTCTTCTCCTGGGTTAACCCGGGCATCGCGAGCCGCGGATTCCGACTGGGGCAGCTCGGCACCGGCACGTGGGTTGCGTTCACGCACGGGGCGAACGACGCGCAGAAGACGATGGGTGTGATTGCCCTGGCCCTGGTGTTGCACCGCCACGGAGACGTCGCCGCACTCGAGGTCCCGACCTGGGTGAAGATCTCGGCGGGCCTCGCGATCGGCCTCGGCACGTACGCCGGCGGGTGGCGGATCATTCGCACGCTCGGCCAGCGCGTCTTCCAGATGGAGCCGGAAAGCGGCTTTGCCGCACAGGCTGCGGCCGGCACGACGATCTACCTGGCGACGAAGTACGGCTACCCGCTTTCGACGACGCATGTCGTCTCGGGCGCGGTGATGGGCGCCGGGGCGACGAAGCGGCTCTCCGCGGTCCGCTGGGGCGTCGCCGGGAACATCGTGGTGGCCTGGGTGCTCACGATCCCGGCGGCGGCTGCCGTTGCTGCCGCCTTCTACTGGCCGGTGCAGGGCATTTTCTAGCCGTACCGGAATCCTGCTGTTTCTCGTTGACCTTCCAAGGAGATCCACTCCGTCAGGTCGACACCAACAGCAAGGGGGGCACCAAGAGCATGAGCATCCTCTGGATCATCCTGATCGTGGTCCTCGTGCTCGCGCTGCTCGGCTTCTTCTCGCGCGGGTATTGGTAGACGCGTAGCGTCCGTCCGGAGCGAAGCTCCCGTCCGCGAAGCGGACCAGTGGAGGGGGTCTTGGGGGAGACGCGTAGCGTCCGTCCGCGTAAGCGGACCAGTGGAAGGGGTCTGGGGGAACCGGGAGGTTCCCCCAGCGGGCGCAAGGGGCCCCGGGAGGTTCCCCAAGAGCGGGAGCCGACACCCCTCTAGGACCTCCAACCTCTGAAGAATGGGCCGCCCGGCACTTGCCGGGGCACCTTCCAGCACTACTGGGCCTATGCCGGCATTGACGGCAGCCTGAAGGAAGGGCGGATGCCGCAGCCGCCGCGGGCGCTGCGCGCTGTCCCGTTCGCACGCGGTCTCGTCAGGCTTGCCGCTTCGCTTTCGCCGCTGTTCCGCCGTACCGGGGTGGCCCGCGGCCGTGAGCGCCTGTTCCTCGTCGCTGCGATCCTCGCCCCGCTCGCGCTCGTCTTCACGCCGAACTGGGTCGGGCTGACCGTCGGGGGACTGACGACGTTCGCGCTGCTCGGCTGGCTCCTGCGCGGGCGCACGCTCTACCTGCACGGCGCGGAGCACCGCGCGATCGCGGCGCTCGAGGAGCGCCGTCTGCGTGCGACGTGGGACGGGAGCGCCCGCCCGTCGCGTTTCTCGCTGCGCTGCGGCACGAACTTCGCCGCGTTGCTGATGCCGGTGGCCGTGTTCGGCGGCCGCTTCTGGCCGCTTCCCCCGACGGCGTTCACACCGCTCGTCGTCTCCGTGCTCGCACTGGCGCTGACGATGGAGCTGTGGCTGCTCGTGCAGGGCTCGGCACGACTCGCACGCGTGGTGCTCTTGCCCGGCCTCGGACTGCAACGGGTCACGACGCGTGAGCCGGAGCTCGAGGAAACACGTGTCGCGCTGACGGCTGTCGCGTCGGTTCTTCGAAGAGAACTCACGCATCGATAGCCTCCGGGGGTGGACCCCCACGCGAACAGCATCGAGGCCCACGACCTCGTCCGTGAGTTCAAAAAGGGCGCGCGCGCGGTCGACGGCATCGATCTGCACGTCGACCCGGGCGAGATCTACGGCTTCCTCGGCCCGAACGGCGCCGGCAAGTCGACGACCGTCCACATGCTCACGACGCTACTGCCGCCGACCGCAGGCACGGCCACCGTCGCCGGCTACGACATCGTCCACGAAGGGCCGGCCGTGCGGAAGGTCATCGGGGCGGCGCTGCAGGAAGCGGCGCTCGACCCCTATCTCACGGGTCGCGAGCATCTGCGCCTGCAGACCGCAATGCACGGCATCACCGGCGAGGAGCGCAAGCGCCGCAGCGACGAGCTGCTCGCCCGCGTCGGCCTGACCGAGGCGGCCGATGGCAAGATCCGGGGCTACTCGGGCGGGATGAAGCGCCGCCTCGACCTGGCGCTCGCGCTCGTGCACCGCCCGCGGATCCTGTTCCTCGACGAGCCGACAACCGGGCTGGACATCCAGAGCAGGACGGCGCTCTGGGAGGAGGTCGGGCGCCTGGCGAGGGACGAGGGAGTCACCGTTTTCCTGACGACGCAGTACCTCGAGGAGGCCGATGTCCTTGCCGACCGGGTCGGGATCATCGACCACGGGCACATCGTCGCCGAGGGCACACCGGAGCAGCTGAAGGCAGAGATCGCTAGGTCGACGATCGAGGCCGTCCCCGCCGACCCGGAACAGCGCGGCTCCCTGACGGCAGTGCTCGAGCGCTTCGGCGCTCCGACGACCGGCTTTGGACCCGGCAGTGTCGCCGTGCAGCTGGCTTCCACCGACGGGGACATCGCCGCGATCGTGCGGGCGCTCGACGCGGAGGGCGTCCGCATCGCCCATTTCCAGATCCACGAACCGACGCTCGACGATGTGTTCCTCGCGAAGACCGGTCGGCACCTCGAGGGCGCCGGCGAAGAGGTAGAGGAGCAGCAGGAGGAGTCCGTCCCCGCCTGATGCGGAACGCGCTCATGCAGGCGGGCATACTCGGCCGGCGCGCGGTCGTCCGCACTGCCCGCCAGCCGGCGAACGTCATCTTTCCGTTGATCTTTCCGATGCTGCTCCTCGCCGTGAACGCCGGGGGGTTGAAGGCGGAGACGAGGCTGCCCGGCTTTCCGACCAACTCATTCCTCGCGTTCGGGCTTGCCGTACCGTTCGTGCAGGGCGCGCTCCTCGCCACCGTGAATGCGAACGTCGAGTTTGCGCGAGACATCCAGACCGGCTTCCTCAACCGCCTCGCGCTCACGCCCGTGCGCGGGCTCGTGCTGCTCGTCGGCCAGCTCGGAGGCCTGCTGACGATCGCGCTCGTGCAAGCGGTCTTCTATCTCGCGGTCGCCGTCGCGTTCGGCGTGCGTCTCGAAACGGGAATTGCAGGCGCCGCGCTGCTGCTCCTGCTCGAGGCCGTGATCGCGCTCGCCTTCGCGTCGTTCGGGAGCTGGGCCGCGCTGCGCACCGGTTCGACGGAAGCTGTCCAAGGCTTGTTCCCGGTCTTCTTCGTGTTCCTGTTCCTGTCGTCCATGAACATCCCGCGTCAGCTGATCTCGACGACCTGGTTCCGCTGGGTCGCGACCGTCAATCCCGTCTCGTACCTGATCGAAGCGGTGCGGTCGCTCGTGATTCAACACTGGCGATGGGAGACGATCGGCCTCGGGTTTGCGGTTGCGACGGGAATGAGCCTGATCGGGTTCGCGCTGGCGACGCACGCGCTGATCGGAAGGCTGGCGCGGACGTGAAGGAAGTATTCGACGTCGCCAGGGCGGTCGCGTGGCGGCAAGCGCACACGTTCTTCACGAATCCGTCCTTCCTGTTGCCGTCGCTGCTGTTCCCGCTCTTCTTCTTCACGGCGTTCGTCGGCGGGTTGGCACGGATTCGGCAGGTGCCCGGATTCGACTTCCCGCTCGGGTACACGGCCTTCCAGTTCGTGTTCGTCCTGCTGCAGTCGGCCGCGTTCTCCGGCGTCTTCACCGGCTTCGGCATCGCCCGCGATTTCGAGAGCGGCTTCATGCGCCGGCTGATGCTGGCGGCGCCGAAGCGCAGCGGCATCGTGCTCGGCTACGCCGTCGCAGGGCTGATCCGCTGGTTGACCGTGATCACCGTCGTCACGGGTGTCGCGTTTCTCGCGCGGATGAAGATCGGCGGCGACGGTGTCGATCTCTTCGGGCTCTACGCGCTCGGTTTCCTGCTCAGCATCGCCGGGACGCTTTGGTCGACGGGCGTCGCGACGCGGCTGCGCACGCAGCAGGCGTTCCCGGTCATGCAGATGCCCGTCTTCATCCTGCTCTTCTTCGCGCCGGTCTACGTGCCGCTCGACCTGCTGCAGGGCTGGATCCACGCCGTCGCGAGCGTCAACCCGATCACGGCGCTGATGGAAGCGGGCCGCGGTCTCATTTCCGGGCGCCCGGAGCTGACGCTGGCCGCGTTCGCGATCGTCTCGGGCCTGATCGCCGGCTTCGTCCTCTGGGCAATCCGGGGCCTGAGACGTGCGGAGGCTGCTGGAGCCGCATAATGTCCTGCTAATGGAGCACGAAGCCTGGCCGACTCCCCAGACGCCGGCGCGCGAGCCGTTGCCGCGCGTGGAAGACCTGCCGGTGGCCGAGCAGGGCTACGAGCAGGAGAGCGTCAAGGCCGCATTCGACTCCTTCTACCGCCACGCCGCGCAGCTCGACGCGGCGTTGCGCACGCTCGAGGCGGTCGACTCGTTCCACCGTCACGCCTCTGCCCTCCGCGCCGACCTGCGCTCCCTCCGCTCAGCCGGTTGGACGCAACAGTCCTGGTCGGGGCCGCCGTCGTACGGATACGGGCTGCGCGCTCCGCGGGAAGGCGTTTCCCCGGTGGTCTGGCGCGTGGCCGGCGAAGTCGGGTTCCTGATCGCGGTCGCGGTCGCGCTGGGGCTCGCGAACCTGTCCTGGTGGGCGATCGTGCTGGCGATGGCCGGTGCGCTCGTGGTCGTCTGCGCGATCGAGTGGATCGCGGGACGCGAAGAGCTCGCGTTTGCGCGTCCGGCGCCGCCGGCCTCGTTGCATCCCGTGGTCGAGGCGCAGCGCGCCGAGGACACAGAAGAGCACGAGGCGCTCGGCTGGACGGCCTTCGAGGAGGCGCAGGAGCCTTCGGACGCGATGACGATCATCGGCGTGCCGCCGCGCGAAGAACAGGACGAATCCGCCGCGGGAGTCGCGCCCGAGGAGACCGAGCCCGACCCTGACGACGAGCCCGAGCCGGAGCTGCCTCCGGCCGCGGAGGAGACTCCGGGACAGAACGGAGAGCGGCGCTGGTGGCGACGCCACTCGCACGACGAGCCCGATGCAGCGGTGGAGCAGCCGAGACACGTGCGCGTGCTCCCCGCGGGCGAAAGCGATCCGTGGGAGCAGGGCTTCGACGCGCCGGTCTCGGCCGAGGCCGACGTGGTCGGCGAGCCGGACGAGGACACCGACGAGTCCCTCGTCGCCGAGCAGACGGGCCGGCGGCGCTTCCGCAGGCGCTGACTACGCCGCGCGGGCGAGCGCGTCGCTCAGCTCGAGTAGGACCCCCGGGCCGTCGAGGTTGCCGATTCGAACCGGGTCACCGCGGCGTCTGACGACGAGCAGTTCGCTCCGCCGGTAGTCGACCGACACGATCTCGTCCAACGGAACGGCGAGCCGGCCGGCCCCGTTACCGGCCAGCAGCAAGTGGAGAGGTCCGAGCTCCAGCTTGCCCGCGTGCCTCGGACGTTCGCCCTCCTGCCACCACACGGCATAGGTCCGTCGGTTCATGTTCGAAGGATCGGGGTCGAGGCCCCCGACGGCATCCGCACCGAGGCGCAGGAGAAGTGCGGAAAAGCCGCAGGCCGGTTGGGTTCCCGCCCGGATGGCTTGGCCCTGGGCTGCGCCGACACTGAGCACAACGTTCAAAAGGAGGAACCATGTCGACGAAGAGAATGTTCGTGCTCGCCGCCGCAATCGCGCTGGTGGCCACCGCGCCAGCAGCCGCTGGGACGACCGCGACGATCACGATCAGCCATCAGATGCGCGGCTGCCATATGTGGCAGCTGGGCAACGCCAAGCCGACCCCGACGCTGAGCGTCACGCTCAAGGCCGGCACCATTCTGCGCTTCGTGAACAACGACGTCATGCCGCACAAGCTCGTCCAGCAGGCGGGGCCGAAGCTCAGCTTGACGCGGGCCAACATGAGCCACATGTCTGCGACCACGTCGGTGAAGCTCGTGCACAAGGGCGTCTACCGCTTTTCGACGAAGCCGGGTGAGGACTACAAGTCCATGTCGATGATGAAGACGACTGGCGAGGACTACGTCCTGCACCTGACCGTGCGCGTGAAGTAGCTTCAACGCGTGGATACGTTCGAGATCGCCGCTGTCAAGCAGCGGCTCGGCGAGGCCGGCGGAGGCTACGAGGTCGTTCATGAATCCGCCGGTCTCGAGTTGGGTGTCTACGTCCTCGTTGCACCGGAGCCCGACCGCCAGCAGCCGCACAAGGACGACGAGATCTACGTCGTGCTCGAAGGCAGCGGCGTGCTGCAGGTTGAAGGCGACGAGGTCCCGGTGCGCGAAGGCAGCGCGGTGTTCGTCGAGGCCGGCGCGGACCACCGCTTCACGGCCTACGAGCAGCTGAGCGTGCTCGTCATCTTCGAGCGCAAGCCTGCGGGAAACCCGTAGCCCTCAGTCACGCTGCCTATCTGGTCCGGCGCGGAAGAGAAGCTCGGCGTCGGTCTCGAAGCCTAGGCGGATCCGTCCGCCAACAATTTGTGCGACAACGCATAGCGCACGAGCTCGGCGCGAGTCGACAAGCTCAGCTTCTGCATGATGTGCGCCCGGTGCGACTCGGCCGTGCGGACCGAGATGTACAGCGCTTCTGCGATCTCCTGGTTCGTGTGACCGAGCGCGAGTAGTCGCAATACCTCGCGCTCGCGCTCCGAGAGTGGATCTGCCTCGGCTGCCGCCCGGTCTCGCGCCTCTGCCGCGACCATGCGGGCGCCGAGGGCCGGGTGGACGTAATTGCCGCCGCCTGCGACCTCGCGCACGGCGGTGACGACCTCCTCGTCGGCCGCCTCCTTCAGCACGTAGCCCTGTGCACCCCCGGCGAACGCCTCGCGAACGTAGCTCGGATCGTCTTGCATCGAGAGCACGAGCACCTTCGTGCCGGCCGATTCCCTGAGCAGCTTGGGAAGGACCTCGATGCCGCTCTCGCCGGGCATGACGACGTCGAGCAGGATGACGTCGGGCTTCAGCGCCCGCGCACGGAAGATCGCGTCTTTGGCGTTTCCCGCTTCGCCGACGACCTCCATGTCTTCCTGCGCGTCGAGCAAGAGGCGCAGTCCCGAACGCACGACGGCGTGGTCGTCGACGAGGACGACGCTGATCACAGTGAGACCTCGACCGCGATCGTCGTGCCGGCGTCGGGTGATGTCTCGACGGTGAGCCGGCCTTCGTGGAGCTCGGCGCGTTCGCGCATGCCCTCCAGGCCGAGGCTGTCCTCGTTCACTCCGGCCGGATCGAAGCCCACGCCGTTGTCCTCGATCACAACCGTCGCCGACGTGTCGCGACGGACGAGCAGGATGCTGACCTTCGTTGCCTCCGCGTGCTTGACCACGTTCGTCAGGGCCTCCTGGACGATTCGATACAGCGTCGTCTCGGCTTCGGTCGGCAGCCTCGCTTCGCCGAGCCGCGCCTCCAGGTCGACATCGATGCCACTCGATTCCGAGAACGTCTGGACGAGCCGCTCCAGAGCCGGCACCAATCCAAAATCGTCGAGCGTTTTCGGCCGGAGCTGTACGGCGAGCCGTCGAACATCCTGCAACGTCCCCACCACGAGCTCGCGCAGGTCACCGACCGCCTTCGCCACCGCGTCGCCGCTGCCGGCGTTGTCGACGGCGCGCAGGCCGAGCAGGATCGAGGTGAGCGCCTGGCCGGTCTCGTCATGTAGCTCGCGTGCAAGGCGACGGCGCTCGACCTCCTGGCCGGCGACGACGCGGCGCAACGCGTCTCGTGCAATGCGACGTGAGAGGTCGACGGCGATCGACGCGCGTAGCGCGAATTGCTCAGCCAGTCGAAGATCGGAGCCCGTGAACCGCTGATCTTGTCCGATCTTGTCGTGCGCTATGAGCACGCCAATCGTGCGCTCGCGGACACGAAGGGGCACGTAAAGCCCAGTCGATGCGCCGAGTCGCCGTGCGACGTCCTGATCGACCTCGGGATCCTCGAGCAGCGAGTCCACGCGTTCGCTGCGCCCGCGTTCGAGGACGCGCCCTGTCTTGGAGTCGTGCGTGAGCAGCTCCACCGCCGTGAGATCGGCTGCCCCTTCCCCGTCGGCTGCTGCGATGCGCAGCCCGTCGCCGGCCGGCAGCGCGATTGCGACGAGACGCGCGTCGATCAGCTGACGTAGCCTCGTCGCAACGAGATCCAGCAGCGGATCGAGCTCGAGCTCTCCGACGAGCGCGGCCCCGACCTCATTCAGCGACTCGAGCTGCTGCGACCAAGCCGTCGCCGACTCGTATAGACGAGCGTTCTCGACTGCGACCGCCGCCTGCGCCGCCAGCAGCTTGACGAGGTCCTCATCCTCGTCCGTAAAGTCGTCTTGCTTCTCGGTGAGATAGAGGTTGCCGTACGCCACGCCGCGCAAGAGGATGGGAACGCCGAGGAAGGTGTGCATCGGCGGGTGTCCCGGCGGGAACCCGACGGAGCGCTGATCTTCCGAAAGGTCGTGCAGCCGCAGCGGCCGTGCGTCCTGGATCAGGACGCCGAGGATGCCGCGCCCGTGCGGCGGGTCGCCGATCTGCGTCTGCACCTCTGGGCTGATGCCGTGGGTGACGAAGCGTTCGAGCCCGCTGCCGGAGCGATCGATGACGCCGAGCGCCGCATACTGCGCGCCGGTCACGCGGGCGGCGGCCTCGACGATTCGCTCGAGCACCCCGTCGAGCGAGAGCTCCGAATTGATCGCGATGCCGGTCTCGACGAGCGCCCGGAGGCGGTCGATCTCGCGCGTCGTAGCCATCTGTTGAATGCTGACACAACGGGCCGATCGATCCCGGTTACGCTCTTTGCCGGCGTGAAGAGCTTCAGCGCAGACGAGGCCCGAAGAGTCGGCGAGGAGATTGGCATCGATTGGAACTCGGCGCCGTTCGACACCGAGCAGTTCCGAATGGGGATGGACGTGGAGCTCGAGCACGGCGTTCACGATCCGGTGACGAACGTCACGCACGATGATCCCATCGTGACCGGCAAGATCGCGTTGGCGCACCTCAACGAGTTTCCGGACTACTACACCCGGCTCGAACGGATGGAGGAAGACGCCAAGCGAGAGCACGGCGGTTAGGCGACCTTCGCGCGCGTCGTGCTGCGGAAAAACCGCACGCCGACAGCGGCGAATCCCACGAACTCGACGGCTCGTCACTGATGGCAGCACACCTTCCTCCCGCTTGACTGCGGACCAATCCCGGAACCACCACAAGGATTGGAGGAAGAGATGAGCACCATCACAGCTGACAACCGGGTCGCGACCGCGTTGCGCGGCAAGAGCAACCCGCTTCGGAAGCTCTTCGAGTGGGGCGGCTTTGCTGCCGGCGCGATCCTGGTCACGTTCGGCGTCGTCGCGATCGTCATGGGGTTCGGTGGCCGCTCGACGGTGTCCGACAGCCTGAAGCAGGAGCACATCGTCGGCACGCCCGACATGACTCCCGCGCTGATCGCGAAGGAAGCCAAAGACGCCGGCCTCACAGGTGTCGATCTGCCGACGGTGGCCGTCGCCGGCCAGACGGTCAACAGCGGGCCGCGGGCCCGTGCTTTCGCGAGTTACATGCGAATTCACGCTCTCGAGGCAACGGGCGGTTACACGTACGCGCAGATGGGTCGCTTCCAGGCGAAGCCCGATACGCCGAAGGCGCAGCTTGCCGTCGGCGGCGGGACTGACAACCCGCAGTGGGCCATCATGGACAGCGCAACGAAGCAGCCGGTGTCGAACGGCGTCCGCGATATCTGGGTGACCGAGACGGCGCTGACGACCGCCCTGAACACGTCCTACATGGCCGATCGGCTCGGCCTGTTCGGGATTGTCGTGGGTGTGGCCCTCCTGCTGAGCGGGATCGGCTTCATCGTCCTGGCGTTTGCAGCGTTGCACCGCAAGAGGGACGCCGAGCTCCTGTAGGAGACGGCGCAAGCAGAGCCGGCGCGAGGTGGTTTCCGCGTAACGCGCCGGCCCGCCGCCAGCGAAGACCGCTTCCGCAGGAGCGGTCTTCGCCGTTCTCGCGAATGCCCTGGCGCTTCGGTAGAAGCCCGCAACCCAGATCGGTGGCCGGCCCGATGCCCGATCTGTTGACGGCGCGGAGACTGACGCCGTGAGCCAGATCGAACCCAAGACCTGCACGCTCCGCCTCGTCGCTCAGGATCGCACCGAGCCGTGCACGCGCGAGCGGTGCGCGTTTTGGGAGCCCGGCGGCGCCGTCGTCGAAGGCGATTGCCTCGTCGAGCGCCTCGGCGTCGACGTTCGCCGGCCCGATCTGGCCGCGTACCTGCTCGAGGCGCGCGAGCGGCTCGAGGACGCCAGAGATCTCGCCGAGGCCGAGGCGGCGCATCGAGAGTTCTCGCGCCGCCTCGGTCGCGACGTCTGAACGGAGGAGGGACCTGATGAGACCGGTCATGCTCGCAACCGACGGCTCGCCGACGGCCGAGAAGGCGGCGGAGACCGCGATCGAGCTCGCGGGCCTGCTCGGGACGGAGCTCTTGATCACGACCGTGTGGAACATCCCCTACACGACCGTCGGGCTCGCCGCCGCACCGATCAGCGCCGACCTTGCCAAGGTCAGCGAGGAGGAGGCACGCAAGATCGTCGTCGAGGCGGCTGCCCGCGCCGAAGAAGCCGGCGTCGAGACGCGGACGATGGTCCTTCGTGGGCTTCCGGTCGAGGAGATCTGCCTCGCGGCGGAGCGATGCAACCCGCGGTTCCTCGTCCTGGGCTCGCACGGCTGGGGAAAGGTCAAGAGGGCGCTCTTCGGAAGCGTTTCGACGGGTGTTCTCCATCACGCGGTGTGCCCTGTGCTCGTCGTCCGCGGTGAGCCCGCTCCGGACACAGCTGCGGTCAACGGTGTGCAGACCCACGCGCGTCTGACGCCAGCGAACGAATAGCGTTCAACTGACATGGCCGAGGCGCTGCAGACGGAGCCGCTGAGCGCGGCCGACGCGGAGCGCCTCGACGCCTACTGGCGCGCTGCGAACTACCTCTCCGTCGGGCAGATCTACCTGCTCGACAATCCACTCCTACGCGAGCCGCTCGAGCCGGAGCACGTCAAGCCGCGGCTGCTCGGTCACTTCGGCACGACACCGGGGCTCAATCTCGTCTACGCCCATCTCAACCGCGAGATTCGCCGCCGCTCGCTCGACGTCGTCTACGTGACCGGTCCGGGTCACGGCGGACCCGGTCTCGTCGCGAACGCATACCTCGAGGGAACGTACTCGGAGGTGTATCCCCACGTCGGCCGCGACGAGGACGGCCTGCGCGAGCTCTTCCGGCAGTTCTCGTTCCCGGGTGGAATCCCGAGCCACGTCGCGCCCGAGACGCCGGGCTCGATCCACGAGGGCGGCGAGCTCGGCTACAGCCTGAGCCACGCCTTCGGCGCTGCGTTCGACAACTCGGCGCTCGTCGTCGCCTGCGTGATCGGCGACGGCGAGGCCGAGACGGGGCTCAACGGCTACAAGATTGCGAACCCGACACTGCTCGCCCGGATCCCGCAGGAGGAGCTGGCCGCGCTCATGCGCGGGTACGGCTACGAGCCGCTGTTCATCTCGATCGCCGCGGACGACGAGCACGTCGACGTCCACCGACGGTTCGCGGGCGTCCTGAGCGCGGCGCTCGAGCAGATCGAGCACATCCAGCGCGGGGCTCGCGTCGACGGCCTCACGAAGCGGCCGGCATGGCCGATGATCGTGCTTCGCTCGCCGAAAGGCTGGACGGGCCCCGCGGAGGTCGACGGCCAGCCGATGGAGGGCACGTGGCGCTCGCACCAGGTGCCGATAACGGACGTGCGGACGAACGAGGCACATCTGCGGCTCCTGGAGGATTGGCTGAGGAGCTATCGCCCGCTGGAGCTATTCGACGACGGTGGCCGACTCGTTGCCGACCTCGTCGCGCTTGCGCCGGAGGGGGAGCGGCGCATGAGCGCAATCCCGCATGCGAACGGCGGTCTGCTCTTGCGCGATCTGTCGTTGCCGGATTTCCGCGCCTACGCTCTCGACGTCGGCGAGCCCGGTGTGGAGACGGCCGAGTCGACGCGCGTGCTCGGCGCGTTCCTGCGTGACGTGATCGCGCGGAATCCCGACAACTTCCGTCTCTTCGGGCCCGACGAAACCGCGTCGAACCGCCTCGGCGAGGTCTTCGCGGCCACGTCGCGCGCGTGGGACGCGGAGGTCGAGCCGACGGACGAAGGGCTTGCTCCGGACGGACGCGTGATGGAGGTGCTCTCGGAGCATCTGTGCCAAGGCTGGCTCGAGGGGTATCTCCTCACGGGCCGTCATGGGCTCTTCAACTGCTACGAGGCGTTCGTCCACATCGTCGATTCGATGTTCAACCAGCATGCGAAGTGGTTGAAGGTGACGCGGACGATCCCGTGGCGACGCCCGATCGCGTCACTCAACTACCTGCTGAGCTCGCACGTCTGGCGCCAGGACCACAACGGCTTCTCGCATCAGGACCCCGGGTTCATCGACCACGTGGTCAACAAGAAGGCGGAGATCATCCGCGTGTATCTACCGCCGGATGCAAACACGCTGTTGTCCGTGGCCGACCATTGCCTGCGCAGCCGCGACTACGTCAACGTGATCGTCGCCGGCAAGCAGCCCGCTTTGCAGTACCTGCCGATGCCCGACGCGATCGCTCATTGCACCCGCGGCATCGGGATCTGGGAGTGGGCGTCGAACGACGAGGACGCGGAGCCGGACGTCGTGCTCGGCTGCTGCGGCGACGTCCCGACGCTGGAGACCCTCGCCGCCGCGGCGATCTTGCGCGAGCGGCTACCGGAGCTGCGGGTGCGCGTCGTGAACGTCGTCGACCTGATGCGCCTTCAGCCGGAAACCGAGCACCCACACGGCCTCTCCGACCATGGGTTCGATTCGCTCTTCACCACCGACCGCCCGATCGTCTTCGCCTATCACGGGTATCCCTGGCTCATTCACCGGCTCACCTACCGCCGCGCGAATCACGGCAACCTGCACGTGCGCGGGTACAAGGAGGAGGGCACGACGACGACCCCGTTCGACATGGTCATGCTCAACGATCTCGATCGGTTCCATCTCGTCATCGACGTGATCGACCGCCTACCGCAGCTCGCGGAGACAGCCGACCATCTCCGCCGTGAGATGATCGACGCGCGGCTGCGTGCCCGCGCGTACGGCCGTGAGCACGGGGAGGACCCGCCGGAGATTCGCGACTGGGTCTGGCCCGGCTGACGATCGTCGTCGTCAACGCGGGCTCGACGAGCCTCAAGCTCCATGCGGTCGACGCAGAGGACCGCAGCGTCCCGCTGGAATCCCTCGCCGCCTTGCCCGCCGATGTCGAGGCGGTAGCGCACCGAGTCGTCCACGGAGGCGAGCTGCGCGAGCCCGCGCTCATCGACGACGAGCTCGAGGCGCGCCTGCGCAGGCTCGTCGAGCTTGCACCGCTGCACAACGCGCCCGCGGTGGACGCGATCGCCGAGGCGCGCCGCGTCATGCCCGAGGTCCCACACGTGGCCGTGTTCGACACGGCTTTCCACAAGACGATTCCGGCTGCCGCGGCCACGTACGCCCTGCCGGAGAGGTGGCGCCGCCAGATCCGCCGTTACGGCTTCCACGGGTTGTCCGTCCAATGGGCGACCGGACAGGTGCCGGCTCCCCGCCTTGTCGTCTGCCACCTGGGCGGCGGCTGCTCGGTAACGGCCGTTCGCGACGGGCGCTCGGTCGACACGACGATGGGTTTCACGCCGCTCGAGGGCGTGCCGATGGCAACGCGCCCCGGGACGGTCGATCCGGGGGCGCTGCTCTATCTGATTCGGCAGGGCGTACCGACCGAGGAGCTCGACGACCAGATCGAGCGCCACTCGGGCCTGCTTGCGTTGTCAGGCATGTCCGGCGACGTCGCGAAGCTCGAGCGCTCCGACGATCCGGTGGCGGCGTTTGCGCTCGAACTATTCGCCTATCGGGTTGCGACGGCGGTGGGCGCGATGGCAGTCGCGCTCCGCGGCCTCGACGCGCTCGTCTTCACGGCCGGTGTCGGCGAGCACTCGGCACGCGTGCGGCGCGACGTGTGTGCACACCTCGGCTTCCTGGGGGTTGAGCTGGACGAGGCACGCAATGACCACGCCGAGCCCGACGCCGAGCTAGGAAGACCCGGCGCTGTCCGCGTCGTCGCCATCCGTGCGCGCGAGGAGCTCGTCGCGGCACGAGCCGCCCGTGCTCTCCTGAGTCACTCGTAGCCGCTCGTTGCGGGCAATCCGCAACGGCCCTGCGGAAGCGCCCGGATGCGGCCCGGCCTGGAGGCGTCGACACTTTCGCGGGATGAGCACCGTTCTGACCGGCCGGGCGCTGCCGCAGTTCGCGGATGTCGTCCTGCGCGATGGCTCGACCATGCGCCTCCGCCCGCCGCTGACCGGCGATCGCGATGGCCTGCTGGCCTTCTTCCGGCGGCTGTCCGACCGGAGCCTCTACCTGCGTTTCCACGGCCATCCTGCGATCGGCGTGCCGACGGTCGAGCCGATGCTCGAGCCGGATTGGCACGAGCGCGGCGCACTGGTCGGCACGAAGGGAGACCGCGTTGTCGCCGTCGCGAACTACGTGAGGCTGCGGGACGTTCGGACCGCCGAGGTCGCGTTCGCAGTCGCCGACGAGCTGCAGGGCCGCGGCATCGCCACGCGCCTGCTCGAACAGCTCGCCGCGCTCGCCGCAAGTGTCGGCATCGAGGAATTTCTCGCCGAGGTCATGCCCGACAACACCGCGATGCTGCGCGTCTTCGCGGACGCCGGCTTCGAGGCGTCCCACGAGACCGTCTTGGGCACCGTCGAGGTGCATCTGTCGATCGCGCCGACCGAGACATTTCGGGCGCGCGTGGACGAGCGTGACCACGTCGGAGTGGTCTCGTCACTGCGGCCGTTCTTCGAGCCCGCGGCGGTCGCCGTCATCGGTGCCTCGCCTCGTAAGGGCTCGATCGGCGGTGAGCTGTTCCGCAACGTCCTGCGCGGCGAGTTCCGGGGTGTCTGCTTCCCCGTCAACCGCTCCGGAGCGTCGGTTGCCGGCGTGAGGGCGTACCGCAGCATCGCCGAGATCGGCGAGGCCGTCGATCTCGCAGTTTTGTGCCTGCCTGGTCCCACGGTGCTCGAGGCGGCGGAGGAGGCGCTGGTGTCGGGTGTGCGAGCGATCTGTGTCATCTCGGCGGGCTTCGCGGAGATCGGCGCCGAGGGGGAGTCGCGACAAGAGCAGCTCGTCGAGCTCGTGCGGGGACACGGGGCGCGGTTGCTCGGCCCGAATTGCCTCGGCATCGCCGCGGCGGGGCCTCAGCTGAACGCGACGTTCGGGCCTCGCGCGCTTCCGCCAGGCAACGTCGGCTTCTCGTCGCAGAGCGGCGCGCTCGGTCTTGCGGTGCTCGAGCGCGCGGCGGAGCGGGGTCTCGGACTGTCCGCGTTCGTCTCTGTCGGGAACAAGGCGGACATCTCCTCCAACGACCTGCTCGAGTACTGGGAGGACGACACCGTCGTCGTGGTCGGGGCGGGCCCGATCGGGCTGGCGACGGTGATGACCGCCAAGCTGTACACGCCGGCCCAGGTAATCGCGATCGACCTAGCCGACTCGCGCCTCGAGAGGGCGCGCGAGTTCGGTGCCGACGTGACGATCA
>WNGG01006777.1_pt1 | contig 22030 bp, 21 predicted proteins | sample 5400661 | NCBI WGS metagenome assembly WNGG01 (sample SAMN13153372, study PRJNA577476) | soil metagenome | isolation source: 100 cm soil or saprolite under Garry oak tree replicate 1 | place: USA:California | collected 2016-06-15
CGCGCCTTGTTGGCGCAAAGCCGATCGAAGTCGTCTGCATGAACAGCCTCACAGTGAATCTTCACCTGATGATGGCCACATTTTATCGACCGACGAAATCGCGCTTCAAGATCCTGATGGAAGAACCGGCTTTTCCTTCCGACACCTACGCGATAAAAACGCAGATCGCGCACCATGGGCTCGACGCGAAGGATGCGCTGATTCTCGCGCGACCGCGCAAAGGTGAATTCACAATCGCAACCGAAGACATTCTCGATCTCATCAAGAAGCACGCCGACCAACTGGCGGTAGTGATGTTTGGTGGCGTGAACTTTTTCACGGGTCAACTGTTCGACGTCAAAAAAATCATAGCCGCAGCGCGGGAGCACGGCATCATTGCTGGATTCGATCTCGCCCATGCGATCGGCAACGTGCCGCTCTCATTGCACGATTGGAATGTCGATTTCGCCGTCTGGTGTTCTTACAAATATCTTAACGCCGGGCCGGGCGCGGTCGCAGGCGCATTCGTGCACGAGCGTCACGCAATCAACACGAAGCTGCCGCGACTCGCGGGATGGTTCGGGAACGATCCGAATACGCGATTCCGGTTGCACCTCGAGCCGGAGTTCATTCCCGTCGCGTCAGCGGATGGCTGGCAAATCAGCAACCCGCCCATCTTCTCGATGGCGCCGCTGCGCGCTTCGCTTGCAATCTTCGATCAAGCGGGAGGGATGGAGTCGCTCCGGGCGAAATCAATGAGACTGACCGGTTATCTTGAGTTCCTGCTCACGGAGATCGGATCGAAAAAGTTTACTGTCATCACGCCACGTGAGCCAGACGCGCGCGGCTGCCAATTGTCGATCCTGGCGCACGAGCATCCGAAGCAGTTGCACGAAGAACTCGTCGCGGCCGATGTGAAATGCGATTTCCGCGAACCAAATGTGATCCGCGTCGCGCCTACGCCGCTTTACAACACTTTTCACGAAGTCTGGCGTTTCACGAAGATTCTCGCCGAGCATCAGTGATATATGATCAGAAATATCTGTGATTTTGGTATAATTCACGCTTAATCTTTACCAATTTTCCCAACGTGATTCGAACGGTTGTTTTTATCATTGCATTCAGCCTTTGCGTAAGCGCGGTTTCGGCGAGAGACGAGAAATCGATCAACAAGTTGCGTGACGCCCTCGTGGCGCTCGCGCCTGACGTGGACCCGGCCGAAGCCGAGCTGCTCTCGGTAACGGCGCACACCGCCTCGCGCAGCTTTGCGCGCGAATATGGCCTCGTCTGGTCCCCGATATTTCAGAACTTCCTGATCCACATGGGCAAGCGACAACGTGGCTATTGCGGCCATTATGCGCGTGATATCGGCGAACGCCTGAAAGAGCTCAAGCTCAAGACGCTGGTGCTTCATTGGGGCGCTGCTTTTGCGGGGACCGACGACGAGAGCAATTGTCTGGTAGTCACCGCACCCAACCAGCCTTTCCAGGACGGCATCGTCCTCGATGGCTGGCGCAAGGCCGGCCGATTATTCTGGTGCGCAGTGAAAAAGGACTCTGAGTACGACTTAGCGCAGGGTGCCGGGTCGAGAAGGACACGGGCGACCGAATTATTTCGAGCGCAACGTCCAGAACGTCCACCCGCCTATTACGGGATCACCGCATGGAAAGAAGACCCGCTCTACACCGCTTGGCTACATGACTACGAACGCTCTTGGGAATGGCACCCTATCGCACGGTGATTTTGCAATAGGCCAGCGCGCCTTGCTATAACCTTATCTTCAAGGATGCGCCTCGGCAGAGTGAGGCGACTATATCGTCAGAAATATTTGTGATTTTGATATAATTCACGCTTAATTCCTTACCAATTTTGCCAACGTGACTCGAACGGTTGTTTTCATCATTGCATTCGGTCTTTGCGTAAGCGCGGTTTGGGCGAGAGATGAGAGATCAATCAAGAAGTTGCGTGACGCGCTCGTGGCGCTCGCGCCTGACGTGGATCCGGGCGAAGCCGAGCTGCTCTCGGTAACGGCGCACACCGCCTCGCGCAGCCTTGCGCGCGAATATGGCCTCGTCTGGTGCCCGGCGTTTCAGCTCAAGACGCTGGTGCTTCACTGGGGTGCTGCTTACGCGGGAACTTTGGACGAGAACAATGGTCTGGTAGTCACCGCACGAAACCAGCCTTTCGAGAACGGCATCGTCCTCGATGGCTGGCGCAAGGCCGGCCGGTTATTCTGGTGTCCACTCAAAGAGGACTCTCAGTACGACTCAGGACAGGGGGCCCGGTGGAGGGCAAGTCACCACGGCAGTTACGGGATCACGGCATGGAAAGAAGACCCGCTCTACACCGCTTGGTTGCACGACTACAAACAAGCTTGGGAATGGCAACCTACGGCACGGTGATTTTGCAGGTGTGAGCGAAGTGGCTACGGCGCCTTACACGTTTGCGCCGATCAGCAGTCTTCCCCGTAAAGGTATGGCTTGCCAAGAAGATTGTCCCTGCAAAAAGTGCCAGAATGGAAAATTTTGTCTGCGTCCAATGCGGAACGCAGTTTGCTGAAACCGCCGGACCGCCGTCACGATGTCCAATCTGCGAGGATGAACGGCAATTTGTTCGTCACGCTGGCCAGGAATGGACGACGCTGGAACGGCTGGCGACCGATCATCATAACCGACTCGAACAGGAAGCGCCACGCCTCCTGGGGATCGGCACCGAACCGGAATTTGCCATCGGGCAACGTGCATTGCTCTTGCAATCGCCCGGCGGAAATCTGCTCTGGGACTGCATTGCTCTCCTGGACGATCAGACCACTGCCGAAATCGACGCGCGCGGCGGCCTCCGCGCCATTGCAATCTCGCATCCACACTTTTACACGACAATGGTTGATTGGGCCGAGCGCTTTGATGCGCAAATATTTTTGCACGCTGCTGATCGTCAGTGGGTCATGCGTCCCGCGGCCGCGGGATCGCGCATTCAGTTTTGGGAAGGAACAACGCTTTCGCTTTGGGATGGCATGACCCTGATCAATTGCGGCGGTCATTTTGAAGGCGGCACGGTGCTGCATTGGCCAGCGGCGTCCCGCGGTGGCGGGAGCAAGGGCGCGTTGCTCACAGGTGACATCATAACCGTGGTGCAGGACCGCCGTTACGTCAGCTTCATGCGAAGCTATCCAAATCTCATTCCGCTTAGACCCACGGCAATACGCCGCATCGTCGAGAGAATCGAACCCTTCACATTCGAGCAAATTTATGGCGGCTGGTGGAAAACGAACGTTCTCTCAGATGCAAAAAATGCGGTTGCGCGATCTGCCGAACGTTATCTGCGCGCGATCAGTGTGTAGGCTTCCTCCTTGTAGTCACCGGCCTGTGGCCGGTTCACCGAGAAACAACCAATTCATCAACAATCTTCGGGAGAGCAATCGCAGCCGGCTCGCGCACCAACTGCGTGGCGAATTGTGAGAGCGGCGTCTCTTCAGGATTCACTTCGATGAGTTCCCCATGCGGAGCGCGGGCTTGGAGTGCCCAGTCGATGATGTATCCAAAGGTCGCAGTCGTCCCGGCCACTATCACAAGGTCGCAAGCTCTACGATCAAGATAATTTTCAACCCGCTGCAGTTCGTTCCACGGCAGTTGTTCCCCAAACCAGACAACACCGGGCCGCATGAGCGCACTGCATTCTGGACATCTCGGAAGGTCAACATCATTCTCTGAGGTAGGGGCGATTGACCTCAATCGCCCGCGCTGGAGAACTGCTCGATCCGTAGGCGGTTCGGGTGAACCGCCCCTACCTGCATCCGAGAAACTGCAGCGCGAGCAGCGTGTAACGAAAATGTCTCCGTGTATTTGCACCATCTTCTCCTTTGGAAGTCCGGCACGCGCATGCAGGTCGTCTACATTTTGCGTGACGAGCAGGAACTCGTCTGCGTGTCGCGCGAGCTTCGCAATAGCCGCGTGCGCTGCATTCGGCTGCGCGTTGCAGATGCGCTGCCGCCGCTCGCGATACCATTCCCAAACCAACTCTGGATCGCGCGCAAACGCTTCCGGCGTGGCCAGCTTTGCCGGATCAAGATTTCGCCAGTAACCGTCCTTGCCGCGAAATGTGGGGATACCGCTCTCAGCGGAAACGCCGGCGCCTGTGATAACAAGAACTCGCATGCTATATGAAACTTCTCGGTGTTGTTGTGATGCGCGGCACGCTGTTGGCACAAAGCAGCCAACGCCTCGAGGAAATCATGCTCAGCAATCCGTTTTATCCTACGAATTTAAAGATCGACATCCGGAAGCTCGAGGTTATATTGCGGAAACATGAGCGCTGGGATCATCTTTCAAAGAGAAGCGGCAGATAGCAGCCGGCTTTTCTCCACGTCGGCGCTCGTAGTCTGGCGATAGAAAGCGACCGTTTCTCAACGGGCGCTGATTTTTCTCTCTCTTCTTCACAAGGGAGATGTCGTGTCTGCGTCAATGAAAACAATCCAAATCCATTTGAAAATATGTTGATCGTAATGAAACCGAGCGCCACTGCGCGCGAGATCGATGCAGTGGTCAACGTCATTGAGGCAATCGGGTTCCGCGCGCATCCGATGCCCGGCGCCACGCGCACCGCGATAGGCATCACCGGAAATCAGGGTCCAATCGATGGCCGGCGTTTCGAAAATTTGCCCGGGGTCGCGGAAGTCATCCGCGTCACCAAACCGTACAAGTTGATCACCCTTGATCTGCGACCCGATAAAACAATGGTCCGAGTAGGCGATGCGACGATCGGCGGAGGCGAACTCGCCATCATCGCTGGCCCCTGCGCGATCGAGAGTCGTGAACAGGCCTTCGCTGTAGCAGAGGCAGTCAAACAAAGCGGTGCGCGTTTTTTTCGAGGCGGTGTTTGGAAACCGCGAACTTCGCCTTACACATTTCAAGGCTTGGGGGAGAAGGCGTGGGAAATCATGACCGCAATCCGCGAGAAATTCGGACTAAGGATCGTCACCGAAGCCGTTGAAGAATCTCACGTCGATCTTATCGAAAGGTACGGCGACGTAATTCAAATCGGTGCCCGCAACATGCAGAACTTTTCGCTTCTAAAGCGAGCGGGACGCTCAAAGTTACCCGTGCTGTTGAAGCGCGGAATGGCTGCAACGCTCGAGGAATGGTTGCTCGCAGCCGAGTACATCATGGCTGAGGGCAACTACAACGTCATATTGTGCGAGCGCGGTGTTCGCACATTTGCGCAGCATACGCGCAACACACTGGACCTCGCGTCGGTGCCGGCGATTCGGCGCATTTCACATTTACCGGTCATTGTCGATCCATCACACGGGACCGGCACCGCATACATGGTCACGCCACTCGCGCGGGCCGGGATAGCAGTCGGAGCGGATGGTCTTATGATCGAAGTTCACAATCAACCGGAGCTTGCTCTTTCCGACAGCGCGCAGGCGCTAACGCTTTCGGAGTATGCGCAGCTCATCGAAGAAGTTCGCGCTATTCGCAGTCTCATGGCGGCGGACGGTAATGGAACGTTCAACGTGACTTGAGAAAAACCAGCCGATGCTCCTGCTGATCGACAACTACGATTCGTTCACTTACAACCTCGCGCAGTATTTCGGCGAGCTAGGCTGTGATGTTCTGGTCAAACGTAACGATCAAATCTCAATTGATGAAATCGCAGCGCTAGCTCCGCAACACATTTGCATTTCCCCTGGCCCATGCACGCCGCGCGAAGCAGGCATCAGCAAGGAAGTCATCCTGCGCTTTGGGCAGCAGATTCCTGTTCTGGGCGTGTGCCTCGGCCATCAATGCATTGCTGAGGCGTACGGCGGAAACGTGATCCGTGCTGGCCGTCTGATGCACGGGAAATCATGCATGATTAGACATAACGGCAGCGCGCTTTTTTCAGATTTGCCGAACCTGTTTGAAGCGGGCCGGTATCATTCGCTGATTGTCGAGCGAAGTTCATTTCCTGCGTGTCTCGAAATCACCGCCGAGAGCGACGACGGCGAAATCATGGCGCTGCGCCATCGCAAATTCCCAGTTCAGGGAGTGCAATTCCACCCTGAATCGGTTCTCACCCCCGATGGCAGGAAAATTCTGGCGCGATTCCTAGCAGTCGCGCCAAAAACTTGGGTAAAGCAACACAAATTAGTTCGCGTATGAAAGCTCCAATAACATCCACGCGTTTCTCGCCGCCTCTCCCTTTGCTGCAAGGGGAGAGGATTGAGGTGAGGGGTTCCAAAACAGCGCGGGAACTGAAGCTGCAAACCCTCACCCTACCCTCTCCCTTGGAAAGGGAGAGGCGATTAAACCGCCCCATGCAAGTACGAGGAGTCAAACCCGATCCACTAGATGAAACCGCTGATCACTCCATCCCTGGATGAATTCTTGCAACTCGCAAAACAGGGCAATGTTATTCCTGTTTCTGCAGAGTTCGTTGGCGATTGCGAAACGCCGGTCTCTGCATTCAAAAAATTTAACTGCCGGCCTTACAGCTTCCTTTTTGAATCGACAGAAAAAAATGACGTGTCCGGTCGATTCTCATTCGTCGGATTCGACCCACGCATCATTATTAAAAGCTACGGGCGGGAAATCCAGATCGTGCGAAACGGCGTTGAGGAGCGGTTCGGCACGGCTACCGATCCTCTCGATGAGCTCCGCAAGTTGATGGCACGGTATCAATTCGTTGCACGCCCGGAGCTGCCACGGTTCGCTGGCGGCGCCGTCGGTTTTCTCGGATACGAAGCGATCGGATTTTTCGAGCCGAAAGTTCGGACAGCATGTGAGGACGATCTGCAATTGCCCGAGATGCTTTTCATGCTCACCGGTAACGTCCTGATTTTCGATCATCGGCTGCGGAGCTTGAAAATCGTCATCAACGCATTTCTGGATGGTGGCTCGCCAGAAAAGATCTATGCGCGCGCTGTCGAATCGATGGAGTCCATCATGCAATTGTTGGCGGAGCCGATCGATCTGCCGCTTGTTCCGATTGCGCAGGATGAAAAACAGCCGCCGCCTCGCAGCAATTTGCGTCGCCAAGAGTTTGAGCGCGGAGTGGAGCGAGCCAAGGAATACATTCGCGCGGGCGATATCTTTCAGGTCGTCTTATCGCAACGATTCGAATCTCAGTTCGACGGAGAGCCGCTAGATTTTTATCGCTGCCTTCGTTTCATCAATCCTTCGCCGTACATGTTTTGTCTCAAGTTCGGCAACGATTTTGCGCTTGTTGGCAGCTCACCAGAGATGCACGTCCGTCTCGTTGGCAACAACGTCGAGATTCGGCCGATTGCAGGGACACGCGCTCGCGGCGTGACGCCTGCGCAAGATGAAGCCAACGCCGCTGAGCTTCTCGCCGATCCGAAGGAACGCGCCGAACACATCATGCTTGTCGATCTAGCACGTAATGATGTCGGCCGAGTAGCCGAATTCGGCACTGTGCGTGTGACGGAATTCATGGAGATCGAGCGTTACAGCCACGTGATGCACATCGTTTCCAATGTGGTTGGTCGTTCGCGGGCCGATTGTACCGCCTTCGATGTTGTTAGAGCAACATTTCCCGCTGGAACCGTTTCCGGCGCGCCAAAAATCCGCGCCATGCAAATCATCAGCGAGCTGGAGAACACGCGGCGCGGCTGTTACGCAGGGGCGATCGGCTATTTCGGGTTCGACGGCAATACAGATTCCTGCATCGCACTGCGATGCGCTGTATTGAAAAAGGGAAAAGCGTACTTTCAAGCCGGTGCTGGCATCGTTGCCGATTCAAACTCGCAGCGGGAATACGAGGAAACAGTTAGCAAGGCCCGTGCAATGACGAAGGCGCTGGCTATGGCGAGCCAGATCAACAGGACATGAACCTGCAAGGCATGATGAGTGAAATTGGCAATATCGAGCTTCGCCAAATGACTACGCGCCTCATGCGCGGAGAAAATCTTGCGCGCGGCGAAGCGGCGAATTTTCTGAACGCGCTGCTCAACCCCACTGCAACAGATGCGCAGGTGGCTGCCGCATTGGCTGTCTTGGCTGCCAAAGGTGAAACGATCGAAGAACTTGCGGGAATGGCCGAGGCCATGCGCAATCGTGCCATTCCAGTGCGTTCGCATCACGCGCGTTTCATAGATACAGCAGGAACCGGCTCGAGCCGCGCGAAAACCTTCAACATTTCCACCGCAGCGGCTTTCGTCATCGCGGGCGCGGGCGTGCCTGTAGCAAAACACGGCGCGCGAGCGGCGACATCATTTTGCGGAAGTGCTGACGTGCTCGAGGCGTTGGGCGTTAACACGGCTGCCTCACCCGAGACGGTTGAACGCTGCCTGAACGAGCACGGAATCTGTTTTATGTTCGCGCCGATTTTTCACCGAGCGACTGCTCGTGTCGCGAATATCCGGCGGGAACTCGGCGTCCGCACCACGTTCAATTTGCTCGGTCCGCTAACAAATCCCGCTTGCGCGCCGTTTCAGATTCTGGGCGTGTGGCATCCCTCTTTGCTCGAGCGAGTCGCATCAGCTCTCTCTCTTCTCGGCGTTGAGAAAGGATGGGTGGTACATGGGGCGGACGGTCTCGATGAAATAACAACGACCGACAAAACTTTCGTCGCCGCATGTTCATCGAACGGCGGCGTAGAAACGTTCACGATTTCGCCCCACGATTTCGGATTGAAACCGCAAAGCCTCGATGGATTTGGCGGAAGCGGTCCAGAGGCGAACGCGCAATTGATCCGCAGAATTCTTCAAGGGGAGGAGACGAAAGCGGCGGCTGCCGCGCGTAACCTTGTCATCGTAAATGCTGCTGCCGGGCTTTATGTGGCGGGAGTCGCGGACGATCTCTGCAAAGCCGCGAAGCTTGCACACGAGAGCATCGACAGTGGACGCGCCGCGTCGAAACTGGACGCGCTGATTTGCGAGACGAATCGAGATCGATGAACAGAAATCTTCTATGCGAAATTGTCGCCCAAAAACGCGAGGCGATAGGGCGGATGCAAGATGATGTTTCCGCTAGCTATTTTCGCGAACATGCACTCGAGATTCGAAAAACGGCAGTGCCGCATCGACTGCTGCAAGCGTTAAAATCGGAATCGCCGCGCTTGAAAATCATCGCGGAATTCAAACGCAGATCGCCATCTGTTGGAATAATCCGTAACGATCGCTCGGCGAGTGATATTGCTCGTAGTTATGAGCGCGGTGGCGCCTGCGCCATTTCTGTGCTCACTGACGAAACACATTTCGGCGGTTCGATTGCTGATCTTCGCGCCGTTCGATCCAGCACAAACGTGCCGATTCTGCGCAAAGATTTTATTATCGATCCGAACCAGATTTACGAAGGAGCCATTGCGGGGGCGGACGCCGTCTTGCTAATCGTCGCTGCAATGGATGACCGCTTGTTGCGTGAGCTTCGGGAAGTCGCTGAAGACCAACTCGGGCTCGATGCACTCGTCGAAGTGCATACATCGATCGAGTTGCGCAGCGCGCTGACTGCTGGCGCCAAGATAATCGGCATCAACAATCGCAATCTCCAGACGTTTCAAGTTTCACTGGAAACAAGCGAGCGCCTGATCGCTGAAGCTCCGCGCGACAGAATCATGGTTAGTGAGAGCGGATTGCAAGATGCGGAATCATTGCGTCGTCTCGATGTGCTTGGCTTCCGCGGTTTCCTTATTGGCGAAACGCTGATGCGCGCAACCGATCCGGAAAAAGCGCTTCGAGATTTGATCGCCAAAGTTGAAGCTCGATAAGTTACCTCGTCAGCAGCCCGTCCATCATGACTCCAGTGCAGATCAAAATCTGCGGCATTACAAACGCAAGAGACGCGAACGCATCCGTTGAGTTCGGCGCACAAATGATCGGGCTGAACTTTTATGCGCAAAGCCCGCGCTGCATCCAACCAAAAGTGGCTCGGCAAATTGTCGATGCGCTGCCGGCAAACATTCATGCAGTTGGCATTTTCGTTGACGGGAATGCCGAGGACATTCGGAAAACCGCAAACATTGCTGGAGTTCGCTGCGTTCAGTTGCACGGTAATTTCTCGCCAGAAATCGCGCGTGAACTCACTGGCGAATTTCGCGTGATTCGGGTGTTTTCCACTCACCCGGGGTTCCGCCCAGAAGATGTCTCGCTGTTCTCGGAATGTGATGTGCTCATCGACGCGCATCATCCCGCTCTCCGCGGTGGCACTGGGCGGACGAGTAATTGGCCGGCAGCGCGAGCAACACTAGCGTTCACACGATTCCTGATTCTGTCCGGTGGTTTAAATGCGCAAAATGTCGGTCGCGCGATCAAAGTGGTCACGCCGCACGCCGTTGATGTTTGCAGCGGTGTTGAGAAAGCAGCGGGCGTGAAAGATCATCGCGCGATTAAAAATTTCGTGGCTGCCGTTCGACGAACTGAGCGCGTCGTAGATGCTTCGTCACTCCAATAATTCCCATGCAAAAATCACAAATCATCAGAAGTGAGCCAGACGAACACGGACATTGGGGGAGGTTTGGCGGTCGCTATGTTCCGGAAATCCTGGTCGCGCCGCTGGAGGAGCTGACTGAAGAGTTTACGCGCGCGCGCCAGGACAACAATTTCTGGCGCGAACTCAATCAATTGCTGCGCGATTACGCCGGCCGACCGACGCCGTTGTTTCATGCGCGACGGCTGACTGCGCACGCTGGCGGAGCGCAAATTTACCTGAAACGCGAAGATCTTTTGCACACTGGCGCGCATAAGATCAATAACGCCCTGGGCCAGGCATTGCTGGCGCGGCGCATGCGAAAACAGCGTGTGATCGCGGAAACGGGCGCAGGCCAACACGGCGTCGCGACGGCAACAGTTTGCGCGCTGTTTGGATTGCGCTGCGTGATTTACATGGGCGCAGAAGACGTACGGCGGCAGGCGCTGAACGTTTTCCGGATGCGATTGCTTGGAGCCGAAGTGATCACGGTAAACGCGGGCACGCGCACGCTGAAGGACGCGATCAACGAAGCGCTGCGCGACTGGGTAACGAACGTGCACGACACTTATTACTTGTTAGGCAGCGCGCTTGGTCCGCATCCCTATCCACTGATGGTACGCGAGTTTCAAAGCGTAATCGGGCGCGAGGCGCGCGAACAAATTTTGTCCGCGACAGGAAAATTACCACGCGCGCTCATAGCCTGCGTGGGTGGCGGCTCAAATGCGATCGGCCTATTTCATCCGTTCATTGCAGACGAACAGGTCAGATTGATCGGTGTGGAAGCTGGAGGGCGCGGCGATTCGTTGGGCGACCACGCCGCGAGATTTCACACTGGCGAGAGGAGCGGCGGCGGTTGCATCGGCGTTTTGCAAGGCACTATGTCTTATGTGCTGCAGGACCCGAACGGTCAAATCGCGACAACGCATTCGATCTCAGCCGGACTGGATTATTCGGCGATCGGGCCTGAGCACGCGTTCCTCCACGACAACGGGCGCGCCGAATACATCAGCTCGAGTGATAGCGAAGCGCTCGAAGGCTTCGAGCTTAGCGCCAGACTTGAGGGAATCATTCCCGCGCTCGAAACAGCGCACGCAATTCTGCCTGCCGTGCGTATCGCTCGCGAGTCGACACGAGATGACGCGATCATCGTTAATCTGTCCGGTCGCGGTGACAAGGATGTCCAGCTCATCGCGGATTTACAGCGATGAGTCGGATCGCGGAGACGTTTGCAGCGCTGAAACGCCTTGGACGCGGCGGCTTTATTCCATTCATCACCGCAGGCGATCCCGATATTGCAACCACTGAGCTCTTGCTCATCGAGCTGGCTGCAGCTGGGGCAGACATCATTGAACTGGGCGTTCCCTTCAGTGATCCAGTCGCCGATGGCGAAACCATTCAGCGCGCATCTGAACGCGCGCTGCGCAAAGGCGTGACGCTGCGCGACGTACTAACCTGCGTTGCACGTGCAAAACAACATATCGATGTTCCGATCGTCCTCTTCAGTTACTTCAATCCTCTCTTGAGATTTGGCGAAGACAGGCTGGCGAACAAAGCGAAAGAAGCCGGCGTGGACGCGGTTCTTGTGACGGACCTTATTCCTGAAGAAGCCCAGACTTGGATCGAGATATTGGTTCAACGCGACCTCGAACCGATTTTTCTCGTCGCGCCCACAACGTCAGACCAACGACTGAAAGAAATTGCTCGGCAGGCGCGCGGATTCATCTACGCTGTTTCACGTGCTGGGGTGACTGGCACACGCGATGAAATGACGGGTGACGCCGAAGCCCTCGTGAAACGTGTGCGGTCAGTAAGCGATTTGCCAGTGGCAGTTGGATTCGGCATCTCAACGGCGGAACAGATCCGCCAGGTCTGGCATTTTGCAGAGGCGGCTGTTACCGGAAGCGCAATCGTCAGAGAGATTGAAAAACTGGCCGGTTCCGCGGATCTGGTAGATCGCATCGGCGAATTCGCGCGATCATTACTAGCGCCGAAAACTAACGATTCGCCCCAACAGGGAACATTACCCTCTCGGGCGCAGCATTGAGTGCGACTAGAAGCTTTTTGATCAATCGCGTTTTGACGCGACCCGCTTCGCGCGGTGAGACGACATAGCGGACAATCGCTTCAAGCCACGTATTTTCGCTCACACGAAAAATAACGCGTGGTCGCTCCCGCACTTCCAGTTCATCAACTGGCGTACGGGCAAGCAAGTCACGAAATGTTTCGATGCGTTTCAGCATTTCCTCGCCCAGCTCCTCCTCGGTAATTCTCTGCATTGTGCTGGCGATGAACTCCAGATCGGCATTGTAGGCGACATGGAATTTGATTTCGTTCCAGATGTAAGGAAAAAGCGGCCACGAATAGTTATAAACGATCTCTTCAAGCACTTTTTCGTTCGGAAACTTGATGAGACGTCCACTCGGATGATCACCCGAAATGTACTGACCGCCGAATTCCCACAGGGTGGTATCCAGGTAACCAACATCGATTACGTCGCCAGTGGCGTCACCAATCTTAATGCGATCACCCACCCGAAAAGGCTGACGGACGAGAATATAGATCCAAGCGATGAAGCTTTTCATCGGGGTTTGTACAGCCAAGCCAATGACGATTGAGCCGACACCGAGCGCGGCAACTGCGGCATACCAATTGACAAAGATTACCGACACAACAATGAACGCAATAAGGAGGGCAACGACCAGATGCATGATGCGCTGGAGCGTGAAACGTGCAGAAGCATTCTCAACACGACCGAGCCCATACACGGAAACACCTCGTGCAAAGCCAAGAACCACCACGATCAGGGCTGTGCCGCGTAGAATTCGCCCCGCAATATTGATAGTTGGCTGCGGCAACGGAATCAGTTTCGAACCGATCAGAAAATAGAGCACAGCGCAGCCGACGAGAAACAATGCGTGTGTAACAAACCAGAATTTATCCCTGCCGCCTGCTTGAACCTTGTGGCCACGTTTTTCGCCGGTAGCCCGTTGAAGCTCTTTGCGCACTTCAGGTTGCTGCGAGATTTCCTCTGCTGTTTCAGGCATCACTATTAAAATCGCATCGAGAGGAAGGAACGCGCGCCAGGCCTCAGCAATGTCAGCTGGTCGCCAGCTTGGCGTCCTGAATCGCTGGCGACCTCAGTTTGGCTGCAACGATGCGCGGTCTCTGGACAGCAAAGCAAAAAAAGTTGCTCGCGTACTCCCCAAAGTGGCTGGTAGTGCATGACCATGTCATACGCGTGCGACGCGGTCGTGGTCGGGTCGGGACCGAACGGTCTCGCGGCCGCGATCACGCTGGCGCGCGCGGGATGTTCTGTGCTCGTTTGCGAAGCAAACACGACCATTGGCGGCGGCGCGCGCTCAGCCGAGCTCACGTTGTCGGGCTTTGTACACGACGTTTGTTCCGCAGTTCACCCGCTGGCTGCCGGGTCGCCGTTTTTCAAAACGCTTCCGCTCGAACGATTCGGGCTCGAATGGATTCAACCCGAAATTCCGTTGGCACATCCGCTCGATGACGGTTCCGCGGCATGCTTGCATCGGGATGTCGATTTTACAGCAGAGCAACTCCCCGGCGATTCGCGCGCTTATCGGCGCCTGATGAAGCGGCTTGCGAGCAACTGGGAAAAATTGGCTAACGAATTTTTGCAACCGATGTTGCATTTGCCCCGCCATCCCCTGGCGCTGGCACGGTTTGGAATTCCGGCGCTTTGGCCGGCAAGCTCGCTGGCGAAGATTCTTTTCAAGCACGACCCAGCCCGAGCATTGTTTGGGGGAATCGCAGCACATTCGTTTCTGCCTTTGGAATCGATCGCTTCATCCGCATTTGGTTTGGTCCTGGGAATGGCTGGACACGCCGTGGGTTGGCCAATTCCGCGTGGTGGATCGCAGGCCATTGCAAATGCGCTCGCCAATTGTCTTCGCGAACTCGGTGGAAAAATCGAGACCAACCATCGTGTCAAAAATCTGAACGACCTGCCGAAATCACGGGCGGTTCTTCTGGATGTTTCGGTGTGGCAATTTTTGCGCATTGCTGGCCAAGGAATGGCGGCCGCGTACCGGCGTCGATTGGAATCATTTCGACACGCGCCCGGAATTTTCAAAATTGACTATGCGCTGAGGGAGCCGATTCCGTGGAAAGCAGAAGCTTGCCGTCGCGCCGGCACAATTCATCTCGGAGGCACCATGGCTGGTCGCACAACAAAGTCTGTTTGACGAAACCCGGGCACCACCCGGACAACACACGCTGTGGGCCTACTGCCACGTTCCATTCGATTGCAAGATCGACATGTCAGATCCCATCGAATCTCAAATCGAGCGGTTCGCTCCGGGATTTCGCGATTGCGTTCTCGCCCGTCACAAAATGAGCGGCGCTGATCTCGAGAAATCGAACGCGAATTTAGGCGGCGGCGATATTAACGGCGGCGCGGCGAACCTGATGCAGTTAATTGCGCGGCCGACTTTCAGCCCGACGCCATACCGGACCCCGTTGCGCGGGGTTTATTTATGTTCGGCGTCCACTCCGCCAGGCGGCGGCGTCCACGGTATGTGCGGTTATCACGCTGCTCGATTGGCGTTGCGCGAAATTTTCGCGAAGCACTAGCAGAATACGAGAAAGTACCTGCCCCGTAGATACGGCCGGGGAACCTTTGAAAGCCGTCTATAAGTTGATGGGAGACCCACGCAACATCGCTCACGCCAAGAAAGTCACTCAGGAGAAGCATCACAAAGCCAAGCATGCTCAAAAGGCTGGTGCGTCCCAGCCTGTCAAGAAGCCGCAAATCGAGGAAACGAAATCAGCTGCCACAGAGCAAAGCACTGAGTCCAAGCCGGAGGCCGAAAAGTCGGTTCAACCACCGGATTCAACGCAACTGGAAAAATCGCTTGCCGTTCTCTCCAAGCTAAAGGAGTTGGAGTTTCACTCGCGGGCGAATATCGAAAAGCTGGCTGAACTTAGCTTGACGATCGAGGAAGAGCTCAAGCAAAAGGCGTTCGCTGAGCCCATCGGAGCGCTCTACTCGGCGCAGGATGCCTTCCAATCCAAAATCGTAAAGTTGATTGAAGACTACGAAGCGGAGTGCACTCACTTGAAACCGGCGGGATAAGATTTTGCTCTCAACTGCAAACGCGTTGGACATGGCGCGTCCCAATCTTCAACGGAAACCAGCCAGCGTATAAATCAACCCGAGCAGTCCGCTACCTAGAATGACTGCGATGATGTTCCATTTCCAACGGAGCATGCCGACGAAAGCGATTGTGCAAACCACAAGCGCAAACCAGTCGACGTTCCTGCCAGGCGGAAAGATGACGTGAATTCCGAACCAGACGGCGAGATTCAAGATCACGCCCACGACGGCGGCGGTGACAGTTGAAAGCGCGGCGGTCAATTGTTTGGCGCCGCGCAACTTCTCGATATACGGCGCGCCGAGAAAAACCCAGAGAAAACAGGGAACAAACGTTGTCCAGGTGGTGATTAGTGCGCCGAGTGTAGCCGCAAGAAGTGGCGGCAGACCACCCGGTTGATTCCAACCGCCGAGGAATCCAACGAATTGCAAGACCATGATGAGCGGGCCGGGCGTCGTTTCGGCAAGGCCGAGTCCATCGAGCATCTGATCGGCACGGAGCCATTGATAATGTTCGACCGCCAGCTGAGAGACGTAAGGCAAGACCGCGTAGGCGCCGCCGAATGTCACGAGGGCCGCTTTGCTGAAAAATAATCCCTCACGAAAGATTGTGTGTCGCGGACCAAGAAAAATTCCGGCGAACAAAATCGGCGCCCACCAAAGAAAGATCCATGTCCCGGAAATCTTGAAGGCGCGAATGAGTAAAGATCGCGCAGTCGGAGGCGGGCCGACCTCTTCAACGAAAGATGTCGATCTTGCGCCTTGATCGAGCGAACCGAGAAAAAATTGCGGCAGAATCTTCCCGCCAATGAGCCCCATGATTCCGGCGCCGATGATGATCAATGGAAATGGCACGCGGAAAAAATAAATCGCCACGAACGCCGCCATGGCGATTGCCCACATGACGGCGTTCTTGAGCGCTTTGCTGCCGATGCGGATCACGGCCGCGCCGACAATCGCGAGCACGGCTGGTTTCAATCCGTAAAAGATCGCAGCAATCGAGGGAACGTGACCATAGGCGACATAAATGTAACTCAGCGCCAAGAGAATGAAGATTGATGGAATGACGAAGAGCGCGCCCGCCACGATGCCGCCACGCGTCTTGTGCAAAAGCCAGCCGATATAAATAGCGAGTTGCTGTGCTTCCGGTCCGGGCAGCAGCATGCAAAAATTCAGGGCGTGGAGAAAATGCGTTTCGCCGATCCACTTCTTTTTCTCGACAACCTCCGCGTGCATCATCGCGATCTGGCCGGTCGGCCCGCCAAAGGAAACAAAGCCAAGCTTGAGCCAAAAGCGGAAGGCTTCGCGAAAGGTTGGATGACTTGTTTGGTATCCACTTTCCGCGACTGCAAGTTGTGGCGAGGCCTTATTCATCGCTTTTGCAAAAATGAGTAAAGCGCGTCAAAACACTCAAAACCGCGACGGAGAATCTCCTCGTCAGGCAATCCCTCTTTGGCCCAACCTTTCAAGACACGATCAATACCGATGCACTCCGAGCGCTGGAACTTCTCGTCTTCGAGATCGGCATCATGAATCATTTCGGCGATTTTCCTGCCGGCCTTGTCTTCAATTCCAAATCGGCGAATCAATGTCTCGAATGTGCAGCAATCACCGTGATGGGAGAACTCCACGTCCACCATGTCGAATGGAATCACCTCGCGATTAGACGGAACTGCCGCGGCGAAAATAAACCTCGCTCGAGGATCGATGAATCGTCGAATCAACCACGCTGACCCTACCCGATCGATTTCGGGACGAGGCCGTGTCAGCCAGGTTTTGCCGCGATAATTTTCCGCTTCGAGTCGCGGCAGCGTTTTTTTAGGCGGCGTGAGCCGTTCCAGTTCTGTGGCTTTTGTCTCGGGATCGGTTTTCTTGCTCCGGGCTAAAAAGTCATGCAACGCCGTTTTGATCGCGCCGTATTCTTCGTCACGCGCCCGGTTAAAAAGCGCGATCAACTTCTCATTCGGCATCCCCTCGATCTCTTGAACTCGAACCAGAGTCGCGTCACCGCTGAAATCTCGAATCTGCTGCGCCAGCCACTGAAAATGCTCGTACTGCGGCGGCAGATCGGGTAGGAGATATGTCGATGTTTTTATCTGGATGGCGCCGATCTTTTTGAACCGCCGCCAGATCGCGACCCGCTCCGTCTTTTGTCTGGTAGGAAGGCTATAGAGAAGAAGAAGCCAGGAAGTTGCGCGCATACAATCAGTGCCTAGAATGAAATACGTATAGCACGTCGTCCCTGCGCTTACATCCAACGTTAGTAATCAGTGCGAATTATCATGACGATCATGAAACAAATTGTTACCATAGCTTTAGTCTTCGCCGCGTTGCTTTGTACATCGGTAGCGGCTGGCCTCGAGACCGCGCGTATCGATGAATTAACCGGACTCAAAGGGAAGATGAACGAGAAAGAGGGCGTTTATCGGGTCACGTTCCCGCGCGATGACGTAAAGGTCGTTGTGGATGGATGGACGATGCCGCCGTTCATGGGTCTTGGCACTTGGGCAGCGTTTACTGAGACTAGCAATGGCGCAATGGTGATGGGAGACACCGTTTTGTTTGAAGACGAGGTGAACTCTGCGATGTCAGCTGCACTCGACAACGGGCTGAGCGTTACCGCGTTGCATAATCATTTCTTCTTCGATCGACCCAAAGTCTTCTTCATGCACATCGAAGGCGAAGGCAGCGTCGAGAAGTTAGCAAGCGCTGTTAAAAAAGTTTACGACGCCGCCAAACAGATTCGAGCCGCAAGTCCGAAGCCGAAAGACTCTTTCGGTGCTCAGCCGTTGCCAGACAAGAGTTCTATCAGCGCTGCGCCTCTTAACGAGATCTTCGCAATGCAAGGCGAGGCGAAGGATGGAATGGTTAAGTTCACCATTGGTCGACCGGCAACAATGCATGGCGTCAAAATCGACAAGGACATGGGTGTCAACACTTGGGCGGCGTTCGCTGGTGCCGACGACAACGCGATTGTCGATGGAGACTTCGCAGTCACGGAAGATGAACTGCAACCGGTCTTGAAATCGTTGGTCAAGGACAAGATCAACATCGTCGCCATCCATCAACACATGACGCACGAAGAGCCGCGCATGATGTTTTTCCATTACTGGGGACGAGGCCGGGTAAAAGATTTAGCGCAAGCTGTCAAAGGCGGGATTTTAGTAGGTGGACTGCTCAAGGTCAGCTCGCCGCTGCCGTAACCCTCAGATTTATACAGGAGACTATGAAGTCATCGCTCTGCATCATGCTTGTGACGACAACGGCAATGGCGCTCGCCGCCGCTGAGACGGTAAACTTTGACAACATGAAAGGAGGTCCGCCTCCGGGTTGGACGGCGACGCAAACCGGCAGCGGCACGGCGAAATGGTCCGTTGAAAAAGACAATTCGGCTCCGAGCAAACCGAATGTGTTGAAACAATCAGGTCAGGCAACTTTCCCGGTCTGTTTCAAGAACGACACGAACATCAAAGACGGATTCGTCGAAGTAAAGTTCAAGCCGATTTCCGGCAAGGAGGACCAAGCGGGCGGCGTGATCTGGCGGTTACAGGACGGGAACAACTATTACATTGCTCGCGCCAACGCGCTCGAAAACAACGTCACGATTTACCACACCATCAAAGGCAAGCGCACCGAGAAAAAGCGCACCAAAATGCAGGTCGCGTCCGGCACGTGGCACACATTACGTGTGGATTTCAATGGCAATCATTTCACTGTCACGTTCGACGGGAAGCATCTGTTCGATGTCGAGGACACGACGTTCACCGAAGCTGGCAAAGTCGGCGTCTGGACGAAGGCTGACAGCGTGACGTTGTTTGACGATTTTACCTACGGCGGGAAGTGACGCCGCTCACACGCGAACGACATCGTGAACCCCATCGCTTGTTTCAATTTCTTGAAGCTTGCAGTTTGGCCGATGGTTATTTAACAAGACATAAGACCCATGAACTCGGCACCGAAAATCTCGAACTCGTTGGCGCAACAACTTAACCTAATGGCCTCCGCGCTTCTTCCGGCCTTGCCGCCTTTTGATAAAACCGCGCCGGATGTGGCGGCGTTGCTCAAGCGTTTGACAAAAAGTGAGGACGATCAGGACATCGCTCAGTCGGCGGCGGTATGGCGGGCGAGTGCGGCGGATCCTTTGCGGCATCAGCCGGCGGTGCGGCGCACGGCGGGTTGGCGGAAGAAGCGCGGGCTCGATGCGAAGGCCGTTTTTGGCGCGAGCAAGAGCGGAAACTTTCAGCTCATTGGCAAAGTCGGCGAAGAAGCTGTGCCGATGTCGCGCGCCGAATTCTACGCGCTCACGCTGCCTGCTTTTAAGAAAACGGTGGCTAAGATTAATCCCGGAACCGACCCGAAGAAATGGCAAGAACTGGCCGCTGCCTTCATGACGGATGCCGTAAAGGATGGCACGGGCAAAAATGTCTGGCCACCGGAGCCGGCAATCAGTGGGTTGAAGGCTTCCCAGTTTGCCCAGCAACTCCTGCGCGATTGCCTGATGGAGGCGATGGGGATGCTCGACGGCCCTCCGGCGACGCCTCCGCCTTTGCTCGTGGCTCTCGGCGAGCACCGCCGCTCCGGCAATCACTACACGCGGGAAGACGCGGAGTTGCGGCGCAATGAATTGATCAAGGAACTGCAAAAGCCGGCGGCGCCGGCTGGCTCACCTGCCTGAACAATCCGGACACTCATCTTCAACCTCTATGCGGTCATGAAAAAGAATCCGAAAACGAGCTTCGTGGTAGTCGGCAGCGGCGGTGGTGGAGGAACCATTGCGTGGCTGCTGGCAAAGGCCGGGCACTCGGTCACGTTGTTGGAACAAGGGCCGGACGTGGCGGACCGGTATCGGAACGCGCACGATGGCCGCCCCGCACCGGCCGGCGGCGACCCGGATGGATTCAACTCCGTGATGCACGACGAGTATTACTTCCGCGTCAAACGCCCGGACCCGAAGCGCCGCCTCCGGGGAGACTACAATACCTTCCGCGTCGGGGGCGTGGATACGGCGAAGGCTCAGCCTTTCGTGAATGGCTGGACGGCTTCCGTGCTGGGAGGGGGCTCCGTCATTTGGGGCACTTGGGCGTTTCGACCGCTGCCCGTGGACTTCAAGCTTGGCACGTTCTATCAGAACCTGGGCCGTCTGGAGGAGCTTCGGAGTTGGGGTTATTCATTGATCGACTGGCCCGTTGGCTACGAACAGATGGAGCCTTTCTACCGCGTGGCGGAGGCGCTGCTGGCTGTTTCCGGCGACCGCGCCAAGCTGAATGCCAGCATCACCGCCAGTGCCTGGTTCAAGGAACTCGCCGGCAATGCGAAGGTGGGCGCTCTTTTCAACGGCGCCACGGTGGGCGAACCTTACCCGTGTCCGCCGCACCCGATAAACCCCGTCGGTTACTACGTGGAGCAGGCGATGAATCGCGCGGAACTCGGCCTGGCCGCGGCGCCGCTGCCCGTGGGTATCGTATCGCCCGGCACCTCCACCTACCGCACGCGGGAAATCCTGGCGCAAGCTGCGCAAGCCGGTCCAGCCCAGCTTGAAGGCGCCGATTTTTGGAAAAAGACTCCCGACCAACTCTGGTCGGAACGCATCCGGCAGGCGTGCAACATGTGCGGTTTCTGCGGCGAATACCTCTGCTGGGGTGGCGCGAGAGAAGTGCCTGGCCAGACCCTCATCCCTGGCGAGCCTAAATCCGGCGCGCACGCGACCGTCATTCAGGAATTGCGCGACATGGGGCAGCAGCCCGGGAGCAAAGTCCGAGTGCTGTGTGCCGCCCGCGCTTACGAGATCACGCTCAACCCGAAGACCAAACGGGCCAATGGCGTCCTCTACCTTGACATCTCCGATCCCGATCATCCGGAGGCTGTCTCGCAACCCGCGGAGACAGTCATCGTTTCCTGCGGAGCCGTCCAGTCAGCCCGGCTCCTGCACATGTCCGGCCCGCACGGCTTGGGCAATGAGCACGACCAACTCGGACGCAACGCCTGCTTCCATCTCTTCGGCATGGGAGCCAAGGTGACACTTGAGGAACGTTTTCGCGGCCTCCTTCATGCTGAATTCGGTCCCACGGGCAACACCACCTCCTTCGGCCCTTACTTCATCAAGGACAAAGACGGGCGCTGGCTCAAGGGCGGCACCCTCACCAGCACCGCAAAGAAGAATCCATTGGAGAACGCCGTTGGAGCCGTGGCCGGCGGCAGCTTCGGCGACGCGCTCGGCAAGAGCATGAAAGACTATGCCATCAGCGTGGAACTGCGCCTGACTGCCGACGACCTGCCGATGCCCCGCAACCGCGTCGACCTCGATCCCACGCATGTGGATGAATTCGGCTTCCCCGTGGCCCGCATCACCCGCGAGGTCGGCACCCACGAGTGGCTCATGTATCAAAGCGTCGTGCCGATCTTCCAGCAGGCTTTTGAAAAAGGGAAGAATGGTGTGACCAAGGCGACGTTCTCTCCGCACATTCTCGACCTCATCGGCGACCACCAGATGGGCACCTGCCGCATGGGCAATGATCCGGCCACG
>WNGG01006190.1_pt1 | contig 22017 bp, 19 predicted proteins | sample 5400661 | NCBI WGS metagenome assembly WNGG01 (sample SAMN13153372, study PRJNA577476) | soil metagenome | isolation source: 100 cm soil or saprolite under Garry oak tree replicate 1 | place: USA:California | collected 2016-06-15
TGTCGGGTCCAGCAAGAGCGTCAGCCGGACCGCCAATGCGAAAGGAGGTGTAGCCCGCTAACGGTACGGCAAAGCGCACCCGCTCGTGCAGGAGGCCGAGCAGTTGCTCTCGCAACTCAGCGCGCACGCGCACCTCCCGCGCCTAACTGGTCCAGGAGCGCCCTGCCGGTACGGTAGATGTCTCCCGCGCCCAGAGTCAGGACCACGTCGCCGGCCTGTACCAACTCCAGGGCTGTGGCAACGAGGTCTTCTTTGTGGGGCACGAAACGCACGTCCGCATGCCCACGTTTTTTCAACGCCCGATAGAGGCTTTCACCAGACACACCGGGGATGGGTTCCTCGCCGGCTGCGTAGATCTCGGTCAACACAACCACATCCGCGTCATCAAAAGCCGACAGAAACTCGTTCAACAAGTCGCGCGTGCGGGTATAGCGGTGGGGTTGGAAGAGGGTCACCAGGCGGCGGCCTCCCTCCTGGCAGATGCCCTCTCGGGCCGCGCGCAGCGTGGCCCGCAGTTCCGCGGGATGATGAGCGTAGTCATCGATCACCGTCACACCCTCGACCTCACCTTTGACTTCGAAGCGGCGCTGGATGCCAGTAAAGCTCCTGAGCGCGTCTTGCACCTGGGCAAAAGGAATACCCAGCTCCCTCGCTACCACCACGACAGACAGGGCGTTGAGCGCGTAATGGCGGCCGGGAAGATTCAGACACAGCTCGCCAAGCCGCTCCTCTCCGTGCCAGACCTCGCAGCGGGTCGTCAGGCCCGAGACCGTCAGGTCGCGCGCGGTGAACTCCGCCTCGGGACTGGAGCCGTAGGTCACAAACCGTTTGCGCACCTGCGGGAGCAGAGCCCGCACGTTGACACTGTCCAGGCACAGGACCGCCCGGCCGTAAAAAGGCACGCGATTGATAAACTCGAGGTAGGCGGCCTTCACCCTCTCCATGTCTCCGTAAAAGTCGAGGTGTTCGGGGTCGATATTGGTCACCACTACAATCGTGGGGCTGAGCAGCAGAAAGGTCCCGTCGCTCTCGTCGGCCTCAGCGACCAGGAACCGGCCCTGCCCGAGCCGAGCATTCGAGCCCAGGACATTTAACTTCCCGCCGATCACCATGGTGGGATCCAGGTGCGCGCGCGCCAACACAGCGGCCACTAGCGAGGTGGTGGTGGTCTTACCGTGGGTACCGGCCACGGCGATGCCGTACTTGAGGCGCATCAACTCCGCCAGCATTTCCGCCCGCGGGATCACTGGGATCATCAGCTCACGGGCGCGCACGACCTCCGGGTTGGCGTAGGTGACCGCGGACGAGATCACGACCACATCAATCTCTGGGGTCACCTGCTCGGCCCGGTGGCCATAGGCAATCTGCGCGCCGAGCGCCGCGAGCCGCCGGGTGGTCTCCGACTCGCTGAGATCTGAACCACTCACGGTATATCCCAGGTTGAGCAACACCTCGGCGATACCGCTCATGCCAATCCCACCGATCCCCACGAAGTGAATACGACGGTTGGTGTCAAACAGGACCTGCCCGCCGCCCTTGTTCCAGGTTCCAGGTTCCAGGTGCAAAGTTGGACTTTGCCCTGTAGACGTTGAACCTTGAACCTTGAACTTTGAACGTTGAACCTCTATCGACATAGGACCTCCGGGTCCAGTCGGCCGGCAGACGGCAGGCAGGCCAGACACTCACGCACCACTGCGCTGGTCGCGTCTGGCCGACCCAGGGCTGTCGCGGCACGCGCCATAGCCTCGAGCCGGGGTCGGTTAGTCATCAACGCGCGGATCTCCTGGCTCATCCGTTCGGGGGTGAATTCCGTATCGAGGACCAGGCGCGCGGCACGGGCCTGCACGAGGACCTCAGCATTGGCACGCTGATGATCGTCGGCCGCGTAGGGATAGGGAATAAGAATAGCAGGCTTACCCAGGGCGGTGAGCTCGGCCACGGTTATCGCTCCGGCTCGGCAGACCACGAGATCAGCAGCAGCGTACGCCTCCTGCATAGTGTCGATGAACGGGACGACTTCGGCGTGCACGCCCAGCTTGGTATACGTGGCGCTGACCTCGGCGTGGTCCGCCTGGCCGGTCTGGTGAATCACTCGTAGTTTCTCTCTGTCCGCGCCCAGGAGGGCCAGGGCCTTGGGCAGTGTCTGGTTGAGCCGGTGCGCGCCCGCGCTCCCGCCAAAGATCAATACCGTAAACGCGGCGGATTGGGCGGGCGGGCGCGCCTGGGGACCCCCAGCGCTCCAGCGTAAGGGATTGCCCGTACATATCACCTTATGGGCCGGAAAGAAGCGAGTCGTACCAGGGAAGCCCACACAAATCCGGGTGGCGAGGCGGCCCAGCAGCCGGTTGGTCAGTCCAGGAATCGTGTTCGGTTCGAGCAGGACGCACGGCACACGCCTGACCCAGCCGGCCAGCACGGTCGGCCCGGAGGCATACCCGCCGATGCTAAAGATCAGGTCAGGCGTAAACTCGCGTACGACCTGCCAGGCCGCTCTGAGCCCACGGAGAGCAGCCCACAGGGCGTGGAGCCTGCCCCACCAGCTCCGGCCGCGCAACTGCTCAGCCGGGATCAGGCGCAGGGCAAAACCGAGGCGGGGAACCACATCCTTTTCCATGCCGCTGGCGGTGCCGACAAACAACACCTCGGCGCCAGCCTCACGCTGAGCAGCTTCTGCCACGGCGATGCCCGGAAACAGGTGCCCTCCAGTGCCACCCGCCGCTAGCAGCAGGCGCATTCCCTTAGGCATAGGGTTGGTTCTCCCTGCGGCTTTCCCGTGAAAGGCTCAGCAGCACGCCAGCGTACACCATCGCCATCATCAGTGCCGACCCTCCATAACTGATAAACGGCAGCGGCAGCCCTTTCGTCGGCAACATGCCGAGCACCACCGCCATGTTCAGGCCAGCTTGGCATACCAGCAAAAACGTACAGCCAAAGGCCAGCAGGCAACCGAACGGGTGCGGATGGCGCAGCGCGACTCGTAATCCCCGCATACCCAGCAGGGTGAACAAGGAGAGGATACTCACCGTCCCCCAGAGCCCAGTTTCCTCGCCGACAACGGCGAAGATGAAGTCCGTGTGCGCCTCAGGCAGGTAAAACATCTTCTGCCGGCTCTCCCCCAGGCCGACCCCTTTGATCCCGCCCGCGCCAAAGGCAAGCAGCGATTGGTTGAGCTGATAGCCCGTGCTTTGCTTGTGGGTGGCCTGATCGAGAAAAGACCACAGGCGATCGCTGCGGTAGCGGGCAGTGACGATGCCACAGGCGAGTAGGACCAGACCGCAGGCAGCCAGCAGGGCGAGATGGCGCAGCCGCGCGCCAGAGACGAAGAAAAAGGCACAGAGCATCAGGCAGATCAGCACTGCCCCACCCAAGTCAGGCTCCAGGGCGATCAGCATCACCACCGCACCGACCACCAGCAGGTGAGGGACAAGACCATAGACGAAATCTCGAATCCGCTCAGCTTTCTTTGTCAGAGAGTGCGCGAGATACAGGGTGACCGCGCCTTTGGCGAGCTCGGAAGGCTGAAAGTTCAGCGGCCCCAGGGCAATCCAGCGCTGCACCTTGCCATGGGCGACCCCGGGCACCAACACGAGGAGCAGACCAACAAAGGCCAGCGCCAGCACGGGATGGACGAGGCGACGGTAGGTGGTACAGGGCACGGCGGCGGCGACGACCAAGCCGAGGCTGCCCAGGACAATCGCGATTTGATGCTTCCAGACAAAATGGTACGGATCGCCGAAGTGTTCAAACGCGTAGAAATACGTGGTGTTGAAGACCATTACCTCACCGACCAGCAGCAGCAGGACCATAGCGAGCAGCAGCCAGGGGTCAATCGGCCCGCGTCCCACCACCGAGTCACCGTTGGTGACCTTCGACGCAGGGGCGTAGAGATACCCTCCTGGCGCGTCTCCCCAGGTGGTCAGGGATGGAGGAGCGACTGGCTGGGCGCTCCTCCTCCATACGGACGAGAACTTTTTCAGCATCCTGCTCGTCACAACGCCTCCACACAGGCACGAAACACGTGGCCTCGGTGGGCATAGTTCTCAAACTGATCAAAGCTGGCGCAGGCCGGAGAGAGGAGCACGGTATCTCCCGCAGTCGCCCCAGCCACCGCCGCTTGGACGGCCTCAGGCAGAGTGTCAACGACGACGGTCTCGGCCTCCTGTCCGAGCGCAGCCCGGATCGTCTCTCGCGCTTGACCGAACACGATCAGCTTTTTGACTTTGGCACGCACGAGCGGCCGCAGCGGACTGTAGTCTCCCCCTTTATCCACCCCTCCGGCCAGAAGAATCACCGAGCCGGTAAAGCTGGCCAGGGACTGTATCACCGCGCCCACATTGGTTCCCTTGGAGTCGTCAAAATAGCTCACCCCATGTTTCTTGGTGACCAATTGCAGGCGGTGCGGCAACCCTGAAAAGGTAGCCAGCACGGAGGAAATGACTTCCTGCGCGGCGTCCCACAAGGTGGCGGCGCTGACTGCCGCCATCACGTTTTCCAGATTGTGGCGGCCGTGGAGTTGCACGCGGTCGAGCGCATAGCGCGCCTCCTGCCCGTCGTGCCGGACGATCAGCGTTCCCGTGTCGATCCAAGTTCCCTCCGGGACTAGAGTCCAGCCAAAAGAGAAGACGCGGCCTGGCAGCCCGTGGGCCAGGGCCCAGACCTCTGGGTCATCGCGGTTGACAACAGCCCAGTCAGTGGGCTTCTGCCTCGCCAACAAGGCCCGCTTGGTCCTGCCGTAGACGGCAAAACTCGCATGCCGATCAAGGTGGTCTTCACTGAGGTTGAGCCACAGACCAATATGGGGACGAAACTGCTCGACCCACTCGAGCTGAAAGCTCGACACCTCGGCGACCGCGACTTCATAGTTCCCTGTCACTGCCTCAATCAGCGGAGTCCCGAGATTACCGCCGACAAAGACCCGTCGACCGCTCTGGCGCAGGACCTCACCGAGCAAGGTCGTGGTGGTACTCTTGCCGTTGGTGCCAGTCACGGCGAGCAGCGGGCACGGGAGAAAGCGAAAGGCCAGCTCGATCTCACTCCATACCGGCACCCCCTGGCGTGCGGCTGCCTGCAGGAGCGGCGCGTTGGCAGGCACGCCAGGGCTGGGCACCACCAGATCAACCCCGGCGAGTACGTCTAGATCGTTCGTCCCTAGGTGCAAGTCGAGCGGTATGCCAGCCAGGCTGGCGAGTTCGGGCGTTAAGGCGTCGTGCCCCTGACGGTCGGTGACGCACACCTGGCCACCTTGACTCGCGACGAATCGGGCCACGCTCACACCCGTGCGTTTGAGACCGATGACCAGAACAGTCTTACCGTGGAGTTCCATCTGGCTTACCGCAACTTCAGCGTGCTCAACGCGAGCAGGGCACAGATAATCGACACGATCCAGAAACGCACAATAATCAGCGGCTCGGGCCACCCCAGCAGCTCGAAATGGTGGTGGAGGGGAGCCATGCGGAAAATGCGCTTCCGCCTGAGCTTGTACGACGCCACCTGAAAGATTACCGAAGCGGCCTCCGCCACGAACACCCCTCCGGCCAGCGCCAGCACGATTTCCTGTTTGCTGATCAGCGCCGCCACCCCCAGGGCTGCCCCCAGCGAGAGCGACCCCACGTCCCCCATGAACATCTGTGCCGGGTAGGCGTTGAACCACAGAAACCCGAGACCGGCCGCAGCCAGGGCCCCGCAGAACACCGTCACCTCGCCGGCGCCAGGCACGTAGCTCACTTGTAGATACTCGGCGATCTTGGCGTTGCCGCTCACATAGGTGAAGATGGCGTAGGTGGCCCCAGTAATCATGACCGGCCCGATGGCCAAGCCATCAAGCCCATCGGTGAGGTTCACCGCGTTCGAAGCGCCGACCACGACCAGTGTGGCAAAGGGAATATAAAACCAGCCCAGATCCGGTCGTACAGCCTTAAAGAAGGGCATGGTCACTGTACTGTCAAATCCAGGTAGCAGTGAGAGGAGCAACGCGGCCAGCGTTGCGACCGCGAACTGAGCCAGGAGTTTCTGTCTCCCTGTGAGACCGGCGGAGTTGCGGCGGCTGAGCTTGCGATAGTCATCGATAAAGCCGATCAGGCCAAAGCTGATCGTCACGCCCAGCGCCAGCCACACGTAGAAGTTCGTGAGGTCAGCGAGCAAGAGGGTCGCCAGGGTTAAAGAAAAGAGGATGAGCGCGCCGCCCATGGTCGGCGTCCCAGCTTTGCTCAGGTGGGAGGCCGGGCCGTCCGGACGGATCTGCTGGCCAACCTGCAAGGCGGTGAGACGCGTAATCAACCATGGACCGAGGAAAAACGACACACTGAGCGCCATGATTGCGGCCATCAACGTGCGGAACGTGATGTAGCGAAACACGTTGAAGGCCGAGTGGCTCGTGTGTAAGGGGTATAGGAGAGCGTATAGCATCAGACCAACACTTTCAGATAGTTGCGTACTTCTTCGCGGTCATCAAAATGATGCTTGGTGGTACCGATGATCTGGTAGTCCTCATGTCCCTTGCCGGCGATCACTACGACATCTCCGGGCCGGGCACCGGCCAGGGCTGCCTGGATCGCTGCGCGCCGATCCGCCATTACCAGATACCCCTGCGACAGAGTTGCGATCGCTGCAGGATCGGTGACCTTGGGCATCCCAGCCTGCATTAGACCGGGCTCAGCTTCAGCGATGATGTGCCACGGGTCCTCGGTGCGCGGGTTATCAGAGGTCAAGATGACGACATCGCTCAGACGGCCAGCCACCTCACCCATGAGCGGCCGCTTGCCCCTATCCCGGTCTCCACCACAGCCGAACACAGTGAGGAGTCTGCGCTCCGTGAGTTGCCGCACAGAGTGGAGGGACTTCTCCAGCGCATCAGGCTTATGCGCGTAATCGACCAGGACCGCGAAGGGTTGCCCTACCGTAATCGCCTCCATACGCCCCGGCACGCCGGTACAGCGCGCGACTCCAGCGGCAATCACTTCAGTCGGAACACCCAACGCGTGCGCAGCGGTGGCTGCGGCCATAATGTTATAGAGGTGAGGTTCACCGATCAGGGCCGAGGAGAACTCCACTTCTTCCCCTCCAAGCCGCAGGATGCCGCGCAGTCCGTGAAAGCTCTTCTCGACGTTTCGCGCCGATACCGTGACGCCGGGTTGCAACCCATAGGTCAGCACTCGGCCTGGAAGCGGTTGGGCCAGCAATTTCGCTCCCCACGAATCGTCGGCATTAATCACAGCAAAGCGGTCAGGCTTCTCTGAAGCAGGCAAGGCATTGAGAAACAGGCGCGATTTGGCGGCGAAGTAGTCGTCGAGGTCTCGGTGAAAATCCAGATGGTCACGGCCCAGATTAGTAAACAGCACGCCGTCCCAGTGACAGCCTTGCACCCGCTCCTGTACCAGCGAGTGCGAGGACACTTCCATCACCACATGGCTGACCTGCTCCGCCGCCATGGCGCCGAGCAGCGCCTGCAACTCCACTGCCTCGGGCGTGGTGAGCGGCGCGGGCAGCTCTCGGCCCCGATAGCGATAGCTCACCGTCCCGATCACACCCGTCGACCACCCCCTCGCCTGCCAGATCGCTTCAAGCATATAGGTCGTGGTGGTCTTGCCGCTGGTGCCGGTTACGCCGACCAGCGTGAGGCGGGTGCTCGGCCTGTGGTAGAAATGGGCAGCCATGAGACCAAGCAGGGTGCGCGGTGCAGAAGAAACGATCACCGTGACTTGCCCTGAGCGATGCTGCAAGGCGTGCTGAGAGACTATCGTGCCCGCAGGCACGACCACTGCGCAGGCCCCCCGCCTGAGCGCCTCATCGATGAAGCGCGTCCCCTCGGTCTTTTCTCCAGGAAGAGCAAAGAATAACGTTCCTGGCTCGACCAAGCGAGAGTCGTAGGCTAAATAGGCGATCTCCACGCCCAGGCTTCCTTGGACCTGTACAGGGAGAGTGTCGGGCAGGAGATCGCGGAGAATCACGGGTGTGCCTCACCGGTTGGAGCCAGGGTCAACGCACAGACCGGCTGCCCTGTGTGGGGGTCGGTCTGCATACTCTGGCGGGTAACGTAGCCGCTGCCGGTGGTGATGATGCGCCAGCCGTCACGCTGCGCCGTGCGCATCGCCTCGCGCAAACTCATCCCTAAGAAATTCGGTTCTGCCATCAGCGTTGCTGGAGCCGAGGGTACGGGCGAGGCAGCTTCTAAGGTGCGGCGCACTCGAGGCTGGCCATCAGTTTGGGGTCTGGAAGCTGAAGGCACGGTCGAGCTGACCCACTCGATTCGAGCTGCGTTCCCCTCTGTGCCCAACTGGGCTAGCGCCTGGCGGGCGATCGCCTGAAAGACGGGAGCAGCGACCTCACCGCCATAGGTCCCGGTCTTGGGTTCGTCCACCGTCACCAGAATCACCAGGCGCGGCTGGTCGGCCGGAACGATGCCAATAAATGAAGCGATACGACCGCGGGCCGAATAGCCACCGTGCAGGTCAAGCTTCTGCGCAGTGCCGGTTTTCCCAGCGACGCGCACCCCTTCGATCTGCGCGCGCCAGCCGGTCCCCTCTTTGTCCACGACCTTTTCCAGCAACCCGACGAGACGGTGGGCAGTGTGAGTCCGCACTACCTGCCGCAACCGTTGGGGACTATTCGCCACCACGACCTTGCCCTCAGCGTCGAGCACCTCGCGCACGAGGTACGGCCGCATCAGCACGCCGTCATTCGCTAGCGCGGCGTAGGCACAGGCGAGTTGTAGGGGTGTCACCGCCACCCCCTGGCCGAAACTCGCGGTCACCAGGTTGATGCGTGACCAAGCACTGGGAGGAGAGAGTAAGCCGGGAATTTCCCCGGGCAGATCAATGGCCGTCACCGCGCCCAGACCGAACGCGCGCAGATAGGCTTGGTACGTCTCTATCCCCAAGCGTTGCCCCACCTTGGCCGCGCCGATGTTGCTCGAGTGCTGCAGCACCTCGGCGAAACTCAACCAGCCATAGGGGTGATGGTCATGGATGGTGCGCCTGCCGACCTGGTAACGACCAAGTTCACAGAACACCTGTTCCTCCGGCCGGACAAGGTTCGCATCTAGCGCAGCCGCGGCCAGCAGCACCTTCAGGGTGGAGCCCGGTTCGTAACAGTCACTGATGATGCGGTTACGCCGAGTCTCAGTCGGCGAGTCCCCGGGAGCATTGGGGTTAAACGTCGGAACCTGAGCCAGGGCCAGGACAGCAAACGTCTGGGGCTCAAGGATCACTACCGTGCCAGCCAAGGCGCGGGTCTCCCGCACTGCCCGTTCCAGCTCGCGCTCAGCCAGGTACTGCAGGCCGGCATCAAGGGTCAGGCGCACATTGAAGGCCGCGGGGGGGGCTTGTCCACCTTGCGCCAGGATTGTGCGGCCGAGCGCGTCGCGCTCCCCCACAACCTCGGCCGGTTCTCCGCGCAAGTAGCGATCATACGCCAGCTCCACCCCTTCAAGCCCATGGGCATCGACGTCGGTGAAGCCAAGTACGGGGGCGGCCAGCGCGCCTTGAGGGTAAAACCGCCGCTGGGTTTCGACACTGTCGATCCCAGCAATATCGAGCCCCCGTACCTGGGCGGCTTCCTCCGGTGTGGCCCGGCGCTTGAGCCACACGAACGGCGCCGGGGCGTGGAGCAAGCGGTCCACTGCCTGGGTGGAAACCCGGAGGGCTGCGGCCAGCGCTGGCACCCGCGCTCCCACGTCGGCCGGCAGCTTACGTGGACGAACAAAAAGTGATTCTACGGGGAGGCTGAGGGCCAAGGGGACGTTGTTGCGGTCAACGATTGCGCCCCGGCGCGGGGTGAGGGTCAGGCGCTGTTGATGCTGGGTTGCCGCCTGACTGGCCAGGTACTCGCCTTGCAACACGGTGAGTTGCACGAGACGGCTCAGCACCAGCACCAACCCCACCCCCATTGCGCCTCCAGTAGCGAGCAAACGTTTTTCCATTCCTCTCCCCCCTCATGGCAGTCTGATCACCTGGTCGGGCTGCGGAGCGCTCAGCCCCAGCCGCCGCGTTGCTTGATCCGCGAGACGACTCGGAGCGATGCGGGCGCTCCACTCTACCTCAAGCGCTTGCCGTTCTCCTTCGAGTGTGTGCACTAGTTGCCGGGTGTTCGAGAGTGCGTACCCCAGGGCCACGACCTGCAGCCGGATCCAGACCTGCGCGAGCGCCAGCATCAGTCCGACCAAGGCGAGCAGCGTGTACCCTTTCCAGGGACTAGCCTGACGCATCTACGTTTCCCCCCCCCAAGACACACCGCTCCACCGCCCGCAGCCGCGCGCTGCGGGCTCGGGGATTCCGCGCCACTTCCTCCGGGGCCGGGGTGCGTGGCTTCGCCGTCAGGATCTGCACTTTTGGTGACCACCCGCAGGCACAGACTTGCAGGCGCGGTGGGCACAGACAGGGCGCGGCCCAACGCCGGAACGCCTCTTTGACCAGCCGATCTTCCAACGAGTGATAAGCCAGGATCACCAGCCGCCCGCCTGGCCGCAGCAGGCGATACCCGTCGCGCAGAAAAGCGGTCAAGTGGTCAAGTTCCTGGTTGACCGCGATGCGTAGGGCCTGAAAGGCCCGTGTCGCCGGGTGGAGGTGGGAGTGAGGTGGACGCCTCACTACCCGTGCAATAGTAGTGACCAAGGCGGTAGTCGTGGTCACGGGAGCCTCGGCGCGGGCCTGCACTACGGCGCGGGCGAGCGCTCCAGCGGCCCGTTCTTCACCCAGGTCGCGGAAGATCTGTCACAGCTCAGCCTCGCTCGCCCGGTTCACCACATCCGCCGCGCACCGGTCTTGGCGCTGGTCCATGCGCATATCCAGCGGGCCAGGCCGGAGAAAACTGAACCCCCGCTCTCCGTCCTCGACTTGTAAAGACGAGAAGCCGAGATCAAGGAGCACGCCATCGACCCCGTCCCAGCCGAGCCGAGACAGCACAGTCAACGCCTGGCTGAAACTCTCGCGCACCAGCACGTACTGGCCGGTGAAGGTCGCCAACCGCTGCGCAGCAACCTGGAGCGCCGCCCCATCCCAATCCAGCCCCAGCAGTCTGCCTGCAGGCGCGCACCCCCCCAGCACAGCGGCGGCGTGCCCACCACCGCCCACCGTCCCATCGAGAAAGGTTGCGCCCGGTCGCGGACGGAGCAATGCCAGCACCTCTGCCACCATAACCGGCAGATGGTGGGCACTGGGGAGAGGGGCGGTGGTTATCCAGGCCGTTTCCATCTTGCCCTTTCGCTAGTAATTTCCATCGGATTAGTGTACATTCCTATACGTTGAGGCTGTTGAATAAGCGGGGGTTCTGCGCCAGATCTCGTTCAGACTCCTCTTCATATCTCTGCCAGGTCTCCTTGTCCCAGATGCGAAATTTTCCCAGGGCGGAGGTGAACATGACATCTTTTTTCAGCCCGGCATATTCCCGCAGCATGGTCGGCAAGAGAATGCGTCCCTGCCTATCAACGAGGCATTCGTGTGCGTTCGACAAGTAGAAATTTTCCATTTTGAGAAAATCCTCGTCAAAACGGGGTTTCTTTGTTAGTTCTTGTTCAAAACGCTCCCACTCCGCCTGGGGGTAGACATCGAGACAGCGGTGGGAGTTGAGAATGAACTTGGTCACCACTAACCGGTCATCCTGCATGCCAAGCACAATCTCACGGAATTTCGCTGGGATACTCACTCTTCCCTTCTCGTCGATGGTGTGTTCGAAACTCCCCCGGAACACGGTTACGTCCGTTTTCCCACTTTTTCCCACTTTCTCCCACGACTATATTACTCCGTTTTTTTGCTGTCAAGCGAATTGGGCAACTCTGTGGCCAGAGAGGCAAGAGAAGGACCGTCATTGACTGAGCTTGTGCGTCCCGATACACCATTTTCTTTCGCTACGGAAGGAAGGGTTCGAGACCTGGACCTGAGAACTGTGCGAGTTTTCAGGAGTTTCGCGTGGAGACCTCGATGCTAAAACGCTACCTGCTGACTCCGGGCCCCACCCCGGTTCCACCAGAAGTGCTGCTGCGCATGGCCCAGCCGCTCATCCATCATCGGACTGCGGAGTTCAGTCAACTCTTTGCCGAGGTGCAAGAGGGGCTGCGGTGGCTGTTCCAGACCGCACAGGAGGTGTTGATCCTGGCCGCGTCGGGCACCGGCGCCATGGAGGCAGCGGTGGTCAACACGTGTGCGGCTGGTGACACGGTCATTGTGGTCAATGGGGGCAAGTTCGGCGAGCGCTGGCTCAAGATTTGCCAGGCTTTCGCCGTGCAGGCGGTAGAGGTCAAGGTCGAGTGGGGACAAGCGGTCCGGGGCTCCGCGGTGGCCCAGGCGTTGCAGGCCCATCCGGAGGCGCGGGCGGTGTTACTGCAAGCCAGCGAAACCTCCACCACGGTCTTGCATCCAGTGGAAGAGATCGCCGCGCTGACCCGCAACACGGACACCCTGCTGATCGTCGACGGGATCACCGCGGTCGGTGCGACCGATATGCCAATGGATCGCTGGGGCCTCGACCTTGTGGTAACCGGCTCACAGAAAGCGCTCATGCTGCCGCCGGGGCTCGCGTTTATCGCCCTCAGCCCGAAAGCCTGGAGCCGGATCGAGAAGGCTACGCTGCCACGGTTTTACTTTGACCTGCGGCGTGAGGCCACGGAGCAGCGGAACCACACGACTGCCTACACGCCAGCGATCTCGCTCCTCAACGGCCTGCACGCGGTGCTGCAGCTACTCCGGCAAGAGGGCCGCGACCACGTGTTCGCCCGCCATGCGCGCCTTGCCGCTGCCACGCGCGCTGCGGTCCAGGCGCTGGGGCTGCGGCTGCTGGCGCCAGAGCATCCCAGCCCGGCGGCGACCGGCGTCTGGTTGCCCGCTGACCTCAACGGGGCGCGACTCCTGTCCTATATGCGGGAGCGTATGGGTGTGGACCTCGCTGGTGGTCAGGGCCACCTCAAGGGGAAAGTGGCACGCGTCGCGCACATCGGCTACGCTGGCCCGTTCGATGTGCTCACGGCCATCAGCGCCCTAGAAATGGCGCTCAGCCGGTTTGGCTGGGCGCTGGAACTTGGCCGCGGCGTGCGCGCGGCCGAGGAGGTCCTGCTGGAGGGCTGGCCGGCGCTGGGATAGCACGTATGTCACAAAAAGTATTGATTACGGACCCCCTTGCCCCGCAGGGACTGGAGCAGCTGCGCGCCTGCGCAGACTTAGAGGTGGACGTCCGGCTCGGCCTCGCCGACGCGGACCTCATCCGTGCTATCCCGCCGTACCACGGGCTCATCATCCGCAGCGGCACGCGGGTGACCAAAGCGGTCATCGCCGCCGCCGCCAACCTGCGGGTGATCGGCCGGGCCGGGATTGAAGGCCGGACGCTGGGAGCGTGAAAAATTCACTGGCAGTGAAATCTGCAACAAGGTGCTGGGCGTGGTCGGCCTGGGCAACATCGGCGCGATCGTGGCCGAGCGGGCCCTGGGCCTCAAGATGCGGGTCGTGGCGTCTGATCCCTTTGTCACGCCCGAGAGCGCAGCCAAGCTGGGGGTCGAATTGGTGAGCCTGGACGAGCTGTATGCGCGCGCTGACTTCATCACTGTGCACACCCCACTCACCAAGGAAACCGGTGGCCTGATCGGGGCCGCGGCGTTTGCCAAGATGAAAAAGGGCGTACGCCTCATCAACTGCGCCCGTGGTGGCATCATCGATGAAGAGGCGCTGTGCCACGCTATCAGGAGCGGCACGGTCGCGGGCGCGGCGCTCGATGTGTTCGTCGAGGAACCGCCGCCAGCCACCCACCCCCTGCTCCAGCTCAACCAGGTGATCGGCACCCCGCATCTGGGCGCGGCGACCGACGAGGCGCAAATCAACGTGGCCGTGGCGATCGCGGACCAGGTCGCCCACTTCCTGACGCGCGGGGTCATTCAGAATGCAGTCAACTTCCCGGCGCTGACCGCGAAGCTGCTGGCGATCCTGCACCCGTATCTGATGCTGGGGGAAAAGCTCGGGGGCTTCCTCGCGCAGGTCGCGGCTGAAGCGCCGCTGGAAGTGCAGGTCGAGTACAGTGGGGAGATCGTCGAGTATGACGTCACCCCGGCCACCGCGGCAGTGTTGCGCGGCCTCTTGAGCCCCTTTCTCGACTCACCCGCGCCCCTCATTGCCCGCGAGCGCGGCATCCGGGTGGTAGAGTCGCGCAGTAACCGGCCCAGCGACTTCCTCAACTCGATCACCGTGCGGGTTGCCGGCGAGAGCGAGACCCATACGGTCGAAGGCGCGGTGTTTAGCAATAACGCGGTGCGGCTGGTGCGGGTGAATGATTTTTACCTGGAAGCGGTGCTCGACGGCTATATCCTGGTGCTCCACAATCGCGATGTTCCTGGGGTCGTCGGCGCAGTCGGCACCCTGCTGGGCCGGCGTGGCATCAACATCGCCGGCCTGGAACTCGGCCGCGAGCGGGTTGGCGGCATGGCAATTTCGCTGATTCATGTGGATAGCCCGGTGCCGTCTGAGGTCCTGGACGAGCTGCGGACGCTGGAGCCGATCATCTCGGCCCAACTCATCCGGCTGTAAGGACAAGCGTGTGAGTTTCACAACTGAGGCAAAGGCGTATACCCTATGAGTACGCTGATCGTAGTCGGGGTGCAGTGGGGCGACGAAGGCAAGGGCAAAGTCGTAGACCTGCTCGCCCGTGAGGCCGATATTATCGTGCGTTTTCAGGGCGGCAACAATGCCGGCCATACGCTGGTCGTGGATGGCCAGAAGACGATCGTCCGCCTGATTCCCTCCGGGGTCCTGCACGCGGGGAAAGTGTGCGTGATCGGCAACGGGGTGGTGGTCGATCCGCAGATCCTGGTAGAGGAGATCGACGCCCTGCAGCAGCGCGGCTACCTCACCGATTCCGCGCTCCTCAAGATCAGCGAGACCGCGCATCTCATCATGCCCTACCACAAGGCGATCGACCTCGCCCGTGAGCGGCTACGCGGGGAGGGCCGGATCGGGACGACCGGCCGGGGCATCGGTCCGACCTACGAAGACAAGATGGCCCGCGTGGGCATCCGCTTCGTGGACCTGCTCGACGAGCAGGTCTTTGGTGAGAAGCTCGCCTACAATTTGCAGGAGAAAAACATCTATCTCGGCGCCATTCTCAAAGAGCAGGCGCTCGACTACAGGCAAATCTTTGAGGCGTATTGTCGTCTGCGCCAGCGACTAGCACCGTATGTGATCAACACCTCGCGCTACCTGCACCAGGAGATCACCCATGGTCGCAAGGTGTTGTTCGAAGGCGCTCAGGGCACGATGCTCGATGTGGATCATGGGACGTACCCGTATGTGACGTCATCGAACACCGTAGCCGGCGCGGTGTGTGCCGGTGCCGGCGTTGCGCCGCAGCAGATCCATGGGGTCATCGGCATTTCTAAGGCGTACACCACCCGGGTCGGCAGCGGGCCCTTTCCCACTGAACAACTCGGTCCTGCCGGCGAGAAACTGCGACGTGACGGGGGGGAGTTTGGCACCGTCACGGGCCGGCCGCGGCGCTGCGGCTGGTTCGATGCGGTGGTGGTGCGTACCGCCGCTCGCCTTAACGGTCTCACCAGCCTGGCCCTCACTAAGATCGATGTGCTGAGCGGCCTGCCGACGATCCGTGTCTGCACCGGCTACGAGCATCATGGACAGTACTATGATGAGGTCCCCGCCAGCGCGCAGGTGCTCGAAGGCGTGACCCCGATTTACGAGGACCTGCCTGGGTGGGCGGAGCCCCTGACTGAGATCCGCAGCCTCGACGCGCTGCCAGCCAATGCGCGCCGGTACGTCGAGCGGATCGAACACCTGGTCGGTGTCGCGGTGAAGATGATCTCGGTCGGAGCCGGCCGCGAGGAAACTATCCTGATCCGTCCCTCGTTTTTCTAACGCTGGCGAGCGAGAACCGCGCTTCGGGCAAGAGTAACAGCACCAGTCCACCGACCAGGCCAGACCCCAGCACGAGCGCGCTCCATAACAGGCCGAAGGCCAGCGCTTCGTCTCTGCCAATCCCGATAAGCGCGAGGAACACCACGTACCCCCCTTCACGCACGCCAACACCACCCAAACTCAGCGGCAGGGCGCTGAGGATATGGACCAGCGGAATAAACAGGAGCAGATACCAGACAGGGACGGCGAGGCCGAGCGCGTGTGCAAGCAGCACCTGCAGGCCAAGCTGGCAGAGGTGGCAAACAAAGGCCAAGCCGCACGCGCGGCCGAGCACGCCAGTCTCCGTCTGGTAAGGGAGGAGGAACTGCTCGACCAGCCAGCGCAGTCTGTGCCAGGGCGAGAACAGGCGGCCTATCACGCGCGGCAGGACCCACCAACCTGCTACCGAGAGGAACGCCGCCGCAATAGTTCCATAGCACAATGCGGCCGGCAGCACCGTCGGGCCGAACAGCATGAACCCCGTGGCGCTCACCCAGAGCAGCATCACCAGGCCGCTCACTCGGTCGGCCAAGACCGACTGCAGGGCCGGGCCAATGCCTCCGCCATTCCCGGCAAGCAAGACTCCCCGTCCGAGGTCACCAACGACCGTGCTGGGCGCAAACAGGTTGAGATACATGCCGGCCAAGTAGTAGAGCGTAAACGCGCGCAGCGGTTGGTCAAAGCCGAGCGGTACGGCAAGCAGCCGCCACTTATAGGCACTCAGCGCCTGACTGGCGAGATAGCCAACGAAGGCGAGCAGAACAAACTCCGAGCGCGCTGCTAGGATTTGTCGGGTGAACACCCGCAGGTCAGTTGCCCCCAGCAGACAGGCGAAGAGCCCTAGACTGATGCCGGCCTTGAACCAGCGGGAAGCAAGAAACCGCAAGGAAGCAAGACCCTACAAGAAGGCTCAGCAAAAAGGGGAAACGGCGAAATGGCGAAACGGTGAAAAGAGCGAATCCCCATTCTGGACTCCAGACCCTAGACCCTAGACCCTAGATTACGCATCGACCACCTCGCCGGAGAGCGCCAGGCCGTCCAGATGGCTGAGGTCATTGACTGAGTGAATCACTGCCCCGCCGCTGGCAAAAATGGTCACCTCGCTAAGGCCAGTGTTCCCAATCTTATCGATCTGACGAAACTGGCTGACATCCAGACCGCGGCAGTAGAGGAGAAAGGCGCGCACCGCCCCGCCATGGGTCACGATCACCACCTGTTCGCCAACGTGCCTTTCGAGCAGTCGCTCGACCACCCGTAAGATCCGCCCTTGAAATTGGGCAAAGGTCTCGCCCCCACCGCGCGGCAGATCTTCTCCGGCACGCAGGCGTTCCCACTCAGCGGCGTGGCGGGCGATGACCTCAGCGGTAGTGAGACCGCTCCAGGTGCCAATGTTCATCTCGCGCCACCCCACCTCAGACAGCGGGGCCACCCCGAGTACCTCGCCCAAAATCTCGGCCGTGTGCAAGGCCCGCTCCAGGTCACTGGCATAGATCGCGCACACCCGCCGCCCCTCTGCTCGCAACCGCTGGGCCAGGCGCCGGGCCTGCTCACAGCCGGCCTCACTGAGCGGCACATCCGCCTGCCCCTGCCAGCGGTTTTCCTGGTTCCACACCGTCTCGCCGTGTCGGACCAATAACAGATGAACGCTTGACATCGCTCTCCCCACGTCCGGCTCTCTCAGGCATTGACCGCCCTGAGGACCCTCTCCAGACACAGGTTCTGTTAGCACGTCCCTATGAGGATTACCACCGCGCATTTGCGTTTCTCTGCGGATGTGCTAGTCGAGACCCGCAGGAGGGAACCTATGCAATACGGCGCTTTTTTGCCCCACATCGGCCCGCTCGCGCGCGGCGACGTACTGACCCACATTCGCGCCACCGCCCAGACCGCCGAGGCCCTGGGTTTTGACTCGGTCTGGGTCGGGGATCATATTGTGACCCCCACGCATATCGCCTCTCAATACCCGTACAGCCCCAGCGGCGCTTTCCCGCTCAACCCGCAAGAGCCGGTGCTCGAGCCACTCAGTGTCCTCAGCTTCGTGGCCGGCTGTACCCGTACAGTACGCCTGGGCACGGCGGTGTTGGTCCTGCCGCATCGTCATGCCGTGGTCACGGCCAAAACCATCGCCACGCTGGATGTACTCTCGGGCGGCCGGGTGATCTGCGGGGTTGGCGTGGGCTGGATGGAAGAGGAATTCAAGGTGTTGAACGCGCCGTTTACTCAACGGGGGCCGCTGAGCGATGAGAGCGTAGCCGTCATGAAGGAGTTGTGGACCAGCGAGCAGCCCCGCTTCGCTGGGCGCTTCTACAGCTTTTCCGACCTCGGCTGCGAGCCCCGGCCCGTGCAGAAACCTCATCCGCCGATCTGGATCGGCGGCCACACGGGTCCGGCCCTGCGACGGGTCGTAGAGTACGGTGACGGTTGGGCGGCGGTGGTGTTCAGTCCACAGGAGTTTGCCGAGCGCCTGGAGAAGTTGCAGGAGAAGGCCACCAAGGCCGGGCGGGATCTCTCCACCATTACGCTGTGCGTCTCTCCACGCGGGAAAAGGCCTGAGGCGATGGTTGAGGACATTCCCCGCTATCAAGACCTCGGGGCAACGTATCTCTACCTCGCCTTCTTCAACTTTGCCCACAGCTACGAGGAGATGACGGCAATGATGGAGCGGTTTGCGCGGGACGTGAAGCTGATTTAGTCCGACCGTACACCTCGTCTTAATCTGACATCGTCACACTATTCACCATGAGTGATCACTTGAACCGAACGTCAGCACGAAGAACCCCGAGAAAGGGAGAGGGTTTATGCCATTCTTCACGCTCTTCACCTTGAGCCTTGTTCTGGTCGTGAGTAGCGCCGCGGTGCAGGCTGGCGGGACCGTGCGGGTGGCGGTGGACTCAGCCGGGGCCCAAGGCAACTCCGGGAGCTTCGTCCCTTCGCTCTCGGCCAAGGGGCGGGTGGTGGCCTTCGCCTCGGGTGCCACCAACCTCGTGGCCGGGGACACGAATGCGGCCACTGACATTTTTGTGCACGACCTTAAGACCGGGCAGACCGTGCGAGTGGCAGTGGACTCAGCCGGGGGCCAAGGCAACGACAGTAGCTTCGTCCCTTCGCTCTCGGCCAATGGGCGGGTGGTGGCCTTCGATTCGTTAGCTACCAACCTGGTAGCGGGAGACACGAACGGGCACCGCGATGTTTTTGTGCACGACCTCACCACCGGGCAGACCGTGCGGGTGTCGGTGGACTCAGTTGGAGTCCAAGGCAACTTCGGGAGCTTCGTCCCTTCGCTCTCGGCCAATGGGCGGTGGGTAGGCTTCGCCTCGGGTGCCACCAACCTCGTGGCCGGGGACACGAACGAGGCCGGCGATGTTTTTGTGCACGACCTCACCACCGGGCAGACCGTGCGGGTGTCGGTGGACTCAGCCAGCGCCCAAGGCAACGACAGTAGCTCCGACCCCTCACTCTCGGCCAATGGGCGGGTGGTCGCCTTCCAATCGTTCGCCACCAACCTGGTGGCCGGGGACACAAACGGGGCCGGCGATGTTTTTGTGCACGATCGCAGGACCGGGCAGACCGTGCGGGTGTCGGTGGACTCAGCCGGGGTCCAAGGCAACTCCTCTAGCTTCGACCCTTCGCTCTCAGCCAATGGGCGGTGGGTCGCCTTCCAATCGTTCGCCACTAACCTGGTGGCCGGGGACACGAACGGGGACAGAGACATCTTTGTGCACGACCTCACCACCGGAGAGACCGTGCGGGTGTCGGTCAACTCAGCCGGGATTCAAGGCAACTCCGAGAGCTTCTTCGCCTCGATCTCGGCCAAGGGGCGGGTGGTGGCCTTCACCTCGGATGCCAGCAATCTGGTGGCCGAGGACACGAACGGGGACTCCGACGTTTTTGTGCACTACCGCAAGTAGGCGCCCGCACCGAGCGTGACGCCCTGCTCGCGGTTTTCAACTGCAGCAGGGAATCATACCCTGGCAACCCCGAAGACTGAGGGCAGTCCGTACGGCGGGCGCCCTGTTCACTACATGATGCCATTCCAGAGCTTGTGTATTCCCCTGGCACCGGGCAACCGCCTCTCAATCGGAAACTCAACACGATCAACCGGTTACCAATCAGCAGCCAAAACGTTCGATTCCCTAACAGTTGAATATCCTTCCTGTTTTGCAATTAGGCGCGGTTGCCCTGCCCCTGGAATCCTCAGTCCTCGCACCTCTCGGTAGCAATTATACTGTAACCTTGCTTGTTTATAAAAATTGACATTTTGTTTACGAAAGTGGACATTTTTCTGCCTCTCTGCCGCAGGCTTCTAAGTCTGCGCGCTGTTGAGTAAAGCGCTGTTTTCTGTGGGGCTGTGGGAGGCTGCTTTGTATAACCTTCTGTCCAGCCCGGGCTGCCTTAGGGTGCGTGGCGACACGCCTCTCCTCAGAGAAATTGGCATGACAGATCAAACACTTCCCCCGCAATGGCTACGTGTGGCATAAGGTTTGCGGAAGTAGAGAGTTTCTTGCGTCAAATTGCAGGCAAATTGACAAGGAGTTGTCTACAATAGCAAAGGCGTTACAAGCAACCCTCTGGAGCGAGCCTTCGCTATGAAGCTTCTACAGGTTCTCGTCTTGTTGTCGTTCGCGGTGGTGGATGTTATCTCAAGAAAGGGGAAGGTTTATGTCATTCGTTATGCTATTCACATTGGGCCTTGTTCTGATCGGGAGTGGTGTGGGGGTGCAGGCTAGCCAGACCACACTAGTGTCAGTGGACTCAGTCGGCACCCAGGGCAATGAAGGTAGTGGCGGCCCCTCGCTCTCAGCTGATGGGCGGTTAGTGACCTTCGCCTCGGATGCCACCAACCTGGTGCCAGGGGACACGAATGGGGCTAAAGACATTTTCGTGCGCGCCCTCGATACCGGGGAGCTGGTGCGGGTGTCGGTGGACTCAGCCGGCACCCAAGGCGACGACAGTAGCTTCAGCCCCGTGATCTCGGCCGATGGGCGGTCGGTGACCTTCGCCTCGACAGCCACCAACCTGGTGCCAGGGGACACGAACGGGATCAGAGACACTTTCGTGCACGACCTCACGACCGGGCAGACCGTGCGGGTGTCGGTGAACTCAGCCGGCACCCAAGGTAACGACAGTAGCTTCAGCCCCTCGCTCTCAGCTGATGGGCAGTTGGTAGCCTTCGCCTCGGACGCCAGCAACCTAGTAGCGGGGGACACGAACGGGGCCGAAGACATTTTTGTGCACAACCTCACCACCGGGCAGACCGCGCGGGTATCGGTGGATTCAGCCGGAATCCAAGGCAACGGCGCTAGCTTCTTTCCCGTAATCTCGGCCGATGGGCGGTCGGTGACCTTCGCCTCGACAGCCACCAACCTGGTGCCAGGGGACACGAATGGGACTAAGGACATTTTTGTGCACGACCTCACCACCGGGCAGACCGTGCGGGTGTCAGTGGACTCAGCCGGCACCCAAGGCAACGGCGCTAGCTTCTTCCCTGTGATCTCGGCTGATGGGCAGTTGGTGGCTTTCGAATCGCTTGCCACCAACCTAGTGCCAGGGGACACAAATGGGGGTAGAGACATTTTTGTGCGCGACCTCACCACCGGGCAGACCGTGCGGGTGTCGGTGGACTCAGCCAGCACTCAAGGCAACGGCGCTAGCTTCTCCCCTTCGCTCTCGGCTGATGGGCAGATGGTAGCCTTCTCCTCGGATGCCACCAACTTGGTGCCAGGGGACACGAACGGGGTTAGAGACATTTTTGTGCGTGACCTCACAACCAGGCAGACCGTGCGGGTGTCGGTGGACTCAGCCGGAATCGAAGGCAACGGCGATAGCTTCTCCCCTTCGCTCTCGGCCAATGAGCGGTTGGTGGCCTTCGACTCGTTCGCCACCAACCTGGTGCCAGGGGACACGAACGGGGCTGAAGACATTTTTGTACACGACTTCAAGTAGGCGCCTGCACAGGGTAAGGAGCCGCGCTGGTTTGACAAGGCAGATAGGTAGGGACTGAGGGGCGCCGGCCCCTCGTCCCTATCGCGGCGAACGCTGGGCGCTCTTCCCACTAGATGATGCCATGCTCATGGAGCAGGCCAAGGATGATATCCAGGCTGTGGGCGCGCAGGTTGATTTTCAGTTGGTCGTACAGGGTAAA
>WNGG01006435.1_pt1 | contig 22017 bp, 17 predicted proteins | sample 5400661 | NCBI WGS metagenome assembly WNGG01 (sample SAMN13153372, study PRJNA577476) | soil metagenome | isolation source: 100 cm soil or saprolite under Garry oak tree replicate 1 | place: USA:California | collected 2016-06-15
GGAGATCGTTGAAGCGTACGATCCGATCACCGACACTTGGACGACCAAGGCGCCGATGCCTTCCGCCCTAGGATCCGTGGGTGCCGCCGCCATCGACGGCATTCTCTACGCCGAGTACTCGGGTGCCACTCCCACTTACATGCCCTTGAAGACGCTCCTGGCGTATGACCCCGCCACCGACAGCTGGACGACCAAGGCGCCTATGCCGACGCACGACACGGGAGATGGGATGGTGTACTTTGGCGTCGTCGCCGTTGACGGAATGCTCTATGCGGTGGGCGGCAGCGACGCGCGTGGCTTTGTCAAGGCGTATCAACCGTAGGGAGCAAACTAAGAGACGCGCCGCGTCTTCCTTCTCATGAAGTCCATGAGAATGAACTGGCCGAGTGTCATCGTGTTCGTGAAGTAGGCTTTGCCGCGACAGATCGCGGAAACCTTCTTCACGAACTCGACCAGGCTGCGGTCGCGCGCCAGCATGAACGTGTTGATCAGGATGCCGCTGCGGCGGCACAGCGCGACCTCGCGGTACGTTGCCTGGAGAATGTGCGGGTCCAGGCCCATCGAGTTCACGTAGATCCGGCCGTCGGGCTGCGTCAGCGCCGACGGTTTCCCGTCGGTGATCATGATGATCTGCCGCATGTCCTTGCGCTGTCCCATCAGGATGCGGCGCGCGAGCTTCAATCCTTCCGTCGTGTTCGTGTGATACGGTCCCACCTGCGCGTGCGCGAGCTGCGCCAGCGGGATCTCTTCCGCCGTGTCATGAAACAACACCACACGCAGGGTGTCGCCCGGGAATTGCGTGCGGATCAAGTGCGTCAGTGCGAGCGCCACTTTCTTCGCGGGCGTGAAGCGATCTTCCCCATACAGAATCATCGAGTGCGAGCAGTCGAGCATCAGCACCGTCGCCGATGACGAGCGGTACTCGGCCTGGTGCACCATCAGGTCGTCGTACTCGAGGTTGATCGGGACGCCGAGGCCCTCGCGCTTCAGCGCGTGCGACAGCGTGGCGTTGACGTCGAGATTCAGGGTGTCGCCGTACTCGTAGCGCTTGCTCGCGGATTCGGCCTCGACGCCGGTCGCCAGATGCTCCGTCTCGTGCGCGCCGAAGCTCGATTTCCCGATACTCCCCAGCAGGTGCTTGAGCGTTCTAAAGCCGAGAAAGTCGATGCCCTTGTCGGTGAGATTGAACTGCACCTGCTGCGCCGCCTCTTTCGCCATACCGCCTGGACCAAGCACAGGCTGCTGCGCGCCGGGCATCTTGGGCGCCTGCTGGAGATTGAGGTAGCCCTCGTCGATCAGCTTCTGCACGATCTGATCGAGCAAGTCGGCGAGCTGTTTCTGGAGCTGCTGGTCCTTCTGCGCGTCGCCGGTCGAGTCACCGCGCAGCACGTTGAGCATGTCGGGCGTGAGCTGGCCCGAGTCCATCAACGCCTGGAGAATCGCCTGGCGCAGCGCGTCGAGGGAGCGGTCGGGATCTTCCTCCCCGAATTCGCCCCAGAACGGATGGGAGTACGGTCCGCCCGCGAAGCCCGACTGCAGCAGGAAGTCGGCGAGCTGATCGAGCAACGCCTGGAGGTTCAGCGTTTCGAGCAGACCGGGGACGTAGCGGGAGTAGGTCGTGTATTTCATCGGTCTACCCACAATGTCATGCGCTCGCGACCTTTCACGCAATGACCGACGCGGAAACGGGGGGAGCACGGCGCTACGGGCTTGGGGCCCTCGCCCACCGCAACTTCCGCCTCTTCTTCATCGGTCAAGGCATCTCCCTCGTCGGAACCTGGCTGCAGAACGTCGGCGAGGGATGGCTGATTCTCACACTCACCAACTCGCCGTTCTACGTCGGTCTCACCGCCGCGCTCAGCTCGGTCGGGGTGTTGCTGTTCAGCCTGTACGCCGGCGTGATCGCCGACCGCGTCGACAAACGTCGCGTGATCATCTACATGCAGCTGGCGTTCATGGTCGAGGCGTTCACCGTGGCGATTCTCGTCTCGACCCACGTCGTGGCGGTCTGGCAGGTGCTCGTGCTCGCGACGACCCTCGGCATCGCGAGCGCGTTCGACATTCCCATGCGCCAGGCGTTCGTCGTCGAGATGGTGGGCAAGGACGACCTGATGAACGCGATCGCGCTGAACTCGTCGCTGTTCAATGGCGCGCGCGTCATCGGCCCCGCGATCGCGGGGTTTCTGATCGGCGCCGTCGGCATCGCGTGGTGCTACTTCCTGAACGGCCTGAGCTACATCGCCGTCATCACCGGCCTGGTGCTGATGCGGCTTCCGGACAATCCTCGGGCCCCCAAGACGACATCCGCCTGGACCGGATTCCGGGAAGTGCTCGCGTACCTGCGGAGCGACCGGCGGGTGCGAACACTGATGCTCCTGACGGCCACGTTGAGCGTGTTCGGCTTCCCGTACATCGCCATGATGCCCGTGTTCGCGCGCGACGTGCTGCACCGTGGTGCAGCGGGTTATGGCGCGCTCACGTCTTCAATCGGAATTGGCGCGGTGATCGGGGCACTTGGCGTTGCATTTCGGTCCGGCCGTATCCGCCGGCGCGGACGGTTGATGCTCGTTGGGGGCACGGCGTTCGGCCTGCTGCTCATGGCGTTCTCAGCGTCGCGAGCGCTGGCCCTCTCCATGGTGCTGCTCGCGCTTACCGGCTGCGCGATGATTGTCAACAACTCGATCGGCAACACGCTGCTCCAAACGAGCGCTCCCGATCATCTGCGCGGGCGCATCATGGGGTTTTACTCGTTCGTCTTCGTGGGCATGGCGCCGTTCGGCGCGTTTATCTTCGGGCTCGTCGCCGAGCATGTCGGTGTACCGACGACCCTGGCGGCCGGCGGAGCGATCGTCGCGATCGCCGTTACGCTGGCGGGGTGGCTGGTTCCCGAAATCGGAGCCGCCTGATTACAGCAACCGTCGCAGTATCAGCGAAACGGATAGCGAGTCGTTGCCACGACGCAGCCGTAGGGTTCGTCCTGCCCCCTCCTCTCTGAAGAGATCGCGTATCTCCCAAAGGCGCTGGCCGGTTACCGGCGTGCCATCTACTGCGAGAAGCTCATCACCCGAGCGAATGCCTGCGTCAGCCGCGGGACTACCAGGAAATACGTCCAACACCTCGACGTGAGACAGGCTGTCGCCCTGAGACGCCAGGAATAGCCCACTCATCTCGTAGCTACATGCGTCGTCTGGAACTATTGCATTTGGAAAGATCGCGCGGCGGCGCAGGTAATCGATGATGATTCCGGTGCGCCAGAGAAGACGGCTCCCCACCACTCCATCGGCGATGTCGAAGCTGAAGTTCTGCGTCGAATCGGTTGGGAAACCCGCTGAGGGATCCGGCGCGACGAGGCTCCCAATGCGGAGCTCGCGCAATCGTCCGAGCGAGCCGCGGATCAATCCACCGAGTCCCAGGCCGATCGGTCCGGCAAGGGGTGCGTTCTTGGTGAGCGATTTTGTGTGCTTGACGAAGCGTTTCGTGAAAATGAGACATAGGCGAGAGGCCCCGGTATCGAGCATCAGCCGCACCGGCACCGAGCGGTGTTCATCAATCCGAATCGCCCCGCGCGCGACTGGGGTGTTCCACGCGATGCTCAGCGGCACGACGACTCCCGGGCCTGTGTAGCTGTAGGTCGTGGGCTCGTACAAGAGAACATGATCGGAGCGTGCCGGGATCACGACGACGAACCGTCGCAACACATCACTGCCCAGAAGTCCTTGGATCACCTCACCGGATGCGCGACTAAGCTCGGTGAATGATGCGAGGTCAACGCGGTAATCCCGCAGCGTCAGGTCACCGAAGCGAATGGAATCGACAACAGCCGCCGAGTCATCCCGAACACGCAAATACGGAACCGGCCGTGCGCCCCGCGCCCGCGCCCAGGCGCCATCGAGGTACGTCATCCAGCTGCCGGTGTCGAGTATCAGCCAGGCCGAGTCGCCGTTGACGGTCGCTCGCGCCTCGAGGTGGTCATTCCGGATCGCTACGGGCACCGTGGCGAGGAGAAGAGGTGCGCCGGACTGCGCGGGAACTGGCGCCGTCCGGCTCGGGTGGCACGCGAGCAAGAGCGAACAGGCGACCAACGGCGAAAGCCTCATTGCGTCAGATCCAGCCGCGACGGCGAACCTCTTCGACGATCAGGTCCGCGGCCCCCTCGAATCCCAGCCGTTCCGCATTCAGCACGACATCGTATTGGGTGAGGTCCTGCCGGTCGCGGCCGTAGTGCGTCTTGACGTACTGGTCCCGCTGGTGATCGGTCTCGTCGATCGCTTTATCGACCTTCGCCGCATCCACGCCGAGCCGCTCGATCGCCACCCTTCTGCGGAACGGTTTGGACGCGACGACGTAGACGTGCAGCGCATTCGGCCGCGTGGCGAGGACGGCCTGCGCGCCGCGCCCGACCAGCACCACCCGCCCCTCCGCGGCCGCCTCGGCGATCACGCGCTCGGTCGTCTGTGTGACCAACTCTTCTTCGGTCTCGACGGGCACCGCGGTCTCCCCGGTCGTGATGAACATCTCGGGCGATGCGACGGCCAGCGTGCGCGCGAGCCGCTCGAGCAGCCCCGGTGCCCGCTCCTCGTGGCGCGCGACCTCGTCACGCGGCAGCCCGGCGAGGCGCGCCACCTGATCGACGAACTCGTTGTCGATCAGCGTCCAGCCCCCGCCCAGGCGCTCGACGACCAGACGCCCGATCTCCGATCCGCCTGAGGCGTACTGGCGCGTGATCGTGACGAGCGGCTTTACGGCTGACGAAGGTTGCGTCGGAGATCTCCGATGTTCAGCATCGGGATGCCGCCCTGCGTCGGGACGAGAATCACGAGGTTGTTGGACGACTTCAGCTCCCGCAGCACGTCGAAATACTGCCGCGTCAGCGCTTCCGGTGTGAGCGTCGTATTCAGCAGCCGCTGCTGCTCGGCCTGCAGGCGGGCGACCTCGACGCGGTGGCGCTCGGTCTCGACCTGCTGCTCCTGCGCGATCTTGTTGTTGATGGCCTGCACGACCTGGGCGGGCGGCTGGAGATCCCGGAGGAAGAACGCCGTCACGGTCGCGATCCGGAACGGCGGCCCACCGGCGCGCGGCTGCGTGACGAGCGCCGAATCCACCAGTGCTTCCATTGTCTGCGCGATTCTCGTGCGCTTCGAGATGTCATTGATCGAGTATTGGACCATGCCATCGCGAACGCCCTTGCGGATGGCGTTGCGCACGGCGCTATGGATCTGGCTCTCGTCGCCGATCTCTGTGTAGATCCGCGACGCCTGCTGGGGGTCGATCTGCCAGCGAATGCCGACATCCACTGTCATCCCCATCTGCTCGCTGGACAGCGCGGCGATTTCCTCGACCTGGTCCCCCGTGAAGGGATACTGCTCCTCGCGTGTCGTGAAACGCTCGACCGACGACCATGGCGTCACCACCCGAATCCCGGGAAGCAGCGGCTTCGGATCGACGGTGCCGAAGGCGTGCCGCACGCCGACTTCGCCGGCATTGATGACGACCGCCGTGGATCCGAGCACGGTGATGACGCCGATCGCCAGCGCCACGTAGCTGAGAATGCGCAGCGTGCCGCTGATCGGCCGGCCGGCGGCCGTGTCGCCGCGGACGGTGGCAGCGCCGAGGCGGAGGAAAAAGGCGACCGCGAGGAGCACAAGACCAAAGACGAGCTCGCCCATGGCGACTCCCGGATGTGAAAGGGGACTACGTGAACAGGTTGGGACCCGCTCCTGGGCCCCCTCCGGTGGGCCCTTTTCCGAACGGAGGTTTCTGCTCCGCGCGCGCGCGGACGTAGCCCAGCTCTTCGCTGCGCGCGATGCGCTTCTCGGCGACGAGCCCTTCGAGCACCAGCTCGCAGGCCGACACCATGGTGGCGGGATCTTTCTTGCCGGCGAGCCCGACCTGATCGATCAGATCGAGGAGGCCGGGAACGACGGTGAAGCCCTTCAGCAGCGCCTCGGAACGCTCGTCCGGGGTGATCTTGAGCGCGCCGCCTTCATCGAACCAGTGGACGATGTCGTCGACGTTGGCGCCGCCCACGCGGCCCTCGAACGTGCGGCCCGCCGCGCGCCGAATCAGGTCTTTGGCGATCGTCTCGGAGCCCTGCAGCTCACCCTCGTACTCGAGCTCGAGCTTGCCGGTGATGGCCGGCAGCGCGGCGTACACGTCGGAAATGCGCGGCACGACGGTCTTCTCTTTGGTGACGATGGTGCGCCGCTCCGCGTTCGACAGCACGTTGTCCAGGACGCTGATCGGGAGTCGTTGCGACACGCCGCTGCGGCGGTCCACGCGCTTGTCCTCGCGCGCCTCGAACGCGATCCGCTCGATCAGCTCCGCCATGAAATCGGGGACGCGGATGGACCGCGGGCCGCCATTGCGATCGACCCATGCCTCCTGCTGCGTAATCGCCGTCCCCAGCTCGACGGTGAGCGGATAATGGGTGGTGATCTCCGAGCCGATGCGGTCCTTGAGCGGCGTGATGATCTTGCCGCGGGCCGTGTAGTCCTCGGGGTTCGCCGTGAAGACCAGCGCCACGTCCAGATTGAGCCGTACGGGATAGCCTTTGATCTGGACGTCACCTTCCTGCATGATGTTGAACAGCCCCACCTGAATCTTGCCCGCCAGGTCCGGCAGCTCGTTGATTGCGAAGATCCCGCGGTTGGCGCGCGGCAGCAGGCCGAAATGCATCGTCAGCTCGTCGGACAGAAGATGCCCGCCGCGCGCGGCCTTGATCGGATCGACGTCGCCGATGATGTCGGCGATTGTGACGTCCGGCGTCGCGAGCTTTTCGACGAAGCGGACCTCGCGCGGCAGCCACGCGATGGGCGTGCCGTCGCCGCGCTCGGCGATCAGCTCGCGGCCGTACTTGGAGATCGGATCGAAGGGATCGTCATTGACCTCGCTGCCGCTGATGATGGGAATCTCTTCATCGAGCAGCGTGACGAGCTGGCGCAGGATGCGGCTTTTCGCCTGCCCGCGCAGGCCGAGCAAAATGAAATTGTGGCGCGAGAGAATCGCATTCACGAGCTGCGGCAGGACCGTCTCTTCGTACCCCACGATGCCCGGAAACAGCGGCGAGCCGTTCTCGAGCAGACAGACGAGGTTCTCGCGCATCTCATCTTTGACGGTGCGCTGGCGCCGGGCCGGACTGGCCCACTCCGTCCGCTTCAGCTCACCGAGTGTCGTCGCTTGTGTCATGGCTCGACGTTAAACCCCTCAGCCCGTGCTCTGCAACCCTTGCGCGATCCCGCGCACGGTGGCCAGCAGCGCCCGAAACACGTCGTCGTCCGGCCGCCCCGCGGCGCGCCACCGCTCCAGGAGATCGATCTGCAGCAGACTCATCGGGTCGACGTACGGATTGCGCAGCAGAATCGAGCGCTGCAGCGCGGGGTCGGAGTCGAGCAGCGCCTGCTCCTGTTTCAAAGCGAGCACGTTGGCCACTGTGCGATCGAACTCCGCCCGAATCCGCGGGAGATAGTGACGCCCGAGCTCCCCCGCGAGACGCGCGTACCGCGCGGCGATGGCGAGATCCGCCGTCCCCAGCACCATCTCCACGTCGTCCACCAGGGCGCGCAGGAACGGCCAGCCGCGGATCATCTCGCCCAGCGCCGTCGCGCCGTGGCGCTCGGCGGCACGGTCGAGCGCCGTGCCGAGGCCGTACCAGCCGGGCAGCAGATGGCGGCTCTGCGTCCACGCGAACACCCAGGGAATCGCGCGCAGCTGCTCGATCTCGCCGCCGGCATCGGCGCTCTGGCGTGAGGCGGGGCGGCTGCCGATTTCCATGCGCTGAATGACGTCGATGGGCGTCGCCCGCCGGAAGTACTCCACGAACTGCGGGTCGTCATACACGAGCGCACGATAGGCCGCCCGGCTGTCACGGGCGATGTCGTCCATGACGCTGGTCCAACCCGTCTCCCGTGCGTCCGGCGTGCGGGGCAGGGCGGTCGCGAGCGCCACCGCGCTGACGGTTTGCTCGAGCGTGCGCATGGCGATGCCTCGCAGGCCGTACTTCGCATTGATGGCTTCACCCTGCTCTGTCATCCGGAAGCGTCCCCGGATCGAGCGCGCCGGCGCGCTGCGAATAGCGCTCGTGATCTTGCCGCCGCCCCGGCTGACGGTGCCGCCGCGGCCGTGGAAGAAGGTGAGATCGATGCCGGACCGGTCGGTCGTTTCCACGAGCGCCGCTTGCCCCCGATGCAGCGCCCAACGCGCCGCGCCGATGCCGGCGTCCTTGTTACTGTCGGAGTATCCGATCATCACCATCTGATGCATCCCACGCGCGGCGAGGTGCACCCGGTAGTACGGATCCTCGAACAGGGCATGCATCACGATGGGCGCGCGCTCGAGGTCGGCCACGGTTTCGAAGAGGGGGGCGACGTCGAGCGGGATGTGGCCGGATCGCGCGAGACCACCCCACCGGGCGAGCACCAGAACGGCGAAGACGTCGTCTGCGCCCTGCGCCATGCTGATGATGTAGGGTCCCACGGCGTCGGGCCCGAACCGCGCGCGGCAGTCGGCGATCGCCTTGAAGACGTCCAGCGTCCCCGCAGCCTCGGCGTCGGGCGATCCCGAGGGCTCCTCGCGGCGCTCGAGCACTAGCCGTAGCCGCGCCAGGCGGTCCGCTGGAGCGCGCGTACCCCACTCCGGGTCGCGCAATAACGTCGCGAGCACGGCGCGATGCACATGCGCGTGTTGCCGCAGGTCGATCGTGGCGAGGTGAAAACCGAATGTCTCGACGCGGCGCAGCAGCCGCCGCACACCGAACAGGCCCGCGTGCTCGCCCCGGTGCGCGTGCAGACTCGCGAGGACCACGCCCAAGTCACGCTCGAGCTCGGCGGCGCCGGCGTAGCCCTCCGGTGCATCACGCCTGGTGGCCTCCAGCCGGGCCGCGATGAGGCGAAACAGCACCCGATACGGCATGTCGTGGTAGCGCGGCGGGATCGCCGCCAGCGCGGTGGGGAATTGGACGCCGTAGGTCGCGACGCGCTCGCGCACCGCGTCGCTCACACCCGTGCGACTTCCCGACTGCGACAGGCGGCGCGACAGCTCCGCAGCCTCTCCGCGATACCGATCGAGCACGAGATCGGTATCGCGGAGAGGCTGCGGAGCTGTCGCGCCGCCTGTCGCGTTGGGATTGCCGTCCATGTCGCCGCCGACCCAGGAGCCAAACCGCAACACCGGCCGCGTGGGTACTTCGACTTCGTACGCCTTGTGCACCGCTGCTTCGAGCTCTTCGGAGAACGGCGCGACGATCCGGTAGACGATGTCCGTCAGATAGAAGAGCACATTCTCGAGCTCGTCCATGACGGAGGGGCGTGCCGACGGCTGCGGATCGGTTTGCCACGCAGCGGTGACTTCTTCGCGGATCCGTGCCAGGGCGGCGCGCTCTTCATCCGGCGTACGGGACGGATCGAGCCGCTCGACCAGCAGCCGGCCGATCACCTGCTCCTTTTCGAGCAGCGTGCGCCGCGTCGCTTCGGTGGGATGTGCGGTGAATACGGGTTCGATCCGCAGCCGTTGAAGCAGGGCAGCGATCTCGGGCGGTGTGACGCCGGCGGCGGCCAGCCGCCGCGCGGTATCCTGGAGACTGCCCTCCTGCGGATCGCTGGCGCTGCGCAGATAGTCGCGCCGGCGCCGGATGCGATGAATCCGCTCGGCGAGATTGACGACCTCGAAGTAGGTGGCGAAGGCGCGGACCAGCGTTTCGGCTTCGCGCGGCGGCAGGTCTTTCAGCAGCGCATGGAGGTCGTCGTCGGCGGAGGCGATCGCGGCGTGCCGGGCGCGCTCGACGAGCTGGAAGAACGCGTCGCCACACTGCTCGCGCAGCACGTCGCCGACCAGTGCGCCAAGCGTGCGGACATCGTCCCGCAGCTGCACGTCCTTCGGAGCAAACTCGACATCGCGGCGGCCCCCCCGGCTCCCCCCCTTGCCGCTCAGGAAGCCTCAGCCGGTGTAAAGAGGCGAGCCGCTCCGACGCCCCAGGCTGCCAGATCGACCGATGCCCGTCCGTCGCCGGCGACCGCGATCGGGTCGCCGTTCAGTTCGACGAGGGTGGTGCGTCGGGCCAGTTTGAACGCGTACGCCGCGGGCCAGACGCCGACGCTGCGCGCCTGTCCGGCGACATCGAGGACTTTCACGATGACGCCGTCGCCGTCGTCCGCCGGCTTCGCCCCGACGATCATCACGCCTTTGTCGCCGTAAAACAGCGCGCGATCCTTGGCGATCAGGGGCCCGGGCGTCTCGTTCGTGTACGAGGCGCTCACGTACAGCGGCTCGCATGCCGCCCAGCCGCGGCGCACCGGCTCCGCCGCGTCGCCCGGGGCGAGCAGCGAGATCCTGAACCGGAACGTCGCCGGGCCGCCCTGCGACGCGGCGTAATTCGTGTGCCAGTAGTTGTTCATCGCGTAGGCGAACAGCGTGCCGTCCGGCACGATGGTGCGACGCCACGCGCCGCGGAACAGATCGTTCAGCGTGAACAGCGGGGTATCGGGGCCGCTCCACAGCACGCCGTCGTTCCCTTCGTGCAGCCACACCCAGTGCGCGTGACAATACCAGTCGCGGCAGCTCCCCGGTTGCTGGTCCTTCTCGACGGCCATCCTGCCGAGCGGTACTTCGACATCGACGGCGGGCTTGAGGAAGGCGAAGGGGAACGCGATGTACAGCGCCTCTTTCGCGAGCGTCGCGGTCTTGACGATGCGGTTCTCGATATCGACCCAGGGCAGCTCATCGTAGAGCGTCACGACCGACGTGAGGGTCGGGAAGCCTTCCAGCGCGCGCTCGATCACGAGGCGCGCGCCAATGCCGGGGAGACGTTCGCGACGGCAGCGCACGAGCCTGGCCTGGGTGAGCTGGATCTGCGGTGGATTCTTCAGCTCGTCCCGATCCCCCGACGTCCAGAGCGCACTGTGCTCCCCGCCGCGCGCATAGACGAGCTGGTTGAGACCGGCCCAGTCCGACGGCTTCACCCGCTCTTTGCCGTCGGGACCCGTCAGCGATCGAATTGCCCCGCTCGCGGGATCGAGCTGGACCGTGAACCCTCCCGCTTTGGCCTCGAGCGCCTCGCCGTCCGCCGTGGGAGGCCGGGGGGGCCGGTCTGCTTCGGCCAGCGCCAGATAGCCGAGCGGCGGCACCTCGCGGAACAGAACGAGCGCATCACCATCCTCGAGATCGACCGACGCGAGCTCCCGCCCATCGTTCGTGAGTGATTTGCCGGCGCCGCCCGCAACGCGGCCGACATCGGTCCGCTCCCACGAGCCCGCGTTGAACACGAGGCGGCCCCGGCCCGGGCGTGTCGCATGCCCCAGGCGCAGCAGTCCATCGTTGAGGTGATCGCGGGCCGCGGCGGCGCCGGCGTCGAGGAACCGTTTCTTGTACTCCCACTGTGCGACGGTCTGCCGCGACGTCGGGGCAGACACGCTCTCGTCCGCACCCCAGGTGTGCTCGCCGAAGAGGAGTAGATCGCGCCACATCGCGGCGCGCGCATCGGCGCGGCTGCGGCGGCGCTGTGGCGCAGCGTCGTCGCGCGGCTCGATCCGAGGGTCCCACATCGCGACGATCTCCGACGCGCGAGCGGCCAGCTGGGCGGACCGAAATGCCGCGAGCTCCGCCGCCGTCGAGGCCGCGCCGTCTTCCCAGTAGAGGCCGGTGTCGCCGCGCCGCACGGGAATCTTCGCGCCGTAGCGACGTTCGACATCGCGGAAGAAGTCCTCCGCGCGGCCCATGACGATGCGTGGGAAGGTGAACCGCCGGCCGAATTCCTGGACGTTGGCGACGATCGCTTCCTTCATAGGGGCATTGTCCTGCCAATCGGCCCCGTACAGCAACGCGGCGTCATACGGCCAGTTCAGCGCCAGGAACGCGGGCTGATTGAGCAGCCAGTCCGAGAGGCGGTGGCCCATTTCGTCCGGCCCGACGTCGAAGCCGAAGCGGGTACCGTCCCCGTAATGGTGGGCGCGCCAATGGAGCACGCGGCTGCCGTCCGGCGCCTCCCAGTAGTAGAGCTGCGGGTAGGCCGTGCCCTCTGTAACGCCCCCTCCTGACGCCGGCAGCAGCGGCACCGCGCGTTCGGGGTTGGGACCGCTGGCGAGATACTTCACGCCGCTCGCGGCGAGCAGCATGGGGAACGTGAGCGTCTGCCCGGGGACGTCGGTGATTTGGGCGGAGAGGAACGTCAGGCCCCGCTCGCGCGCCAGCTTGCCGGCAGGCCACGCGAGCCGGGCGAACGTTTCGTGATCGAGGATGCCGGTGAGCATGTTCGCGAACAGCGCCTGCCATCCGATCTTGCCGTCGCGGATCGCCTGCACCAGCGCGTCGCCCGCGTCGGGTGCGCGGTTCTCCAGGTACGACAGCACCTGCAACGCGCACTCGGCGGTGAAGTGAAAGTCGCGATGCGTCACCGTCCACGCGAGCGCCGCGTCGAGGTTTTTGCGATGGATCTCGAGCGCCCGCTCCTGGAGATCGGTGTAGCCGACGTCGGTGTGGATCGAGGACAGCCAGTAGAGCGTCCAGCGTTTCGCGGGCGTGAGGCGCAGCCGGCGCCGCGCCGCGCGATCGCGCCCGACCTCGATGTCGAACTGAAAGTCGGAGGGCTCCGAGAGCGGGACCCACACTTCGCCGCTCAGCGAGACGCCCTGCGGCGCGGGCAACAGCCCGGCGGTCCCGACGAGCGCACCGCGCCGGTCCGTCACGCGCGCGCGTGCCGCGGGCGCGCTGAGTCCGGAGACGGTGATGCGCACCAGATTCTTGCGTCCCTCGGGCTGCTGGAAGAGCGCGGTGGGACGCACGTCGATGACCGGTTGCTGCGCCGCGCGCCGCCCGAGTGTCAGCGATCCGGCGAGCGATGAGAGGAAGCCGAGGAATGTGCGGCGATCAGAATGCAGCATGATTCCTATAATTTAGCGCTGCTTGACTGTGCAGGTCCCCTATGTACGTTTCGCCGTCTTCTCGACCCATACCTAAACAGGAGCTAGCATGAAGCGCATCGCATTGGCCGTGGCGGTTGTTGTCATGGCTGCAGGGGCGTGCAAGAAGGCGGCGCAAAGCAATACCGCCACCCCGCCTGCTGACTCGATGAAAATGGCGGACTCGATGAAGATGATGGCGCCGGCTGACACGACACACCGTATGGCGGCCGACACGATGAAGGCACATGCGCCGACGCCGCCGCCCGCGCCGGCACCGGCTCGTCGCACGACGCGTCGCCCGTAGCGACGCGCTGCTGTAGCAGGGAATCAAGCCCGGGCGCCGCCCGGGCTTTTTGTTTCCGTCACCGACCGCGCGATGGCGGTGCGAGTGTCGAACGGCGGCCTCCAGCCCAGCTCGCGGTGGATGCGCTCGACCGAGTATGGGTTCTCTCCCAGAATGAACGACATCGCCGAGTTGCCCAGCGCGGTATAACGACCCGGCAGCATCAGACGCATCAACGCGCTCCACACTGCTACCCCGATCCGGATCAACGGCACCGGAACCGGTAGGCGCAGCGGTCGCAGCCCCAACGATTCGGCGAAGGCCGCGAAGAACTCACGCTGCGTGAGCGGTGGCGGCGCGTCGCGGGTGACATTGTAGGCCCGGAATCCCGGTTTGGCCGGCGCGTCGAGCGCCGCGAGAATCGCGGACGCGACGTTGCCGGCGTAGACGCACGACAGGTGATTCGTCCCGGGCCCGATCTGCGGCAGAAATCCGCGCCGGAGATTCGCGATGAGGCGCCGGGTGAACAGCAAGTCGCGCTCCCCGTAAATCACGTTGGGCCGGATCGCGACGGCGGACAGGCCGCCGCGCGCGGCCTCGTCTTGTACCAACTGCTCGGCCGCACGCTTGCTGCGGGCGTAGTAGTCGGCGGCGGGAAGCGGCTGCAACGGATAGTCCTCGCTGACGCTTCCTCCCTGCTCACCCGCCGCATACACCGCCGCCCGGCCGTACACCGCGACCGTCGAGACGTGAATGAGTCGCGCGCCGGTCCGCCGCGCGGCTTCGATCGCGAGCCGCGTGCCGCCGACGTTGACGCGCGTGAACTCGTCCAAGGAGTCGTGAGAGGCGACGAGCGCAGCCGAGTGAATGATCGCGTCCACGCCTCGAGACGCTCGCTCCCAGGCGTTCGCGTCGGTGACGTCGCCGTCGACCGCTTCGGCGCCGAAGGCTGCGACGACCGCCCGCGACCGGTCGCGCACCAGCGCATGCGGCTGCTCGCCGCGGGCCCGTAACGCGTCGAGCACGTGCGTGCCGACGAGGCCGGCGGCGCCTGTGACCAGAACCGTCACGCCGGGGTGACGCGCGGAGCGTCGAAGGGCAGTGACACCACGCGGGCCTCGCGGCCGGCTGCCCGGACCGTGGCGCCGAGCGGCACCTCGCGCCGCACGATCGCGAGGCCGATCCAGCGGCCCAGCACCGAGCCGCCGCCGTCGGGCAACCAGGCGATGCTGGTGACACGCCCCACGTCATGCTCTTCGTAGGTGACCGCGCTCCACCCCGAAGCTGGTGCGGCGGGGGGATCGGTCTCGAAAGCCAGACCGCGTAGATGGCGATTGGCGTGCCCCCGGAAGTGCAGCCGGCTCACGGTTTCCTGGCCCGTGTAGCAGCCTTTTGTGTACGACACACCCCCGATGTCATCGAAGCGCACTTCCTGCGGGATCGTTTTCTCGTCGACTTCCGAGCTGAGCCGTGGCCACCCGGCGAGGATGCGCGCCAGCTCGAGCGCCGCGGGCGTGGCGGCGTAAGCGCCGGCAGCAACCAGCCGTCCCTCCACGGCTTCGCGCTGGTCGGCCGCCAGCGAGAGCTGGAAGACGAAGGGGGGCGGCGCCACATCACTCGTGCGTGCGACTTCGATCGCCACACCTCCAACCGATCCGGCGATGGCATGATTCGGCGCGGGCGGGATCGGGAAACCGGCCGCGCCCATCACCGCCACGGCGTGGGCGCCCGCGACGCGCAGCACCGCGACGTCGTCCGTACGATCGGCGGAGCGGGCGAGGCGCGGCGGCACTGAGCGCTGCAGGGTCAGCATGGCGCGCTCACGACCCTCCGCGGGGACGGTGAACCGCACGCGCGGTCCCAGGCGGGCGGCCCAGCCATCCACCACGATCATCCCTTTGGGTGTGAGCAGGGCGCCGTACACGAACGCGCCATCGCCCGGCTTCTCGATATCGCTGGTGAGCAGGCCCTGAAAGCAGGTGATCGCCCCCTGGCCAGGTCCCTCGAGCTCGATGGTCCCGACGTCGGCGGGCGCCACGATCGCGCCAGCGCGCAGGCGATCCACGATCTCCGCCGGCACCGCATCCCGCTCGAGGCGAGTGACGGTGGCGCTCGGCGCGCTGGGAAAGACGTCGCTCATAGATCGGCCAGCTCGCTGGCGCTGTGTCCCGCGAACGAATCCCAGACCAGCGCAGCGCCGCGTCCCTCCAGCGTGCGGGCCGGGTGATTGGTCGTCAACATGACGCACGCCATCCCGGCGCCCCGCGCCGCCTGGAGTCCGGGCAACGAGTCTTCGATGACCACACAGTCGTCCACGGCAATCGGGAGACGCGCCGTGAAGGCCTGGTGCGCCGCGACGTACGCGGCGGGATCCGGCTTGCAGCGGGGCACGTCGTCCGCCGCGATGATGATCTCGAAGCGGTCGGCGAGTCCCGTTTTACTCAGGACGTGATCGATCTCGCGGCGCAGCGCGCCGGAGACCAGCCCCAAGCGGAATCGTTGCGCCGCGTCGCGCACGAATTCGGGCGCGCCTTCGACCAGGCGCAGCGACGTCGCCACGAGCTCGAGATAGAGGCGTGACTTCTTCGTCACCAGGTGCTTCAGCAACTGCGTGGTGAGCGTTCGCTGGGCGCGACGATAGGCTTCGACAAAGCCGGTGCGGTCGTCCAGCCCCAGATACTGGGCGTAGTACTGGTCGCGTGTCAGGGTGATCCGTTCGTCCGCGAGCACGCGCTGTAGCGCCTCACAGTGCTGCGACTCATCGTCCACCAGCACGCCGTTGAAGTCGAACAGGACGGCTTCGGTCACAACGTCTCGTGGAGCCATGATACGATGTTCGGCCAGCACGCTGTCCGCGCCTGCTCGCTCAAGACCAATCCGCGGTGCGATAACCCGGGCGCAATCGCGAGGTTCTTGCGTGCAGCGCCGACGCGCTCCACCACCTGTTGGCATGCCTTGGGTGGCGCAAAGATCCAGTCGGACCCGCCGGCCACGCCGAGGTACGGTGTGCTCAGCGCCGCAAGGCCGGCGAAGTAGTCGAAGCCGTCGGTCCCGAGCCATCTGCCACGCACATTCCACTCCATCCATTCCGCGATGATCTCCGCTGCCTCATCCTCGTTCCCGAAACGCAGGTAGCGCGCCGGGAATCGGCCCAACAGCCGCGACACCGCCATCGTCGCTGCGGCGAGCGTGCGCCGCACCGGGCCGAGGCGCCGCGGACCGGGGGTGCCCAGCGTCACGATGCCGCGAATCGGCGCCGCGGCGGCCACGCGCGCGAGCCAGCACAGTCCCGCGGCGCCGCCGGCCGAATGCCCCAGCCAGGCCAGCGGCGCGCCGTCCGTCTCTTCGCGCACGCGCGCGACGAGGGTGGGCGTGTCGTGCAGCACCCAGTCCTCGAACGTCCAGGCACCGCGCCGCGGTTCGCGCGCGCTCTCGCCGTGGTGGCGCAGATCGGCGAGCCAGACGTCCAGTCCCGCGGCGCTGAGAAAGTGCGCCATTCCGCCCGCCGCGGTGCCGTCGGAAGAACGCAGCCAGAAGCGATGGTTCGTGAAGGCGCCGTGCACGAGCAGGACCGCGGGGCGCCCGTCACGAAAGGCGCGCAAACGGTGCAGCGCGAGCTCCACGCCGTCGGGCGTCGTCACGCGGCGCGCGCCGCCGGTCATTCGTAGCGCCCGGCGGCGCGGTAGGCGTCGTCGAGCAGCTCGACGGGATGGCGGACTCGCGCGCGGATGCCGGCCGCCGCCAATCCCGCGCCGATCTGCATCAGGCAGCCGGGATTCCCCGTCGCGACGACCTGCGGCGCCGCCTCGCGCAGGCGCTCGAGCTTGGCGCTGAGGACGGCGCGCGACATTTCGGGCTCGAGCAGCGTGAACAGCCCGGCGCTGCCGCAGCACTCGGCGGCCCCCGGCACCGGCACGAGCTCGAGCAGCGGGATCGCCGCAAACAGCTTGAGCGGTTGGACGGCGATACCCTGCGCGTGCAGCAGATGGCAGGGCGGATCGTAGGCGACGTGCAGATCGAGCGGCGCGCCCGGCACGGGGGAGGAGGGGCCCGCTAACAACTCCGTCACATCCTTGACGCGCGCAGCGAACCGTTCGCTGCGTTCATCACCCAGCAGCCGCCCGTATGCCTTCATCAAGGCTCCGCAGCCGGCGCTGTTCACGACGATCGCTTCATCGCCATCGCCGAATGCCTCGACATTGGTCCGGGCCAACGCGCGCGCTTCATCGGCCAGGCCGGCATGTTCGTGCAGCGCACCGCAGCATACCTGGCCACTGACTTCGCGGGTGTCGTAGCCGTTCACGCTCAAGGTGCGCACGGTAGCGTCGTGGACGTGGGAGAAGAGGCCTTGCATGACGCAGCCTCGGAATAAAAGGGCGGCGAGGGGCGGCGAAGGGCGGCGAAGGGCGGCAGGGGCAACTTGGCGGGCTGTTGCCGCCTTCCGCCGCCCTCCACCGCCCTGCGCCGCCCTTGTTGCAGCCAGCATTCCCATGGCAAATCGGAATCTGCCCCAACCGGCGAAAAACCGCGGGAGTCCCGTCGCTCTCAGCACACGCGCAAACCAGTAGACGACACCGCTGACACCAGGCGTCGTCAGCGTCCACAAGGCCAGGCGGGCCAGCCGCGAGACGCCGCGTTCAGCGGTGATGCGGGAGCGCGCCGCTTCGAGGCCGTGGCCGTACTGCACGCCCGACGGGCAGACGGGCTCGCAGCCGCGGCAGCCCAGGCAGCGGTCGAGATGATAGATGAGGGCAGGGTCCGTCGCGGCGATATCGCCGCGCTCGAGTCCCCGCATCAGCTCGATGCGGCCTCGTGGTGAGTCGGACTCATCTCCGGTGGCTAGGAAAGTCGGACAAGCTTGAAGGCAAAATCCGCAGTGCACGCACGCGTCCAGCCCCTCGAATCCTCCTCGCGTCATGAGCCTTCTGTGGCGACGACGAGAGCACCCCCGGGATCGAACGTGCGGCGCAGGCCGGCGACGAGCGGGCCCACACCCTCCCGGTACGCTCCGAAGTGGCCGACGGCGCCACGCAAGGGCCACGGCGCACGCTCGAGCGTCAGCGGGACCTCGAGCCCCGCGAGGGTGCGGCGCAGCCGCTGCAGGCGATCGATGGTCGCCTCGCCGGTCCAGCGGATCGCGCCCGCGGCCGGCGATGCGGAGATCCACTCGTCTCCCAGCTGGTGTTGTAGCAGATCGAGCAGTTCGTCGCTGGCGGTGGGCACACCGGCGATGCGAAACGTCACGGGCCGGACCGCGAACCCTTCCGCCAGGCGCATCCAAAAGGCGTGCGCCTCTTCGGCGCGCAGCGGTGTGAAGCGCCCGCCGCCGCTCGCCGCGCCGAGGCCCGCTTCATCCGCCGCCACCAGCGCGGGTGACCCCGCGAGCCGGACGCCCAGCACCCAGCGCTCGCGCCGCGCGAGCGCGGGTGACACCAGCTCCAAGGCGGCCGGTGTCAGTCCCGCGGCCGCCACATCCTCGCCGACCTGCGTCAGGTCTTCGCGCGCGCCTTCCAGCAGGTAGGTGACGTCGGCGCGGGGGAGCGTGCGCAAGCGCAGGTGCACCAGGACGATCACACCGAAGGCGCCGAAGCCCCCGGCCTGCAGCCGCGTGAGATCGTAGCCCGCGACGTTCTTCATGACGCGCCCACCGCTTTGCACCATCCGGCCGTCGCCGGTCACGAACGTGACGCCGAGCAGATGGTCCTTGATGGGCCCGAAGCCGTGGCGGAGCGGGCCGGCCGTCGCGGTCGAGACGACCGAGCCGAGCGTGAGCCCCGCGAGACCGGGCGGATCGATCGCGAGCCACGCGCCGCGGTCGGCGAGCTGCTGGCGCAGCTGATCGAGCCCGATGCCGGCTTCCGCGGTCGCCGTGAGGTCGGAGGGCTCGATGGCGGGAACGCGGTCGAGGCGTCGCGTCGTGAGCGCGAGGTCCGCCGGGGCGTCGCTCTGGAGCCAGGTGCCGGCGCCCTCGATCCGCACGCGCCACCCTTCCTGGTGTGCGGTGCCTAGCAGGAGGGCGACTGCATCCGGCGAGCCGGGAGCGATCCTGGGCACGCGATCGGTGCCGGCCTCGAGGACGGCACCTTCGCCAAGGAGCGCGGTGACCTTCTCGAGGATCGTCATGCGACCGCGCGACTGCTCCACTCCCGACACGCATGGAGTGGAACCACTTTCCCGGGGTTCACGCGTTCGTCCGGATCAAACACGCGTCGCACCGCGTACATGGCTCCCAGCGATTCCGCGTCGAAGATCAAGGGCATGTACCGCAACTTGTCGATTCCCACGCCGTGCTCGCCAGTGATCGTGCCGCCGGCCGCGATGCACGCCTCCATGATCTCGGCACTTGCCGCGTCGACGCGTTGCTTGAGCTCCGGATCGGTCGCGTCGAACGAGATGTTGGGGTGAAGATTGCCGTCGCCGGCATGGAAGACGTTGCTGACGACGAGTCCATAGTGCTGGGCAATCGTGGCAATCGTTTCGAGTACATCGGGGATCGCCGAGCGGGGGACGACGGCGTCCTGCACCACGAGGTCGCGCGCGAGCCGGCCCATCGCGCCAAAGGCCTTCTTGCGGCCCTGCCACAGCCGCTCGCGTTCGGCATCGCTCGCGGCGGTGCGCACCGACCGCGCTCCCGATTGGCGCAACAGCTCCGCCACCGCCTCCGTCTCGGCGACCACCGCGTCGGCGTTGCGTCCGTCGATCTCGACCAGCAGCACGGCGGCGGCATCCCGCGGATACCCGGCCGCGTACACCGAGTCCTCCACCGCGCGGATGCAGGACTGGTCCATCATTTCCAGCGCGGCGGGCACGATCCCGGCGGCGATGATCGCCGAAACGGCCTCGCCCGCGGTCCGGAGTCCGGTGAAGTCCGCCAGCAGCGTACGCACCGCACGCGACAGCGGCATCAGGCGCACCGTGATTCTGGTCGCTATGCCGAAGTTGCCCTCCGAGCCCACGAACAGGCCGACCAGGTCCGGTCCCCACGACTCGCCGGCCGGGCTGCCGATGTCGACGAGCGAGCCGTCCGCAAGCAGCACTTCGAGCGCGAGGATGTGATTGGCCGTGACGCCGTACTTGAGGCAGTGCGGTCCGCCGGCGTTCTCGGCCACGTTCCCGCCGATCGTGCACGCGCTCTGGCTGGAAGGATCGGGGGCGTACTGCAGGCCGTGCGGCCGGGCGGCGGCGCCGAGCTTCGCGTTCACCACGCCGGGCTCGACGACGGCCAGACGGTTGTCGCGATCGATCCGCACGATGCGATTCAAGCGCGTCAGCACCACGAGAACGGTTCCTTCGTCGGCGAGGGCCCCACCCGAGAGTCCCGTCCCGGCGCCGCGCGGCACGAACGGCACGCCGTGTGCGGCCAGCAGCCGCACGACGGCGACCAGCTCTTCGCGAGAACCAGGAAGAACGACGAGATCAGGAACGCGGCGATGAGTGGGGAGACCGTCCATCGAGTATGTCAGACGCTCAGCACGAGCTTCCCGTACGTGCTTCTCGCCGACAATGGCGGCGAGGTCGCGGGCTAGGGCCGAGGTCATGCTATATAGTAGTCAAAAGGGGGTCAGGACAGACTGTCCTGACCCCCCCCTGTGTTGAAGATCCGCCTAGCCTAAGCCGCTCGCCAGAATCCCTTGAGGGCTTTCCCGTCGGGAGACTCACGGAGCTTCTCAAACGCCCGTTCGCGAATCTGTCTGATTCTCTCGCGAGTCACTCCCATCAGCGCCCCGATCTTCTCGAGCGTCATCGCTTCGCTGCCCTCTTCGAGTCCGTAGTAGAGATAGAGAATCTTGCGCTCGCGCGGCGTGAGATACTTCTGGAAGATCCGGTCGATGAACTCGCGCATCAACTTGCCGTCGGTGTGCTCCTCGATCTCGCCGCCTTCTTGACCCGCGAAGCGCTCGCCGAGCGTCGCGGCGTCCTTGTCGCTGCGGTCGACGGGCGCGTCGAGCGACAGCTCCGCGGCCGTCATGCGGCGCGCGGTGCGCACGTTCTCGACGCTGTCCTCCAGCGCCTGCGCGATTTCGTTGTCGGTGGGTTCGCGGCCAAGCTCTTGCGACAGGTACGTCTCGGTGCGGCTCATCCGGATGAGCTGGGAATTCTGATTGAGCGGAATGCGGACGCTGCGCGTCTGCTCCGCCAGCGCCTTCAACACCGCCTGGCGTACCCACCACACCGCATAGGAGATGAATTTGACGCCCTGATCGGGATCGAACTTCTTGACCGCCTTGAGCAGTCCTTCATTGCCGATCGCGACGAGCTCGGAGAGATCGAGACCGTGACCCTGATATTTTTTTACGTAGGAGATGACGAACCGGAGATTGGCTGTGACGAGACGCTCAGCGGCTTTTTCATCGCCCCGCTGCACGCGGCGTGCGAGGCGGCGCTCTTCAGCCGGGTCTTTGATCAGGGGAAGCTTTTGTATGTCTTGCAGGTATTGGTCGAATGCTCCGGAGGGGGTGGTGCGGAAAAATGCCTTCGCCTTGCCGCCATTCGACCTCGCCATGCGCGACTCCCCTTGAAACGCGAGTTGGGTGTGGAAACGGCGGGCGAAGCCGCCGTTAGGCCACCTAAACCACGCGCCAATATAGGTTTTCACCCCAATAGGTGCAAATGAACGCAGTTTTCCACATCACAAATTACTCGGTCTGTAGGGATTCCCCCGTTTGTCCACTATCCACAGGATCTGTGGAAAATGGAAGGGGCCGGTCGATTAACCGCATGTCAGCTAACTCAATCCGAGGGGTGAGTCCACGCTTGTGGAGACGTGGAAAGACGTGTGGGCTACGTGTTGACCAGGACCTGACGAATCGTCGCCTCGTCCACCGCGACGGTCCACCCGTGACC
>WNGG01007081.1_pt1 | contig 22015 bp, 19 predicted proteins | sample 5400661 | NCBI WGS metagenome assembly WNGG01 (sample SAMN13153372, study PRJNA577476) | soil metagenome | isolation source: 100 cm soil or saprolite under Garry oak tree replicate 1 | place: USA:California | collected 2016-06-15
CTTGGCGTTGCCAGAGTCGAGCGAGGCTGGTGGCAGCACGTAACTCGAAGGACTTGGCTTGTTGGTTGCGAGCGATCTCAATGGCGTGATGGAAGCAGGTTTCGGCTTCAGCCTGATGGTCTGCATGCTGTTGTAACAGGAGTTCACCCTTCAGGCGATACAACTCGGCTTCGTACCAGCGTTCTCCCGTGGTCTCTACAAGGGTCAGTGCTTCTGTGAGCACGGCGAGTCCTGCCTCTGGTTCCCCTAGGGTTCCATCAGCTTCAGCGAGGAGCGCCAGAAAATACGGTCGTACTAATGCTGCGCCTGTCGCACCATAGGTCATCAAACCTTGGGTCATCTGCTCTCGCCCCTCCTGGGCCTGTCCCTGCTGCGCCAGCGCCCAGCCGCGTAGCAGAGCACCCCACGCCATCCAGAACGGGAATCCCTGTTCCGTGGTGAGGCTGATCGCCGCTTCGGCACGCTCTTGGGCAGCATGCCTCTCACGGCGGCACGCATGGAGCAGGGCAGCATGACCCAAGGCAAAACCCAGGCTAAAAGGGTGGGCCATCTGCCGCGCCAGCGTCACCGCTTGCTGGCTCCGCGCCAGCCCCTGGTCAGGATAGCCCTGGCACCACAGCGCCCACGCAGCAAAGCTGCGGCACACCACCCCGGCGTCTTCCCCATAGAGGAGCACCGCGACGTGGTGCTGCTGGGGATCGGAGAGCGCGATCCCCTGGGCAAAGTGCGTGTGCGCCTCTGTGGTGGCTCCCAAGAAAAATAACGTCGTCCCTACGGCCCGATGCGCCGCTGGCAGCATGACCGGATCTTGCGCTTGCTGGGCGAGCGTCAGGAACTGTTCACTCAAGGTATAGGCGGTCTGCAGGGCAGGACGTGCGCAATAATAAATCCACAGCCCACGCAACACGGGGAGACGCTGCTGAGGATTGTCCAGATGTTGACAGAGGTGGCGTGCACGCAGGTAGGTCTGTTCCACCTCCGCAGCCGCATAGCCTTGCGTGGCAATGAACGATGCGCCCAAGGCGATCAACATATCTACTTCACGTTGGAGACGCTGTGGTGTCTCGGGGAGCGTTTCGAGTAACGCGAGTCCTTGACGCAGATGTGCGATAGCTTCGACATGTGCTGAACGTTGGATGCCACTGTGCCCAGCTTGATACCAATAGGGGACGGCTTTCTCTGTCAGACCTGCCTCTGTATAATGCTGCGCCAGCAGTTCGGGTTGTGCCTCAGCCGTCTCAGGAACCTGGGTTGCCAGTACCTCCGCAATCCGCTGATGATACTGCTGCCGCGTGCTTTTCAGGAGTGATTGGTACGCGGCATCTTGTATTAAGGCATGTTTGAAGAGATAGGACGCCTGGGGTGGCAGGCCGCGCTGATAGACAATCTCCGCCGCGACTAAGCGTTCTAACTCCCGTTGTAAGGTGGAGGTGTCGAGTTGCGAGACCGTCTGGAGCAACGTATACGAGAACTGGCGTCCAATGATCGCCCCTATTTGCGCAATACCTTTCGCGGTGACCAGGCGATCCAGTCTCGCCATCAGGGAATCCTGCAATGTCGTTGGAATCGCTAATGTGGATAAAGACCCTGTGAGTTCGTAGTGATCATCGACTTCCTTGAGGGCACCTGATTCGAGAATGGCTTTCGTGATTTCCTCGACGAAGAGTGGTATCCCGTCTGTCTTGGCAATAATCTGTTGGAGCACCTCTGGTGGGAAGGTTTTCCCCTCGGTCATGCCTGTGACGATCTGTTCCACTTGGGTGGGTGATACGCGGTGGACCGTCACCTCACTGAGATAGGACTTGTGACTCCAACGAGGTTGAAAAGACGGACGACAGGTCAGCAGCACCAAGAGGGACGCGGTTGGTGCCTGATCAAGCAGGAGATGTAACCAGGCGAGGGTTGTGGGGTCTGTCCAGTGCAGATCTTCCAGGATAAAGAGGACAGGGTGTTGCTCAGCCAGCTCCAGGAGGATGGCCACAAGCGCTTCCAGGGTCCTCTGTCTCATGCGCTGTGGTGAGAGATGGAGCGGAGGATACGCCTGGTCAGGAACAGACAGCGAGAACAAAGGCGCAAAGAGTTGCACAGCTTCCCCCAAGGGCAGTCGATACTGGCTGAGCATCTGTGCGAGTTTGCCGCATTTCTCTTCAGGGGTCTCCGCAGCGTGGAACTGGAGCAGCCGTTGGAACAAATCCGTGAGAGGAAAGAGTGCTGTATGTTCAAAGTACGATACACTCCTGCATTCCCAACAGGTGTGCGGCTGGTTTGCCACCTGCGCTTTCAGCATGTGGACCAGACGGCTTTTGCCAATGCCGGCCTCACCCGTGAGTAAGACCACCTGTCCGTGCCCAGCTTTCGCTTGCTCCCAACGCTCCAAGAGCAACCCAACTTCTTGCTCTCGCCCCACCAGCGGGGTCAGTCCTCGGGTCACCGCCACATCGAGACGCCCCCTGGCGCCACTTGCCTGGAGGACGCGGTAGACGTGGAGGGGCTCAGCCACACCTCTGAGCGTCTGTGCTCCCAAGTCCTGACAGTCGAAATAGCCCTGGATCAATTGATAGATCGCTTCACTGACAGCCATGGTATCGGGCTGAGCCAGTCCTTGTATCCTGGCTGCAATGTTGGGCGTTTCTCCCAAGGCGAGCTGTTCCTGACGTCCTTGCCCACCCATGTCCCCCACAACGATGAGCCCCGTATGCAACCCGATACGGAGAGCAAGGTGGAGGCCTTTGGCTTGTTGCAGATGGGTATGCAAGTCGCTCATGGCAGCGAGGATACCCAAGCCAGCGCGTACAGCTCGTTGGGCGTCATCTTCATGGGCGTGTGGATAGCCAAAATAGACCAACAGTCCATCACCAAGGAGTTGGGCCACATATCCGTCAAAACGCTGGATGACGTCTGTGCACACCTGTTGATACGCACGGACCACGTCTCGCAGGTCCTCAGGGTCAAGGTGCGATGAGAGGGCGGTAGAATCGACCAGATCACAAAACATGACCGTGAGGTGGCGACGTTCGGCTTCTGGTGTGGGTGGTGCGCTTAGAGGAGGGACACGCTGCGTTGGTTGATCGTCCGGGGTCGGAGGTTGTTGGGTCGTCTTGTGAGGGTGAGAGGCGGTTGCCGTTCCCCCTGCGACGTGACCAGTCCAGACGAGTCCCCTGCCTTCTGCATCGACCACAGGATAGGCAAAAAGCAGTTCTTCTTTCAGATCTGCAAGGTACGCGTCATCGAGATGAAAACGTCGTTGCAGTGCCCGATACGACACACGTCCTTGACGTTGGAGCAGTGCAAGTACCTGCGTGAGGACTTCATCGAAGGTCATAGCTGACCCTTCCGCTCTCTGGGCATTGCCTCTCTGGTAGCGCTACGATGCCACACAACCGCGAGGAAGGAAAGGGGAGCGAATAGAGGAGAGGACTGCGCTGTCTCGTGCAATCATCGCCTTTCCTGCCTTGCGACAGGTCAGTGAGTGTAGGCAATCATCAGTCACTCTTCTCCTCGTCCTCCTTACTCTCCTTCAGAGAGAGTCCATGCAGGCGAGGTCTTGCCTCTTGTGCACCGACGGTTTTTGTTCGAGCTGAGAGAAGCTCGTAATGATCTCTGCGTTTGTTGCAGTCAACTCTGACGTTATATCTCGCACCTCTTGTACACGTTCATCAATGTTTCAATCGTCTCTGTCTGTCGGTCAATAAGCCGTTCGAGAAGCTCTTCAATCTGTGCAGCATCCATTGTACGCTCTTACTATAACCATTGTATCTGATATGCTATTGGCAATCGATATACAGTCTGTACAGCGTTTCATTCTATTTTCTGACATAGCTCAAAAATACCATAACTGGGTGCGTGATGGTTTCTCCTGTCAAAAGGTCAAAGACAGTGATGGCGCGTGCCGTGATCATCTGGTCATCAGGCTACCGACAGAGGATGTCTCCCTTCCCGCCCGGCAGCCTTCCCTCGTGGCTGGTTGTGACGCACGATCACACCCGGCCGAAGCGAGGCACCGCCGCCAACCACCTCACCCGGCGACACGAGGCAGCCCCGCCGCGCGCGCCTTGCCTTGGACCGCGCCGCAGTGGGGGCCTTCTCTCTTCCCACATACGCCGACCCGAGAGGGACTGCGGCGCCCCGGGGTTGTGAGGGGCAGAGCCCCTCACTCTCTGCAGCAATGGCTGGCAACCCGGCAGAGCCGGAGCTGGCAGCCCGGCCAGCTGCCTTGGGGTTTCCGCTGGCCGCGCTGATACGAAGGCCATAGCCGCGTTGACTGCCAATACCGCACCATCCGTCCGAGCGCAAGCCATGTCCCGCTCGCCGGGGCGGCGTGAAAAGGGCTTTCAACTTGCTATCCGCCCTGCAGGACGAGGCCACCGTCACCGGTGCTCTGGCCCTTCAGGGCCAAGCCAGCATCTCTATCCTGGCTGGCACTCCTGCCAACCAGCAGGGACCCTTCTCAGCGCAGCGACGAAGCACCTCAACTCCCCAAAGCAGACCGACCAGCAGGAGTTGAGCCCCTGCGGCCCGACGAGTCTGGCCGTAGGGTGACATGATGATGTCACGTCTCAAGGCGACCAGAAAAGGCCCTGCCCGCCCTGGATGAGCCCAGCACACAGTCCCAATGTTGCGCTACACTGGCGCCTGAGGAGTTGCCGCTAGGGGCCATAGTGATAGGGGTGACCAGCCAGTCGCCCTCCTATCACTGCAAGCATGGGAGGAAGCCGATGGATGACATGGCGAGGCGCGTCGGCCTCATCCGGGACTTATCGAGCCGCCTGGGGCACTTGCTGGCGGGCGTATCGCGGGAAGCGTGGACGCGGCCCAGTGCCTGCGCGCTCTGGGCGGTACGGGAGGTCGTGGCCCATCTGATCGGCGGGGCGGAGCGCCAGATGCAGAGCATGGTCCGAGGCCGCAAAGGTGACGCCGCACCGCCACCCGGCTTTGCGCCTCTGGATGTCGCCGCCCTCTCGGCCAGCAACGCCCAGCGGGATATGGCGCTGCGGGAGCGGCTCGGGGAGACCCTGTTGGACGCCTTCGTCACCCAGTACGACCGGCTCGGCCACCTGCTGGCCCGGTTTGACCCCTGGGGACTGGGACACGCGCTGCTGGCACGCCAGACGAGGCGCCATGCCCGCCCGCGCGTATGTCGACCTACGTATCCAGGAGCTCGCCATCCATGACTGGGACATCCGCGCCGCCTTCGAGCCGGCACCCCACCTGGCCCCAGAGAGCCTGCCCATCCTGGTCCACATGACACCTACCTGGCTCGGAATGAGCTTTCGCCCTGGCCCCAGGCTGGCGGCCCCGGTGCTCTACCGATTCCACGTGACCGGAGCGGCTCCCAGCAGCCCTGAGGTCGTCGTCACGGGCGAGGCGGTTCAGGTGCGCCCCGCTGCCACATCCAAGGCGGACGTGGCGCTCTACTGCGACGCAGGAACGTCTCTGCTTTTCCTCTATGGTCGGGTTCCTGCCGCCAGGGATGTCACCGCAGGCCGCTGGGCCATTGACGGAGATTTTAGCCTGGTGGAAAGGTTCGCACAATGGTTCAAGGGCCTCTGAGCGCCCCTGTTGATGTGCTTGGGCTGCTTTGTCAGCCTGGGCGGCCGTCCCCCCAGGGCACCCCTGCGGCGCGCCCCCGCGACGGCGTCGGCGGAGGGCGCCCAGGTTAACGGGCGCCCGTTCCCCGCGACGGCGTCAGCGGAGGGGGCACAGTTTAACGTGCCCCCGTTCCCCGCCACTGCGTGGGCGGAGGGGCCGCAGCTTAACGCGGCCCCTTTCCCGCCCCCATCCTGCGCCGCCTGTCCAGCACGAGCCACAGCCGCGCTAGGCCGTGCTCCGCCTGGCTGGGGGCCGCTGCGGCGGGGCAGCCGCAGCGCGCTGGGGGCGCCGCACGCGCCGGGGGCACGACGTGGCCGCCGGCAGGGGGCACTCGCGAGGGGCCGGCGCCAAAAGTGGCTTTGTATTTCCTACGAAAGTCGCTACGGAGACTTTCATAGGGCGGGGTGAAGGCCGCCGCCTTCATGGACGTTTCCTATCCGCAAATTTATTATCGGCGTTTCCGTTTCGGTGTTCGCGCCATTCATTACACGGTGACGAGCGGCAGGCTGCGATAGCGTTTCCCGGTCAGCTTCGCCAACGCGTTGACTACTGCCGGTGCGATCACCGGAACCGGCGGCTCGCCGCATCCGGACGGCGCCTCGGCACTCGGCACGATGTGCACATCGACTGCTACAGGTGCATCCACAATGGAGGGCGGAGTGTAGCCGTCGAAGTTGCGCTGTTCCACGCGGCCGTCCTTGAGCGTGATGGCTCCCTGCGCCATCAGCTGTGTGACGCCGAACGCCACTCCCGCCTGGAACTGGCTTTCGACGGTAAGCGGATTCACGGCAAATCCCGGGTCAACAGCGATGGTCACACGGTGGATCCTGGGCCGCTTGTTTTCGATGGAGACATCCACAGCACAGGCAACGCCGGTCTCGAATGATTCGTGACAGGCAATCCCGACCGCGTGCCCCTGTGGCAGCGTGGTGCGCCACGGCGCGCTCTTTTGTTCCAGGCGATCCAGCGCCGCGCGCAGCTTCTTGGCGTCCGGTTTGAGGAGTTTGCGCCGGTAGGCGATGGGATCCGCCTTGGCGCGGGTCGCCAGCTCGTCGATGAGTGTCTCCATCACGAAAGCATTGTGCGTGTGGCCTACCGAACGCCACCACAGCACGGGCACATTCACCGTAGGATGGTGTGCCGAAACATGGAAGTTGGGAATGTCATAGTGCGTGTCCGCGGTACCTTCGACAGCAGTTGCATCAACGCCATTTTTCACGATGATGGAGGCAAATGGTGTGCCCGCGACGATGGACTGGCCGACAATCACGTGACGCCAGGCCGACGGCCTGCCGTCCGGGCCGATGCCGATCTCGACTCGATGCACATGCATCGGGCGATAGTAGCCACCCTGGACATCATCCTCCCGTGTCCAGATCAGCTTGACCGGAGTGCCGCGAAGACGCTTGGCTATGGCCGCGGTTTCACGCTGCACATGGGAGTCGGCCACGGCGCGTCTGCCAAAGCCCCCACCGGCCATCTCGGTATGGAAGGTGACCTGCTCAGGCTTCAGACCCAGGACTTCGGCAATGGCCGCCTGGTCCACCGTCTGGAACTGCGACCCGGCCCAGGCTTCCGCGCGGTCGCTATCGAAGCGGATCGTCGTGTTTAAAGGCTCCATTGGGGCGTGAGCGAGGTAGGGGAACTCGTATTCGGCGACGATCCGGTTGGAAGCGGCGACAGTATCGAGCTGCTTCTGGTCCCCGCGGCTCACAGCAACGTTGCCAGGAGTGCGAGCCAGCGCTTTGTACTTCGTCCACAGCTGTACGCTATCGGCGTGTTCCACCGCGGAGAGGTCCCAATCGATCTTCAGGCGGTCGCGCGCCTGCTTCGCGGGCCAGAACTTGTCGGCTATCACGGCAACGCCGGTACCTTTAACGAGGGGAATCTCGAATACCTCGCGCACGCCTGCAACACCGCGAGCTGCCTTATCGTCAAAGCTCTTGACGCGCGCCCCAAAGACGGGCGGATGCGCCACGACGGCCGTCTGCATGCCGGGAAGGTCGAGGTCGAGGCCAAACTTGACCGAGCCATCGCACTTGGAGCGACTGTCAAGCCGCCGCACTCGCGTGCCCACGAGACGGAACTGTGAGGGATCCTTGAGCTGCACCGTGGCAGGCACGGGTTGCTGTGCGGCCGCTTCCGCCAGTTCAGCGTATCTGGCTGACTGGCCGGACGGGCCATGCACGACGCTGGCTTCGGTATGGCATTGCGTGGGCGCGACGTTCCACTGTTCGGCGGCGGCGGCCACGAGCATGGCTCGAGTCTTGGCGCCCAATTCACGGTACTGCTGGAACGAATGGGCGATAGAGCCCGAGCCTCCCACCATCTGCATGCCATAGACCGGGTCTCTATAGACATCAGCGGCGGGCGCGAGCTCCGCGATGACCTGAGACCAGTCGGCATCCATTTCGTCAGCCAGGATCATAGGCAGGGACGTGTGCACTCCCTGACCGAACTCCAGCCGGTTCACCGTGATGAGGATCGTGCCATCGGGCTTGATCTGCACGAAGGCGTCAGGCGGATAGACTTTTGGCGTGGGCGCCGCCTGGCCTGCCTCTTGCGCATGCAGCGGGATATCGAGAGAGAGAGACACGATCAGGCCGCCGGCAAGGGTCGCGGAGACACGCAGAAAGCTGCGCCGGTTAAGCAGCACATCGTTGGCAGAATAAGTTGCGGCTGTCATGGTGTGCCTCCTTAGGTACGCTGCTGCGACGCGGTCTTGATCGCCTCGCGAATGCGGACATAGGTCCCGCAGCGGCAGAGATTCCCGCCCATGGATTCCTCGATGTTGGTGTCCGTTGGTTTGGGCGTGCTCTTGAGCAAAGCAACGGCGCTCATGATCTGTCCGCTCTGACAGTAGCCGCACTGGACGACATCATGCGAGACCCAGGCGTCCTGCACAGCGCGCCCAACCGGATCTGCCGCCATGGCCTCGATGGTGACGATCGGACGATTGCCGATGAGAGAGACCGGAACCACACAGGAACGGGTGGCCACTCCGCCGAGATGGACGGTGCAGGCACCGCAGGCGGCGATTCCGCACCCGTATTTGGTGCCTGTCATCTTCAGGTCTTCGCGCAGGACCCACAGCAGTGGAGTACCGGGATCGACGGTCACTTCCTTCGGCTGACCATTCACGGTGAGCGTATACGTTTCCATGATAACCTCCGGATTCAGCGATTGTGGGGACAGGGGGTTCCAGCTTCGACCCATGTGCGTGTGGCGGCGACGAATTGCTCATGCGTCAGCGGGGGCACAGTCCGCGGGGTGCCGTCCATCCGGCGGCCGGGCTGGAAGGCCCACAGGACCAGGGGCTCTTCTTCGTGGTGCCTCAAGAGACCTTGGCCATCGAGATTATCATTTTTCGAACGATCGGTGACGGCTCGGCAGACCTCGGCACTCGACAAGATCTTGTCGTTCAGGTTCTGCCATTTCATCGACAAGGGCGCCAGGTGCCAGTGATGCCCGCCCGGGACTCCAGTACTGTCGGCGTTGGACTCCTGATGACAGGTAACACATTGAAGCACAGGAACACCCTTGCCGTCCGGCCCGCGCACCACATTGGCGAAGTGGCGATGCCGATCGTCGCCTTGCTGCGGATAATTCGTAGCGGTGTGGCAGTTGATACAGCGGGCATGGGTCAATACGGAGTAGACCTGTTGCCAGGCGGCGAGACCCTCCGCGCGTGTTGATGCCCGGGCGGCGGTTTTCTGGGCAACGCCTTCCCGTGCCGAACTGATGGAGTTTGACGCTGACCATGCCGCATATGCAACCAGCATCACAGCAGTTGCCTGCAGCATTGCTTTGTAAGCGCGCATAGTGGCCTCCTTGCAGGTTGCTTTTTAACTCCAGTCATCCAATCACTGCTGCCTAAGCCTACGCCGGCGCACGTGGTCTCGTTGGCGACGTGCGCGCAGTGACGGGGTGGCGCACGCTTCTGAGCGTTTGCCATCCCCTTTGAAATCGGCTTTCCCAGCCCCGCCGGCACCCCTGCGGCGCGCCCCCGCGACGGCGTCGGCGGAGGGCGCCCAGGTTAACGGGCGCCCTTCCCCTCCCCCATCCTGCACCGCCTGTCCAGCACCAGCGATAGCCGCGCTAGACAAAGCTATACCCGGCTCAGGTCAGTTTGGTGTTCTTAATCGGGAGCTGGCGAATGCGTTTGCCAGTGGCCGCGAACAGCGCGTTACAGAGCGCCGATAGGGTGCCTCGGTGAGCCGCGCCACCGGGTAGTCGTGGTAGTTGGACTGCTGGATCTGGCCCTTGGCGGCCGTGATCTCGCCCATCAGGGCGACGCTCGCGGCAAAGACCGCGGCGCCTTCGAACTGCGCCTGCACGCGCTCCGGGTGGACGACGCGGCCAGCATCCACCGCCAGGTCCACGCGCGGGATGCGTACCCGCCCTTGGTCATCCACCTCGACCTCCACGACCGCCGCTACATAGCTGAGAAAACTCCGGTGCGCCGCAAAACCCAGCGCGCGTCCATGTCCCGGCTTCTTGTGCGCCCAGCCAGAGCGCTCCGCGACCACTTCGACCACGCGCCGCAGGCGGCCCGTGTCCACGGGATACTGGTCGAGGGGTTTTCCATAATTCGCGTTGGTCGTGCCTTCAGCCTGGAAATCGATCTGCCGCGGCCGGCCTAGCACGTCCAGAAAAAACTCAATACGATCGCGGCCGGCGGCAGCGGCGAGTTCGTCGAGGAAGGACTGGATGGCGAAGGCGTGATAGATATTGGCCACCGAGCGCAGCCAGCCGATGCGCACATGCGGCTGCGCCGGTCCGTTCTCGGCGCGCAGGTGCGGGATGTCGAACGGTAGGTCCACCCATCCCTGGGCCATCTCACCATCGCCTCCGTACCGCACTGCGGCATCGAAGGTCGACCGGATCGGCGGAAACACACTGCGTTGCAACCACGCGGTCGGCCGCCCCTGCGCATCCGTCGCCGCCTTCATGTACATCGCCGCCACAGCGTGGTAATAGTCGAAGCGGATATCGTCCGCGCGGCTCCACACCACCTTGACGGGCTTGCCCACCTGTTTCGACAGGAGCGCTGCTTCGGCCACATAATCGGGTTTCGATTTCCGTCCGAATCCGCCGCCGAGCAGCGTCACGTGGCAGAGGACATCCTGCTTCCCAATCCCCAGGGCGCTGGCCACCGTGGCCTGCACCGCCTGCGGATTCTGGGTCGCCGCCCATGCCACGACTTTACCGTCCTTGTATTCGGCCACGGCCGCTGGCGGCTCCATCGGCGCATGCGCCAGATGCGGCACATAATACTCGGCCTCGTGTATCTGGCTGGCGCGCGCGAACGCGGCCTCGACGTTGCCGACATGGCGCACCACTTTCTGCGGTTGGCGGGTGGTCTCGAGCAACGACTGTTTGTACGCCTCGGAGTCGAAGCTCGCGTGCGCACCCGGGTCCCACTCGACCTTCAACTTCTGACGGCCCTGCATCGCCGCCCAGGTGTTGTCGGCAATCACGGCGACACCGCCCAGGGCCTGGAACCCATACGGCGGCTTGGCAGCGTCGATGACGACCGTCTGCTGCACGCCACGCACCTGGCGTGTCTCCTGGTCATCAAACGCTTTCAACGTGCCGCCGAGGACCGGTGAGCGCTCGATCGACGCATAGACCATCCCCGGCATCTGGGCATCGATGCCATACACGGCCTTACCCGTGCACATGGCATCGAAGTCGACGATCGGTACACCTTTGCCAATGTAGCGAAACTCCTCCGGCGTTTTGAACCGGAGCTCTGCCTTCTTCGGCATCGGCTGCTGCGCGGCGAGGGTCGCTAACGCGCCATAGCCAAGACTGCGGCCGCTGGCGGCATGCGTCACCTGATGCTGCTGGGCCCGACATTCCGCGGCCGGCACGCCCCAGGTAGCAGCCGCCGCGCGTTCGAGCATAAGGCGCGCAGTCGCGCCGGCCTCGCGGAGGGCGTCATAGAAATCACGGATCGATTTCGACCCGTCGGTATTCTGGTCGCCATACTGCGGATCGCCGCGCGCCTGCTCGATAGTGACCTGCTGCCAGTCGGCGTCCAATTCGTCGGCCGCCACCATGGGGAGCGCGGTGCGGATGCCCGTACCCATCTCCGAGCGGTGCGCCACGATGGTCACCGTGCCGCTCGGCTCAATGCCCAGGTACACACTGGGGTACCATGGTACAGCCGAGCTCTCTGCTGCTGCGGCCGTCCCAAGCGCTTTGGTGGGTAGCACTTGCGCGGCGAGGACCAGCGCTCCAGCGGAAAACACGTTCCCGAGAAAACTGCGACGACTGATGTGTACCACCGTGCTCATGCTTTCCCTCCCGCCGCTTGCTTGATGGCCTGGCGGATGCGTTGATACGTTCCACATCGGCAAATATTGCCCTGCATAGCCGCATCGATATCCTGGTCTGTCGGCTTCGGCTTCTCCCGCAACAATGCCACGGCCTGCATGATCTGTCCACTCTGGCAGTAGCCGCACTGCGGCACATTGCGTGCCTTCCAGGCCTGCTGGACCGGATGGTCGCCATGGGCACTCAGGCCTTCAATGGTCACAATGTCCTTGCCCGCAGTGTTGCTCATCAACGTGACACAACTGCGCGTGGCGGTGCCGTTGACGTGCACGGTGCAGGCGCCGCAGAGTCCCATGCCGCACCCGTACTTGGTACCAGTGAGCTGCAGCAGGTCGCGGAGGTACCACAACAGCGGCATCTCCGGATCGCCATCGAACGCCCGCTCAACGCCATTGACCTTGCATTGGATCATGGTCTGACCTCCCTGGAGATACGTGAGCCTTCTGGATGCCTTGCTTTCCCCGTGTCTGCGACGGCGGAGGGGCGCCAGTTTAACGGCCCCCCGTTCCCCGCCACTGCGTGGGCGGAGGGGGGCCAGTTTAACGGCCCCCCTTCCTCTGCTATCGCGCCAATCGGTACAGAGCCTCATTGTGCTCTGTTGCTTAACACCTTCCCTAATATTGCATCGGCACTCTCGGCTTCCTGTGTACCGACCTTAGCTTTGAGTACGGCAATGAAATCCTTCATCTGCGCTTCGGTCAGTCCCGTATTCATCGCGGCACCAAGATGGAACTGGAGCTGGCCGGCTGTGCCTGTCATGCTGGCCAGGGCCGCAATGGTCGCCAGTTCCCTGCTCTGGTCATCAAGGTTGTCACGGACGAAGATGTCCGCAAACAGATGTTCTTTCAGGAACGTGTCAATGACGGGCGTGAACAGTTGATACCCGCTGGGCGGCGGAATCACGTCCTGCCCGGCGAGCCGGGCCCGGACCTGTGCGCCGTATGCATCCTTGTTCATGTCGGCGGGCACGGGACTGGCTTCTTTGCCCACCTCATCCTTGATCCCTTTGGCGTGCCGCTCGTCCATCACGGCCATAAACGTGGTGATGCCGTTGAGACTGCGGGGGAATCCCGCGTACGCATACATTTGCACCAAGATTTCCTTGATTTCATTCACGGTCAAACCCGCATCAAGCCCTGCATGCAACGCGGGTCTCAGCTTGTCCAAATCGCCGTTGGCGGTCAAGGCCGCGATGGGGATGATACTGTGTTGTTTTGCGCTCAGAGCCTGATGTGCGTCCATAGTGTGTGCCTCCGAAATGGCTGCAACGCTCAACAGAAAGACCCAGAGAACTGCCAGAAACGCGGTGTGTTTTTTCTCCATGATGCACGCCTTATTTGCCGTAGTATTGCTCGTCGGTGACCTTTTCCATCCATGCAACGTTTTTCCCGTTGATGGTTCCCGTAATGGCGATATGTGTCATGGCGGTGGTGGGTGAGGCGCCGTGCCAATGTTTGACCTGTGGCGGGCACCAGATCACGTCTCCCGCTTTGATGTCCTCTATCGGGCCTCCCCATGCCTGTGTCCGGCCAATACCAGCGGTCACGATCAGGTGCTGCCCTGTCGGGTGCATGTGCCAGGCGGATCTGGCCCCTGGCTCGAAGGTGACATACGCCCCGGAAAAGGGCGCCGCATCATTGGCAGGAAACAGCGGGTCGATACGGACAGTGCCGGTAAAAAATTCGGCAGGCCCTGTGGTGGAAGCCTGCGAACCGGCCCGCGAGATCGTTTGCGACGTTGTGTTGGCGTCGGCGGCCAGTGCACGGCCCGCAACAGCGCCGGCTGCAACGAGGAGAGCAAGCGAGAAAAGCAGTGCCGTGTATTGCATTTTTCTCTCCTGACGATTGTTTGTGAGCAGGTATGCCGGGAGATGAGAACATACGAGGGATGCGGCGAACAGTGTCATTTTCCCGTCCTCTCTATGCAGTGATGAGTGGGTCGAAGCCGCTCGCAGGCGTGCGGCCAATGCTTGTCGATCAGCGTTGTGAGCCTGCCACCGACTGCATCGAAGCCATGTCGATGAACAAAGCGATAGCGTACGTCTTTGTTGACGACCCGCTCAGAAGCCCGGTTGATGTCCTCGGGGCGCCGGCTGGTCGAACGCAAAACTTTTTCGGGAGAGCTTTTTCTTCTTATACAGTTGCTGTATCAATGACATACCTGTAACGTACTTCTTTGTTGACGACTTTTCTCCAGACTTCGTTGATGTCATTCGCTTTTATCACTTGGATTTGCGGGTAAATGTTGTTTTCCGCGCAATAATCAACCAGTTCCTGGGTTTGAGTGGTGCCTCCTACAACCGAAGTATTGTAATTAACCCTATTCCTGTTGAATGCAAAATTGTTGATGGTCACCTCTCCTCTGGCAGGCATACCTACCTGGGTATAACTCCCGTATGGTTTCATCAGAGACGCGTAAGCTCCAACGTCATAATTCACCGGGATCGTAGAGATCATGTAGTCCAACGATTTGTAATATGGCTTGAGTTTGTCTGCCGAATCTACAAAGACAGCCTCCTTCGCACCGAAGGCAAGCATGTCTTTCACTTTACTTGCGGTGGTCGTAAAGGCATAGACCGCTGCACCTTTCGCTTGTGCTAATTTGATGGCAAGATGACCAAGACCACCGATACCGGCAACACCAACTTTATCGCCCTGTCTCATTGCATGTCTTACGAGAGGCGAGTAGGTCGTTATGCCTGCACAGAGCAAAGAAGCCGCATCCTGGAGCCTCATCGTCGTGGGGATCTCAAATGCAAACCGTTCCTTGACGACAATGTTATTGGAGTAACCTCCTTGTGTGATACCCGTCGGTGAGGTTTTATCAGGATAGCCGTATGTAAATAGTGTGGCGTTGTTATCGCAATGCTGTTCCTCTCCGCACTTGCAACTATTACAAATGCCACAGCTATCGACCATCGTGCCCACACCTGCATGATCACCGACCTTGAACTTGGTGACATTTTTGCCAACCGCCGCCACTACTCCTGTTATTTCGTGGCCAGGAACCTGTGGATATTGCTGAGGACTCCACTCACCACGAAGCTGGTGGATGTCTGAATGGCAAACGCCGCAAAACTTGATAGCAATCAGGATGTCATTGTCTCCGAGAGGCCTACGCGCGAACGACCACGGGCTCAATGTTCCCGAATTATCTCGGGCGGCATAGCCTCTTGATGCGACATTTCTTTCTTGGTTGTCTTCTGCAAAAAGCCCGTGAGCTCCTGCAAGCATTATCCCTGTACCGAAGACAGCAGATTGCTGGAGAAATGTTCTTCTCGAAATGGTTTCTTCGTGATGCATGGTATGTCCTCCTATAAGAATGCTAATGATTTATTTGAAGCTGTAGTATTCTTCGTCCGTAACCTTTCCTCACCAGACGAATCATTCCTACCTCTTTTTATGTCCTCATTGTTTTTGTGTGATTCAAAAGGCCCCGGAATACAGGGTGATAAGACGATACTGGCAAATAATTATACGATCCTGCAAAAACTCTGCGTTCGACCGCCGACCGGATCAGCGAGATCACCTCCTGCGTGGCCTTCCAGCCGCCAGATGCGGCTGGAGGGTCTGCTTGTCCGTGGCCGGGCCGTAGCCGAAAGTCCCATGCAGCCGAGCCCGATTGCCGAGACTTCCAGGTCGCTGTTTCCGAGCCAGCCGTCACGATCAGGGTCTGACCGAGCGGATGTCTATGCCATGCCGAGCGAGCGCCAGGCTCAAACGTGACGTAAGAGCCAGACGTGCGTGACGGGTCTTTCGCCTGGAATAGGGGGTCGATGCGTACGGAAAACTGTTCCATGCGGCGAACTCTGCCATGGCATCACACGCATCTCACGGGCGCAGCAGCGTCTTGATCGCGCGGCGCTCGTCCATCGCGCGGTAGCCCTCCGCCACCTGGTCGAGGGGCAGGGTCAGGTCGAAGACCTTTCCGGGGTTGATCCTCCCGTTCCACACCAGGTCGATCAGCTCGGGCAGGAAGCGGCGCACCGGGGCGGGGCCACCGTGGAGGTGGACGTGGGCATAGAACAGCTCCTCGCCTTTGAGCTCGACCCCATGTGGAACGCCGACGTAGGACACGTATCCGCCCTTACGGGTGGAGCGGACCGCCTGCATCATCGACTCCTGGGTGCCGACGCACTCCAGCACCGCGTCCGCACCGGTGCCGTTGGTCAGCTCCATGATGCGGGCCACGCCCTCGTCACCGCGCTCGGTCACGATGTCGGTCGCGCCGAACTCGCGGGCGAGCTGCTGCCGCGACTCATAGCGGCTCATCGCGATGAGCCGCTCGGCACCCATCTGCTTGGCGGAGAGCATACCGAGGAGGCCGACCGCGCCATCACCGACGACCGCGACCGTCTTGCCCGGCTGCACATTGGCCGCGGCGGCGGCGAACCAGCCGGTGCCCAAGACGTCGGAGGTCGACAGCAGGCTCGGGATCAGCTCATCCGAGGGAACATCCGGGGTGGCCACCAGTGTGCCGTCCGCGAGCGGGACGCGCAGCAGGGCCGCCTGCGCGCCGCCGACGAATTCCCGGTGCTGGCAGGACGACTGGTAGCCGACCTGGCAGTTGGGACAGGTGTTGTCGGAGGCGAAAAACGAACCGATGACGAACTGACCAGGCTTGATCGACCTGACTGCGCTGCCAACCTCCTCAACGATGCCGCAGTACTCGTGCCCCATCGGCGTCGGCTGCGTGACCGGCTGAATGCCGCGGTAGGGCCACAGGTCGGACCCGCACACAGAGGTGACCGCCATCCTGATGATGGCATCCGTCGGCTTGAGGATCGTCGGCGTGTCGCGCTCCTCGAAACGCACATCGCGCGGCCCGTAGAGAACAGCTTCTCGCATGGTTTATCTCCTCGTCTTTTGTGGTGTTCGACACTGGAGTCGTGGCGAACGCGCCTTATTCGATGATCTCGTCGCGGGTGACGCCGTTCTCCAGTTCAGCGTACGGTATATCCGCCATCTACAACGAGTGCGTGACCGATCACGAAGCGTGCACCAGGGCTGCACAGCCAGAGAACGGCAGCGGCGATCTCCTCAGGCCGACCAAGTCGCCCAATCGGGACGTCTTTCATGAGCTCTTGCATGGCGTCTGCTTCACTGGCCAGCATGCCTGCGACCATCGGCGTCTCGATGATCCCCGGGCAGACCGCGTTGATGCGGATGCCTCTGGAGGCATATTCGAGCGCCGCACTCTTGGTCAGCCCGAGCACTCCGTGCTTCGAGGCGTGATACGCTCCCCGCCCGGCGATGCCCACAAGTCCGCCGAGTGAAGAGCAGTTGACGATGGCGCCACTTCCTTGCTCGCGCATCTGCAGCAGCTCATACTTCATGCAGCTCCAGACGCCGCGCAGATTGATCGCATGCACGCGGTCGAATGCTTCGCCGCTGGCATCAGCCGTTTCTGCGAGAGGACTCTGCACGCCGGCATTGTTGAACGCCGCATCCAGCCGTCCGAAGGTGGAGACGGTCTGCTCGACCATGGCCGCCACCTGAGCCTCGTCGGCGACGTCGCAGCGGATGGCGCGGGCCTTGTGGCCCGCGGCAACCAGGTCTTCGGCTGCGGCACGCACCGATGCCTCCTGATGGCCCGCCAACACCACCGACGCGCCCGCCTCGGCGAAGGCTTTCACGGTCGTCAGACCTATGCCGGAGCCGGCGCCCGTCACGAGGGCGACGTTGTTCTCAAACGACACGTGCATGAGTGGACTCCTCTTTTCACATCGTGTATCCGGGTCGCTTGGAGAGCTTCTCCGCGTTGTGCAGGATGTCCGGTTTATAGACCTTCTCAGCCCAATCCTGTGGTGCAACTTCTTCGATGGCGACCGACACTGACTCTTCTCCGTCGTGCAAGACGTTCATGACGTCTGTGGCGATGGCTTCGGCGAGTCGGATCTTCTGCTGTTCCGATTTTCCGGGCCAGAGCTTGACGATGACATGCGGCATGGTGCTCTCCCTCACTTCTGCTCATGACTGTGCATGCGACGCGTGTTTTCTTGTCTTTTGCCTTTGATCAGGCTTGGTATTGTTCGTCACTGACCTTTTCCATCCATTCGACGACCTTGCCGTCGAGCGCTTCCTGAATAGCGATATGCGTCATTGCCGTGGTCGTCGTGGCGCCATGCCAATGCTTTTCATGCGGCGGGCACCAGACCACGTCGCCCGGTCGTATGTCCATTTTTGGACCGCCTTCGCTTTGCACCCACCCACATCCGGACGTGACGATCAAGGTCTGCCCAAGCGGGTGGGTGTGCCATGCCGTCCGAGCGCCGGGCTCGAAAGTCACGCAAGCGCCAAGAACACGCCCAGGAGCAGCTGCTTGGAAGAGCGGATCAATCCGTACGTGGCCGGTAAAATATGCGTCCGGCCCTTTCGTGGAAGTCTGTGAGCCACTTCTTTTGATGTCCATTGTCTCCATGCCTCCACTGTATGTAACGGTCAGGGTCGTGTTGTCGTGCGTCGCGACGCACACAGCGATGCGGGACCAGGGCGTTCTGAGCAGACGGTGCGGCGTCACCAAGGATAGGGATTGTCGCCATTTTTTCTCCATGATGAATGCAGTCCGGCTCTCGCCGTCGAGCCATGGCTCCCGCAAGAACCATGCGCATCCCGCGGCTGGCCCGTCATACACCACACTGTGCTCACCTCTCTGTGCTCCCGTGTGGATGATCCTATCGTACCCTTGCAAGCACACAAGCTGGTAGACCAATCCTGCGTATTTCTTGCCTGATCGTCCGAGCGCTTCGATACATGGGTTGTCCAGCACAGCGGGGTCTGGTAAGGTTAGAGGGGAGGTATCTATGCGTCAGCAGGCCGTCAATCAGGCGTGTGAGCATACCAGCATGGACGTGGCGCTCGCAGCGTTGGGCAAGAGCATTGCCCGCTGGACCGACGCGAGCGGTCTGCTTGAGACCGTGATTTCAGCCTTGTCGCTTGCTCGGCGGGACGCTCCCACACAGCCAACGAGCTACATGTACGAGCCGAGCCTGTGCGTGATCGCCCAAGGGGTCAAGCGCGTGCTGCTCGGCGACGACACGTATGTGTTGGACGTGCACCATTTTTTGATCACGGCCGTGGATCTCCCCACGGTTGTGCAGATTCTCCACGCGAGCCGGGAGCAGCCGTACCTGGGGCTCATCTTGAAACTGGATCAGCGCGAGATGGCTCAGCTGATGGTGGACAGCCATCTGCCCCCGCCGCGTGCGCAGCAGTCGAGCCGTGGCATGGCGACCAGCGAGGTCACGTTGCCACTGCTCACCGCCTGTCAACGGTTGCTCGACTTGCTTGCGGCACCGCAGGATATCCCGATCCTGGCGCCGCTCATCCAGCGGGAAATCCTATACCGGTTACTGGTGGGCGAGCAAGGGGCGCGGCTGCGCCAGATCGCGTCGGCGGGCAGTCAGAGCCATCAGATCGCGCAGGCCATCGCGTGGCTGAAGCGGCACTACACCCTCCCGCTGCGGATCGAGGACCTCGCCGCGCAAGCGCATATGAGTCCCTCGACCTTCCATCATCACTTTCGGGCGCTGACGGCCATGAGTCCGCTGCAGTACCAAAAATGGTTGCGGTTGCACGAAGCGCGGCGGTTGATGCTCACGGAGCGCCTGGATGCCGCGACCACGGCGTTTGAGGTCGGCTATGAGAGCCCCTCGCAATTCAGCCGCGAGTACCGCCGGGTGTTTGGCGCGCCGCCGTTACGCGATATCACATCCTTGCGTCACATGGCGGGCAGTGCGCGCGTCTAGGGGTGCCCGGAGCACGTGTACACCAAACAACCATCTCGACGTGCGCCGTCCATGAGGAGGAGGCAAACGAAGGACTTCGTCCACATATAGGGTGGACGCAAATCTCTGATTGTATCCACGTTGACCGTGGTATGTCACCCATGCATTGGGTGTGCTTCCCCACCGCTGCCGGTCGTTGCGTACACCCCACCCCAGCTAGGCGAGTCTTGCAAAGAGACCAGGCAATACCATCACTGCCAAAGGATCGTTGGTTTTTGCTCTAAAACTGCGGGAACTCCATAAACAGCAGGGAGGGCGCTGAAGGAAGCACAGGGGTGGAGAGACATGTTTGATATGTAGTATAGAGAGACTTATGTAATTGGCGCGATACACAATGCCGCAAACCGTTTCCGCACACGGTGGTCTTTCGTTGGCTGGAGCAGTATGGCATATATTGGAAATACAGGCGTTGGCGCTATCGACTTGTGGCCCTTCGCCGTGCCGTGAGCCATTTCTCATTGGCAAGATGCCCACGCGCCTGTTGTCTCGCTCCCATGCGCGTGCTTCTCCCGAACGCTGCCTCCACATACCCTTGCCGGTCCCTCCCTGGGCACGAGCTTAGGGCATCCCTCCTTGCCTTGACGCTCGCTTCCGGACGACGCTCATATTGGATTCCAGGGTCTTATGTAACCAGCAACTCAATGAGCGCACCCAGCAACGCTTTGCCCTTGACTGCCGCCATGAGGCGTTGTAGTTTTTCTACTCGGGGGAGAAGTTCCGAGGGCGGGTGTGTGAATCGGGTCACAGTGCGTGGAAACAGGGAGGGGACGGGAATGGCCTATCTCACCAGACGTTCGTTCCTCTGCAGTGCCGTGGCTCTTGCCGCGGCTGGCAGCGTCGCGCAACCCTCTATTGCTAACGCGGCGGCGACGACGGCGACCATGTGGTGGGCGCAGGGCTTCGTGCAGGACGAGGATGTGGCCTTGAAGAAGGTCATCGCTGAGTATGAGAAGGCGAGCGGCAACAAGATCGACTTAAGCATTATCCCCTTTGCGCCGCAGCGTCAGAAGATCATCTCAGCGTTGACCAGCGGTGTCGTCCCCGATCTGACGAACAACAACCCGGCCGAGATCCTTACCCAGTACGGCTGGAAAGACCAGTGGGTCGACGTGACTGATATCGTGGAGACGCAGAAGGCCAATTACAGCGAAACCGCGCTGCTCGCCGCTCAGGCCTACAACAATGTCACCAAGAAGCGCAGCTATTACGGTGTGCCAGTCGTATCCTTCGTGGTCCCGATCCATATCTGGCGGTCGCTGGTGGAAAAGGCTGGCTATCAGATGTCCGATCTCCCGAAGACCTGGGATGCCTTTTTCGACTTCTTCAAAGAGGTGCAGAAAAAGCTGCGCGCCCAGGGCATGCGCAAGGTCTATGGCCAGGGTTTCCAGGTGACGGCCAACGGGTTCGATCCAAACGCCCTGTATTACGCCTTCCTGATCGGCTATGGCGGCCAGGACCTCTTTACGCCGGACGGCAAGGCGCATCTCGACGATCCGCAGGTGAAGGAGGCGGCGATCAAGGCGCTGCACTATCTGACCTCGGCCTACAAGGAAGGCTACGTGCCGCCGAGCGCCGTCAACTGGAACGATGCGGACGACAACAACGCGTTCCACGCGCAACTCATAGTGATGGATGTGGACGGGACGCTGTCGACCGAGGTAGCGGTCAAGGCCGAACACCCTGACTGGTATTACCATGACATGGCGACGCAAGGTTTTCCGCTGAGTAATGACGGCAAGCCAGTGCCGAGCCAACTCGGTGCCGCCTGCGGCCTGATCCCGAAGGGAGCGCAGCACGTCGCGGTGGCCAAGGAGCTCCTGAAATACTGGATCCAGCCGGAGGTTCTCGGCGAGTTCATCAAGACGGGGCTGGGCCGGGCACTGCCGCCCATGCCAGCGCTCATCCAGGATCCGTTCTGGCAGGACCCCAAGGACCCGCACCTTCCGGGCTATGCCAAACAGGCCATGGTCGACCCGACCATACCGTTTTACTACTTCTTTAACCCAGCGATTGCGGAGGTCGATACCGAGCATGTCTGGAGCGTGGCGATGTTCGATGTGATCAACAACGGCATGCAGCCGGCCCAGGCGATCGACAAGGCCTTCAAGCGGGTTGAGGCGCTCTTTGCGAGATACCCGATTGTGCAGGGCTGAGAGGTCCGCTCAATTTATAGCGGTTTGTAGAAGGTCGACAGTGGTGTCCATCAGCCCGGGAAGGCATCGCAGAGACCTCCGTCTTTGCAGGCAATGAGCCCTGCCGGGGAGAGGAAATACGCTACGCGACCGCCAGATTTGACGC